>ENA-OWRC01000031-OWRC01000031.1-human-gut-metagenome-genome-assembly--contig:-NODE-31-length-196070-cov-64.333082_pt1 | contig 196070 bp, 149 predicted proteins | sample MGYA00248268_ERZ651895 | MGnify/ENA primary metagenome ERZ651895 (study PRJEB26924, sample SAMEA4378242) | human gut metagenome | biome: human gut; feature: human-associated habitat; material...
CCAAAGCAGGTCCAACGGGAGGTGATGGATTTGCAGCGCCTCCTTTAATCTGTAATTTGATTAGTCCAGCAACTTCTTTAGCCATTTTCTTTTGTTATTTTTATATAAGTATTTAACGAATGGAACAATTACACGTAACAAAATGCATTATTCCTTTTCCACATCCGTAAAGCCTAATTCCAACGGAGTTTTCCGCCCAAATATTTTGACCATTACTTTCAGCTTGCGTTTTTCCGCATTCACTTCTTCAATGAGTCCACTGAATCCGCTGAACGGTCCCACGCTAACTTTCACTGTTTCTCCAACGGTGTAAGGGATATTCAAATCCTCACTACCTTCTTGAAGTTCATCCACCGTACCCAGAATACGATTCACTTCCGACTGTCTTAGAGGAACTGGATGATCCATTCCTCCTAGGAAACCAATTACGTTTGGAGTGTTTCTCAAATGATGAGCCACCTCACCAACCAAAGCAGCTTCCACCAACACATAACCAGGGAGGTAAGTTCTCTCTTTTACAATTTTCTTACCATTGCGCACCTGATACGTTTTTTCGGTAGGAATCAACACCTGAGACACATAATCGCCAAGGTTGCCATGCTTGATGTCTGCATCAAGATACTCTTTTACCTTGCTTTCTTTTCCACTTACAGCACGCAATACGTACCATTTCTTTTCAATCTCAGACATTCTTTTTACTGTTTATTAGTGCGGATAGATAACATCTTCCATGATAAACTGGAAGGCAGAATCCATTAGAAAAACGACGAGTGCAATGAGGAGGGAAGCAGTTAAAACAACCACTGCACTACTAGAAAGTTCTGAACGAGTAGGCCATGATACTTTATGGACTAGTTCGTCGTAAGATTCCTTACAATAATTCGTTATCTTCTTAAACATATTCCTTTAATTTTGGCACGGGAAGAGAGACTCGAACTCCCGACACTCGGTTTTGGAGACCGATGCTCTACCAACTGAGCTATTCCCGTAAAAATAGTTCCCGAATGACTCCGGGAACTATTAACTATTTATTCAGAGATTGTATTAGTCGAGAAGTTCAGTAATCTGACCAGCACCTACTGTACGACCACCTTCACGAATAGCGAAACGCAGACCGACGTTCAATGCAACCGGGTAAATCAATTCTACAGTGATAGTTACGTTATCACCCGGCATTACCATATCTGTACCTTCCGGCAAAGTGATTTCACCTGTACAGTCCATAGTACGCAGATAGAACTGAGGACGATATTTGTTGTGGAACGGAGTGTGACGACCACCTTCTTCTTTCTTCAGGATATAAACCTCAGCTTTGAATTTAGAGTGAGCTTTAACCTGACCCGGGTGACACAGAATCATACCACGTTTGATTTCGTTCTTGTCGATACCACGAAGCAACAGACCTACGTTATCACCAGCTTCACCTTCGTCCAAAATCTTACGGAACATTTCAACACCAGTTACAACTGATTTCTTGTCTTCACCAAGACCCAGGATTTCAACTTCGTCACCAACTTTTACGCGACCAGCTTCGATACGACCTGTTGCTACAGTACCACGACCAGTGATTGAGAACACGTCTTCAACCGGCATCAAGAAAGGTTTATCTACATCACGCGGAGGCAGAGGAATCCAGTTATCAACTGCATCCATCAGTTCGATAATCTTATCTTCCCATTCTTTCACACCGTTCAAAGCGCCCAGTGCAGAACCGCGGATGATAGGAGTATTGTCACCGTCGAAATCATAGAATGACAGCAATTCGCGCATTTCCATTTCAACCAGTTCCAACATTTCTTCATCGTCAACCATATCACACTTGTTCAAGAATACAACCAAGCGCGGTACGTTTACCTGACGAGCCAACAGGATGTGTTCACGAGTCTGAGGCATCGGACCATCAGTTGCAGCAACTACGATAATCGCACCATCCATCTGAGCAGCACCAGTAACCATGTTCTTTACATAGTCGGCGTGTCCCGGACAGTCAACGTGAGCATAGTGACGATTTGCTGTTTCATACTCTACGTGAGAAGTATTGATGGTAATACCACGTTCCTTTTCTTCCGGAGCGTTATCAATCTGATCGAAAGACTTGATTTCGTCAGCTTTAGTGAAACCTCTTTCTGCCAATACTTTAGTGATAGCAGCAGTCAAAGTTGTTTTACCGTGGTCAACGTGACCAATCGTACCAATGTTCACATGCGGTTTGGTGCGTTCAAATTTCTCTTTAGCCATAGCTTTACTTATTTATTTTGATTAATAATCAGCTTTACAATTTCACGAGCTGTTACCGGGACTTGAACCCGGGACCTCTTCCTTACCAAGGAAGTGCTCTACCGCTGAGCTATAACAGCAAAAGAAGAAAAGAGAGCGGAAGACGGGACTCAAACCCGCGACCCTCAGCTTGGAAGGCTAATGCTCTATCAACTGAGCTACTTCCGCAAATTTGGTGGGCAAAGATGGATTCGAACCACCGAAGGCGTAAGCCAGCAGATTTACAGTCTGCCCCATTTGGCCACTCTGGTATTTGCCCCACTCTCAAATTAGATGGTTAACACCACCTCTTTTTCTTCGAGCCTCTTGTCGGATTCGAACCAACGACCCCGAGATTACAAATCACGTGCTCTGGCCAACTGAGCTAAAGAGGCGAGATTTAAAAAACTTTGCAGCCGCTTTATTTTCCACGACTTAGCGGCTGCAAAGTTAGATATTATTTTTTAATCACAAAACTTTTACGCAACTTTTTTATTTCCCTTGAAGTTTTTCTTTGGCTTTCATCAGTTGCTTAGACAGTGCATCCATGCACACATCTATCGATTCTTCGAATGTATCACTTACTTTTTCTGCGTAAAACTCTGAATTAAGTGCCAAAATACGTACACCAGCCTCCTTATTCATCGCTGTTTCAGGTTTCACTACTTTCAAAGACACCTCTACTTTCTTTATATTGTCACAAAACTTCTCGAGCTTCTCGGCCTTCTTCTGAATAAAAGCCTCTAATTTTTCAGATGCATCGAAATGAATGGATTGAATTCTTACTTCCATAAAAACCTCCTTTTCTTTACGCTCTAGGATGAGCTTGTTCATAAACTTGTTTTAACTCCTCAAAAGTGGTATGTGTGTACACCTCTGTTGTAGTCAAGCTTTCATGCCCCAACAGTTCCTTCACAGCTTCCAGCTCCGCATGATGATTCAGCATCGTGGTTGCGAAGGTATGCCGCAGCACATGTGGGCTTTTCTTCTTCAGTGTCACCACCCTCGATAGGTATCGCTTCACAATATAGTTTACAGACGATGGAGACAATGGTTCTCCTTGTTTTCGGATGAAAAATGTCTCACACGCACCTGCATAAAAACGATTTCTTTCTGCCAGATAAGACTCCAGCACCTCTTTCAGCCTAACCCCAAAAGGAATCAGCCGTTGTTTATTTCTTTTCCCCGTCACCTTTATCACCAAGGAAGAAAAATCTACATCTGCATCCTTTAAAGCAATCAATTCCGCCCGACGAATACCTGTTGAATAAAACACATCCAGCATCGTCCTGTCACGAATTCCTTCAAAGGTCTGCGCAAATCCATTTTCTTCAAGCAACGAATCCATATCTTCATCCCTCAAGAAAACCGGCAATGGCTTCTTTTTCTTCGGACCTACCACTTTTGCGGCCGGGTCCACCGCTACCGCCTTCTGACGTAACAGATAGCGATAAAATGACCGGAGCGAACTCAGTTTCCTATTCACCGTTGTTTCTGCACAACCTTCCTCCATCAATGAGAGTACCCACCCACGGATTAAATCGGCATCCACTTTCGTGAAATCAAGTTCCTCATCCACTCCTTTGAAATATACCTCAAATTCGTCCAGATCCGTTCCGTAACTTATAATCGTTTTCTCCGAATAGTTCCTTTCGAAAAGAAGATACTTCAGAAAAGAATCTTTCCACATAGAGACATCGCTTTTATTCTCAGCAACGAATTTATGAAAAAGAATTCAATAATTCAAGTGTTTCGTGAAATTATTAATCTTCGTTCTGATGCATTTTCTGAACGTAAATCGCACGTTCCATTTTAAGTCTCTTCAAAACAGACGGTTTGTCATACTGCTGTCTGCTTCTCAGTTCTTTTACAACACCTGTTTTTTCAAATTTTCTTTTGAATTTCTTCAGCGCTTTTTCAATGTTTTCGCCTTCTTTTACTGGTACTACAATCATGTTTTTAAAATTAAGTATGTTGTTATTAAATTATTCCGCAGTCAATTTGCGGCGCAAAATTACACATACTTTCTTTATTTACAAAACTTTCCAGTATATTTTATTCAAAAAACAAAGATAAGAACACACTGAAGCGGCCCTTTCTGACAGATTTATTATTTTTGCCTGATAGGTTTATACTTTTTATTTAATTCATTTACATCATGAATCTTATAGCTGAAAGAATTGATGCCTTACGCAAACAAATGATTGCGGAAGGAGTCTCTGCCTTTATCGTCCCCAGTACTGACCCTCATTCGGGCGAGTATGTGCCGGCACATTGGGAAAGCCGGAAATGGATATCCGGCTTCACAGGTTCCGCCGGTACTGCAGTCATCACCCTCTCCGACGGCGGATTGTGGACTGACTCCCGTTATTTTCTACAAGCGGCCGATCAACTTCAAGGAAGCGGTCTTACCTTATTTAAAGACCGACTGCCGGAAACACCTACCATCGCCGAATGGCTGGGAAGTGTATTGAAAGCAGGCGATAAGGTCGGTATTGACGGATGGGTTAACAGCATTTCCGAAGCCATGCAACTGAAAAAGGCTCTTCAATCATACGGGTTGGAACTGGTAACCGTGGACGACCCGTTCCATACATTATGGAAAAACCGTCCTTCCCTGCCCCTCGACCCTCCTTTTATTCTTCCTCTGGAATACAGCGGTGAGCCATGCGGGCAGAAAATCAGCCGGATAAGAAAAGTTCTCAAAGAGGAAGGGGCAAAAGGTCTGTTGATTTCAGCCTTGGATGAAATTGCTTGGGTCTTGAACATGAGAGGTACGGACGTGCATTGTAACCCAGTCTTCGTCGGCTATCTGTTGATTACGGCTGATGCTGCTACCCTCTATATTCATCCCGACAAGCTGACAGCAGAGACCCGCAGCTACCTGACTGAAAATCAAATTCAGGTCAAAGACTACTCCCGCGTGGCCAAAGACCTGGAAGAATATAAAGAAGAGAACCTGCAACTGTCCGGTTCTACCAATTATGCATTATATCAGGCAGCCAGCCGTCACAGCAAAGTTCTGCTCCATGATTCCCCGGTTTTATACATGAAAGCCATCAAAAATGAGACCGAGATTGCCGGTTTCCATCAGGCTATGCTCCGCGACGGTGTGGCCATGGTGAATTTCCTTTACTGGCTGGAAGAAGCGGTAAAGAGCGGAAAAGAAACCGAAATCACCATCGACCGGAAACTATATGCTTTCCGCGCGGCCCAGAAAGATTTCAAGGGCATCAGTTTCGATACGATTGCCGGCTATCAGGCACACGGAGCCATCGTACATTATGAAGCGACAGAAGAAACCGCCGCCACGCTACAGCCAGAAGGATTCTTGTTGCTCGACAGCGGAGCGCAATACTTAGACGGAACCACGGATATCACCCGTACCATCTCCCTGGGTCCTGTCACTGAAGACCAGAAAAAAGACTATACCTTGATTTTGAAAGGATTCATCCAGCTTTCCATGGCACACTTCCCATACGGTACTTGCGGCACGCAATTAGATGTGCTGGCTCGTCAGTTCATTTGGAAGGCAGGTATGAACTACGGACACGGAACGGGGCATGGAGTAGGGCATTTCCTCAACGTACACGAAGGGCCTCATCAGTTCCGCATGAACCACATGCCGGCCCTGCTCCAGCCGGGAATGACAGTGACCAACGAACCGGGCGTGTACAAAGCCGGACACTACGGAGTACGTACAGAAAACACCATGCTGATAGTCAAAGACCAGACTACTGAATTTGGTGAGTTCTACAAATTCGAACCGCTCACCCTATGTCCGGTTGACCTCAAACCGCTCTTACCGGAATTACTCAGCCCGGAAGAGAAGGAATGGTTGAACAGCTATCACCAGCAAGTGTACACATCATTGTCTCCGTTCCTGCCTCAGGAACAAAAAGAATGGCTGGCAAAAGCCACGATGGCTATCTGCTGACCGACCCACATAAAAAACTCTCCCGACCGATTTTCCTTTCCAAGAAAACCAGCCGGGAGAGTTTATTTTTTCACTCAAGAGTTCTTCACTCAAGCAAACATCTGGCTCACACGCTGAATGCCTGCCACCAGAGCATCTACTTCTTCTTTTGTATTATACAAACCGAAAGAAGCACGTACGGTGCCTTCAATGCCTAATCTATGCATCAACGGTTCCGCACAGTGATGTCCGGTACGTACGGCAATTCCCAAACGGTCGAGCAGCGTGCCCATATCAAAATGATGGATGTCACCCACCAGGAATGAAATGACACCACCTTTCTGCTCCGCTTCTCCAAAAATCCGCATGCCCGGGATTTCCTTCAAGCGTTTCATCGCATACTGGGTCAGTTCGTGCTCGTAAGCTGCAATATGGTCCATGCCGATGGCCGACACATAATCCAACGCTTTTGCCAATGCCGTAGAACCTATATAGTCGGGTGTACCTGCCTCAAACTTGAACGGAAGCTCATTAAAAGTCGTCTTTTCAAACGACACGTTCTTAATCATCTCCCCTCCTCCCTGATAAGGAGGCAGTTTCTCCAGCCACGCTTCCTTTCCATAGAGCACTCCAATGCCCGTAGGGCCATACACCTTATGTCCGCTGAACACATAAAAATCGGCATCCAATTCCTGCACGTCCACCGTCATGTGAGGAATACTCTGTGCACCGTCCACCAGTACAGGAACCCCCTGTGAATGGGAAAAGTCGATGATTTCCTTCACCGGATTGATGGTTCCCAGCACATTCGACACGTGCGCCACGGAAACCAGCTTCGTCTTTTCCGAGAAAAGTTTCTTGTATTCATCCAACAGCAGTTCACCACGGTCGTTCATCGGAATCACCTTCAGCACAATCCCCTTCCGGGCTGCCTGAAGCTGCCATGAAACGATGTTGCTGTGATGTTCCATGACTGAAACAATCACCTCGTCGCCTTCTTTCATCTGGCTGTCCACAAAGGAAGAAGCCACCAGATTGATGCTCTCGGTCGTTCCACGCGTAAAGACAATCTCCGAGGTACTACGCGCATGAATAAACTTACGCACGGTCTCGCGCGAAGCCTCATGCAGGTTCGTAGCCTGCTGGGAAAGAAAATGTACCCCACGATGCACGTTGGCATTCACCGAATAATATTCATCTGTAATGGATTCCACCACACAACGAGGTTTCTGGGTCGTGGCTCCGTTATCCAGATAAATCAGCGGCTTCCCATACACTGTCCGTGAAAGGATGGGGAAATCTTCCCTTATCTTGTTGACATCGTACTGCATAAATTCTCGCTTAAATATAACTAAAATCGTCTGTTCCTTCTATTTACTTACAGATGGCACAACCCTGACATTTGTTCAGTTCTCCACGGAAACGTTTCTCCACCAACAGATGCAAGCGATCTTTCAACGCATCCATACGAATATGGTCTATCACCTCGTTCACAAACGCAAACATCAGCAACAGGCGGGCTTCTTTCAGACTGATACCTCGCTGCTGCATGTAGAACAAGGCGTTCTCATCCAGCTGACCCACCGTAGCTCCGTGCGAACATTTCACATCGTCGGCATAAATCTCCAGCTGTGGCTGAGTATACATACGTGCTTCACGGGTAGCACACAGGTTCCGGTTGGTCTGCTGGGAAGATGTATGCTGCGCACCTTCACGAACCAGCACTTTACCGGCAAATGCGCCTACAGCCTGGTCATCAAGCACATATTTAAACAGCTCATTGCTGGTACAGTCGGACACCTTGTGGTCGATGAAAGTATTGTTATCCACCTGCTCATTCGCGTCGGCAATGGCCATTCCGCACAAGTTGATTTCCGCTCCCTTTCCAGCCAGCGTGACTTCCGTCGTATTGCGGGTGGTCCCGTTGTGCAACGTCATACCGTTCAACAGCACATTGCTTCCGGCCTCCTGATATACATACAGATTGCTGAAGCGTACCGTACTGTTATGAGTTTCTTCCAGCTCATACAGGTCGAACACTGAATTTTCTCCGGCAAAAACTTCCACCACCTGCGTAGAAAGGAAGTTCACATTGTCCATGGCGTGGTCACATACCAACAGCTTGGCCTGTGCCCCTTCCTCCAGGATAATCAGTACCCGGCGGTTCACCATAAAGTCCACGTCTGCCCGCAGGATATTCACTAACTGTATCGGACGTTCCATTACGACGTTCTTCGGCACATACATGCACACACCATCCTGGGCAAACATCGTATTGAAGGCAGCCAACGCATCTTTCGATGTATCGGCCAACTTTCCGTAATATTTCTTTACCAGTTCCGGACGCTGTTCGGCCATGTCTTTCAAACTCCCGAAATACACACCTTCCGACAGTTGGGCCGAAGGATGCACATGCTTGTCAAACGCATCGTTCACCACGAAATAGAGCGACGTGCTCATGTTGGGCACATCACACTTGAACACCTCATACGGATTGACCGGAATCTCCAGCCGGTTCAGGTTCAGTCCATAATTCGGGGCAAAATACTTGCCCACCTCCGTGTATTTATACTTTTCCTGCTTGCGAGTGGGAAAGCCCAGCTGTTCAAAGTCGGCGAAAGCTTTGGCACGGGGCACATTCAGCGCCTCGGCACTATGCCGGCAAATCATCGCCTCGCACTGTGTGAAAAGGTCAATATATTGCTGTTCTGCTTTCATGCTTATTCTCCCAGTTCTTTCTTAATCCAATCGTAACCTTTTTCTTCCAGTTCCAATGCCAGTTCAGGACCTGCCGTTTTCACGATACGGCCTTTGTAAAGCACGTGTACGATATCCGGTTTGATGTAGTCGAGCAGACGCTGATAGTGTGTAATCACAATGCAGCTGGTTTCCGGCGTTTTCAGTTTGTTCACACCTTCAGCTACAATACGCAGGGCGTCGATATCCAATCCAGAGTCTGTTTCGTCCAGGATGCTCAATTTCGGTTCCAGCATAGCCATTTGGAAAATCTCATTCCGTTTCTTTTCTCCACCAGAGAAACCTTCATTCACGGAACGGTTGGCCAGCTTGCTGTCCAGTTCCACGATTTCTCTTTTCTGACGCATCAGTTTCAGGAACTCGCTGGCAGTCAGCGCCGGAAATCCTTTATATTTCCGCTGCTCGTTGACGGCCGCACGCATGAAGTTCACCATGCTTACGCCCGGAATTTCCACCGGATACTGGAACGACAGGAACAGTCCTTCGTGGCTGCGGTCGGCCGGACTCAAGGCCAGCAAATCCTTGCCGTCGAAAGTCACCGAACCTTTTGTCACTTCATAAGCCGGATGTCCCACCAGAACATTGCTCAACGTACTTTTTCCTGAACCATTCGGTCCCATGATCGCATGAACTTCTCCCGACTTTACGGTCAGGTTAATTCCTTTCAATATCTCTTTGCCATTGATGCTGGCATGTAAATTCTTTATCTCTAACATAATACTTTAATTTTATATTTATCCCACACTGCCTTCCAACGATACAGACAGCAATTTCTGCGCCTCTACGGCAAACTCCATCGGCAATTTGTTGAGCACTTCCTTTGCATAGCCGTTCACAATCAGTCCCACGGCATCTTCCGTAGTGATTCCTCGCTGGTTGCAATAGAAAATCTGGTCTTCGGAAATCTTCGACGTGGTTGCCTCATGCTCTACCACTGCCGTTTCATTGTGAATGTCCATATAAGGGAAGGTATGTGCCCCGCACTGGCTTCCCAGCAGCAAAGAGTCACACTGGCTGTAGTTTCGGGCATTGTCTGCCTTTTCGGCCACACGCACCAGACCCCGGTAAGAGTTCTGGCTCTTTCCGGCACTGATACCCTTGCTCACAATCGTAGAACGGGTATTCTTGCCCAGGTGAATCATCTTGGTACCCGTATCGGCCTGCTGATAGTTGTTGGTCACGGCCACGGAATAGAACTCTGCCGTAGAATTATCCCCGCTCAAGATACAGCTCGGATATTTCCACGTAATGGCGGAACCCGTTTCCACCTGCGTCCAGGAAAGTTTGCTGTCTACCCCTTTGCAGTTGCCTCGTTTGGTCACAAAGTTATACACACCTCCCTTGCCTTCCGCATCACCCGGATACCAGTTCTGCACGGTAGAATATTTCACTTCCGCACGGTCGAGCACCACAATCTCCACAATGGCTGCATGAAGCTGGTTCTCGTCACGCATCGGTGCCGTACAGCCTTCCAGGTAAGACACATAACTGTCATCATCGGCCACAATCAGCGTACGTTCAAATTGTCCCGTATTGGCCGCATTGATACGGAAATACGTTGAAAGTTCCATCGGACACCGTACCCCTTTCGGGATGTACACGAACGATCCGTCACTGAACACCGCCGAATTCAATGCGGCAAAAAAATTATCCCGGTAGCCTACTACCGAGCCCAGGTATTTCTTCACCAAATCCGGATGCTCACGTACTGCCTCACTGATAGAGCAAAAGATAATACCTTTCTCCATCAGCGTCTCCTTGAAAGTCGTCTTTACAGACACCGAGTCCATGACCGCATCCACAGCCATGCCGCTCAGCGCCATACGTTCTTCCAACGGAATACCCAGTTTGTCGAAAGTCTTCAACAGTTCCGGATCCACCTCATCCAGACTTTTCGGCCCGTCTTTCTTCTTCGTCGGATCTGCATAATACGAAATAGCCTGATAATCTATCTCCGGAATATTCAAATGCGCCCATGTAGGCATCTCCAATGTCTGCCAATAGCGGAACGCCTTCAAGCGGAACTCAAGCAACCAGTCGGGCTCTCCCTTCTTGGAAGAAATCAGCCGTACGACCTCCTCGTTCAGTCCCTTCTCTATGATATCTGTGTGAACATCCGTAGTGAAGCCATACTTGTACTTCTCCTGCGTCAGTTCCTTCACATATTTGTTGGGTTCTAATTGCATATCAAATCTGATTATTATCTGTTTCTATAAATTTCTCTTTTAGGTTTTCTATCATCGGATAAAAGAAGCCGGAAAAGTCCTTTATCGGATAATATAACAACGAACTCCTTTTAGTGGTTGAATATATTAAGTTATCTTTAGAGTCAGCAAAATCAATAAAATGAATCACCACGCTGATTATCAGCGCATATTTCAACGCGCCCAGCCCAGCGCCCAGCCAACGATTGACAAAACCCAGACTTACCCAGTCTACTATCTTGGTCAATGCCGAAGCCAACAGAGACAGTACCAGCGGTACCACCAACCCGATTAGTAGGAAGGCCAGTATCTGCCCGAAAGTCACGGAAGTCCCTACCTTCACCGCCAGCTGCTCGCCCAAACCGGCAAACAAGACACGTGCCACCAGCAATCCGGCCACCAGCCCCACAATGGAAGCCAGTTGTTTGAGAAAGCCCTTCATAAAACCTGAAACGGCCCCCATAGCCAATACGGCTACAATTATCCAGTCGAGTGTCTCCATCCTATGCGTAACTCAAAAAACAAAGCGAAGAACTTGTGCCCATGCCTGATGGGTGAATACAAGATTCTTCGCTTTGCTCTGAATGACAAATGTATTTATTTGCACCCAAACAATGGTCAGACGTATGTCTTTACAATGTCTGCTTTACTTCCACTTCTTCGTAAGTTTCAATCACATCACCCACCTTCAGGTCATTGCAGTTTGTCAAGCTGATACCACATTCAAAGTTAGTACCGACTTCCTTCACATCGTCCTTGAAACGTTTCAGGGCGTTGATTGAACCTGTAAAGATGACAATACCGTCGCGAATTAAGCGAGCCTTGTCGGTACGTTTCACCTTTCCGGTCTTTACTACCGCACCGGCTACCATACCCACCTTGCTGATGTTGAACACTTCGCGCACTTCGATGGTAGCAGTCACCTGTTCCTTCAAAGTCGGGGCTAGCATACCTTCCATGGCCGATTTCACTTCTTCAATCGCATCGTAAATAATAGAATACTTGCGGATATCCACACCTTCCTGTTCAGCCAGTTTCGCGGCGTTTCCTGACGGACGAACCTGGAAACCTACGATAATGGCATTGGAAGCGGCAGCCAGTGACACATCCGATTCGGAAATCTGTCCCACGCCTTTGTGGATGACATTCACCTGAATCTGTTCGGTAGACAGTTTGATCAACGAGTCGCTCAAGGCTTCTACAGAACCGTCCACATCACCTTTTACAATGACATTCAATTCGTGGAAGTCGCCCAAAGCCAAACGACGGCCTACTTCATCAAGGGTCAGCATCTTCTGGGTACGCAAACCTTGTTCACGCTGCAACTGCTCACGCTTGTTGGCAATTTCACGCGCTTCCTGCTCTGTATCCAATACATGGAACGTATCACCGGCAGCCGGCGCACCGTTCAATCCCAGAATCAGTACCGGTTCAGAAGGGCCGGCTTCTTTCATGCGCTGGTTACGTTCGTTGAACATCGCCTTTACCTTACCGTATGAAGTTCCGGCCAGCACAATATCGCCTACATGCAAGGTTCCGTTGGAAACCAGTACCGTAGCCACATAACCACGTCCCTTGTCCAAAGAAGATTCAATGATGGAACCTGTAGCCTTCCGGTTCGGATTAGCTTTCAGATCCAGCATTTCGGCTTCCAGCAACACTTTTTCCAGCAATTCGTGTACACCCGTACCCTTCTTTGCCGAGATATCCTGTGACTGGTACTTTCCGCCCCATTCTTCCACCAGGAAGTTCATGGCAGCCAGTTCTTCCTTGATTCGGTCCGGATTGGCATTCGGTTTATCAATCTTATTGATGGCAAACACGATAGGCACTCCTGCTGCCATGGCATGGTTGATGGCCTCTTTGGTCTGCGGCATCACATTGTCATCGGCAGCCACAATGATGATAACCACGTCGGTCACCTTCGCACCACGGGCACGCATGGCCGTAAATGCTTCGTGTCCCGGAGTATCCAGGAAGGTGATACGGCGTCCGTCTTCCAATTTCACGTTATAGGCACCAATATGCTGCGTGATACCACCGGCCTCACCGGCAATCACATTCGCCTTACGGATGTAGTCCAGCAAAGAAGTCTTACCGTGGTCTACGTGTCCCATCACCGTAACAATCGGTGCACGCGGCTGCAAGTCTTCTTCGGCATCGGCCTCTTCTTCTACGGCCTGTGCCACTTCGGCGCTCACATATTCTGTCTTAAATCCAAATTCTTCGGCTACCAAATTGATTGTTTCCGCATCCAGACGCTGGTTAATGGATACCATGATACCCACACTCATACAAGTAGAGATAACTTGCGTAACGGGTACGTCCATCATGTTAGCCAGTTCGTTCGCCGTTACGAATTCCGTCAGCTTCAATACCTTGCTTTCTTCCTGTTCCAGTTCTTCCTGTTCCAGTTGACGGTTCTGGATATTCTCGCGTTTTTCTTTACGATACTTGGCAGCTTTGTTCTTTCCTTTATTGGTCAGGCGGGCAAGTGTTTCTTTCACCTGCTTTGCTACATCCTCATCACTTACCTCCTGTTTTACCACCGGTTTCTTGAAACGGTCCTTGTTGTGCTTTCCGCCTTGCGGCTGGTTCTGGTTGGGCTTTCCACCCTTTTCATTACGTGATGCACTGCCCACATTGGCCGAAGCATTACTAATATCTACACGTTCCTTGTTGATTCGGTTACGTTTTTTCTTTTTCGAAGCCTCATCGTTCAGGCCACCCTTATCTGTTTTATCATCACTCTTCCGGATTTCCTTGATAATGGCATCTTTCATCTGCTTGCGCTGTTCCTGGCGCAGCTTGTCCTTTTCCTCCCTCTCTTTTTTCTTCTCCTCCTTCGATTTCTTCTTCGGGCGGGTTGACTGGTTTAATGCGGCCAAATCAATCTGGCCTACCACATTAATCTTTGATTTAAATTCTGTCGGGCGAATTTTAAAAACTTCGTCTTCTTTATTTTCCTGAACGGATTGTTGCTTTTTTTCTTCTTCCATCGGCTCTGATTTCAATTCTTCTGCCTTTATCTCCGGCTGTTTCGTTTCTTCTTTTTCTACTTGCTGAGGTTGCTGCGGGGTGGGAACTTCCACCTTTTCTACTTTTTCTGCCTCAGGCTCTTTATTTTCAGGTTCTGGCTTAGCTGGCCCTTCCTGCGGTGCAGGAACTTCAGCAGGCTCAACCACAGCCGGTTTCTTCTTTCTCTTCAGAGTATCCAAGTCTATCTTTCCCACAGGCTTGAATTTAGGCCGCACATCTTCCGGAACCACTGTTTCTATCACCTCCGTTTTTTTCAGTTCCGGGTGGATATCTTCAATAGAAACAGAAGCCTTGTTACGATCCTTATTTTGCCGCTCCTGAATAATTTTCTCCGACTCTATTTTCAAATCTTTGTCCTTGCTGAACTCTTTCACCAGCACGGCATACTGTTCCTCGGTAATTTTAGTATTAGGATTAGCCTCGACCGTATATCCTTTTTTCTGCAAAAAGTCTACCACCGTGGTTATTCCAACATTCAAATCTCTTGTTACTTTATTCAATCTTATAGTCATAATTCATCACATTTTAATAGAGTTCAGGAAAATATTATATCAGTCACAGATAAATAAGCAGACGAGAATGAAATTCATTCCCCTCTGTTTACCGCTTCAAAGCGTTATTCCTCAAACTCTGCTTTTAAAATTCTCAGGACATCGTCCACCGTATTTTCTTCCAGGTCTGCCTTTTCAATCAACATCTCACGCGGAGCATTCAATACACCCTTCGCCGTATCGATGCCAATACCCTTGATGGCATTGATAACCCATTCATCAATCTCATCCTTGAATTCATCCAGGTAGATATCCTCGTCGGTACCTGCATCCTCACCCAGTTCACGATATACGTCAATCGTGTATTCTGTCAGCATGCTGGCCAACTTAATGTTCAATCCGCCCTTACCGATAGCCAAAGATACTTCTTCCGGCTTCAGATATACTTCGGCTCTCTTTTCATCCTCGTGCATAACGATGGAAGAAACCTTAGCCGGGCTCAAGGCTCGCTGGATAAACAGCTGCGTATTGGATGTATAGTTAATAACATCGATATTTTCGTTACGCAGTTCACGGACGATACCATGAATACGGGAACCCTTCACACCTACACAAGCACCTACCGGATCAATCCGTTCGTCGTATGACTCTACGGCAATCTTGGCACGTTCACCCGGGATACGGGCAATTTTCTTGATGGTAATCAACCCGTCGTTGATTTCAGGTACTTCCTGTTCGAACAAGCGCTGCAGGAACACCGGAGAAGTACGGCTCAAAATAATCTTCGGATTGTTGTTCTTGTTGTCCACACGGGCTACCACGGCACGGGCTGTTTCTCCCTTCCGGTAGAAATCGCTCGGAATCTGTTCTGTCTTCGGCAACAGCAATTCATTACCTTCATCGTCCAGCAACAGGATTTCCTTCTTCCATATCTGATAAACTTCCGCACTGATGACGGTACCTACCTTATCAATATATTTATTGTACAAGCTATCCTTTTCCAGTTCCAGAATCTTCGAAGCCAGTGTCTGGCGAAGATTCAGAATTGCGCGGCGGCCGAATTTCTCAAAAATCACTTCATCGGTCACTTCCTCACCCACCTCGTATGATGCATCAATCTTGCGTGCTTCCGACAGAGTAATCTGCAGGTTGGGATTCGTCAGTTCGTCATCTGCCACCACTTCACGGTTACGCCAGATTTCAAAGTCCCCCTTATCCGGATTTACAATCACATCATAATTTTCATCTGTACCGAACATCTTCGCAATCACGCTGCGGAATGATTCTTCCAACACGCTCACCATGGTGGTGCGGTCAATATTCTTCAACTCCTTAAATTCCGAGAATGTGTCAATCAAGCTGACTGTTTCTTCTTTTTTGGCCATAATTATTTAAAGCTAATTAAGTATTTGGTGTATTTTATCTCATCATACGTAAAAGTTACATTCTGTTCCACCAGCTTCGGGCGTTTGGCTCCTTCCGGTTTTACCTTCACCTCTACCGTAAGGGTAAAGTTCTCTTCATTGGCATCCGTCAGCACGCCGGTCCATTTCCTGCCGGACTTGTCCATCACTTCGACCTCGCATCCCACATGGGCCAGATACTGCTGCAAGACCTTGAACGGCTGACCGATTCCCGCAGAACCGACCTCCAGTTCGTAATCTTCTTCTTCACGACTTAATTTTGACTCGATGTAACGACTCAGTTCCACACAGTCGTCTATCCACACGCCCTCTGCGTGGTCGATTTCCACTACAATCTTGTCATCGGGGCTCACATTCACGTCGACCAGGAAATAGCTTTTGTCTGCCAGCCACTCCTCTACAATCCGAGCTACAACGTTTTTATCTATCATGTATTAACTATTAAGAACAAAAAAAGGAGCTTAATCGCCCCTCCACCTTTTTCATCCAATCACTTGCAAAGATATAAATAATCTCATGTCACACAAAATAATAACCGAATTATTTATACTGGGAGAGTAGTATGAAAAAGCGGCAAATGATAGAAATCATCTGCCGCTTTTCGTCGGAATGAGGCGACTCGAACGCCCGACCCCTACGTCCCGAACGTAGTGCGCTACCAACTGCGCTACATTCCGATTGCAACGTTTGTTTGTCGTTTGCGGTTGCAAAGGTAGATATATTTTTAATACCTGCAAAAGAAAACATGATTTTTTTCATAAAAAAATTATTTTTCTCATTTTCACCCCGTTTATTTTGGAGATTCAAGTTTTTGACCTATCTTTGCACACGCAAAACCACGGTGCCATAGCTCAGTTGGTAGAGCAAAGGACTGAAAATCCTTGTGTCACTGGTTCGATTCCCGTTGGCACCACTTCCGCTCCCGGTTCTCATAGAGAATCGGGAGTTTTTTTATCCCTATACCCAATTAGCCTGCCCCATCCTGCTTCAAAATCTCACCAGTTCTGCATAAAATTACAACATTAAGTCTACATAAGTCTACAGAGGTCTACATAAGTCTACAAAGCCTCGGCACATCTTCTTATATTCGCACTGGAAATTTTGATGTTTCCCACCAAAGAAACATACGTTCTCCACAAAAGAGACGTATGTCTTCCGTGCGGAAACCATACGTCTCCGCCTGCAAAAACATAAAAAACAATTATACATATCATCAAAACCATGGAAGCACAATATGATTTTCTTCCCGTACCGGGAACAAAGAACGAAGACAAGAACCCGAAGCTTTATCCGAAACTCGTGACCAGAGGGGCTGTACCCTTCAGTGAAATTATCCGGCAGATAGCCCGTTCTTCCGGATTCAAGGAAGGTACGGTCATCGGGGTGATGGAGGAAGTGGAAAAATGGACGGCTTACTACATCGCTCATGGGGAGTCTGTGGAGATAGGCCACATGGCCTACGCCGTAGCCAACCTGAAAGCGGAAAAAGAGGTGACCGACGAAGGCGAGATACACGCACAAAGTGTCTGCTTTGACAAAGTGAGGTTCCGCACCGCCAAAAGCTTCAACCAGCGATGCCGCGGACAACAGCTCTCGCGGGCCAAAGCTGGATGGAAGTTTCAACAAAGTTCCGCACGCTACACGGAACAGGAACGACTGAATCTGGTCATGGAATACCTAAAGCAATACCCGTTCATCACACGGACAAAGTACGGAGAACTGACCGGGCTACAGAAGTCGAAGGCCTGGAAAGACCTGAGCAAATGGGTAAAGGAAAAGAAACTGGGCACGCAGGGAAGAGCGCCCCACAAAATCTATGTGCTCTTCACCGGACAGCCTATTTCGACAACAGACGGCGGCTCAGGTAGCGCACCGGATACCACACCGACAGAAAACCTACCGCCAGCACGGTGACAAACACCAGCACCACGTCCTGCCAGTGTACGCTGACCGGATAAGCATCGACAATGAAACTGCCGGAAGCTCCTAGTGAAATCAATCCGAAGGTCTGTTGCAGCCAGCAGAGCAATACGCCCAGTACGATACCTGCCACAGCCCCAATGAACGATATCAGGCGCCCCTCGAAGAGGAAGATACGCACAATCTGCCGGTCACTGGCACCTAAGTTGCGTAGGGTGACCACATCGTCACGCTTGTCGATGATGAGCATGGACAGGGAACCGATGACATTGAAACAGGCAATCATCAGGATAAAGGTGAGAAAGAGATAGGAAATGAACTTCTCGATTTTCATGATGCGGAACGTATCGGCCTGCTGTTCGTAGCGGTCGAGCACGCGGAAACGTTCACCCAACTGTGTTCCCAGCTTACGCTTGAAGGCATCCACGTCGGTGCCCGGCTTCAGCTTCAGATTGACGGCACTGACTTCGGTGGTGTACTGAAACAGCTTGCGAGCGAACTTCAGCGAGGTAAGGATGTAGGAGCCGTCGTATTTCTCCTGATTGACGGCAAACACCAATCCAGAAGAAAACAGGTTGCCCCCGGTGAAGGAGGCAGCCGGATTGGCCATGTTCACCTTGACCCCACGCTTGGGAGCATACACCTCCAGCGGGTCGAGGAAACGAATACCGGTGCCCAGATTGGCCAGCAACTGCACGCCGGGAATGGCATAGTCTGCCACTTCGTCGTGAAGCAGCAGGTCACCTTTCCCAAAAAGGATGGTATCAATCGGAGTCAGCTCGGTGAAATTGTCTTCCACTCCCTTGACCACAGCCATGGCCTGCCGCCCCTGATACTGCACCAGGGCATTGTCTTCCAGCGACTCACACACCAAGGCCACTTCGGGTATTTTCTGGATGGCCACAATGGACTTATCCTGCCCATCGAACACCTTCCCGGCAGCCGGCACCACCTTCAGCTCCGGGTCGAAAGCCGTAAACAGATTGGACACCAGATCCTGAAAACCGTTGAACACAGACAAGGTACACACCAAGGCCAAGGTGGCAAGCGCCACTCCGCACACCGAAATACCGGAAATCACATTGATGGCATTGTGTGACTTCTTGGAAAACAAATAGCGCCTAGCTATGTAAAAAGGGAAATTCACCGTTATACCTTATTTATAAATTCAGATAAATAAAAACCCACAGAAGCCCCGGGAACAAAGCCCTCCTCTTCTGTGAGTTCTTACTGGTCTTTTACATGTGGTTATTTCTTCAACAATTCGTCAATCTTCTCCGCGTAATCCAGCGAATCGTCCACAAAGAACTTCAGCTCCGGAATGATACGCAGCTGATGGCGCACCCGGTTGCCGAGTTCAAAGCGGATGGACTTCATGTTGGCATTGATGTTCTTCACGATTTCTTCACTTCTCTCCGAAGGGAAGACGCTCAGATATACACGCGCGTAACTCATATCGGGACTGATACGGACAATGCTGACCGAAACCAGCACGCCCGGCATGGACTTGGTCTGCAAAAGGAAAATCTCGCTCAGTTCCTTCTGAATGAGGCGGGCAATCTTGTTTTGTCTGGTTGTTTCCATATTACTTCTTTTATTTTTTACGTATGATAGTCAGACCGTCGCGCAAGGGCAGGATGACTTTCTCCACCCGTAGGTCGGCAGCCACCAGGTCGTTGAATTTCTTGATACCGATGGTCTGCGTGTCGGTGTGGTGCGGTTCTTCGAGCACATGCCCGTCCCACAGGGTGTTGTCGGCAATGATGTAGCCGCCGGAATGCATCTTCTGCAGAATCATCTCGTAGTATTCCACATAGAAACGCTTGTTTCCATCGACAAAGGCCAAGTCGAACACAATGTCCATATCGGGCACCATCTGCAAGGCATCTCCGATATAAAACCGGATTTTATCGGCATACGGAGAATTTTCCAGCCATGGACGGGTGAAGTCTTCCTGCTCGTCGTTGATCTCGAAAGTGTGGAGCATTGCTCCGTCTTCCAGACCTTCTGCCAGACAAAGCGCAGAATATCCGCTGTAAGTACCTATCTCAAGCACCTGCTTCGGACGTATCATCTGCACGAACATCTTCAGCATTCTTCCCTGCAAGTGGCCCGAAGCCATACGGGGACGCAGGAGTTTCACGTGCGTCGCCCGGTACAGCGCTTTCAGGTAGTCACTTTCTTCGTCGATATGCTGAAGAATGTATTCATCGAGCGCGTCTGTCTCTTTCATGATTACAAGTAACGGTTACGGTTGGGCAACACGTATTCTTCTTCGCTTTTCAGCACGTCGCCCACCTGATTGATTTCCAGGAAAGAAGTATGAGTTCCCTGTTTACCACCGCTCAAGTAAGCCACCATTTCATTTTCGGCCAGCACACCGTCGTTAATCAGCTTGCGCAGGGCAGTGAAGTAGTATTCCTGTCCGTTGGCCTTTTCCGGCATGTAGATAGCTTCCACACCGTATGACAGCGCCAGGTGACGCATGGTCTTTTCTTTGTAGCAGATGGCCAGCACCGGATATTTGCCGCGGAACGCAGCCAAGTTGCGGGCAGTCAGACCGCTGAAGCTGTCGGTAATGATGGCACGAATCGGCATCAGGTTCGTAGCACGTACCGCCTGTTTGGCCAGGAAGCTCGTCACATCGGTATTGGCCGGAGTCAAAGGAATAGGAATATCGTTTTCTTCCATCTTGTCTTTTTCTGCCTGAGCCGCAATCTTCGCCATGGTCTTCACGGCTTCCACCGGATACTTACCGTAAGCCGTTTCGCCACTCAGCATCAGGGCATCGGTACGGTAGTAAATGGCATTGGCGATATCGGTCACCTCGGCACGGGTCGGACGCGGATTGTTAATCATCGTGTGCAGCATCTGCGTAGCCACGATGACCGGCTTCTTGGCCAGGATACATTTCTTAATCAGGATACGCTGGATACCCGGGATACGTTCCTGCGGCACTTCGATACCCAAGTCGCCACGGGCTACCATCACACCGTCGGCCACTTCCAGGATTTCGTCGATGTTGTCCACACCTTCCTGGTTCTCAATCTTGGCGATAATCTTGATATCACTGTGGTGTGCATCCAGAATTTCACGGATGTCCAATACATCCTGACGGTTGCGCACGAAAGAGTGAGCGATGAAGTCGATGTCCTTTTCGATGGCATAAAGGATATTGTTGCGGTCTTTTTCTGTCAGAGAAGGCAGGTTGATGCGCACGCCCGGCACATTCACACTCTTGCGGCTTCCCAAAGTCGCGTCGTTGCAGACTTCACAGAAAAGCGTATCTTCGTTCTTGTCGATGACCTTCAGTTCCAGCTCGCCGTCGTCCATCAGCACGTCAGCGCCTACAGACAAATCGTGTACAAATCCCGGATAAGTCACCGAAATGCACTCATGAGTGGTTTCCTGTTCCGGATTGCCTACAATACGTACTTTTTCACCGGTCTTGAAATCAATCGGGCCTTCTGCACTGGCCGTGGTACGTACTTCCGGTCCCTTTGTATCCATCAGGATACCGATACGGTTGGAAACGGTACGCACATTATTAATCAACTTTTCGAAACCTTCACGGCTGGCATGTGCAGTGTTCATACGTACCACGTTCATACCTGCATTAAAAAGGTCTCGGATAAAATCTACTTCGCAGCGCAAGTCCGAAATGGACGCAACGATCTTTGTTTGTTTAAGCATCATAATAAATATACTATAATTTGTTGTTGTCTACTAAAAAGGATTCTACGGCCAGACGATAGGAATCCAGGCCGAATCCGCAGATAACGCCTACACAGGCACAGGAAATCATGGATTTATGACGAAACTCTTCCCGTTTGTGCACATTCGAGATGTGAACCTCCACGACTGGAGTGGTCACAGCACGGATGGCATCCTGCAAAGCGATGGAAGTATGGGTGTAGGCACCTGCATTCAGCACTATACCGTCGTATGAAAAGCCTACTTCATGAATTTTGTTGATCAGTTCCCCTTCTACATTCGACTGGTAATACGCAAACTCAATCGACGGATACCGTTCTTTCAATTTTTCCAGATAACTTTCAAAAGATTCGGCTCCATAAATGGAAGGCTCTCGTTTGCCTAACAGATTAATGTTCGGGCCATTGATTATTTGTATTTTCATCTGTTTACTTCTGCTGAACTTTTAATACTTTTGTAGAAGAATTTGGTGCAAAGATACGAAAAAGAAATGAAAAAGGCCGATAAAAAAAACATAATAATAAAGTATAAGCAATACTTGAAGCTGGAAAAGTCGCTCTCAGCCAATACCGTAGATGCTTATCTCACGGATTTGGACAAGCTGTTGGCCTTTCTGGAACTGGAGGGTATCGACTTCACCGATGTCACACTGGAACACCTGGAAACCTTTTCGGCCGGACTCCGCGACATCGGCATCCACCCCCGCTCCCAAGCCAGAATTCTGTCGGGCATCCGCTCTTTTTTCCGTTTCCTGATGCTCGACGGTTACATTGAACAAGACCCCTCCGAATTGCTGGAATCGCCGCAGATAGGCAAGCATCTGCCCGACGTACTGAGCGTGGAAGAAATTGATAACCTAATTGGAGCCATCGACCGCACTTCACGCGAAGGACAGCGCAACCGGGCGATTTTAGAAACGCTCTACAGCTGCGGACTGCGTGTATCGGAACTGTGCAACCTCAAGCTTTCGGACCTGTACCTGAAAGAAAAGTTTATCAGGGTGGAAGGAAAAGGCAGCAAGCAACGGCTGGTGCCGATTTCCCCACGTGCCATTCACGAACTACAGCTCTATTTTGCCGACCGGAACCAAGGACTTATCAAACCCGGGTACGAAGATTTTGTATTTATCAGCCGCTTCGGGAAGAACATCTCACGCATCATGGTATTCCACATTATCAAGGAACTGGCCGAACAAATAAGATTAAAGAAGACCATCAGCCCCCACACCTTCCGCCATTCGTTTGCCACCCATCTGCTGGAAGGAGGAGCCAATCTGCGGGCCATACAATGCATGCTTGGACATGAGAGCATCAGCACCACGGAAATCTACACACACCTCGACCGCAGCCGCCTGCGGCAAGAAATCTTGGAGCACCACCCGCGTAATTTACACAAAAATGAATAAAATCCCCACTTTTTAAGCTTTTTTCCCAATGAATCCTCAAAAAAAAGCAGATAAAGATTAACACATAATGGAGTTTTTCTTATCTTTGCCCCAAATATGAATGGAATTATTCATTTATACAAACTAAATATTTAACATCATGATTAAGAAGTTGTATTTGCCGTTAGTGGCATTGTTAGTCCTTGCTTTCTCTTCATGTAGCAAGATGGGCGAATTGTCTCCTGACTACTTCACAACCAACCCTGAAGTGTTGGAAGCTATTGGTGGTAAGGTGCCTGTAACTATTACAGGAAAATTCCCGGAAAAATACTTCAAGAAAAACGCAACTGTTGAAGTGACTCCGGTTCTGAGATGGGAAGGCGGCGAAGCTAAAGGCCAGCCGGCTACATTCCAAGGTGAAAAAGTACAAGGTAACGACCAGACTATCTCTTACAAGACTGGTGGTACTTATACTATGAAAGCCGTTTTCGATTATGTTCCTGAAATGGCTAAATCTGAACTTTACCTGGATTTCAAGATTAAGAAAGGTAAAAAAGAATACACTATTCCTTCTGTAAAGATTGCTGACGGTGTAATCGCTACTTCAGAACTTCCGACTGTAAACTCTGCTAACGCTGCTTACGCTCCGGATGCATTCCAGCGTATCATCAAGCAGGCTAAGGAAGCTCAGATTATGTTCTTGATCCAGCAAGCTAACCTGCGTGCCAGCGAACTGAAGTCAGACAGCTTGAAAGCATTCCACAAACAAGTGGTAGCTGTTGCCGGCGATACTAAGAACTACAAGCTGAACAACATCGAAATTTCTGCTTACGCTTCACCTGATGGTGGTGTAGAACTGAACACTACACTGGCTGAAAATCGTCAGAACAATACTGAAAAGTATATGAACCAGCAGTTGAAGAAAGGTAAGATTGAAACTGAAGTAGATGCTAAATATACTGCTCAGGACTGGGATGGATTCCAAGAACTGGTTTCTAAATCAAACATCCAGGATAAAGACCTGATTTTGCGTGTTCTGTCTATGTACAGCGATCCGGAACAACGCGAAACTGAAATCAAGAACATTTCTTCAGTTTACAAAACTTTGGCTGACGAAATCCTGCCGCAGTTGCGTCGTGCTCGCTTGACAGCTAACTACGACGTAATCGGACGTAGCGACGAAGAAATCAACGCTGCATTTGATACTGACGCTAAAGTATTGAGCAACGAAGAATTGTTGTATGCTGCAACTCTGACAAACGACAACGCTCGTAAAGAAGCTATCTACAAGAAGACTGTAGAATTGTATCCGAACGATTATCGTGCTTACAACAACTTGGGTATGATGGCTTATGCAAACGGTGACTTGGCTGCTGCTGAAAACTACTTCAAACAGGCTGCCAGCAAGGACGCTAACGCTGCTGAAGTGAACACTAACCTCGGTTTGATTGAATTGACTAAGGGTAACGTAGCTAACGCTGAAACTTACCTGAGCAAGTCAACTGGTGCTAACACAGCTAACGAAGCTCTGGGTAACTTGTACATCAAACAAGGTCAGTATGACCGCGCTGTGCAGGCATTCGGTGACACTAAGACTAACTCTGCTGCTTTGGCTCAAATCTTAGCTAAAGACTACAACAAAGCAAAATCTACTCTGTCTGCAGTGAAAAATCCGGACGCTTACACTAACTACCTGATGGCTATTGTAGGTGCTAGAACTAACAACGCTGACTTGGTTAAGAGCAGCATGGACAAAGTAAAACAGCAGGATGCTACTTTGGCTGCTAAAGCTCAAAACGACCGTGAATTTGCAAAATATGCAAACGAAATAAAGTAATCCAATAAATTACTGATTAAAAACCGGGGTCATTCGTATGACTCCGGTTTTTTTATGTCTTTTCTGGAAAGAATGTGAGGAACTTGGAAGATTATAAAATGAAAATTTGTATTTTCGCATAAATAAAACTCCGTTTATGAAAAAGCTATACTTGCTTCTCTTTTCTGTATACCTTCTGTTCTGCTTGGATTCCTGCAAACAGAACAACGAATTCGAGCTGAAAGGTGAACTTGAAGGTTTTACCTCCGATATGATTCTGGTAATCTATGATGACCCAGAAGCCCGATTAGATACCATTTATCCAAGAGACGGTAAGTTTATTTATACTTTTACACCAGATACACTGAATCTTTTCCGCTTGGTCAATGATTCAGGAAAGTCGATTCCCATTTTTGCCGACAAAGGATGGAAGGTGTCCATGAAAGGCAGCTTCACCCACCCGGACATCAAAGGAGATGGTCCCAATAATGAATATCAGGAATTCAGACAAAGTATCCAGACACTTACTGACCCTGTAAAAATCAGACAACAAGCGGAGACATTCATCCAAAACCACCCACAATCATACGCCTCGGCCTATATTCTATGGCAGTATTTCAGCCAGATTGAAAATCCAGACCTTACCCTTGTCTCCAAACTGGCAGAGCCACTGACAGGTAAGGTGAAAGACTGCAGAGTGCTAAGCGAAGTTCTACAGAAACTACCCGACAAGGAGAAAAGTAATGCGACTTACCTGAATTATATCTCTATAAAAAAAAGAGACGGCGAATATCTGTCATGGAGTGGCAGTAACCAAAAAGCATATTCACTTCTCAATTTCTGGGCCAGCTGGGATAAGGAAAGTCTAACCCAAAAAGATTCATTATACTCCTTGTACCCCAATATCCTGAAAAAAGATTTCAGAGTAATCAACTTCTCATTGGACTACCAGAAAGAAGAATGGCTAAAAGAGACAGAAAAAGACAGCGAGCAATGGATTGAAGTCTGTGACTACAAAGGATGGGATAATCCAATTATCAAACAGCTACAAGTGCATAACCTCCCTTTCAACGTCCTGATAGACCGAAACCGAAAAATTCTAGGATACAACCTCTACGGAAAAGAGCTGATGGAGAAATTGGAAACCCTGACGGCAGAAGAATAGAAACAAAAATAAGACACCCCTTAAAAACAAACTTAAATGCTAGTTAAACTCTTCGGCGCTGCGGTGCAAGGTATTGACGCTACGATTGTTACCATTGAAGTAAACTGCTCCCGCGGTATTAAGTTTTATTTGGTGGGTCTTCCAGACTCAGCAGTGAAAGAAAGCCACGAACGAATTGTCTCAGCCCTACAGGTAAACGGATATAAATTCCCGACCCGACAGATTGTGGTCAACATGGCACCGGCAGACATCCGGAAAGAGGGTGCCTCTTACGACCTGCCGCTGGCCATTGGAATCCTGGCTGCCAACGAAACCATCTCCGCAGAACACCTGGCAGATTACCTGATTATTGGGGAGCTGAGTCTGGACGGAGGCTTACAACCGATTAAAGGAGCACTACCCATCGCCATTGCTGCCCGGCAACAAGGATTTAAGGGAATCATACTTCCGCAACAAAATGCATCGGAGGCCGCTGTTGTAAACAATCTAGATGTATACGGTGTGGAGAATATCACAGAAGTCATCAACTTCCTGAACGGAGACTGTAACCTGAAACCCACGATAGTTCACACACGCGAAGAATTCTACAAACATCAATCTACTTTCCCGTTCGACTTTGCAGAAGTAAAGGGGCAGGAAAATGTGAAACGTGCTCTCGAAGTGGCCGCAGCCGGAGGACATAACGTACTGCTCATCGGTGCTCCTGGAAGCGGAAAATCTATGATGGCCAAACGGTTGCCCAGCATCCTTCCGCCACTCTCACTGGGTGAAAGTCTGGAAACGACCAAAATACACTCCGTGGCAGGAAAACTGAAGAAAGGGTCATCTCTCATCGCCACCCGGCCGTTCCGCAGTCCACACCATACCATCTCACAAGTGGCTATGGTAGGTGGAGGAACTACACCTCAACCCGGAGAAATCAGTCTGGCTCACAACGGAGTACTGTTTCTCGATGAGCTTCCGGAATTCAGCCGAAGCGTATTGGAAGTACTCCGCCAACCACTTGAAGACCATCGTATCACCATTTCAAGAGCAAAATACACTTTGGAATATCCAGCCAATTTCCAACTGATAGCCTCAATGAATCCATGCCCATGTGGTTATTATAACCACCCTACACGTTCCTGTGTGTGCACGCCAGGACAAGTACAGCGCTACCTGAACAAGATTTCAGGCCCTCTTCTAGACCGTATCGACATCCAAGTAGAAATTGTGCCTGTACCTTTTGAGGAAATAGCTAAAAACACACCGGGAGAAAGCAGTGCTGCCATCCGTGAACGAGTCGTTCGCGCCCGACAAATACAGGGCAAACGTTTTGCCGACCAACCTGGCATCTACAGTAACGCTCAAATGACACCGGGGCTTCTACATCGTTATGCCCAGCCGGACGCATCCGGTTTGGAACTTCTACGGAATGCCATGCACCGACTGAACCTGTCTGCCAGAGCCTATGACCGAATTCTGAAAGTATCGCGTACCATCGCCGATTTAGAAGGCAGTGCCACCATCCGTCCGGAGCACCTGGCCGAAGCCATCAGCTACCGCAACCTGGACCGTGAAAACTGGGCCGGATAAATCTCCACCAACTTCATTTCCTTCTCCACCTTCTAAAAAGGGCACCTGACAGAATAACCGTCCTAATCCTTATCAGCACCTTCTTTACCAAGGAACATCTTCCCCGTACATAAAAACACAAACCACGGTTTTCCGTGTTTTTCCCTTTTGTCAAACCCGCTATCTTTGGCAGATATGCAAATATCATAGCGAATGAAATCGGGCCACATCCAACGATACAAAACTGCTTTAGCACATTTAAGAAAACTGTCCGACCTGAGACTTAGAAAACCCCTGCTTGTTCACACTATTACAGGCAACCTGCGTGTGTTATGTCCAAACGACATCGGCTACTTCCGATATAATTCTACCAAAAAAAGTTGGGAAATGGCACTGAGAGACGGCTCGTTCGTACGCCTCAGAGGAAACCTGCGTGCCGAAAACTTATGTAATTACAATGAGACCTTTGTCCAAATCCACCAATCATACGTAGTAAACCTGCACTATCTACAAAAAATTCAAAACCGACACTGCCTGCTGTCAGCTCCCTTTCATTCCATAGAAGAACTGCAAGTCTCACTAAAGTACAAGAAAAAGCTGCTATCACGGTTCCAATCATTTTAACCTTCCAGAGTTTTCTTTACTCCATTTCAAACACTTCTCCTCAACTTTGTCTATTTTTCATTGGTAATTTGTATATTTCAACAAAAAAAGTTATTTTAGAAAAATTACCAACACACGCCCCATGAAAAAGACACTTTTTTTATTCCTGATTCTACTAGAAATCACTGCGTCCCTGCACGCACAAGCGGAAACAGTTACCATCGACAGCCTGAAACAGGAGATCCAATCGGCTGAAAAACGACAGGCCTCACGAGAAAAACTCACGGAACTATACCAATCATTAGGTGCTGAATATGAGACCCTAAATCACGATTCATCCTACCGGTACATCCAGAAAGGACTTGCCCTCTATCCGCGCCCCGCTTTTGAAGAAGAAGGCTACCTACAGCTGGTCAACTCCTTAGCCAATTACTGGTTCATGGAAGGAAACATGGAGCAAGCCAAAGAAACGTTCAAAACTGTCGCCACACACGCCCGCAAGCTCAAAAAAAGAGCATACGACCTGGAAGGAGTAGTGGAATCTTCCATCGGCGTCTGCTACCGCAAACTGGGGATGTTCGATTCTGCCGTATATCATTACAACCGTGCGATTGATTTCTGCAAGAAAGCTGAGAAACCAGAAGATGTATCGTCCACGTACTACAACATCGGAGTGCTCTACCACCTTCACAAACGCTATGAAGAGGCCTTGACACAAGGCCAACTTTCAGCAGAATATGCCCAAAAAGCCGATGACAAACTCATGGAACTCTATGCCAACAGCCTCATCGGGGCGAGTTACAGCAAATTGGGAAAATATTCGGAAGCATGTCATATCCTTAAAGGAAACATCCGCAAAGCCTTGGACATCGAACAGCCTTTGCTGGCTATGGGCTCTCTTTGCCCTTTGCTCAGTACCTATCAGTTATGGAACAAGAAAGATTCAGTTCGGATAGTTTTACGAAAAGGAGAAGAGCTTATCCGACAGATTCCACAGAACAGTCCAACTGCCCTTGAGTTCTACAGCATACAAGCCAGCCTTTACCAATGGATAGGAGAATACCAAAAAAGCCTCCAGATACTGACTGGCAACCCACTGATTCAAACACAGGTACCCTATGACAAATACCACACCCTTTTGGCCCGTAATTATGAAGGAATGGGCGATTACCAGAAGGCATATAAGCACCTGCAGGATGTGTGCGTGTACCAAGACTCGATTTTTAACGGGAAAATCAAGGATGAACTGTCGGAGTTGAATGAAAAACTCCGGGTCAGTGACAAAGAATTGAAAATAGCCCGCCTAGAAAAAGAACAGGCACAAGAAAAAGAAATCCGCCTGCGAAACACCGTCTATTTCAGCAGCATCATTCTTCTATTGCTAGTAGCCATCTCCATTCTTCTCTATAAAAGAAGACTACAAAAAAAGGAAACCGAGCTGATTGCCGCCCGACAGTACATCGAAGGACTGGAAAACGAGCGCAAGAGATTGGCCAAGGAGTTGCACGACGGGGTATGTAACGACCTGCTGGGAGCCATCCTGCAGATACAACAGCAAATCTCACCTGAGGCACTGAAAACATCAACCCTCCACACTCTGGAAGAAATACGAAGTGGGGTACGAGACATCTCACATGAACTGATGCCCCCTAATTTCCAATTTACAAATTTGAACGAAATGCTGGCCGATTATTTTGCCAAGATGCAAGAGGTTTCAGGAGTTATCATACACTATGTACCTAGACTGCAAACAGAATGGGCATGTATCCCAGAACACATCGGATACGAAATCTACCGTATCATGCAAGAAACAACCGGTAACATTCTGAAACATGCCCACGCAAACCTCATCCATATTGAACTAAACGAGCACGACGGAGAGCTGGCTATCAACGTACAACATAACGGACAATGGAATCAGCAAACAGAAACCTCCAAGGGAATCGGCCTACGTACCATCCATGACCGACTGAAAACCATTGGAGGAAACTACGAGCTGGAAACCAAAGACGGAGAAATAAGCATGCACATACACGTGTATCTCTACGGGAAAAATCACGGTTTTCAGTGAGATTCTTTTCAATGAATATTTTTTTCTTTGCAGTATAAAAAACACTCCGCATGACAAACTCAAGAGCACATATACTATTAGTCGACGACCACACCCTGATACTGCAAGGCATCCGACATGTCATCACCCAAATGCCAGAAATTGACAAGGTATACACTGCTTCTTCGGGTGCAGAAGCTCTACTCCTGATACACACACAACCTTTCGACCTGTATGTGCTCGACGTGGAACTACCCGACGCCAACGGATTCGACCTGATAGAGCAAATTCGGCAAAAACATCCGGAGGCCCGCATCCTAATCAATACCATGCACGAAGAAATCTGGATATTGAAAAGACTTACCCAAACACCCATCAGTGGGGCCATACTCAAGTCAGCCAACATCCACGAGCTAACTTTAGCCATTCAAAATATCCTGAAAGGCAAGCAATACTTCTGTAAGCGATTCCGAACAATCCTGAACCGCCTACACGCTGACGAACAACTCAAAGAACAGCTCACACTAAGAGAAATGGAAGTACTGCAAGCCATTGCCCAAGGATACAGTACCCGAGAAATCGCCGACCTACTCCATGTATCAATCAACACCATCGAGTCACACCGAAAAAGCCTTATGAGCAAACTGGGAGCCAAAAATGCCGTCGATCTTGTCCTTAAAGCCATTCATCTAGGTATCATCCCCTTAGAGCACAAATGATTTCTTATAAAAAAACTGCCGTTTATGAAGGCAGGTGTACATTTTTCGTTATATTTGAGGACGTAAAGAAATCTTTGTATCACCTTAAAATACACGAACTATGAGTCTGGAAAAAACATTAGTCATTCTCAAGCCCAGTGCCGTGCAGCGCGGGCTTATCGGAGAAATCACCCATCGGTTTGAACGGAAAGGCCTGCGTCTGGCAGGCATGAAAATGATGCAGCTCACGGAAGACCTGCTCAACGAACATTATGCCCATCTGGCAGGAAAACCTTTCTTTCCCCGCGTGAAAGCCTCTATGATGGCGTGTCCCGTTATTGTATGCTGCTATGAGGGAGTCGATGCCATTCAAGTGGTACGCTCCATGACTGGAGCCACCAACGGACGGGTAGCCGTGCCGGGCACCATCCGCGGAGATTACTGCGTCAGTTCGCAAGAGAACATCGTCCACACCTCCGATTCACCCAAAACAGCCGCCGAGGAAATTGCCCGTTTCTTCAAACCCGAAGAGCTGTTTGATTACGAAAAGGCCATCATCGACTTCGTCTATTATTCGGAAGAATATAAGCTCACCTAAGAAACGCGGCGCAATAAAAAAACGTGACGGCAATGCTGTCACGTTTTTTATTGTATGAATCTTCTGCTTTACTTACTCAAAGCACGGGAACGCTCTCCCAAATAACCTCCATGATGTCGCTTACTGTACTCCTCGATAGTAAAGCCCGTCTTACGCATTGTTTCCACTACCAGAATATCTCCTATCACAGTCATGACTGTAGTCGAAGTGGTAGGCGTCATTCCCAACAGACATACCTCATCGGGATGCCCTGTAGCCAAACAAATATCGGCCGCCTCAGCCAGAGGGCTGTCTGGGTTTCCCGTAATCACAATTTTCTTCAATGTAGGATCCAACCGCGCTGCCAACTCCGTAAGTTCCACAATCTCACGAGTTTTTCCTGAATTAGAAATCAACAGCAACAAATCGTTCTTCTGTAAGATTCCCAAGTCACCATGTTGTGCCTCACTCGGATGCAAAAACACAGCTGGAATACCAGTAGAACAAAAGGTAGTAGCTATGTTCATGGCAATCTGTCCTGCTTTTCCCATTCCACTTGTCACCAGCTTTCCCCCCTTTTCATGCACCTGTTCCACAATCAACTGCACTGCCTTTTCATATCCGTCGGTTACTGGGATATTCAATACAGCCTGAGCCTCACGCTGTAACAATTCTTTAATTGATGAATTCATATAGAGTATGATTAAATAATAGTTTTATTCCAACAAACGAGTCAACTCATCGAATGTATTGGCCACCTTAAAATAATTTTTCAAGGGACAATGAGTAAAATGCTGTGCTTCCAATCGTTCCATAAAGGCCAGCATATCATTCCAGAAGCCATCCACATTATAAAAAATCACCCGCTTGTCATGATAGCCAATACTGCACGAAGCCATTACATGAAACACCTCGTCCAGCGTACCTATCCCGCCGGGTAAAGCCACCATAACCTCTGCTTCCTGTACCATAATATCCTTCCGGTCACTTAAATTCACCGAATGAAACGTCACGTCGAGTAAGTCACTCACTCTCCCATGCTCTTCCAGTTTGGTAGGTACCACCCCCATAATCATGGCTCCGTTTTCTTTCGCACTTTCCGCCAAGACTTCCATCAGCCCCGTATTGGATCCTCCGTAAACAAGCCATTTACGATGCTGCCCCAACCATTTTCCCAGCTCCTTTGCTTTCTCCATAAACACAGGTGCAATGGCATCCGAAGCAGAACAAAACACTGCAATTTTATTCATATATTAGTTTTAAATATCTGTTGATGCAAATATCTACATTTTTTGAAGAAAGGCAATAAGTATTTATTGTAAATTTGCGGCGAAACTGAAATTACGCTCTGATTATGGCCTATTCAACTTTTACCCTTCCCAACGGACTGCGAATTATCCACACCACAAGCCCTACAAATGTGGCATATTGTGGCTTTGCCATCGACACAGGTACGCGCGATGAACTACCGCAGGAACAAGGAATGGCCCATTTTGTAGAGCACTTGATTTTCAAAGGAACCCGGAAACGAAAGGCATGGCATATTTTGAACCGCATGGAAAATGTGGGAGGAGACTTGAATGCGTATACAAACAAAGAAGAAACCGTCATCTACAGTGCCTTTCTGAAAGAGCATTTCAACCGGGCGGCAGAACTGCTGGCTGACATCGTATTTCACAGCCTATTTCCTTCAAATGAGATAGAAAAAGAAGTGGAAGTTATCATTGATGAGATACAAAGCTACGAAGACAGTCCCGCAGAACTTATTTTTGACGATTTTGAAGAATTAATCTTTCCCGACCATCCGTTGGGACGGAACATTCTTGGCAACCCTGAACTGCTCCGACAGTTTACAAGTAAAGATGCACAGCATTTCGTACACAGACACTACCAGCCGCAAAATATGATATTCTTTGTACAAGGTGATATTCCCTTCTCCAAGATTATCCGTACATTGGAAAAGGCAACAGCAGATATTATCCCCTTCAACGAAGAAAAACAGCTGCGTGTACAACCTGCTGCCTACCAACCCCGTCAATTGACACTTCACAAAGACACCCATCAGGCACACGTCATGATAGGAGGAAGGGGCTATCACGCCTACGACGAACGACGCACAGGACTTTACCTCCTCAACAACATTCTGGGAGGCCCCGGTATGAACAGCCGACTCAACGTTTCCTTGCGCGAAAAAAAAGGCCTAGTCTACAATGTGGAATCGAACCTCACTTCCTACACCGACACCGGAACGTTCTGCATCTACTTTGGCTGTGACCCACACGATACGGACCACTGCATTTCGCTGGTACATAAAGAACTCAAAAAAATTCGTGACCAGAAACTGACAAGCTTACAGCTTCATGCAGCCAAGAAACAGATTATCGGACAAATAGGAGTGGCAGGCGATAACTTCGAAAACAATGCGCTCAATATGGGAAAATGTTTTCTTCACTATCAAACATACGAAGAAAAAGAGGAAGTTTTCCGGCGACTTGAAGAACTTACCTCCTCACAATTACTTGACATAGCCAATGAAGTATTAGCCGAAAACTACTTATCCACGCTAATCTATCAGTAAATTAAAGCCTAAATAGTATATTTTTTCTACCATATAGTAACATGATACTAATACATACTCTCAAAACCCGTTTTTTGTCTTTTCATACATTTTCAAAACTTCCTATTTTCGAGGAAAAATAGGAACGATGAAAAAGAATGAAATAATTAAAGAAAGACTGGCAGAATGGATGAGACAAAAAGGATTTCTAAATTCCCGCATTACCATTATACAGCTCAGTAAAATCATTGGAGTAAACAGAACCTACCTTTCCAATCATATCAACACTACCTATGGAGTCAATTTTAATCTTTGGATTAACCGTATGCGTATAGAAGAAGCTAAACGGCTTATCAAATTAACTCCAAAGCGTAATCTGTCAGAGATTGCTGTACAAATCGGCTTCACTGATTTGGCACACTTCAGTAAGCAATTCAAATACCAAGAGGGGGTATCTCCGTCCGAATGGAGAAAGAATATATAAGTTACTCCCATCATTTACAGCAAAATAAGAAATAGTATATTTCTTATCATAAAAGAATCAATATATCTATACAATCTGAAAAACAGCCTCATACCTAATCATTTTTTTAACCGGATAATCACAAATATTGTCAGAATAAATATCCTTTCCATTCCAATAGCGTAAATTGACAAATAATAATGTTTTAATTTTTTTGTCAATTTATTAAGTTTACCTTTAGAAAATTAAGAGAAACACTGTCTCTACATCAATGATTTAGAAACAAGTTCCAGCCCAAAGCAGGAAATCTCATTTTCAGCAAGGAGACATCTATTACTTTTTTAATGAAAAACCAACAGTTATGGAAAGAATATTTTTTACTATGGAAATTATCTCCGGCATTAGCAGTTTAATACTGGCCATCTTTCTTCATTTCTCCGAAGTTCCTAAAGGAGAAATGAGCAAGCGCAACAAACATAGCCGGATTTATGTGGAGATTGCGTATATCATCGTAGGACTTACCTCACTCGGTGTCGCATTCACCAACAACGCCTATCATGAAACATTAAAAGCCTTCTTCATCCAAAGTCTGGCTCCTATCCAGGCACTTCTGTTTCTCTGGTCTATTACTTATCCTATATATATAGGCCATAAACTAAAAGGATTTATGCAACGGCAACTCATATATACCATTCTGTTGGCTGCAGTCAATCTGATTTATTACTTCGGCATGAATGGGCAGACAGGAACTCTGCCTTATTATCTCCTTATGAGCTGCCACCTCCTTCTACTAATTCTCTACATACGTGTGTACCTTCGTATCTCCAAACGCTGGGTACAAGTACACCCCGAACGTGAAACCTATCTGAAGAAGCGGATACACCCAATCTTTATCGAATTGTGTATCATGTTCATGCTTTCTGTCGCAGTAAATATTTATCCTTACTTCATCAGTCAGCTGGTATTCACAGGACTATACACCGTATTCTATATCATATTCGCCTTGGAATATCATAATTATGGCATTCGTATTGCCAACTATTCGTTCAACGAAGCAAACCAACCAGTTATAGAAGAGCAACATCCTACAGCTGAGACTGTTACTGAGGACAATACCACATCCACCAAAAAAGGCTACAAATGGAACTATGAAAAAATAGAAGAAAAACTACAGGAATGGATATCCAACAAAGGCTATCTTCACCCCAGTCTTACCATTCAAGACATGAGTAAAGAAATAGGCATCAACCGTACCTATCTATCAAACTTCATCAATGAAACCTATCAAACCAATTTCAATGGCTGGATTAACGGGTTACGAATTGAAGAGGCCAAACTCCGAATGCATAACAATCCAGATTTAAGTCTTGCCGAAGTGGCCGAACAAGTAGGATTTGCCGACCTTGCTCATTTTAGCAAACAATTCAAACTCAAAGAAGGCTGTTCTCCTTCTACGTGGAAAAAGAAAAGCCAAGAAACCGAGCTCTAACTCCGTAGTAGGACAATTCATCTTCCACGCCTACAAGAACAAACTGACCAAGGAACAACAAGACGAATGCAGCAAACTCATACAATAATACAAAATACAAATAGAAGAAACACCCTGTCGGCAGAACGAAATAAATTCACTATCTTTGCGCCATTGAACGGATTATCATAAAACTACATACACGCATGAAAATAGAAGATAAACTGACGGCGTCCGTAATCAACGGCGTGAAAGAGTTGTACGGGCAGGAAGTTCCCGCCAAGATGGTACAGCTGCAGAAGACCAAGAAAGAGTTTGAAGGCCACCTCACACTGGTTGTCTTCCCTTTCCTGAAAATGTCCAAGAAAGGTCCGGAACAGACCGCACAGGAAATTGGAGAGTACCTGAAGCAGCATGAGCCTGCCATTGCCAGCTACAACGTAATCAAGGGATTTCTGAACCTGACCATCGCTTCGAGCGTATGGATTGACTTGCTGAACCGCATCCAGGCGGACAGTCAATGGGGTATCCAGAAAGCTGCTGACAATGCGCCGCTGGTGATGATTGAATATTCTTCCCCAAACACCAACAAGCCGCTCCACTTGGGACATGTGCGCAACAACCTGCTGGGTAACGCGCTGGCCAACATCATGGCGGCCAACGGCAACAAGGTGGTGAAAACCAACATTGTAAACGACCGCGGCATCCACATTTGCAAGTCTATGCTGGCGTGGTTGAAATATGGTAACGGCGAGACTCCGGAATCATCCGGAAAGAAGGGTGACCACCTGATTGGCGATTACTACGTGGCGTTCGACAAGCACTACAAGGCGGAAGTGAAAGAACTGATGGCAAAGTATGAAGCGGAAGGCATGAACGAGGAAGAAGCCAAGGCTCAGGCAGAAGCCAACTCTCCGCTGATGCTGGAAGCCCGCGAGATGCTCCGCAAATGGGAAGCCAACGACCCGGAAGTACGCGCGCTCTGGAAGAAGATGAACGACTGGGTATATGCCGGCTTTGATGAGACGTACAAGATGATGGGCGTCAGCTTCGACAAGATATATTACGAATCACAGACTTACCTGGAAGGAAAGGCCAAGGTATTGGAAGGACTGGAAAAAGGACTCTTCTACCGCAAGGAAGACGGCTCTGTATGGGCTGACCTCACTCCGGAAGGGCTGGACCAGAAACTGCTGCTCCGTGCAGACGGTACTTCGGTCTACATGACACAGGACATCGGTACAGCCAAGCTGCGCTTCCAAGATTATCCCATCAACAAGATGATTTACGTGGTAGGTAACGAACAGAACTATCACTTCCAGGTGTTGTCTATCCTGCTCGACAAGCTGGGCTTCGAATGGGGCAAGGACCTGGTTCACTTCTCCTACGGTATGGTGGAACTGCCGGAAGGTAAGATGAAAAGCCGCGAAGGTACCGTAGTCGATGCGGACGACCTGATGGAAGCCATGATTGAAACGGCCAAGGAAACCAGCAGCGAACTGGGTAAACTGGACGGACTGACAAAGGAAGAGGCCGATGACATCGCCCGTATCGTAGGACTGGGTGCCTTGAAGTATTTCATCCTGAAAGTGGATGCCCGCAAGAACATGACATTCAACCCGAAGGAATCCATCGACTTCAACGGAAATACGGGACCGTTCATCCAGTACACTTACGCACGGATCCAGTCTATCCTCCGCAAGGCCGCAGAAGCTGGTATCCAAATCCCGGCTGTGCTTCCGACAGGCATCGAACTGAATACCAAGGAAGAAGCGCTGATTCAGATGCTGGCTGACTTCCCCAACGTGGTAAAACAGGCAGGTACGGACTACAATCCGTCTATCCTGGCCAACTATGCCTACGACTTGGTAAAGGAGTACAACCAATTCTATCACGACTTCAGCATTCTGCGTGAAGAGAACGAGGCTGTAAAGATTTTCCGTCTGGCATTGAGTCAGAACGTAGGAAAGATTGTCAAGCTGGCCATGGGCTTACTGGGCATCGAAGTACCTGAACGCATGTAATTCATTTGAAAATAGCGGGTGGCAAGGGAGCCACCCGTCTTTTTAACCTCCTTATCTCTTTATGGCGAAAAAAAAATTCTATGTAGTGTGGAAGGGTGTGAATCCGGGAGTATATGCTTCCTGGACCGACTGCCAGCTGCAAATCCAAGGATACAAAGGAGCCATCTATAAATCATTCGACACAGAAGAGGAAGCCGCACAGGCTTTTGCTACTCCCGTCCATGTATATTTACACCGCCACCGGAAACCAACGGTTCAAGAACCTTCCGCAAAACAGCTTCCGGAAAATTTCGATCTGAACTGCCTGGCAGTAGATGCGGCCTGCAGTGGAAACCCCGGCCCTATGGAATACCGCGGGGTATACCTGCTTACCGGACAGGAGATTTTCCATTTCGGACCGGTGTATGGCACCAACAACATCGGAGAGTTCCTGGCCATCGTACACGGACTGGCACTGCTCAAACAGAAGCAACTGAACATGCCGCTCTATTCCGACAGCCGCAACGCACTCCTATGGGTGAAACAGAAGAAATGCAAAACCAAACTGGAACGCAATGCCCGAACCGAGCCCCTGTTCCAGCTGATTGAACGGGCGGAGAAATGGCTGAAGGAGAACACTTACACCACTCCCCTGCGTAAATGGGAAACAGAATCATGGGGCGAAGTCCCCGCCGACTTCGGACGTAAATAATCAGACCTAAACCAATGAAAAAGAGACTTGCTTACCTGGGATGTATTTTTGCCGCTATTTTAGGCTATTTCCTGCTGCAGAAACCAATCTTCATGCTCTACAACGGAGCTTGTGAGAAAGGAGTATCTTTCATGGACTACCTGAAAGTGCTGTATCACGGCTTTACCCTCGACGCAGCCACCACGGGCTACCTTACTGCCCTTCCCTGGCTGATTATCCTGGTAAGCATCTGGTTCCGCCGTTTCCCGCTGCGAAAAATCCTCGTGGGCTACTATGTGCTGATTGCGCTGGCCACCACCCTCGTCTTCATCGGCGACATGGCCTTGTATCCGTTTTGGGGATTCAAGCTCGATGCCTCCATCTTCCTCTACATAGACTCCCCGAAAAATGCCATGGCCAGCGTGTCAGTCGGCTTTATCCTGATACGTTTGCTATGTATCCTGATATTGTCGGCCCTGCTCACGTGGGGACTGTATAAAATGACGCCAGCCCAACTCCCCCAAGTACCGCAGGTCCGCAAACGCCTCACAGGCAGTCTGGTCACGATTCTGCTAGGAGGTATCCTCTTCATCATCATCCGAGGTGGTGTTACCGAATCGACCAGCAACGTGGGCCAGGCCTATTTCTGTGACAACGAATTCCTGAACCATTCGGCAGTCAATCCGGATTTCAGTCTACTGTCGTCCATCAGTAAAACAACCGACTTTTCCAAGCAATTCAATTTCTTTGACGAAGAGAAACGGGCCAGCCTGTTCGACGGGTTGTATGCAGACACCGGAGAGAACACGGTATCCCTGCTGAACACACAACGCCCTAACGTACTGATTATCCTGATGGAAAGCTTCGGAGGCGTGTTTGTGGAACCGTTGGGAGGACTCCCGGATGTCAGTCCCAACTTGAACCGGCTAAGTAAAGAGGGCGTGTTTTTCACGAACTGTTACGCCAACAGTTTCCGTACCGACCGAGGTACAATCTGTACTTTCAGCGGCTACCAAAGCTTTCCTACCGTGTCGGTCATGAAATCACCGGCCAAGAGTCGCACCTTACCTTCCATTGCGGGAAAACTGCGGGAGCAAGGTTATGCCACTGACTTTCTGTACGGAGGAGACATCAACTTTACCAACATGAAGAGCTACCTGTTAGGCAGTGGTTACCAGCATCTCACGGCCGACGTGGATTTCAGCCTGGAAGAACGCCAGAATCCGTGGGGAGTGAACGATGACATCACTTTTGAATATCTCTACCAACAGATAAAAACACGCACTGGCAACCAGCCTTGGCACACGGCCTTTCTGACTCTCAGCAGCCACGAACCTTTCGAAGTGCCTTACCATCGCCTGAACGAAAAAATCCCCAATGCCTTCGCCTTTACAGACGACTGCCTGGGGAAATTCATCGACAAGCTCAAGGCGCTTCCACAATGGAAGAACCTGCTCATTGTCTGCCTGCCGGACCATGGCTTCTATTATCCGGAAGAGGGACTGGTGCACGACCCGCGCATCCATCACATCCCGATGCTCTGGCTGGGCGGTGCCGTAAAGCAACCCAGGGTCATCGACAAACTGATGAACCAAAGCGACATGGCTGCGACCCTGTTGGCACAGCTGGAGCTCAGCCACAAAGAATTCAATTTCAGCCGCAACGTGCTGGGTAAGGATTACAAATACCCCTTTGCCTACTACACCTACAACAACGGCTTTGCCTTCTGCGACAGTACCGGTGTCACCCTGATTGATAACAACTCCGACAAGGCATTAATAGAATCCCCAGCTCCGAACGCACGACGCACAGAACTGGGGAAAGCGATTCTACAATCTTCTTACGATGATTTGGGAGCGCGATAACACATTACTCCACAAACATCACTTTCGATGCATCACGAGGCTTGGCAGCCGGCGATTCATCCGGATATCCGAAGGCAATGCAATACAACAGGTCATAGCCTTCGGGAATGTTCAGACGTTTCAGGTATTCTGCGGCTCCGGGATCGGTCTTCATGAAACGTATGGGACCACCCAGACAGCAGGAACCGATGCCCATAGACCAGGCAGAAAGAATCATGTTCTCACCCAACAGCCCACAATCCACTTGTGAGAAATCGTAGGCAGTGTCGTTGGCAATAAACACCACCGTCGGTGCATTGCGGAACATATTCCGGAAATTCGGATCGTCCGCCACTTTCGGGTTGGCTTTCTTATACACCTCCGTCAGACCATTGATGAATTCCGGATTGTCTACTACTCGGATTGCCCATGATTGTTTGTTCTGTCCGTTAGGCGCATTAATACCACAATTCAGAATCACCTGCATCGTATCCCGGTTTACCGGTTGCGGCAGATACTTCCGTACACTGCGGCGTGCCATAATGGTCTCGATTACTTGATTGGTACTGTCTGCCTCGTTCCCGGCAGCCGGCTGTGCTTGTTTAGCCTGACCGCCACAGCTGGAAAGACAGAGTAAACCTGCCCCCAGCATCGAATAAATCATCTTTTTCATACGCTTTATCTTTGATTAGCTCAATCTTCAATTTCTTTCGTTTTTCTTCCCCACAACAGCTGTCAGAACAGCCGCTCTTCCTCTTCTCCCGGCGACAAGTTTCCCACTATCCCTGCCGCTATTCAACCAAATATAACAAAAAAAGCGGTCCCCCGAAGGAAACCGCTTTCATATTTAAGAATTTGTAAGTCAGAATTACAATTTCGGACCAGCAGCAACCAAAGCTTTACCAGCTTCGTTACCTGTGAATTTAACGAAGTTCTTGATGAAACGACTAGCCAAATCTTTAGCTTTTTCTTCCCACTTGCAAGCGCAATCGTAAGTGTCACGCGGATCCAGAATCTTCGGATCAACACCCGGCAATTCAGTAGGAACAACGAAGTTGAAGTAAGGAATAGTCTTAGTCGGAGCTTTTTCGATAGAACCATCCAAGATAGCGTCGATGATACCACGAGTATCACGGATAGAAATACGTTTGCCAGTTCCGTTCCAACCAGTGTTCACCAAATATGCTTTTGCACCAGTCATCTTCATCTTCTTAACCAATTCTTCTGCATATTTAGTCGGGTGCAATGACAAGAAAGCAGCACCGAAGCAAGCAGAGAATGTCGGAGTCGGTTCAGTGATACCACGTTCTGTACCAGCCAATTTTGCGGTAAAGCCTGACAAGAAGTAGTACTGAGCTTGTTCTTCGTTCAGGATAGATACTGGAGGCAATACACCAAATGCATCAGCAGACAAGAAGATAACTTGTTTTGCGTGAGGACCTTTAGAAATCGGCTTAACGATGTTTTCAATGTGGTAGATAGGATAAGAAACACGAGTATTTTCAGTTACGCTCTTATCAGCGAAGTCAATCTTACCGTTAGCATCTACTGTTACGTTTTCCAGCAGAGCATCACGCTTGATAGCATTGTAGATATCCGGTTCAGATTCTTTATCCAAGTTGATAACCTTAGCGTAGCAACCACCTTCGTAGTTGAATACACCTTCGTTATCCCATCCGTGTTCGTCATCACCAATCAACAGACGTTTCGGGTCAGTAGACAAAGTTGTCTTACCTGTACCAGACAGACCGAAGAAGATAGCTGAACTCTTGCCTTCCTTGTCTGTGTTGGCAGAACAGTGCATAGAAGCGATACCACGCAACGGGTTCAAGTAGTTCATGATAGAGAAAATACCCTTCTTCATTTCACCACCATACCAAGTATTCAGAATAACTTGTTCATTAGTCTTCAAGTTAAATACAGTAGCTGTTTCAGAGTTCAAGCCCAGTTCCTTGTAGTTGTCAACCTTAGCCTTGGCAGCGTTGAATGATACGAAGTCTGGTTCACCGTAGTTTTCCAATTCTTCAGCTGTCGGACGGATAAACATGTTAGTCACAAAATGTGCCTGCCATGCTACTTCCATAATGAAACGAACCTTCAGACGAGTTGCAGCGTTGGCACCGCAGAAAGTATCAACAACGAACAGACGTTTGTTAGACAATTCCTTAACAGCTTTAGCCTTCAAGTCAGCCCATGCAGCTTCAGAGCAAGGTTTGTTGTCGTTCTTATATTCATCAGAAGTCCACCATACAGTATTTTCACTAGCTTCATTCTTTACGAAGAATTTATCTTTAGGAGAACGACCAGTGTAGATACCAGTCATTACGTTTACAGCACCCAGTTCAGTTACCTGACCTTTTTCATAACCTTCCAGACCAGCTTTTGTTTCTTCAGCGAACAATACGTCGTAAGAAGGATTGTGTACGATTTCTACGGTTCCAGTGATACCGTACTTAGTAAGATCTAATTTTGCCATTGTTCAAATGATTAATTTGGTTATTATATCAAATGTTTATTCTTTTTCTCTACCTCACTAAACGCCTAACCTATCTTCATTTCTGCTCTTCAACATCTCTTTGTTTTAGGCGCTACAAAAGTAGTAGTTATTTTTTATTCAAAGAATTTATTACAGAAAAAAATCCGTAATCATTTAAAGATTTATACTTGTATAACAAATTTGCCAAATCTACATTACAAATCAATTTTATTTTGTTTCTTTGCAGGCCGAAAAACTAGATATATAACCCCTAAGCACCTGAAAATGTTTATGAAAATAATCAACTTTAACCAAACCAACACCCTCTTCAACCAGTTCCTTTCCGAAATCCGTAACGTGCACGTACAAGGCGATTCGCTCCGTTTCCGTCGGAACATGGAACGGGTAGGAGAAATCATGGCCTACGAAATCAGTCGTACACTCCCCTATCATCCGGTTTCAATACAGACTCCATTAGCCACAGCCATAGAAAACATACCTGCCGAACAGCCGGTGGTAGCCACCATCCTCCGTGCCGGTCTGCCGCTGCATCAGGGCTTTCTCAACTATTTTGACCATGCCGAAAACGCCTTCGTGTCAGCTTATCGCAAATACATCGATGAAGATAATTTCGACATTCATATCGAATATATCGCTTCCCCACGACTGGACGGCAAAATTCTGATTCTCACCGACCCGATGCTGGCTACCGGCAGTTCCATGGAATTGGCCTACGAAGCCTTACTAACCAAAGGAGAACCCGCACACATACATATCGCTTCTGTTATTGCCAGCCGTCAGGCCATCGAACATATCAAGAAAGTATTTCCTGCGGAAAAGACCACAGTATGGTGCGGCGCTATCGATCCGGAACTGAACGCACACTCGTACATCGTACCGGGACTGGGCGATGCTGGCGATTTGTGCTATGGAGAAAAAGAATAAACCAATTTTTGGTTACAGCTAAAAAAACATCCCCGCCACAAGCAACTGTTGCAGCGGGGATATTTTTTATGATTTGATTTTGTCATTTAATCTCCCACGTATCGTTCGTTTCAAGCAACTCGGCAAACGTGTGGTATTTCTTCTTGGCTGAGACCTCCTCTATCTGGGCTTCCACCGCTGCATCGTAGGTCGGTGCTTCCACGTCGCGGATTACCCCCAAAGCTATCGGGAAGTCCGGACCTTCCATCAAGGCCAGCTTCAACTGCAAGGTATGGTCCTCACAATGGGCATCGTGTACCAGAATGTCTTTCTCGGTCACACCATTTTCTCCCAGCTTCACCACTTTCAGACCGAAGCCTTCCTGCATCAGACCGTATTCCTTGTTCGGACCGAACAGCATCGGCTTGCCATGCTCCAAATAGATTGCATTGCGTTCACGGTCTTCCTTCTTGGCCACGGCATTATGCGTACCATCGTTGAAGATGACGCAGTTCTGCAACACTTCCACCACCGACGTACCTTTGTGACGGGCTGCAGCTTTCAGCACTTCGACGGAAGGACCACCGTCAACTGCCGCACAACGGGCAAAGAAACGTCCACGGGCCCCGAAGCAGAGTTCTGCCGGACGGAAAGGATCCTCCACTGTCCCGTAAGGGGAAGATTTGCTCACGAAACCACGAGCCGAAGTCGGTGAGTACTGTCCCTTGGTCAATCCGTAGATGCGGTTGTTCAACAACACGATATTGATATCTACATTACGGCGGATGGCGTGGATAAAATGGTTACCCCCGATAGCCAGTCCGTCACCGTCACCGGAAATCTGCCAGATGGTCAAGTTCGGATTGGCTACTTTAGCTCCCGTAGCAATGGCTGCCGCACGCCCGTGAATGGTGTGCATGCCGTACGTATTCATGTAATAAGGTAAACGCGAAGAACATCCGATACCGGAAATCACCGCAATTTCATGGGGTGGTACCCCCAGTTCGGCCAGGGCCTTGTGAAAAGAATTCAAGAAAGCGTGGTCGCCGCAACCCGGACACCAGCGAGGTTGTCCGGACTTATAATCTGCTGCCGTATATTTTGTTTCACTCATGATTATTCCTCCAGAATATTTATTGATGAATCATTAAAAAAGTTGGCTGAACGCCTCTACTAATTCCTTCACAACGAATGGCTGGCCTTTCACCTGGTTGAACTGATGCAAATGGATACCCTCCACTTTCATGCGGAGATAGCCTGCCAACTGTCCCATATTTTGCTCGGCCACCACAATGGTCTTGTACTTCCGCAACACTTCCGCCGTATTTTTGGGTAACGGATTAATCATGCGGAAATGTGCCAGCGCCGTTTTCTTGCCCATGGCATTCAGCTGATCCATGGCGGAATGCAGGTGTCCGTAAGTTCCACCGAATCCCACAATCAGCAAATCCGCATCCGGATCGCCCTCTACGGCAAGCGGAGGAAGCGAATCGGCAATCTTTTCCACCTTCTCGGCACGCAGTTTGGTCATCAGGAAATGATTCTCCGGTTCAGTAGAGATGGCCCCGGTTTCGTTGCTCTTCTCCAGTCCGCCGATACGGTGCATGAAACCCGGCATCCCCGGAGTTGCCCAGTAACGTACCCCTGTCTGCGGGTCACGCAAGAACGGTGTCCAAGAATCCGCCATTTCCGGTTTCACATAAGGCGGACAGATGGAAGGATAATCTTTCAAATCAGGCAGACGCCATGCCGCCGAACCGTTGGCGATATACGCATCGGTCAGCAACACCACCGGAGTCATGTGCTCCAAGGCAATCTTGCAAGCCCAATAAGCTGCATCAAAACAGTCGGTCGGCGAAGAAGCCGCGATGACAGGCATCGGACTTTCACCGTTACGCCCGAACAATACCTGCAGCAAGTCGGTCTGTTCCGATTTTGTCGGCAGTCCGGTGGAAGGTCCGCCGCGCTGCACGTCCACAATCACCAGCGGCAGTTCCGTAATCACCGCCAGGTTCATGGCCTCACTCTTCAGGCAGATACCCGGTCCGGAAGTCGTGGTCACAGCCAAAGCTCCGGCAAACGAAGCCCCCACAGCAGAAGCACAGCCCGCAATCTCGTCCTCACACTGCACAGTCTTTACCCCCAGCGATTTGTGCTTGGCCAGTTCATGCAGGATGTCCGTAGCCGGGGTAATCGGATAAGAACCTAAATAGAGCTGCAAGCCCGCTTTCTCGGCTGCCGCCATCAATCCGTAGGCCGTGGCCTTGTTGCCGTTGATGTCCATGTAGCGTCCCGGCAGTTTCTGCGCCTTGCTCGGCACCGTGTAGCTGATGGAGACCGATGCATGGGTATTTTCACCGAAGTGATAACCGTCGTACAACACTTTCACGTTGGCTTCGGCAATTTCAGGTTTCTTGGCAAATTTCTCACGCAGGATTTTCTCGCCCACCGCAATGTCTCGATGAAACAGCCAGCACACTAACCCCAGGGCAAACATGTTCTTAGTGCGCAGGATGGACTTATTGTCCAAGCCGCTGTCTTTCAAACTCTCCTTACACATGGTCGTGATAGAAGCCGATACCACCTCGTTCTTGATACCCAGTTCTGAGAACGGATTCTCGAGCGAGAATTTCGCTTTCTCCAAATCACGTTTGGTAAACGAATCGGAATCGATAATAATGACTGCCTGCGGTTTGCAGAACTTATATTGTGTTTTCAAAGCTGCCGGATTCATAGCCACCAACACATCGCACTTGTCACCCGGAGTATAGACCTTTTTGGAACCAATGTGCACCTGAAAGCCAGATACTCCCGTCAACGAGCCTTGCGGAGCACGGATGTCGGCCGGGTAATCCGGGAAGGTACTGATATCATTTCCTTCTGTCGCCGAAATATTCGAAAACATATTGCCGGCCAACTGCATTCCATCACCGGAATCACCCGAAAAACGGACAACCACATCGTCCAGTTCCTTGACAATCATTTCTTCTGCCATATCGTATTTATTTAAAGTTCACAAAATCAATTTTGGCAAAATTGGCGAAGTTCCGTAAAAAAACAAAATAAATCGGAAGTTATTTTAGACAACTTTGAAAAAAACGTCCTTGCGTTTAGAGTAAAACGTAAAGGCGTTTTACTTGAAACGCAAGTGCGTTTGCAACAAAACGTAAAAGAGTTTTAGTCCAAACGCAAGTGCGTTTTTTTCAAACATTATTCCTTCCTCCAAACTGAGCAAATGCCAGGATAAGGAGAATAGTACTAAACAATTCATTCACAGATTATTATAAATTTCTCCTAGCAATTTATCAAAAAGTATCAACACAAATTTTCTTTTTCACCTTTATATAATGATTCGCTTCGCACCTGAGCCACCTTCCCATTAAAAATATGAAGAGAGGGGTAAACCATCAATTTAAGCAGCAGCTTCTTTGTTTTTTTCAGGCAAAAAGAATAACTTTGTTTATCAATCCTAAAATGACTTATCATGAAAGAATTTCTTCGAAGCACCCTGGCCACCATCACGGGTGTACTGATTTGCGGGTTTGTCTTTATCATATTGGGAGTAAGTATTTTGGCAGGAATCATAGCCTCCTCCGACACAGAGACCATTGTCCCGGCCAATTCTGTCTTTACCCTCGAACTGAAAGGAACCGTACAAGAACGATACCAACCCAGTCCTATCGACCAGTTCTTTGAAGACCAGATTACCACTTACGGTCTGGAAGATATTTTAAACTCTATCCAAAAAGCCAAAGAAAACAATCTTATCAAAGGAATCTACCTCCACACGGGCGCATTCAGCTGTCCGGCCGCTTCCTTGCAAGCCATCCATCGTGCACTGACTGATTTCAAGAAAAGCGGTAAATTCCTGGTAGCTTACGCCGATTCCTATACTCAAGGCGGTTACTACCTGGCCAGTGTGGCCGACAAGGTCATCGTCAATCCCTCGGGAAGTCTGTCTTGGCACGGTCTGGCCAGTGAAACGATGTTTCTGAAAGACTTCCTTGCCAAAATCGGTGTGAAAATGCAAATCTTCCGTGTAGGAACTTATAAATCGGCCGTAGAACCAATGATTGGCACCGAAATGAGTCCGGCTAACCGAGAACAAACGCAGGCTTTCCTGGAATCCACGTGGAAAAGTATCCTAGATGATGTGGCTGCCTCACGCCACCTATCGGCTGACTCTCTAAACCTGCTGGCCGACCGAAACATGGATTTCCAACCGGCAGAGACCTATGTGCGCTGCGGACTGGCCGACACGCTGATGTACCAAGATGAGGTGCTCAGCTACTTGAAATCGCTTACCGGACTATCAGAGGATGAAAATCTCCAGACCCTGAACCTCGACGAAATGACCCGCGTCAAGTCAGCTACTCCCACAAGCAAAACCCGTGACGTGATAGCAGTATATTATGCTTATGGAGAAATCGACAACGGCTCGTCATACGATGAAGGCATCAATTCCGAAAAAGTAGCTAAAGACCTGCGTGACCTGCGCAACGACAAGAACGTGAAAGCCGTAGTATTCCGCGTGAATTCTCCGGGCGGCAGCGCTTACGGCTCCGAACAAATCTGGCGGGAAGTTACCTTGTTGAAAGCAGAAAAACCGGTAGTAGTCTCCATGGGTGACTATGCCGCTTCCGGCGGTTACTACATCTCGTGTGCCGCCAGCAAGATCGTAGCTGAGCCGACTACGCTGACTGGTTCCATCGGCATTTTCGGTATGGTGCCTGATGCCTCTGAGTTATTGAACAACAAATTAGGGCTCCACTTTGACGGAGTCAAAACCCATAAGATGGCCGACATGGGCAGTATGGGACGTCCGCTCAATGCAGAAGAATCGTCCCTGATGCAGCAAATGGTGAACCAAGGATATGCATTGTTTACCAAACGCTGTGCTGAAGGACGAAACATTCCATTGGAAGAGCTTTACAAGATTGCAGAAGGTCGCGTATGGACCGGCAGCATGGCAAAGAAACTGAAACTGGTGGACGAACTGGGCGGACTGGACACTGCTATCCAACTGGCGGCCAAGCTGGGAAAAGTGAGCGACTATAAGCTGAAAAGTTACCCAGTCAAGCAGGACTTCCTGACGGAACTGCTGAACACCCGTGCCGACCGCTACATTCACAGCGAATTACAGGAAACCTTCGGAGAATACTACCGCGGCTTCGACTGGATACGCCACATCCAACAGACTGACCGTCTGCAAGCCCGCCTGCCGTTCGACCTGCACATTCGATAAAGTGACCGATTCATGAGTAGAAAATGCAAGATATATTGGGGATTGTGGCCCTTCAGTGTCCTCTACGGCATCGGGGTGAGGGTACGGAATCTTCTGTTCGACTGGGGACTGCTTCGGCAGGAACGTTTTCCATTACCCGTCATCTGCATCGGCAACCTGACCGTGGGAGGTACTGGGAAAACGCCTCATACGGAATACCTCATCCGGCTGCTGCACGAGTCGTTCCGACTGGCCGTGCTGAGCCGAGGCTACAAGCGGAAATCGAAAGGCTTTGTGCTGGCTTCTCCCGCCTCCCGCATGGAAGACATTGGGGATGAGCCTTACCAGATGGCCCGCAAGTTTCCCGACATCCGGGTGGCTGTGGACGGAGACCGCTGCGAAGGGATCCGCCGACTGATGGCGCCGGAAGGAGCACCCGACACGGAAGTCGTGTTGCTGGACGATGCCTTCCAGCATCGCTACGTGCAGCCGGGACTAAGCATCCTATTGATGGATTACCATCGCCCCGTGGAATGTGACCAGCTTCTGCCTGCCGGACGATTGCGGGAACCTGCCAGCGGCAAACGACGGGCCGACCTGCTCGTGGTGACCAAATGTCCGCCCGACCTCAGCCTGGAAGCCTGCGCACGTATCCGCCAACGCATCCGACCTCTTCCCCGTCAGGAAGTGTGCTTCACGACCCTGGCCTATGGGAAGCTATATCCACTGTTTGCCGATACCCCTGCACAGTCGCTCGACTGGTTGAAAGAAAAAGAAATACTGCTGGTCACCGGCATCGCCTCGCCGACTCCCCTGCTGGAAGAAGTGGATCGCCATGCCGCCAGGGTCACTCCCCTGCTCTTCGGGGACCACCACAATTTTGACGGTGCCGACATGCGAAAAATTGCACAACAGTTCCACCAGCTGCCCGAGGCCCGAAGTCTCATCCTGACCACCGAGAAGGATGCCTCGCGGCTCATCGGCCACCCGCAGCTCGATGACGAACTGAAACCCTATATTTATGTGCTCCCCATAGAAGTGGAGTTCCTGCACAAAGGAGAACTAGTATTTAACCCCAAAATTATTGAGTATGTTAGAAAAAATTCAAGAAACCGCCGCCTTCCTGAAGGCGAAGATGCACACTCATCCCGAAACAGCCATCATCCTGGGCACGGGCCTGGGCAGTCTGGTGCATGAAATCACCGACAAGTATGAAATCAACTATTCGGAGATTCCGAACTTCCCAGTCTCTACCGTCGAAGGACACAGCGGCAAACTGATTTTCGGGAAATTGGGCAATAAAGATATCATGGCCATGCAAGGACGCTTTCATTTTTATGAAGGCTATTCCATGAAGGAAGTGACTTTCCCCGTGCGTGTAATGCGCGAACTGGGCATCAAGACCTTGTTCGTATCGAACGCCGCAGGAGGCACGAACCCGAACTTTGAAATCGGTGACCTGATGATTATCACCGACCACATCAACTTCTTCCCGGAACACCCGCTCCGCGGCAAGAACATCGACTACGGGCCGCGTTTTCCGGACATGAGCGAAGCATATTCCAAGGAACTGATTGCCAAAGCCCTGGAAATTGCCAAGGAAAAAGGCATCAAAGTACAGCAAGGCGTGTACATCGGTACCCAAGGCCCTACGTTTGAAACCCCGTCTGAATACAAGATGTTCCGTATCCTGGGCGCGGACGCCGTAGGTATGTCTACCGTACCGGAAGTCATCGTGGCCAACCACTGCGGCATCAAGGTGTTCGGTGTATCGGTCATCACCGACTTGGGCGTGGAAGGCAAGATTGTGGAAGTATCCCACGAAGAAGTGCAGAAGGCAGCCGACGCCGCACAGCCTCGCATGACCACCATTATGAGAGAACTTATCAACAGAGCGTAAAAATACTATGCACGAAGGAAACAGAACAGAAATCTCCACACTGGGTGAATTCGGACTCATCAAGCACCTCACCCAGGACATCAAACTGCAAAATCCGGAAACGAAATACGGTGTGGGCGACGATGCCGCCGTACTAGAGTTTCCCGGCAAGCAGGTACTGGTCACCACCGACCTGCTGATGGAAGGTGTACACTTTGACCTGGTCTATACCCCGCTAAAACACCTGGGATATAAATCGGCCATGGTAAACTTCTCCGACATCTACGCCATGAACGGTACGCCAAAACAGATTACCGTCTCACTGGCTGTCTCCAAGCGCTTCTGCATCGAAGACCTGGAAGACTTCTACGACGGCCTTCGCCTGGCCTGCGAACAGCATCACGTGGACCTCGTGGGAGGCGACACCACCTCTTCCGTCACGGGACTGGCCATCTCCATCACCTGCATCGGAGAAGCCGACAAGGACAAGGTGGTCTACCGCAACGGTGCCAAGGAAACCGACCTCATCTGTGTATCGGGTGATTTGGGAGCTGCCTACATGGGTCTGCAACTAATGGAACGCGAAAAAGCCGTGTTCCAAGGCGAAAAGGACGTACAGCCCGACTTTGCCGGAAAGGAATACCTGCTGGAACGCTTCCTGAAACCGGAAGCCCGCAAGGACATCGTCGAAAGCCTGGCTAAAGCCGGAGTACAGCCCACAGCCATGATGGACATCTCCGACGGCCTGTCATCGGAACTGATGCACATCTGCTCACAGAGTCACGTGGGTTGCCGGGTCTATGAGGAACGTATCCCCATCGACTACCAGACAGCGGTCATGGCCGAAGAGTTCAACATGAACCTGAGCACCTGTGCCCTGAATGGCGGCGAGGACTACGAACTGCTCTTCACCGTACCATTAACGGCACACGAAACGGTGGCCCAGATGAAAGATATCAAAATCATCGGTCACATCACCAAGCCGGAACTGGGCTGTGCACTGGTGACCCGCGACGGCAACGAACTGGAGCTGAAGGCACAGGGCTGGAATCCATTGAAAGGATAAAATTCTCTTACAACCGGAAAATAAGACCTTCCTTTTCGCTATCCGACTTTTCATCGGGGCGAAAAGGAAGTTTTTTTTGTGCATCATCCGTGTATTTTGTATACAAAAAGCCTCTTTTTACACAAAAATCGCATTTTTTCTACTGAAAAGTTTGCAGGTTCCAAAAGTTTGCGTACCTTTGCAACCGCAAACAAGAAACAATGGTGCCATAGCTCAGTTGGTAGAGCAAAGGACTGAAAATCCTTGTGTCCCCGGTTCGATTCCTGGTGGCACCACTTTGAAGAAAAGCAAAAGACAGTAAAATCCTGATTTCCAAGCGAAATCGGGATTTTTTGTTTTCCCCAAGCACGCAAAAAACGGCAAAATATTACCGTTCGAGGTGGAGCAAAAGGTGGAGATAAAAGGTGGAGCAAAAATCTCCACCGAATTAGAGCCTTTCTCACTGATTTGCAATATTTTGCGCATCAAGAAAACGTGGTCGGTTTCCTACTTTTGTCCAAACTAAAAACTGTAGGAAAAATGAAAAGAAGTTCATTCAATGTGCTTTTCTTCTTGAAGAAGACCAAGCTGCTGAAAAACGGAGAAGCATCCGTTTGTATGCGTATCACTGTAGATGGTACGCGAGTTGAAAACAACATCCGCAAAAGCATTGCCCCGTCTCTCTGGAGTCAGGCTAAGGAATCCGCCAGAGGCAAAAGCCGCAAATCATGTGATCTGAATGCCTATATCGAAAATGCGAGAATCAAATTACATCAGATTTTTTGTGAGTTGGAAGAACAGAACCAGCCTATAACGGCACGTCTGTTACAGGAAATATTTTTCGGACAGGATAAAGAACCGGAAGCGGTACGCACCCTCATCGGTACCATGCAGGAGCACAATGACCAATGCCGTGCCCTGGTCGGGAAAGACTACGCCCTGATTACCGTTCGCCGTTATGAAAGCTGCAAGCGCTATCTTGCCGAACTTATCAGACAGAAATACGGAAAGGATGATCTGCCGCTGGCGGAAGTCAACGGTGAACTGGTACGTGCCTTTGAATTTTATTTGAAGACGGAAAAGGAATGTCAGCAGAATACCGTCATCCGTTATATGAAATGTCTGAAAAAGATTACCAATCTGGCACTGGCCAATGAATGGATAACCAAAGACCCGTTTATCGGTATCAAGTTCCACGAAAAAGAAGTAATCCGTGAATTTCTTACCATGGACGAACTGTTGACCATCTACCACAAGGAGTTTCCTCTGGAGCGAATCACCGTAGTCTGTGATGTTTTTATTTTTGCCGCCTTTACTGGTCTGGCTTTCATCGACGTGCAACAGCTTTCCCCTGAGCATATTGTAAAAGACAACAATGGGAATCTGTGGATCAGGAAGCCACGTCAGAAAACAAAGAACATGTGCAATATTCCGCTGCTGGATATTCCCTTGGAAATCCTGAGGAAATATGCAGATTATCCTGCCTGCAAAAAGAAAGGAGTATTGCTGCCTGTTCCCTGCAATCAGAAGATGAACAGCTACCTGAAAGAGATTGCCGACCTATGCCTGATAAAGAAGAACCTGACTACACACACCGCCCGCCACTCGTACGCCACATCTGTCTGTTTGGCCAATGGGGTAAGCATTGAGAATGTAGCCAAAATGCTCGGTCACTCCAATATCAAGATGACGCAGCACTATGCAAGGGTACTCGACAGTTCCATTCTGAAAGATATGAATAATGTAAGGGATGTACTTTCAAATTGTCTGTAGCTTATGAAAAGAGAAATTATCCATATAATGGAGGACGGCAGGATTGTTTTTCCTGCTGTCCATCCTGATAAGATTCGTATGGACGAAGCCGAACTTGTCGGTTTGTTCAATGTGGTTGCACCGACCTTACGAGCAGCGAAAAGAAGAATATATAAACTTGGGATATTGCAACCATTCACCGCAGAACAACGTATTCCGTTAAAAGAGGGGTATCAGGTAGTCTATAACTTGGAAATGATATTTGCGCTTGCCTTTCAGATTAATACTTATCCGGCCCAACAATTACGTGAGCATATAATAAGCAGACTGTTCAAATCTGAAAAGTCAATGGTTATCTACATGGTGAATGGGAATCATAAGTCATATCTAAAATGCTGATAAATATTGATTTCACTATTTCATGCGGATAATAAGCCGCAAATTTTGCGGTTAATTATCCGCAAACTCGGAGTACAACTACCGAATCCGACCGAATCCTCACGATATATAGACGAAGTAGTGGAAATGGCACTTGATGCAACCGTCAATTTCAACAGTCCGCTTACCCATGAAAGACTATTCGGCTGGCACAACTGCCTGTTTCCTATCGGATGGAGCGGTCCGACGAAAATAGATGTAGCCCGATACCGCAGTGGAGATATGAAAGTTATTTCTGGAATGTTCGGCCGGGAAAAGGTACATTATGTAGCCCCTGCTCCTGAAAGAATAGACGAAGAAATGAATCGGTTTTTGGACTGGTTCAATTCAGATTCACATAACGGCTATGTAAAATCGGCAATAGCCCATTTGTGGTTTGTCTGCATCCATCCTTTCGATGACGGAAACGGACGAATCGGACGAGCCATTGCTGATATGGCACTTTCACAGTCCGAAAACTCAAAGATGCGTTTCTTCAGTATCTCCCATCAGATAAACAAGGATAAAAAACAGTATTACGACATATTGGAGAAAACACAGAAGGGAGATTGTGAAATTACTGAATGGATCATCTGGTATCTTGACTGCCTGCTCCGTTCTGTAGAGCAATCCGACGAAACATTGTCGAAGGTTCTTAACAAGGCCATATTCTGGCAGACCCATGCCGAAACAGTCTTGTCCGAACGACAACGTGAAGTCTTGAATTTATATTTGGACGGTTATCCAGGCAAACTGACGGCTAAGAACTGGGCAAAACGTGTAAAGGTATCACCGGATACAGCAGCACGCGATATAAAAGATCTGGTAGAAAAGGGTATTCTGATACCCCAGCAGGGGCGGGTTCGTGACGTATTCTACGGAATCCGATGTAGTGACTCTATCCTTGTCATCCCCATGCCTGAAGACTTATAATCGTTCATCATACAAGCATAAAGGCTGTGTGACATCGGTTTATCCAGACCGGCACACAGCCTTTATTCCTTTCTTTTATTTACTACCCATATATGCTTCCCGATAATTCTCCTGAAGCATTTTCTCAATATCACTCTCCCGGTAAAGGATTTTACCTCCCAACTGATAATAGGATATTCTCCCTTCATTACGATAATCCTGAAGCGTGCGTCTGCTCAGTTTCAATTGTGCCGACACTTCCTTGTCGGTCAGATAGCGTTCACCGCCCAGTACGGGACGGTTTCCGACCGCCAGGTTCTCAATCCCGACCAGCATACGGTCAAGACTTCCCATGATACGTTGTACCCATTCTCTGCTGTCTGTTCTCAGTTCACTCATGTTATTATGGATTTAGTGGTTATTGTTTAACTGTTATATGTTACGTCCTCTGTAAATAGCCTCTTTTCTTCTGTCCTCAACTTTCTTGACGATACCCTGCACATCTTCCGGCTTATAGAATATCTTGTGATTGATTTGAGAAAAAGGCAGGGTACCGTTATCACGGAGTGTCTGCAAGGTGCGGGGAGAGATGTTCAGATACCGGCACACGTCCTGATTATCCATCCACTTGTGCAGGGTCCTGTCGTTCTCCCGGTTGCAAATTTCCATGACCCGATGCTCAAAGTATTCAAACTTACGCACCAATTCCTCAAACAGTTGCTTTTCTATTCCTACAAATTCCATATCGTTTCCTTTTTTTGTTGATTGATGTTTATTCTTTTTTTGTTGTTTGCGACAAAGAAAAGCCATATATTCTGAAAGGCAATGGTTTCCGCCTAACTGGCAGCATGTGGCGCTGATTATCTTAGTTATGAGGCCACATTCATATCCTTTTCTTCAAATATCCCTATATTCAGGGACTCCATCCGATAATGAATTACAGAATAAAAGATCTATGAACCTGATTCAATAAAGGTTCATAGCAATGGATAAGGAATGGGTTATTTCCATGTAACCTTACTTCATCACTTTTCCAAGCCATTGATTAGATAAGGAAGCAAAGAAGTGTTTTTTTAATGATTCACAGACATGAATATTTACTACAGTACGACAATACGACATTAAGTCAGCAAATATTCAAGTCAATAAATCAGTAACTGTTTAACTCCCCGGTTCATTGTTTCTTCAAACAGGAAAAATACCGCATTCCACACCGATTGCCCCGCATGCAAACTGCAACAGGCCACATTGTTGTCACATCCCGACCAACTGTTTGACTATTGGAAACTTATATTCTTTTTTTGCCAGACAATTCATTCCGAGATATATCGGAACATGGCAAACAAAAAGAGAAAATACATGATGAACAGAAACGGAAAAACAGGCCTGTCCCCTCCATAAGATGAAACCGACAACAGTATTATTTCTCCCCAATTTATAGGGAGCATATTCAGAGACGCTCAAAATAGCGGGACTCTGATTTTTAGTGGAGCAAGTTTGTGTTTCGGGCAGACCGAAACCGCTTGCTTCCACTACTGGACGCAGTGAGAGGTTCATCCCGCTGGTCTAATCAGTACATTCATTTTATAAAATAGTCAACAGATGGAAAAGAAACAGAATACAGAAAGAAACAACAAGGGCGGCCGTCCTCCCAAGAGTACGACCGACAAACTGAAATACCGTGTTACCGTGAAACTGGCGACACCGGATTACTATACACTGAAAAGCAGGGCAAGAAGCGCAGGCATATCGGCAAGCGAATACCTGAGAGAATGTTTCCGTAAGGGATATGTACGGCAAAGACTTACAGCGGAACATTCCGACTATATCCGTAAGTTATGCGGTATGGCGAACAATCTGAACCAGCTGGCTCATAAGGCAAATGCCGGAGGATTCGATACGGAAAAGCTGGAATGCCGTGTACAGGTGGCAAGAATCGAAGAACTGCTGAACCATATCCTGCTATGATTGCCAAGATTGTAAAGGGAAGCGGATTCCGTGAGGTTACCGGCTATATCATTGACAGTAAAAAGAATGCCAGAATTATCGCACATGCCGGTTTGTTCATTGAGGATGTTGCCACAATAACAAGGGCTTTCGAAGCACATGCCGGCATGAATCCGAAAGTATCCAGACCGGTCGGCCACATTGCACTGGGATTCTCCAAAGAGGATGAAAACAGGCTGACCAGCCGGATTATGGCAGAAATCGCTTTGGAATACATGGAACGGATGGGCATAAGGAACACGCAGTTCTTTATAGCCAGACATTTCGACAAGGAGCATCCCCATATACATATTGCCTACAACCGGATAGACAATGATGGCAGGACCATATCCGACAAAAACGAGCGGTTACGGAGTGCACGCATCTGCAAGGAACTGACCTTGAAATATGGGCTACACATGGCCAAAGGTAAGGATCATGTCAAGACTGAACGTTTAAGGGAACCGGACAAGACAAAGTATGAACTTTACAGTCTGCTTAAAACGGAAGTCAGAAAGGCCGGGAACTGGAAGGAACTGATTGCCGGATTAAGCGAACAGGGAGTGGATGTACGGTTCAAATACAAGGGAAAATCCGATGAAGTACAGGGTGTCGTGTTCATCATGAACGGTTATTCCTTCAGCGGTTCCAAGATTGACAGACAGTTCAGCTATTCCAAGATAGATGCCGCATTAAAGACACCTTCATATTCGGAAACAGAAAGACAGGTAGCTGTTCAGAGTGAAGCGGCATATCAACAGGAACCGCATGGCTATGAATTATACAGCGGTTCTTTAGGTCTGTTCACACCGAACCCGCAAACGGAACAACCTGAAGGCTATCCGGACGATTATTTGAGAAAGAAGAAAAAGAAAAAACAACGTAAAATAAGATGGTAAAGTATGGAAAAAGACAATGTATATGTTTTGTTTGAAGAAATCAAGAACAAGATTGAGATGATAAACGGGAAGCTGGAACAGAAGGCCGGAACACCTACTGACGGACAGGCAGAAAAAGTGATCCCGACATGCGTAAGGCATATTCACCGGCATAGTTTTGACATCAGGTCAAGCAAAGTATTTTCTCTTTTGGTTGGAATGGGAGTGGTATGCAGTCTGTCCTTATGGGGAAATATCAGACTTTGGCAGTCTAACCGGCAATATGCAGACGATGCCCTGAAGTTCCGTGCCATCCGTTCCTGGAGTGGGTGTACTCCGGAAGATATTCTCTGGCTGAACAAGGTTTTCGATATTCATCGCGACGAGAAGGCCATCGAATGGGTCAGAAAACAGGCTGAGGGGTACGAGAGTAAGCTGAAAGCTATTTCAGACAGCCTGATGCAGGAGAAACTTAAGTTACAGGTAGAATCTGAATCCGATTGATATGGCCAGTGTTAAAGTAAAATTCAGACCTTCCACCATAGAAGGAAAGGAAGGTACCGTTTATTATCAGATTATCCAGAACCGTGTAATCCGTCAGTTAAAGACGGATTACACGGAGATTAAAATAACTAGAAGACATATAGAAATTTATATAAGTATGACGGGATTAACAGATTTATATTATTCACAAATAGTCCATATACTAAAAAAATAGTAGATTTGTATTTGGAGATAAATGATATATAAACATGCAAGAATTTACAGACCTTATAAATTATTGTTATCAACAATATACAGCAATTCCTCCCTGCTCTGATTGTGCTATGGGGAATTGTAGAAAAAATGAATGTGAAGATTGCTATAATTGCTTAAAGCACGTACATAGCTATTCAAATCATACAGATCATTATTCGTGTAAAAAGATTACCTATAACTATATTTTAAAACACGGTCATCGTTATGCTTCCGAAATAGAAAAAGCCATAGCTGATATAAAACCACATTTGGATAAAACAAGACCTGTGTCTATTTTATCAGTTGGATGTGGCCCAAGTACTGAATTATATGGTGCAGTCCAAGCTCTCAATGATATGAATATAAGTTATATGGGAATTGATAGAAATCCTATATGGAACGAAATACAACAATTTAACACAAATAGATTCAAACAAACAGGTCATGTTGTACAATATACATCTGATGACTTTTTTGATTTTATGAAAAATGGATGGGCAGATATTTTAATTCTTAATTATTTCTTTTCCGATTTAATTAAATTCAGTCCCGATATTACTGATGATTTTATTAATAGACTAGCTGATTTTATAAATAATGGTAAATTTAAATGGGTTGTTATAAATGATATTCCATTGTTTTATAAAGATGGAACTGGGTATATTTGTATGGAGCATTTGGCCCAAAAACTTTCACCGGCAAAAGGATATGAAACAAAAGTTTTTCGACGTCATTTTGCTACCCCAAAACGGTTTCAGCCGACTTATGGAACAAAACTACCCTGTGATTTAAGCATACCGATAGTAGAGCAAAATGTACAAACCTTTAAACCATTTGAGAGTAAGGGAAGTATTCAGTTAATAATAAGAGTAAATACTTTATAAATATGATACTATCAGTTTCACGAAGAACAGATATTCCTGCATTTTATGCAGATTGGTTTTTTAATCGTATACAGGAAGGCTTTGTATATGTCAGAAACCCAATGAACAGGCATCAAATAAGCAAAATCAACTTATCTCCTAGTTTGATTGACTGTATTGTGTTTTGGAGTAAGAATCCTAAACCAATGCTTGACAGACTAAATCTTCTTGACAAATACATGTATTACTTCCAATTTACAATTAATCCATATAATACAGGAATTGAATTAACAGTTCCCAAGAAAAATTCTGTTATTGAGACATTTAAGCAGTTATCTGATAAGATAGGGGCAAAACGTATAATTTGGAGATACGATCCGATTTTATTAACTGATAAAATAGATATAAATTATCATCTAAAGTATTATGAAGAAATAGCCAAACGATTGTACACATACACTGATACATGTGTAATAAGTTTCATCGATTTATATAAGAAAGTACAGCGAAATATTATCAATACCTCTGCAAGAGAACCATATATAAATGAAATGTTTTCTCTAGCTATGGGAATAGTTAAAATAGCTAATAGTTATGGAATTACAGTTCAATCCTGTGCGGAAAAAATAGAGTTAGAACAGTTGGGTATTAAACATGGTAAATGTATTGATAACATTCTTATAGAAGACCTTTTAGGTATAAAATTGATAGTTTCTAAGGATAAAAATCAACGTTCAGAATGTGGATGCGTACAGAGTATTGATATAGGTGAGTATAATACCTGTCCACATAATTGTGTATATTGCTACGCAAATTTTAATAAATCCTTGGTGCTTCAAAATAAAATGCGACACAATCCTAACTCTCCTTTATTAATAGGGGATGTAGAACCAGATGATATTATAAAAGAACGCAAGATGCAATCATTTAAAAAAAATCTGCTATTTTAATAACAAAAATAGCAGACTATTAAGAATGAAATTATAAAAGATCATGATATATCTGGCATTTCTTGAATAATTTCACCTTTTAGAAGTTTCCCGTTCTCGTGCTTGCTACGTTTAATACCATCAGCCCCCCATGTACCCCATTGCTTAAAGAAAAAACGTACACCTTGTTCTTCAACTTGTTTACGGATATTAAGAACCCAAGTCTCTTGCATTGGGCGTGCTTGAGGACCGCTTTCTCCACCAACAATAACCCAATCTATTCCAACCAAATTGAGATTACCAAGATCTTCTAATAATGGTTCACATGAAAGAAATTTTACTGATGCTGGCAAATTACGTAATAAATCGATTCTGAAACGAGAGGATTTTGCTTCAACTGTCACGCCAAGCCAAACATTTACAGGTATACAATGATTATCAAAATATTCTACCATACGTTCTGCTCTTTTTGTTAGAATCTGATATCTATGTTGAGGTGTTTTCTTAATTACAGCGAATATTTGATCAATAAATTCAAATGGCACATCTTCATGAAAAATATCGCTCATTGAACAAACAAATATATTGTGATAACCTTTCCAACTCAAAGGTTCTTTCAGACACTTTTCATGAAGAGTTACAGTAAACCCATTAGCATACTTTTCTTGCCCCATTGCTTTGAGACGGCGAGACATCACTTCTGCATAGCAATGTAGGCATCCTATAGACTTTTTGGAACATCCAGTAATAGGATTCCAAGTTTTATCAGTCCACTCTATCTTAGTCGTTTTCATAAAACTTCAATTTTATATTCTTCTACTCTATGAATATTTGAACTTTGTCTGTTGAACTCACCTTGAATTGTGACTTTCTTTTGTTTCAGAAGAGAACTTATAACTTCAACAAATAATTTTGGCTCACATCCACGTGACAAAACCCATTTTAACCCTTCCACATTGGATTTTTTCTCTCCATTCAAAATCAGTTGTTCCAATTCTTCTTTAATTCTTATTTTCTTTGTTGTATTCACTGGGTCATAAAACAAAGACCCTTTTTCAAAATCATTATCAATATTACAATTTGACTCACCAGAATTTTCATCTTCCATCCAACAGACCTTAACAAACTTCTCCATGCCTAAAGTATGATTCGTTCCGAAGATTAGCCCATAATAATTAGTTCCTTTCTGTATAGTAAAATGATGGATATAATATTCTTTATTTGTAGGAATCAAATTGCGAAAATAATCAGCAATGATTCGATGACACTCCTTCGGTTTTGTTTCCTCAAAGTCAAGTTTATTCGTATCTATATATGCTTTTACAGCCTTCATATCCCTGAATCGCTTGATGAATGAGGAGGATATAAAGAAAATGAAATCTGTCAAAGGAGAAGTTACCAACTTCAGAAATACATCCTCAGTAATCTGTGAAAAACCATATTGATCTAATAATATGAACTTAGCATACTTCTTATTTGCAAGAATTTTACCAAACCGCTCGTTCTTCATAATCTCTTCAAAAGAAGAGTCCTTGCAAAAAATCGCCTTCGAAAATATACATTTCTCTAATGGACAATCTGAACTACATTTTTGAAGAAAATTATCTTTTACCTGATTAAGTAATTCTTTCTTTTCTTTTTCTTTATCATTAAACCCAAAGATAACAGGCTTTTCATTTTTATCCAAAGCCAGACAATGATAGTGAGCTTCATCTAAAAGAATGATAGGAGACCCGGGATTTCCTTCTGGATCAGTTCCACTTCCAGCAAACATATCATATATAAATATCTTCTTTACGCCTGGATGATGAACAAACACAGGAAACCATTCCCTAAAACATTTACGGAAAATCTCGAGTTTCAGCATTGTAGCTTCATGGAATGGCTGTTTGTTTATATCTTTTTTAGTCATATTATCACTGTCTTATTTTAAGTATTTATCAAGAATTTCCTGCTTGCGCTTAGCACTATCGCCAATAATAGATTTCGCTTCGGCTATCAGTGTCTCACATTCTTTAACTTTAGCAACAACATCTTTTTGAGTATCAATATCTGGAACAGTTATCGTTAACGAACGGACTCTTTCTGTTGATGCGCGGTTTGCACGAGAAAATCTCTCTCTTTCACCTGCTTTTAAAAGAGGATAAGTCAAGTATTTCGGAAGTATTTCTGTCTCATCAAGAACTCTGATTACTCCACAATGGTCTGTTGGGGCGAACAAGATGTTTTTTTCGATGTAGTTTACCATCCAGTCACCATCAATTCCCCAAAGAATAGAAGGAACAGAAAAGTCATCTAAAACAGAATGATTGATTCTCCCAAACTCGTCATGAACATTTGCACTTACTACCAAGTATCGCCCATTCTGCACTACTTCATTCGAAACGACACGTCTGCCAATTGAAAGGTTGAAGATACGTGAGTCGTTAAGCCTTAATATCTTTGTTGCGTTTTTTGTGGCATTAGAAAAAGCTTGTTCGATTTCTGATTCGGCATTTTCTATTTGCTTTCTTGCTTTTTTCACTTCTTTATCGACAGCTTCAGCTTCAATCACAATACTCTTGATAATTTCTTGTGGTGCATCGGGTATTGGCATTTGCTCATAGAAGTACTGCGGAACTCGTCGATGCCCACTTGCTCCTGTCATATTTGACGCTGCTACTTTACGGATATATTCACGATTAATAAATTCTAAAACATATTTTGCTCTTTCTTTATTTGATGCTCGAATAACATGAAATTCCGTACTACCAAAACCAATCTGATTTGTTAGATTTTCCGCTAAAGCACATTTTCCATTCTCCATACATGGAGTAATTTTTGCGACCAATACATCATTCTCTCTAAAATTTGTATAACCACCTAATGATATCTCAGATATAGGACGATCAATCTTATTTTTTATTGTTCCTAATCCTAATGAAGACATTTCAACAAAAGATGCTAATGTTTTACCATCAATATCATGGAATTCATCTCTTGAAGGATTGATTGCTATAACAAATTTTTTTAAAGGTATTATATCGTATTTACTTTCAACATTGATTTGGAGAGCAATACTTGTCTTTATTGTCTTATCAAATGCAGTCTGCTTAAAGTCTATCATATCCACAAGTCTTGCTTGTGAGACTATTTCTGATAAATCTTCTGGAATAACAACATCTTCGTTCAAGAAATTTTTGCGAATCAACGTGTTAATCTTCTCAGAATCATACAAATTATCGGGGTTGAATAAAGGAGTACGTATTCCATTTATTCCACGAATCTGTTGAACCGTATCATCATCATCTCCTTCATCATCGTTTTCTGATTTAGTTTTCGTCAAGTGAAGATATTCTATACCTTCATTACCTTTGCTGTCACTCCATCCGTAACCCAAGAATTTTTTTATTGTAGCCGTCGTTGTTGGAGACTTGACAATAAGTACCGAATTATCTACGGTAAATGCAAGCAAGAAAATATAGATTTTTTCTCGCTCTATCGAAATAATAAAATTACGCAAAGCCTTTTCTTTTTCTGCTTTTTTCTGAGCATCAGTTTGAAGGCGGAAAGTTTGCTTTTTAGTTCTTTCACGAAACCGATTACGGATCTCTTTTGCTGCATCACATACTCCCTTCATTGCATTACGGTCTGTGCTGTCAAAAGACTCGTAATAAGCTTTGAATACCTCTGTTTCAAACAACATCTCATTGATAGTTCCATCTTTAAGGAATGTACGATAATCTTCAAGTCCATATCCACAGTGGTCACAATAGGCTTGTAGCAAATGTTCATCCTGATATATATCTTCAGCATTGTCGTTTGTATCAAACCAACTTTTGACACGATTACGATAATGCTCCGCAGCAGGAGTATTCGTCTCTTTTCTACGAAGGAACAATACAACTGTGTTGGTTCCTGTCTTTCCAAATGTTCCACTGCCGAATTCTGCGAGAGAAACAATATCGAAGTTTTCCAATATTATTTCTCTTGCACGAGCATAGATGCCGCCCTTATTGAGTACAGAAATAGGTAATACAATACCGGCAACTCCACCAGCACGCATTAGTTGTGCTGAGCGTTCCATAAAGAAAGTTTCAATGGCATTGTTTTTCGTTGTATTGATGTTCTTGTTAAATAGGGAGAACATGGCACGGTCGCTGTCGCTGAGTGTCTCAAGAAAGCCTGTTACAGCATATGGAGGATTGGCGACAAGTACATCATAACTGTTTTGTTGTAGAGCATCGTGTGGCTGTAGGGCATCGGCATAAATAATATTCGTCTCGTCGTGTCCATACATAAATGCAGAAACCTTAGAGACTTTGGACAAACGATATTCTTTTTCTATACCTGTGATATGCTTGTAATATTCATGGATGTCAATATCTGGACGATGCTTTTCCACAAAATCTTTGATTCTTACAGCATATTCTGTAAGGAAATGACCAGCACCACAAGCATAATCTATGCACGAAGGTATACTTTTGCTTTGACTTACAATCTGTTCCAAGGGAAGAGAAGAAACAATGAAGCGAACAATCGGCATGGGAGTGAAGTATTGACCTTCACTTTGCTTCACACCTTTTGTAAGAAAACCTTCAAAAAGATCTCCCAAAAATTGGTTAGTTTCAGTATCTTTCCCTTCTTCTGTAGTAGATTTTAACTTTATATTCTGGAGCATCAACAATACTTCACGTAGAATCTTTGCATTCTCCTTGAAAAGACGTTCGTTATGGACACTAATGAACGAAAAATCGTTGTCTGAATAAAACTTGAGTGCACGAAAATACTCCATTACAGTCTTCATTGTCGCATCCGGGTCTTTCTTATACCATCGGAAAGCTTTTTCTATCTGTTCATTTTCTATGTAAGTAACTGTTTCATTCAAAAATTTTTCCATTCCGTCACGATAAAGTCTCTGTAAACGGTCTTGTAAAGAAAAGTCGTCATCGTAAGCAGCACCTTTCCAATAGAAATGCAAGTTGTCCGGATTGTTTGTCTCGTCAACTACTTTTGCAAGGAATAGATTAACGAGTTTATCGAAAGCATTCTCCTTGGCTCCAACATTGTGCCGGCGAAGAATTGTTGCGAACTCGTTATATTTCTTTTTTATTTCTTCATTGCTAATTGGATATAAATCCTTGACTGAGAATTTGTTTTTACCTATATGGTAAGGCTGGATGTCATCTTCAAATAAACCTCGTGTTGCAGCATCGCATTGGTATGTATCATGCCATACGCGAAACAACTGTTTATTGTTCTTTGCGTCTTTATATGTAAGTAATTTACTATTGTTTATCAACAGATCTTCGTTATCCTGCACATTTATCAGATAATATTCAGGCTTTATCTTTTCTCCATCTAAATCTGATGTATAAAGACAAAGAAACTTTGTTGCCTGCTCTTGTTGAAAGTAACTAAATAATTGCGCACCGTCTTCAAGAGTATCTTTCCATGCACCATCAAATTCATCAGGTTTCTTACACTCGATAATTAACAGAGATTCTTTGTCTGTAGCCATTTCTCCAGATAAGCTACTATGCGTTCGCACCCAAATATCTGCATAACCTCCCTTTTGAGTATGTCCAAGTTTCCAGGCCGGTTCAAGTTCTATATGCTCAGGTTTATATCCCATCGAAAGCAAACGATCAATACACTCAAATACAACAAAATTTTCTGGTTCAGAAAAATTACTTGTTGTCTCACGACCAACAGTTATACCAACCTCCTCGTAATAAAAACGCTCATTCCTTACATCGACTTTCAACGGAACACTAACATCTTCATATGATTTTATGAACACATCACCCTCCTGTTCGAAACACAGAATAGAGAGTATTTTTTTTATATTGTCTTTTGTTATCATTTTTATAAAATAGGGGCTAATTGTTTACACTTAATCAGATGACTATACAATCTATATCGATTTAACTCAATAATAAAGTGTCATAATCAGTCATTATTACTGCCATTGATAAGTTGACGAGGATCCACATTCAAAAGTTCTGCAATCTTCACAAGCATATCAAGAGAGGGCTGCATTTTGTTAGAACACCATCGTGAAACGGTTGCTTCGTTTTTACCAACTTGTCCAGCCAACCATTTTCCTGTTTTACCATTCTCAACTAAAACCACTTTCAGTCTATTGATTTTTTGAGATTTCATATGCATTAATTTGTCTATTAATTACAATAGTTTGACTTATAGTGCAAATTTAGCAATATTATCCTTATCTATAACTCGTACTTCAGAAAAACGAGCGGAATAACTCAACCTATTTCATAGAAATATAAAATACACTAGCAATTTTGAATGGAGAAATGATTATAAAAAGTAAGGGGCATGACTGTTTATTAAACTTATTATGTATCTTTACAAATGAAATCTCTACACAATCTTGTCAAACAAAATAAGTCTTAGGTGAAACAATAGCAGGAAATTACTTCTTAAGCTGAAAACACATCAAAATTCCAGCTATTGAACAAAATAGGGATTTTACTTAAACTGTCATGTCATAAATAATAGAAAAGATTGGCTCGTTTAGAAAGATTGAGAGAATAATATGTTATATTGGTTTCATAGAAAACAATTAAAATAATGGATAAATTCGAGGAACAGTTAAATAAATGTATACAGGCTATTGAACGTGTTGGCAACATGATCAATTTACAACACATTCCAAGTGACAAGATTAGTTATAATGAGCTGTACAATGTTTTGTATCAATTGATACCACTTATCCCACAAGAATATAATATTTTTAGAGACAGACTTAGAGACAAAATTTTACCTAATTTAAAAATACCTGATCTTATTTCAAAGAATCAGTATGGGCAACAATTTGTTACTCCACGAAATGGAATAAATCCTTATTTATTTGGAGAAGTTATTGCAACTATTACATATCTAAACGGATATAACAATAATAATCCATCATCTATTTGGAATAACATTCATCCTCAGATAATTTCTGTTGCTAAAAGCCGTTATGATAAAGAACATTATGCAGATGCAGTAGAAGCAGCATTCAAGGAGGTAAACACCCGAGTTAAAAGCATATATAAACACAGGACATCTGTTGAAAAAGATGGTAGCAAATTAATGCAGGCTGCATTTTCTATTCAAAATCCGGTTATTAAACTAGGAGATCTTTCAACTGAAACTGGTATAAATATTCAGCAAGGATATATGGAAATGTTTGCAGGAGCAATGATAGGAATCAGAAATCCTCAAGCTCATTGTAATCTAACAATATCAAAGTCAGAAGCTATTAGAAAATTACATTTCGCCAGTATGTTAATGTATAAACTAGATAATGAACTTCTTTAGATTATATATCTAGGTGTAAATCGCAAATATTATTTTTATATGACAGAGACCAACCGCATGGAATATAAACTCCGGAATTTAATAGAGAAAGAGATTATAGCATTCTTTTATCACAAAGAGAAAAAAGATATTTATATCAGCATTGATAAACAGCAGGTGTGAAGGATGTGGATGATTGTATGCAAAGATAGAAAGATCGCATCGAACATAATATATCGCCTTACTGCAAAAGGTTAGGTGTTAAAAATTTCACTATAACATAGTCTAAGACAATAGAATAGAAATAAATTATGAAGAACAAACTAATAACATTAGACGAAATAAAAGAAGCATATAGAAAGCTTAAAACTCATGTTTATAACGATAGTTTTAACTTGAGACTAAGAACAAAACTTGCGAACTTTGAGTACAACAATGACATTGAGTTGTTATTCACAAAATTACTATCAAACATAAATAATGATAATATAGACAACTACCTTTCAGATATTAGTACATATATTTTACCGAAAAAAGTCCCATCTAAGAAAATATGTAATACTAATATCGTACGAAATGATGTGTGCGGTTTATTTGATAATATTGATTTGACTGAAGGAGATTATAATTTTTATATAGATGCACCTATTGAAATCTATTTAATAGATGTTCTATGGATGATGAAAGAGGGATTTCTGCTAATCGACAGTCAAATTAAAAATGATTGTTACGGTAACTCATTAGTTTTTGAAACTGATGGTGATTCATATGGAATCAAGCATGGCCATTATCTTTTTGAAAGATATTTTGATAAATACCAAAAATGGCGCGATAATGGAATAAAAATAGCACGTGAGCAAACTCAATATAAAAATGATGTATTGTTGGTTTGCCTTGATATTCAGAGATTTTATCCAACTTCACAGATTGATTTCTTCAAAATACAACAAACATTACAAAGTAAAAATTCTTGCTTATATTTAACAGCCTTACTTGAACGTATTTATGTTAAATATCAAAATGTATTAGATACATTTAATGAAACAAAAAGCAAATTTCCGCAACTTCCAATAGGATTGTTATCTGCGGGAATAATTGCTAATTGGTATTTGTCTGATTTTGACAAAGGGATTAAAGAACGGTTTAACCCTATTTATTATGGTCGGTATGTAGATGATATATTCATGGTGTTAGGAAATGTCAAGCCAAACAATAATGAGAATTGGTTTGATGAAAAATTCCTCTATGAAAAAGGCTCTCCACTTATTGTTGGACATGATAATAAAGGGAATAAATGCTATAAATTACGTTCGCACGATAATCTATTAATAAATAGTAAGAAATTAAAACTATTTTATTTTTCCCCAAATCATTCTTTGGCAATATTGGATAATTTCCAAAAAAGGTTAGATGAAAACAGTAGTGCATTCTGTTTTTTGCCAGAAGATAATACACACGACACCTTAAATAGCAAAGGATTTGATATAATTTACGATGATACAATAAATAAGTTTAGAGAAATATCTGGTATTAAAAATAGTAAATATGGAGTTTCAGTATTTCTGACCAAGCAAATAAAAAAAGAGATCATTTGCATAGATGGTAGTGATTCAAATATAAAAGAAGACCTATTTAAGTATTTTACGGGAGATAGGTTGATAGATATGTATTCTCTTTGGGAAAAAGTTTTTACTTATTTTGTTGTGACAAATGATATTGACTCTATTCGAAATTTTGAAATATCTATCCGTAAGAAAGTTGAATTAATTACTATAAAAAATAGTACTTATCATACAAATCTAATAAGAAAGTCATTACTGAAGCATTGTACATATTGCAAATATATGGCAATGGCTCTAAATTATGACATGATTGATGATGAAGATAACATTGACTTACCACGTAAACTTAGATCAACTTATCTAATTAGACAGCATTATATTCCATTTCCCATTATAATCTATACAAATCTTGACATAAATAACATTATTTCTTCTGATATATATAATAAACTGTTGACAAACCGTAATATCAATTTAACAATTAATCAAGTAGCACCGTATATTAATCCTCGCCCAATACATACTCACGAAATATGTTTAATCAACCTTTTTAATTATATAAAAAACTTTTCTGATGCTAATTCTTTTTTTGATTTCAATAAACTAATAGAAGAACTTAAAAACAATGATTTATGTAGTAATATAAATATATCCCAATGTAAAGACCTTGAATTGAAAAATAATAACAAGCAAGAAGTTGATATACTTAAGTTCATTTGCAAGAATGACGAACATGAGGATATGGGACAACAACTAAAGGTTGCACTTTCTAATATCAAAATTATTGATAACGATTTAATATCAGCTATAAAAGGTTCTCCTATTCTTAATTCTACAAAAAGAGAAAGACATTTTCATCTGATAAACTTATCAACAGAAGAAAAAGTAGATTGTTTGATTCTTCCAGAGGTTAGTTTACCCAAAGAATTATTAGAAACTTACGCAGAGCATTCTAGAAGGAAGCAACAAATGATAATTGCCGGTATTGAACATATTGTCTCAAATAATAAATGCTATAATTTCTCAGTAGCTTTTCTTCCGTATATACACAGAGGAAATAAAGAAGTCTTCATAATTCCAAGACTTAAAAATCATTATTCACCTAATGAGACTATAGAAATATTAAAATACAGGAAACAAGTTCCAATATTATCTCACTCTATTTACCACTTGATAAACTGGCGAGGGGTACAATTTACCATTTTTAATTGCTATGAATTAGCTGATGTCCTTCATCGTTCCCTTTTTAGATCAAAAATAGACATTATGTTTGCTATAGAATATAATAAGGATACATATTATTATAGCAATATAGTTGAAGCTACTTGTAGAGACTTACATTGTTATTTTATTCAAGCAAACACATCTAATTATGGTGATTCTAGATTATCTATACCAAAACATTCTGTCGAAATGACACCAGTAAAAATTAAAGGTGGTGATAATGATACTATAATTTCATTTACCGTGGACATAAAATCATTACGTGATTTTCAACGACAGGCCACGTTATTTCAAAATAAGGACGAGTTTAAGAATACGCCTCCTGGATATGACCATGACTTTGTATCACAACGGGATCCTAAATAATATTTACACTTAACACTAGGATTATCAAATAGCCAACATTAAAAATTTATTAAATATATTCTGCACACTCAGTTTATTATAAAAAAGAGAATTTTCATATATTATATGATAGGTTAAGGCGTAAGTAACATTCCCTTAAATAGCCATCATCACAAATGAACAAATGTGGCAATTTGAAATTCTAACTAAGGTGGAGCAAAAACACAAGGCATCTGCTTGTATTTCAAAATAAAGCGTTACCTTTGTGGAATAATAGGAAATCGACTCCGCAAGACACTGCAAAATATTGCAAGCCTCCGGTGGAGCAATAGCGGGAGATTACTTCTTTAGCTAAAAGATATATCAAAGATATTCAGCCACTTATCGTTAGATTACGATTCCTGGTGGCACCACTTTGAAGAAAAGCAAAAGACAGTAAAATCCTGATTTCCAAGCGAAATCGGGATTTTTTGTTTTCTCCCGACACGCAAAAAACGGCAAAAATTTAGTCTATTGTTGTTCCCTTTTTCGATTTCCAGTAGGCTATGTGCTTCGGACTTCCCACAATCTGCGCCGTATAGATTCCGGTGTGCCCTGAAAACAGATACGATGCCACACAAACTATGCCCAAATAGATTCCTGCCTCCACACCAAAAAGCTCAATACCCATGAAGGTACATGCGATAGGCGTATTCGTTGCTCCGGCAAATACAGCCACAAAACCGATACCAGCCATGAATGACAAAGGCAGCGGTATAACAGCAGACAAAGCACTTCCCAAGGTTGCTCCGACAAAGAAAAGAGGTGTAACTTCACCCCCTTTGAATCCGACACCGATGGTAAACGTGGTCAATATCAGCTTGAGCAAAAAATCATACCACATCTGGGTCTCAGAAAAGGAATTTACAATCACCGGCACACCAAGTCCGATATATTTGGTAGTCCCCATAACCCATACGCATAAAGCGATACATATTCCTCCCAACAGCGGACGAAACGGTGCATAAGCCACATACTTCTTTGCCGTCCTGCTCCAAAACTCAATGGAACGCGAGAACAGTCTTGCCGTCAGTCCGAAAAAGACGCTGGCCAGCAAAACCCACAACAAGATATCCACGCCCAGTTCCGGAACTTGAGTTATGTGGTATACTGTGTGTTTAATTCCCCATGCATGACAGGCATAGTTCGCAAAAAATGAAGCCAAGAAAATGGGAAGTATGGCATCATATCTCATTCTGCCTACAATAATTACTTCCAGGGCAAATACGGCTCCTGCGAGTGGAGTCCCGAAAACAGAGGCAAATCCAGCACCAATACCTATTTGTATCATTACCTTTCGGTCGTATGGATGCATTCGGAAGACACGTGACATGAAGTCCGCAATGGCCCCTCCCATCTGCACACCTGTACCTTCACGACCGGCTGAACCACCGAACAAATGGGTCAGCACAGTCCCAATATAGACAAGTGGAGCCATTTTGAACGGGATGATATTATGGGCACTGTGTATCTCTTCAATCAGAAAGTTATTCCCCCTCGCGGCTGTCCCGGCAAAATAATGATAAATCAAACCGATAACCAGTCCCGCCAGAGGCAAAAGACCTATTATCCACAGATGACTCTCTCTGTAATCCGTAGCCCAATTCAGTGAAAACAGCAATAATGCAGAAGCAGAGCCTATCAATGCCCCGGCCACCGCAGTAATCAGTATCCATTTAAAAATATACCCGAAAATAACCTGTTCGAACCTCACCCGGTAAATGTAGTTTTTAATTTTCTCTTTCATATATCTGTCAAACAATAAAACAAGTCTAAGGAGTGGAACAGTGACAGATAATGACGGAAGAACACGCAATAATTCCTGCCAATTCTCGTCAAAGAACCAACTCACACAGGAACTATCAGCTTTTCAGCGGTTTATAACAGGGAAGTCCCATTCCCTTTCTCTAAGAGAGCGCAAAAGTAGTATTTTTCTATACGTCTTGCAAACATTGTCCCACCAAATTGCGACAATTGGTTCTTTACGGCGAGAAACGACAGGCAATAAGCCGCAAAACATACGGTTAACTATCCGCAAACAAAGAAGGCCAGCACACAGCCAGCCCTCCTTGTTTATTTTCCCCCTGCCGGAAGATTCTTCAAAAAATAATCCGTCATAGATTTCCGCAGGTGATACGTGGTACCTTCCCGCTCGTTGATGGCATGCGAGCGCATAGGATAAGACAACTGATAGAACACCTTGCCGTGTTTCACCAGCTCGTTGACCAGCATCTCACAATTCTGGTAGTGTACGTTATCGTCACCGGTACCGTGTATGAGCAGCAAGTTCCCTTTCAAGCCCTCCACATACGAAATGGGTGAACCTTTACGATAGCCTTCCGGATTGGCCTGCGGTGTGTTCATGTAACGCTCCTGATAGATGGTGTCGTACAACCGCTGGTCGGCAACAAACGCTATGGCAATCCCCGTGCAGAACACATCCGGATAGCGGAACATACAATTGAGGGTCTGACTTCCTCCTCCGCTCCAACCTGTAATGCCGATACGCGAAGTATCGATAAACGGATACTGACGGGCCAAGTCGAGGATGCCCTGTGCCTGGTCTTGGGAAGCAAAGGTACCCACCTCACCGTAGATGCATTTCCGCCATTCCCTTCCACGAGGGGTAGCGGCACCGCGGTTATCAATGCTGATGACGATATACCCCTGGTTGGCCAGGAACTGGTGCCACATATCACCTCCTTGCCATACATCTTGCACCGTGGAACTGGCCGGTTCGCCATACACATCGATGATGACCGGATATTTCTTTGCCGGATCAAAATCTACCGGCTTGATCATAAAAGCATCCAATACCAAGTTGCCGGAATGCGCCTTAACAAATTCCTTCGGGCGCAATTTCAGCTGCTGATACTGTGCCAGCGCTTCCTTGTTCTCTTCAATAACCGACAAAGTCTTATGAGAAGGCAAAGCCACCATCTCTATCCGCGGAGGAGTGACGGCATTGCTGAAAGTATGCACGGCATACTTCCCATCAGGAGAGATATTGTATCGGTGCTGGCCTTGTTCGTTCAACGGAGAAAGACGTTTCACCTCTCCTTTGCCAAACAAATTAGCTGAATACAAATAACGTTGAGTATAGTTATCCGGTGAAGCAATGAAATACACCAGTCCTTTCTTCAGGTCCATGCCCACCTGCTCAATCAAATCGAAATTGCCCTTTGTGATGGGTTGGATATCTTTTCCGTCACGGCTTACCCGGTACAGATGACGCCATCCATCCCGTTCGCTTTGCCAGGTAAAATACGTATTATGTTTCAGCCAGGTCACCTGGTCGTTGGTTTCCACCCAAGCTGCATCCGTCTCAGTCAAAATGTTTTTCGGTGCACCGCCTCCGATAGTCGCAATCCATACCTTGTTCGTATTCTGCGGACGATTCATCTGCTGGATAAACAAGTCATTACTCTCTGGAATAAACTCCATCCGCATGATATAATTCTGACGAGGATCGCCCGGCAGGTCAATCCAAGTAGTTTTTCCCCCGGAAGCTGCCACATAGCCCACCTTCACGGCTGAATTGGTGGTTCCAGCCTTCGGATAAGGGAAGCGGATGATTTTCGGGTACAGAGAATCGACGTTGTTGATGATATCAAACCAGCCTGTACCTTCCGTATCGCTCTGCCAGTAGGCGATGTATTTGCCGTCGGGACTCCAGCGGAAGCCGTCCCGACAGAAGAATTCTTCCTCATACACCCAGTCGAAGGTTCCGTTCACAATCGTACTGCTGCCATCGTTAGTCAGCTGGGTAATTTTCCCATCGGCCACATTTTCTACATAAATGTTGTTCCCGCTTACATAGGCCACCCGCGTCCCGTCTGGAGAGAACTTGGCAAACATCAGGCTGCTCTCCGGGAAATTCTTTCCCAACTGACGCAACTGTTTCGTTTGCATATTGAGCACCCAGTAATCGCCGCGTGTATCGTAGCGCCATACCCGCTTCGTATTCGTATAGACCAGCACCTGCTTACGCGAAGTATCAAAGCTGAAACTTCTGACCGACAGCGTATCGGAAGTACCCGGTTTCACAAACGAAGAGGCCGGTATCAACACTTCCCGTTTTCCTTTGCCAGAGGCATCGTATGCCACGATGTCGTATCCTCCTGCCGGATTCTTTTCTTTCTTCGAATATTTGCCTCCGTCTGAAAGCCAATTTACCTGACTTTCTCCTTTAGTGACCACCAGTCCTCCGTTTACCACCTCTTCCAATGTAGGGATATGCTGTGCATATACCGACAGAGAAGAAAGGCAACAAGCTATCAAAATCGTCTTTCTGATATTCATTTGCATACTAATTTTAGTGTTTTAAAGAATAATGTCGAATTCACCGATAAAAATACAACATTTCTGACACAAACAGGCAAAATTCGGCCATAAAAAAACGCACTTGCGTTTGGATTGAAACGTAAGTGCGTTTACCTCAAAACGTCCTTACGTTTTATCTCAAACGCAAGGACGTTTGAAGTAAAACGCAAAGGCGTTTTTCCAGAGGCTATTTCCAGCCTCAAAATTCGCCTCAGAATTTCACCAGAATACGGAACACTTTTCCCGGATGGGCAGCCCATTCAGCCATAGCTTCCGCAGCTCCTTCAGGAGTTACGATACGGGAGATAAGTTCTTCCGTCGGGCAGTTTCCGGCCTTCATATAGTGAATTACGGCACGGAAATCGGCTGGTAATGCGTTACGCGAACCCCGTATATCCAACTCTTTCTGCACGAAATATTTTGTCTGAAACTCTACCCCGCTCTTGGCATAACCGATGCATACCACGCGACCGGTAAAGCCCACTTCATCAACCGCCATCACATAAGTGGCCGGACTGCCTACGGCTTCTATCACCACATCGGCACCCATACCGCCGGAATACTCCTGTACCCGTTCATGTACATTCTCTGTCTGTGAGTTGATGACGTACGTGGCACCCATTCTGCGGGCCAAGGCCAGTTTCTCGTCATCCAAATCAACGGCAATTACCGTAGCGCCGCGCAAGGCCGCACGTACGATGGCTCCCATACCGACCATTCCGCAACCAATGACCATCACCAGTTCGTTGTCGACTACCTGTCCGCGTGACACGGCGTGGAAACCTACGCTCATCGGCTCAATCAGGGCACAATCACGGGCAGAGATTCCTTCTGCCGGAATCACCTTGTTCCAAGGCAGTACGGCATATTCACACATCACTCCCTTACGCTGCACACCGAGCGTCTCGTTATGTTCGCAAGCGTTGACACGTCCGTTCCGGCATGAAGCACACTTGCCGCAATTCGTATAAGGGTTCAGCGTTACACTCATGCCCTTCTTGAAACTGTCGGGTACTCCTGCCCCTACGGCTTCTATCACGGCACCGACTTCATGTCCCGGAATGACCGGCATCTTCACCATCGGGTTCCGGCCAAGATATGTATTCAAGTCGGAACCACAAAAACCTACATACTCAATCTTTACCAGTATCTCCCCTTCGTGCAGTTCAGGCTTTCCAATCTCCACGACTGCCATTTGCTGGGGAGCTGCAATTTGAACAGCTTTCATTTTCTTCTTATTTTTAATTCTACGTTTCTATTTTAATCCAACACCTTGTAACCCTTCCAACCGTAATAGGCACAGAACAGGAAACAAACCATCGGAACGATATATGCAATGTGATACATTTCCTCACTGATATGCATCAGATAAGCCGTGAACTGAGGCAGACAGGCATTTCCCACGATGGCCATCACCAGGAAAGCGGCCCCGCTCTTGGTCTGGTCGCCCAACCCTTTCAATGCCAGCGAGAACTGGGTGGGATACATGATGGACATAAAGAACGAAATACCCAGCATAGCATACAACCCGGTCCGTCCGCCACATACAATCACCACCAGACAAAGCACGACATTCACCAAGGCATACACCAGCAACATGTCCTGCGGACGGAAACGAATCATCAGTCCAGTACCAATCCATCGTCCAATCAGGAAGGCCAGCATGTACAATCCGAAATACGTGGTAGCCACAGTCTCCGAAATGCCTGCATACGTACAGCAGTATACTAAGAACAGGCTGTTGATGGCCGTTTGCCCACCGTTATAAAAAAACTGAGCAATTACGCCCCACCGCAGATGCGACCGCTTCCACACCCCGAAGTTTATCAGTTTCTCCTTGGTGGCCTCCCGGTGTCCTTCGTCGCCAATCTTCGGCAGTTTGGCAAAAAGGAAGACCACAGCAATGAGCAACAACAATACGGCCAGTGCCAGATAAGGAGATTTCATGGCATCCGTTTCAAACTGGATATAGGCATCCCATCCGCCCGGATAATCCGCGGGCAATGTTTCACGCGTATAATGTGTACCGCTCAAAACCAGCTTGCTCAAAAACATGGCCGAGATAAAGGCACCCAGCCCGTTGAACGACTGTGCCAAGTTCAAGCGCCGGGGGGCAGTGGCTGCCTCACCCAAAGCTGTGACATACGGATTGGCCGCCGTCTCCAGAAAACACATTCCGGTGGCAATAATGAAGAAGATGCACAGATACGCCCAATATTCTTTCAACATGGCTGCCGGAAAGAACAACAATCCCCCCACAGCTGCTAAAAACAGTCCGAACACAATGCCAGCCTTGTAGCTGTAACGCTTCATGAACATGGCAATCGGTATCGGGAAAATAAAATAAGCCAGCCAATAGGCCGTTTCCGTAAAAGAGGCTTCAAAGGTATTCAGCTCACAGGTCTTCATCAGCTGCCGGATCATGGTAGGCAACAAGTTGCTGCTAATGGCCCACAAAAAGAACAGACTGAACACCAGTGCCAGCGGAAGTGTATAACTCTTGTTTTTCATCGTATCCTGATTTTCGCTTATTCCGACATATTCTTGATATAAGGAAGCTCCGGCAAATCATGGAAGCCATAAAAACGACGGGCATTCTCTCCAAGGAACAGGGCTTTCTCCTCGTCTGTCAGTTCCTGCGACTTGCTCACGAAATCGTACGACATCCGATACGTGATGGCCGTAATCGTACGCGGATAGTCCGAGCCCCACATCAGTTTTTCGAAGCCAACCAAATCGGCTGCCTCCCGAATAGACCTTATAGCCCCCTTGAAGGGATAAAACTCGTCATTGAACAACCAGGTAATGCCTCCCGACTCGATACGCACATTCGGGTGACGTGCCAGCTTGATTTGCTCTGTCCAACCAGGAGTGGTCACCATCCCGAAATGTCCGATGGCAATTTTCAGGTTAGGACACTCCTGAATCACCTCTTCCAACTCACCCACCTGCGTAGCCCCGTCGGCCATATCAATGGACAACAGCACACCATTTTGTTCCATCAAATGGAACATCTGCATCATTTCCTCACAGTTCAGCCACACACGGCCCTCTTTGAGCAACAGCCGCTGGGCCGGTATTTTGATACCTCGAAACCCGCGGGCAATAAGCTGGCGTGCCTGCTCCAAGTATCCCGGTTTACGAAACTCGCACATACCGCATACAAAGAAACGGTCAGGATAGCGGGCAGCCACCTCTGCCAGATAGTCATTCTGAAAGCCGTCGATAAATTCCTGTGTCACCACTGCCGCAGCCACCTGCGCATAATTCATGTTCGACAGGAATACCTCGGCACTGTTCACTCCGTCGGTCATAAACGGGGGAAGCATCTGACGCACTTCCCCCATAAACAATGACCGCCCATTCTCCAAGGTACGGATAGGCAGCCCATCGACCACCGTATCCTGCTTCAACCACAAGTGAGAATGTGCATCTATGATCAACCCCATATACAACTTCCTCCTCATTATGAGTTAGCCCAGCTCACACGGAACTGATCGCCGATGATTTCCCGCACTTCACGCACCAAATTTTCATCCATCGGCTCCTCGATATACGCTACATTCTTCTTCACATTCTGCGGATTGGCCGTACTGAACAACGTAGTGGCAATCCGCGGATTGCTGACCGCATACTGCATGGCCAGCTTCTCAATCGGATAATTTTTGGCCTTGCAATGTTCCATCGCTTTCCGGCAAGCTTCTACCAGCGGCTGAGGTGCCGGATGCCAGGCCGGTACGCCTCTCTCCGTCAACAGTCCCATAGACAACGGAGAAGCATTAATCACACCGATACCTTTCGATTCAAAGTAATCCAGAAAATCAACCAACTTGTCGTCGCACAGGCAGTGATGGCAGAAGTTCAGCACCGATTCCACCGTACCGGCCGGAGAATGGTCTATCACCCATTTCAGGTTCTCCAGCTGCAGGTCGGTGATACCTACATGACCTACCACCCCTTTTTCTCTCAATTCCACCAAAGCCGGCAGGGTTTCATTTACCACCTGGTTCAAATCGGCGAACTCGATATCATGCACGTTAATCAAATCGATGTAATCAATGTGGAGGCGTTCCATACTTTCGTACACACTCTCCGTGGCCCGTTTGCCGGAATAATCCCACGTGTTCACCCCATCTTTTCCGTAACGTCCTACCTTCGTGGAAAGGTAATACTTGTCGCGAGGAATATCCTTCAACGCCTTTCCCAACACGGTCTCTGCCTTGTAATGTCCGTAATAAGGGGATACGTCAATAAAATTCATCCCCAAATCGATAGCTGTAAACACGGCCTCCAAGGCTTCTTTTTCTTTAATGTCATGGAACACTCCTCCCAATGAAGAAGCTCCAAAACTCAGGGCTGAAACTTTCATCCCCGTTTTTCCAATTTCATGGTATTGCATAGTTATTTTATTTAAGATTCATACAAATAAAACATTCGTTCCATCAACCGCCATTTTTCGGCCGAGCTGCTGCCCGGCACACATTCCTGAAAACGGGCCACGTGGTCTTCCCATTCAGCCTGACGGGGCAACTGGGCCAGACGTTTCATCGCGGTATCCCAGTCAAAATCCAGCGGAGTTTCCACAATCATGAACAGGCGGCTGCCGATGATGTAAATCTCCATCTCCAGAATCCCGACCGACTGGATGCCTTCCCGAATCTCCGGCCAGGCCTCTCCACGACTATGTATTTTCCGGTATTCCGCTATCAGTTCAGGATTATTCTTCAAATCCAGTGTCTGGCAGTAACGTTTGACAGGCATTCCATATTCTTTTACTCGATATCCTTCTACTTTCCCCATTTCATTTTTACATTAATCATTTGATAATCTTCAGTACGGGGGCAATCTGGTTCAACGGCTGAGCCGGAAGCACCACCTGCAAACCCTCGGCCGTACGCACAAAATCTACTTTTCCGTATCCCAATAACTCTACTCGCTGAATACTTCCTTCATAAAGTTTGCTGCCAGCTGCCAGCGACTTGACGGTCACTTTGCCATCTTCCGGCCAGGCCAGTACGGTGGCGTACAAAGCTTTCGGGGTTTGGGTAAACCGGATTTCCTTGGCTCCCGCCTGACTATAGGAACCTTCATTGAAGCCTTGCGCATTCAAGGGAATGTCTTCTTCCGCAATCGGGCCTTCGCCAAATACCTTCCACGGACGCGTATCGTAAATGGCTTCCTTGTTGATGTTCATCCATTCACCAAACTCCTTCAAGATTTTCTCTTCCTTCTCATCGAAAGTGCCATCGGCCCGCAACGGCACGCTCAACAACAGATTGCCGTTCTTGCTCACGATGTCAATCAAAAGTTTGGCCACATAGGCAGCCGATTTATATTCATTCTTTTCATAAATGGACGTATTGTAATGCCACCCGCCGATACAGGAGCATGACTGCCAAGGCTGATCGATAATCTGATTGGGTGCCCCGCGTTCCACATCCCATACCAATGCCTTCCGCTGGTTCTCATCCAGAATCTTCCCGAACATCACCGCTTCCAGTTTTCCCTGATGTGTAGCCATGTTGTGGTTATAGAAATGTGCTGCAATCTTCAGTCCCGCATCACTGATGGGATAGAAAGGAGCCACCGTCACATCAAAATAAATCAAATCCGGATTGTAACGGTTGATAGCGTCTACCGTACGGTTATAGAAGTTTGTGCAATATTCCGGGGTAGGAATGCACACTCCGTTTCCCCACGCCCACTGGCGGTGAATCATTCCATTATCCCAACTGTTTTCACTCAACGGATGGTTCTGTGCATACAAATCCTGCGGGTCGTATCCTTCCCACCACTTACCTTTTCCGTCGGCCTTGGTCAGCTTTCCATCGTAAGGAATACCTTTTTTCGGGCCAATCGTATCATGACGCTGTGAGGGTTCATACCAACTCCACGCATGGTCGGCATGGAAACTGATGCCGAAATACAACCCGTATTTCCGGGCAGCTTTCTCCCATCCGGCCAATATATCTTTTTTCGGTCCCATATTTACCGAGTTCCAAGGCTGGTACTTGCTGTCCCACAAGTCCATATTGTCGTGGTGATTGCCCAAAGCAAAGAAATACTGGGCACCGATTTTCTTGTAGAAGGCCACCAGCTTGTCGGGGTCCCATTTCTCCGCCTTCCACAACGGAATGATATCCTTGAAACCTACTTCTGACGGGTGACCATAATGCTCCACATGATATTTATATTCATTCGAACCTTCAATATACATGGAACGGGCCATCCAGTCGCCGGAACCTTCCACACATTGGGGCCCCCAGTGCGCCCAGATTCCAAACTTCACGTTCCGGAACCATTCCGGCACCTGATAGTTGCTTTCTAGCGAAGCCCAAGTAGGTTCGAATTTGCCTTTCATCATCGGTTCGTCCTTTTCCGAAACCGGTACTTGATAAGTTTGAGCAGCTAATCCGCTCACTGATAAAAATAAAGAAGCCAGTATGAGTTTTGTTTTCATAAGTACGATTGATTAGAGTGCTTTTCTGAACGACAAATGTACAGAGAAACCTCAAGAACGGATAGGATTAAATGGTAAGTTTATAGGTCAATATCGACAAAACGCTACCCACATACCTCTTTTCCCCCTATTTTATTCACACTTATTTCGATGTCCTTTTACAAAGAGAAAAAAATAAAGCTGTAAATTTATACCCAAAATTTAGCCTATGAATCTGCAAGTAGAACAACTGCATCCGCTGGTCTTGAATGTAGGACTGGCCATCCACAATGCCGACTGGAACTGGAAAAACGTCAACAGCCCGTTTACACGATTATATTATGTCACGGAAGGTACTGCCCAAATCGAACTTCCCGACGGAATACACACCTTATATCCTAATCATATGTATTTTGTCCCGGCATTTACCGTGCATACCAATATCTGCCATTCACATTTCGTCCATTATTACTTGCATATTTATGAGGACCATTACTCGGAAAATGACTGGCTGGAGTGCTGGGAGTTTCCCATAGAAATAGAAGCTGGACCACTTGATCTGGCACTTTTTCAGCGTCTGTGTGAAATCAACCCGCACATGATGCTCCCCAAATCCGACCCTACCACCTACGACAACAATCCAACACTCATGCGGAATCTGCTCAAGAACCGTCAAAGAGCGTTCTGCGACAAAGTGGAATCCAGAGGTATCGTGCTACAACTATTGTCACATTTTTTGAAACACGCACAGCCTAAAATTGAAATGGAAGACAACCGGATTGCCAAAACTGTGATGTACATTCGCAAACACCTCAATGAAACCATTGAACTTGAAAAATTAGCAGAAATAGCTTGCCTATCGAAAGACCATTTTATCCGACTGTTCAAAAAAGAATTGGGGAATACCCCTCTGCAATATATCAACCAAAAGAAAATAGAAAAAGCCCAGCTACTCCTCGTGACGGAGGATTTGACAGTCAAGGAAATAGCTTTCAAACTGGCATTTGAGGATTATTCTTATTTCAACCGTCTGTTCAAAAAAATAACCGGCGTAACTCCTCAGGAGTATCGCCGGCTATACTGAAAAACCTATACTTAAGGTTCCACTTCCACTGTCATTACAAATCCGCCTCGCGGAAGGCAATCCACTTTCACGCTCTTTTCCGTACCTGAGAGGTTGCGGATGGCAAACTGATTGCTCTTCTGGCCATCGGCATACAAGGTAACTCCTTTGATTTTTTCGTGGATAAAACCTAAATCCACGGTAAGAGGCATGGATTCGTTGGTTCCGTTCAGTCCGCCAATATACCAACAATTTCCGTTCTTCCGGGCCATGATCACATGGTGGGAAGGATAACCGTCAAGCAATTTTGTGTCTTCCCATACCGTAGGCAGAGAGGAAATGAAAGAGCGAACCTCAGCCGGTTGAGCATGATATCCTTCCGGACGGTCGGCCAAGTGCTGCAACGCAGATTCAAAGACTACCAGCAAGGCCAGTTCATGTCCGTTGGAAGTGATATGCGGATGCTGGGAATCAGTGAAAGTACAAGGAGTATAATCCATCGGCCCTATCACGTTCCGGGTAAAGGGCAACGTACAGTTATGCCATGCAGCACTATCCGTCAGCACCTCCTTATTATTATACCATTCTGCTCCGTACACTGCTTCTACCGACATCATGTGAGGATACGTACGCTGCCAGCCACGAGGAATTGTCGCTCCGTGAAAATTCACCATCAGATGATATTTGGCCGCATCTTCCAGGATATCGATAAAATAGTTCATCACCGACACACTGTCACGGGTAAAGAAATCCACCTTGATGCCCTTCACTCCAGCCGATTCAAGCCAAGCGAATTCTTTCTGCCGCACTTCTGGCTTGTTCAAACGGTACAAAGGACCATACAGACACCATTCTGTAGAAGAATTGTACCACAACAAAGGCGAAACATGTTTCTCTTTCGCATAGCGTAAAGCATCTTCCACATTGCCTCCATTTGCCATTTCATCCCATTCCGCATCAATCAACATGTAAGGCAGATGAAAATCGGCCGCAAAATCAATGTATTTTTTCACAATCTGATAGTCGTTGGAACCGTGATTATAGGCCCAGTAAATCCAGGAAACGACTCCCGGTTTAATCCAAGACACATCCGTCAGGCGGCAAGGCTCACTGACATCCGTAATCAAAGTGGATTCCACCACATCGGCCAAGGAACCGATGATAGCCACACGCCAAGGAGAACACCATTTGCCGGAAATCTTTGTCGGTTGGGCCATTTCCACCTGATAGGCAGACTCGCCGGCCACATTGTTCAGCCAGGAGCCACAATTTCCTCGCATGATATTGGCCTCTGATAAAAGGGTAAAAACAGAATCTGCCACTTCAAACAATGCCGGGAATCCCCATTGGTTCTTGGAGTAATCAGCCACACGACCTTTATTCTTCAAGTAGAAGTCTTCATACGACTGACTCAACTTCTGAGTCCAGCGGGTAATGCCGTCCTGAAACTGGAAAGTAGTTTTTTCTCCGGCAATGCTCATTTCTTCCTTCAACTCAGGAAACACATACCGAAACGCAATGCCGTCATCATATACCCGAAACTCCAGATCAAGTCGTACGTTTTGAGCATTCTTGAAATGAAACACCTGCTGGTTTCCCTGATTCATGCAATGGCGGCGCTTGCCTGTCACCATCGTGTAATCCTCCTTCAACGAAACCACAGGAGAGGAATCCATATAAACGAACTCAGCATCCGCCTGTGAGAAACAAAGTCCCACATTATTTATATGTACCACCGGAATGGTTTCATTCCCTTTCTTATAAGATACTTTAAAACCATCTACAGAAGGAGTCGCACTCACCACAATCTTTCCGTTAGGGGAACTCCATTCATCACTCGCTTTTCCAGACACACCGATTAAAAACATGCATACCAAACACATGTATGCTTTCCATTGATTAAATTTTCTTAGGCTATACATCATCTTTGTTTTAACTATCTGCAAAATTATCCGTTCTTCCTTGAAATGAATTGTATAAAATTGTTTTATATAGGACAATATCGATTTGCAATCAGAAACAGACTTTATTTATAGACTCCCTCTCTTCACATGAATCCTTCAGCAGGCAATATCCCAACCGTTTTTTTTCAATATTAACAAAACAGGACAATATGAAACAGAGCTTGATAAAGAGCGGATAACAATATAATTTTATATAAAACTTCCCCTAAAAGAGAGGAATCGAAGAAAAACTTTCTACTTTTGCAACTTGTAATTAAAAGAACTCATTTGCAGATGAAAATAAAGTTTTTACCATTGGTTGTAGCACTCTTTGCCGCAACATCCATAATGACATCGTGTTTGAACAATGATGTGGAACAAATTACCTATACTTCCGAAACCAGTATCACGGGGTTTTCACTGGGAACATTGAACATTGACCGCATCGGTAAAGACCAAAATGGACAGGACAGTGCATACGTAGATACCCTCGACTGTTCCAAGTATCCATTCACCATCAACCAAATGACAAGAGAGATCGAGAATAAAGATTCCCTTCCTTATGGCACGCATATTGACAAAGTGATAACGAATATCACCTACGATGCCGGCGCATTGGGTTATCGCCCCAAAGGAGCAGAACATGACACGGTGTGGACTTCCACCGACTCCATTGATTTCACTGAACCCGTAGAATTCAGGGTCTATGCCTATAGCGGTGCCATCGGAAAAGCTTATACAATAAAAGTAAATGTGCACCAGCAGGTGCCCGACACCCTCGCATGGAAACAGTTCGGCAACGCTTTCAGTGCTGGAACTCTGCGCACACAAAAAGCGGTCTATACGAACGGGAAAGTATATATATTCGGGAAAAACGGAAGCAATACCCACATTGAATATACCAATGTATCGAATGACAATCCCACTTCATGGACACCGGTTACAACCAATGTGCCGACCGGTATCGACACTTATTCTGCTACTGTATGGGCCGGAAACATTTATTTTTTGGCAGGAACAACCGGAAAGCAGCTCTATAAGCTCAGCGCCGAAACAAACGAGGTCACTGAAGAAAGCACAGAAACTTTCGACATGCTGATTGGAGGAAATGATATCAAAGACGAACTTTATACCGTAAAAGACGGCAAAAGTGGTATATATAAAGGAGGCGTATGGACTGCAGACGAAAACGTATTTGAACAGTTTCCGCAGGGGAAACCTTTCTTCTCAAACACTGTTACCGCAGCTTACAATACCGACTTGACTACTACAGTTGCTCTCTGCTACAACCAAGGGACCACGGCCAGTGACACGACTGCACTCGTGTTCAGCCGAGTGTCAAATGAAAATAAATGGGAGTCCAGAATACAAAGTCTGCCAGTCCCCAATCTCGATAATATTACGATGATTTACTATGATGGAAAGTTATATGCCTTCGGAGGTGCATGCAACCAGCCGAAAGTGGAAGCCTTCAGTCAGTTCTACTGTTCTATCGATAACGGGCTTTGCTGGCGACCGGTGACCGAATGCATGGCATTCCCATCCGATTTCAATAATCTATACACCACACACCACGGTAACTATTCGTGTGCGGTCACTCCCAAACTGGAAAATGGCACTTCCAAAGGTAACTTTATCTGGATTGTATGGGAAAATGGAGACATCAGCCGCGGACGTATCAACCGACTGGGGTTCAATCCCAAATGGTAAATCCATAACCTTGAAAACAAAAGACTATGTTATATAAAGACCAACTGGATAAAAACCGGATACCGGCACACATCGCCATCATCATGGATGGAAACGGACGCTGGGCCAAACAAAGGGGGCAAGCCCGCACGTTCGGACATCAAGCCGGTGCTGAGACCGTGCATGTCATTGCGGAAGAAGCAGCACGTCTGGGAGTGAAATATCTGACTCTTTATACTTTCTCTACCGAGAACTGGAACCGTCCTGTGGACGAAGTAGCTGCCTTGATGAACCTTCTCATGGATTCCATCGAAGAAGAGACTTTCATGAAAAACAATATCAACTTCCGGATTATCGGGGATACTGCGAAATTGCCGGACAATGTGCTTGCCCGCCTGAACCAGTGTATCAAGCGCACTTCGGAAAATACGGGTATGTGCCTTACCTTGGCTTTGAGCTATTCTTCCAAATGGGAAATCACGGAAACCGTTAAAGCCATTGCCCGCGAAGTAAAGGAAGGCAAGTTCACTCCAGAAGAAATTACTGACCAGACCATCGACCGGAACCTGGCCACTCATTATATGCCCGACCCGGACTTGTTAATCAGAACAGGCGGCGAAATCCGACTCAGCAACTACCTGCTTTGGCAGTGCGCTTACACCGAACTGTATTTCTGTGACACTTTCTGGCCGGACTTCAAAGCTGAAGAATTGTGTAAGGCTATTTGTGACTTTCAAAAAAGAGAACGCCGATTTGGCAAAACCAGTGAACAAATTTAACAAAGAACAATGCAAAATCGTTTTTCACTTATCCTGCTGATTGCAGCTTGCCTCTCTTCTGTTTCGGTTGGGGGACAAGCTCAAGACAATAATACTACAACTGAACCAAGCAACAAACCGGTTATCCTCTACAACGGAACACCGAAGAAATATGAAATCGCCGACATCAAGGTCAGCGGTGTGAAGAACTATGAGGATTACGTCCTGATAGGAATTTCAGGCTTGGCTGTAGGACAAACCATTACTGTGCCGGGCGACGACATTACTTCCGCTGTAAAAAGATACTGGCGACACGGTTTGTTCTCCGATGTGAAAATCGTAGCCGACAAGATTGTAGACAACAAGATTTACTTGTCTATCCAGCTAACACAGCGCCCGCGTATCACCGACATTGTGATTCACGGCGTGAAGAAGAGTGAACGCGAGGATTTGCAAGCCAAACTGGGTATGGCTAAGGGTACACAGGTAACCCCAAACCTAATTGACCGTGCCAAGATTCTAATCAAGAAACACTTTGATGAAAAGGGATTCAAAAATGCGGAAGTCAACATCATCGAACGTGAAGACCCGGAAAACAAGGAGCAGGTATATGTAGATGTGAACATCGACAAGAAAGCAAAAGTCAAGGTACACAAAATTACCATCGACGGCAACGAGGTGCTCACCGACAAGAAACTGAAGCGGGTGATGAAGAAGACCAATGAAAAAGGCAAGCTCATCAACCTGTTCCGTGCGAAGAAGTTCATCGAAGAGCGCTACGAAGAAGACAAGCAGAAAATCATCGACAAATATAACGAGCTGGGATACCGTGACGCACAAATCGTTACCGACAGCGTGTCACCGTACGATGAAAAGACCGTAGACGTGTACATGAAAATCTACGAAGGACAGAAATATTACCTCCGCGACATCACGTGGGTGGGTAATACGGTATATCCTTCCGACTTGTTGAACGAACAGCTCCGCATGAAACGCGGCGACGTGTACAACCAAAAATTGTTGAACGACCGTATTTCAAACGATGAAGATGCTATCGGTAACAACTACTACAACCGTGGATATGTGTTCTATCGTCTGGACCCCGTGGAAGTGAACATCGACGGTGACTCCATCGATCTGGAAATGCGTATCACCGAAGGTCCGCAGGCCAGCATCAGCCATGTGCGCATCAATGGTAACGACCGTCTGTATGAAAACATCGTACGACGTGAGTTGCGTACCCGTCCGGGCGACCTCTTCAGTAAGGAAGCCTTGGAACGTTCCTACCGTGAAATCGCGCAGATGGGACACTTCAACCCGGAAAACATCAAGCCAGATGTACAGCCGAACTTCCAGGACGGTACGGTGGACATCAACTGGGGACTGGAATCCAAGGCCAACGACCAGGTGGAATTCTCCGCCGGTTGGGGACAGACCGGTATCATCGGTAAGCTGAGCTTGAAGTTCACCAACTTCTCGTTTGCCAACCTGTTCCGCAAGAACGACAACTACCGCGGCATCCTGCCGCAGGGTGACGGACAGACCCTGACCATCAGCGGCCAAACCAACGGACGTTACTACCAGTCATACAGCGTGTCGTTCTTCGATCCGTGGTTTGGCGGCAAACGACCGAACTCCTTCTCCGTATCGGCCTTCTATTCCGTACAGACCGACGTGAGCGACCAGTACTATAACTCTGCCTACATGAACAACTACTACAACATGCTGAGCGGCTACGGTTACTACGGAGGTTACGGAAGCTATTATGACAACTACGAATCCTACTTCGACCCCGACAAGTCTATCAAGATGTTCGGTATATCTGTAGGATGGGGTAAGCGTCTGCGCTGGCCGGATGACTACTTCACTTTATCAGCCGAACTGTCTTACCAGCGATTCATGCTGAAAGACTGGAGCTACCTCTACATCAAGCTGAACAACGGACAGTATATGAGCACCGGTAACTGCAACAACTTAAGCCTGAACCTGACCCTGTCGCGTAACTCTACGGACAATCCGATTTTCCCGCGTTACGGTTCTGAGTTCTCGGCTTCCTTGCAGATTACACCGCCGTACTCTCTGTTCAGCAAGAAAGACTACTCTACTTACGGAAAAGACAACTACCACGATGCAGCCAGCATGTACAAGTGGATTGAATACCACAAGTGGAAATTCAAAGCCAAAACTTATACAGCCCTGATGGATATCCAGAAATGTCCGGTCATCATGACCCGTACGGAATTCGGTATCCTCGGCCACTTCAACAAGTACAAGCGCTCACCGTTTGAAACCTTCTACGTGGGAGGTGACGGTATGACGGGTTACAGCTACAACTACGCATCCGAAACCATCGCCCTCCGTGGATATGAAAACGGTTCACTCACCCCGTACGGAAGTGAAGGTTATGCCTACATCCGTCTGGGTGCCGAACTCCGCTACCCGCTGATGCTCGAGAACTCTACCAGTATCTATGCATTGGGCTTCGTGGAAGCCGGTAATGCATGGAATGACGTAACCGACTTCAACCCCTTCAAGTTGAAACGTTCCGCCGGATTCGGTGTCCGTATCTTCCTGCCGATGATTGGTATGATGGGTATTGACTGGGCCTACGGTTTCGACAAGATTGACGGTTCAATGCAATACAGCGGAAGCCAGTTCCACTTTATCATCGGACAAGAATTCTAACACTTAAAAACCAAAGAATTATGAAGAGACTCGTTTTATCCGTTTTGCTGTTAGTGGCCGCCATCGGCATGGCCTCAGCACAGAAATTCGCACTGGTAGATATGGAGTACATTCTCAAGCAGATTCCTTCCTATCAACAGGCCAACCAACAGATGGAGTCACTGTCAAAGGAATGGCAAAGCCAGATTGAGGCTAAAGCCAATGAAGCTAAAAAGATGTATGAAGACTACCAGAAGACAGCAGGTACGCTGTCGGCTGCCCAAAAGACCAGTAAAGAAGAAGCTATCGTAGCCAAGGAAAAAGAAGCGGCAGAGCTCCGCAAACAATATTTCGGACCGGAAGGCGAAATGATGAAGAAACGTCAGGAACTGATTGCTCCGATTCAGGATGCCATCTACAATGCGGTAAAGGACATTGCCACCCAGCGTGGATATGATGCCGTGATTGACCGTGCCTCAGCCCAAAGCATGATTTTTGCCTCTCCACGCATCGATATCAGCAATGAGGTTCTTGCAAAACTGGGATATTCAAATTAATTTTATACATTTGCAGCCGGGGTTTAACAAGACCGTTTTTACATCGAATTAATTAATAACAAATAGAAACTTGAGATTATGTTGAAGAAAATTGCTTTTTTACTTTTGCTCATCGCACCGATGAGTGTATTCGCACAGAAGTTTGCGCATTTCAAATCTATGGATATCATCCCGGTAATGCCGGAATACGCAAAGGCACAGACTGACATCCAGACCATGCAGAAACAATACGAAGACGAAATCAAGCGTGCTTCTGACGAATTCAACAAGAAATATGCAGAATACCAGCAGGAACAGAAGAACTTGCCGCAGAACATTCAGGAACGCCGCCAGAAAGAATTGCAGGACCTGAGCGAAAAGGGTATGCAGTTCCAGCAGGACGCTCAGCAGCAGCTGCAGAAAGCATACGCTGACATGATGGAACCCATCTACAAGAAAATGGAAGATGCAGTAAAAGCTGTAGGTAAAGCCGGTGCATACACTTACGTATTCGACCTGAACCGTACAGACATCCCTTACATCGATGAAACTCAGTCAAAAGATATTACCAACGACATCAAGACCAAACTGGGCATCAGCCTGACTGCCGTTCCGGCTACTCCGGCTGCCGCTCCTGCAGCTACTCCGGCTCAGTAAGCAAAGGTTCTTTGTCGTCCTGACTTCTCATGTCATTCAGAGAAACACGGAAAAGGTTTCTCTGAATGACATTTTTCTTTTCAACCATTTCAACCGTTTTATCCATGCATCCGCTATCCGCTCCCCATACCGGCCCTATCGGAGTCTTTGATTCCGGCTACGGAGGCCTCACCATCCTTGGAAAGTTCATCGAACGACTCCCGCAGTACGACTATCTGTACTTGGGCGACAATGCCCGTACGCCTTACGGAACCCGTTCGTTTGAGGTAGTCTACGACTTCACGCTCCAGGCCGTCAAGAAACTCTTTGAACTGGGTTGCCCACTGGTGATTCTGGCCTGCAATACGGCTTCTGCGAAAGCCCTCCGCAGCATCCAGCAGAACGACCTGCCTCACCTGGACCCTACCCGGCGCGTATTGGGAGTAATCCGCCCCACAGTGGAATGCATCGGCCACATCACACGCAACGGACACGTGGGCTTGCTGGCCACGGCCGGTACCGTACGTTCGGAGTCGTATCCACTGGAAATCAAAAAAATCTATCCTGACATCCAGGTGACGGGAATGGCCTGCCCCATGTGGGTGCCGTTGGTAGAAAACAACGAGTACGACGGAGACGGAGCCGACTACTTCGTGAAAGAATACATCAATGCCATCCTGCAGAAAGACCCGGATATCGATACGCTGATTTTAGGATGCACCCATTACCCGCTGCTCCTACGGAAGATACGGCAGTTTACCCCGCCCCACATCCAGTTGGTGACCCAAGGAGAATATGTGAGCGAAAGCCTGAAAGACTATCTATCTCGCCACCCGGAGATGAATGCCCGTTGCTCGAAAAACAAACGTCGGGAATTTCTGACGACGGAATCGGAAGAGAAATTCCGCGAATCAGCCTCCATTTTCCTGCACCACTCAGACGTACACGTACGCAACGTCGTACTGGAATAACATAAGGAACGGCCCTTTCCCTGGCAATCACTTACCCAGGAAAGGGCCGTTCTTCCTTTTACCCTCTATCTTATTCTGCCACGAAAGTGACCCGCTGCACATTGCGGCTGTCCGGACCAATCATTACCTCAAACTCGCCCGGTTCATATCCATATTCCAGACGGGAATTATAATACTTCAAATCCTCGTCATCCAGCACGAATTCTACCTTTCGGGTTTCTCCCTTTTTGAGGAATATCCGCTGGAAAGCCTTCAGTTCCTTCACCGGACGGGCTATTTCAGCATACACGTCGTGCAGGTACAGCTGTACAATCTCCACTCCGTCATATTTACCTGTATTCGTCACCGGTACCGTCACCTTGAGCTGCCCGCCTTTCGGGAGCCGTTCCGCACTCAACTTCAGCGTTCCGTAAGTAAACGTAGTATAGCTCAATCCATAGCCGAACGGATACAACGGCTCGTTGCTTTGGTCGATGTAATTGCTGGTATAACGGTTGAAAGAGGTATCGTCCGCATCCGGACGCCCGGTATTCAGGTGATTGTAATACAGCGGCAACTGCCCTACGGCACGCGGGAAACTGGTGGTCAGTTTTCCGGAAGGCGATACATCCCCAAATACCACATCGGCAATGGCATCGCCTGCCTCACTGCCGGCAAACCACACATTCAGAATGGCCGGCACATGCGCAGACTCCCAGCACAAATCCAACGGACGCCCGGTAAACAATGCCAGCACGACGGGTTTTCCGGTGGCCACCAAAGCCTTCAGTAAATCCCGCTGTGCATCCGGCAACTGAATTTCCGTACGGGAAGCAGATTCGCCACTCATCTCGGCACTCTCACCCAATGCGGCCACAATGACATCGGCCGAAGCCGCTACGCGCAATGCCTCCGCCCGCAACTGGCTATCATTACCACGAACCAACGGACGAGGCCCCACGGCTCCTTGTTCCATCTGCTCATCATAATACAGATTGCTCCCTTTGGCATACGAAACCGTCGCTCTGTCGCCTACGGCACGACGGAACGCGTCGTACATCGTCACATGCCGGTCGGTTGCACAATTCATACTCCACGTACCGCACATGTTGTTCTGCGCATCCGCCAGCGGACCAATCAACGCAATGCGTCCTTTTTTCTGCAAAGGCAGTAACTGGCCATCGTTTTTCAGCAAGACGAAGGTTTCCGTGGCAATCTCCCGGGCAGCCTTGCGGTGTGCCTCCGTGAACAGCTCCTTCTGTGCCCGCAACGTATCACAGTATTTATACGGATTCTCAAACAAACCCAACTTATACTTGGCCTCCAGTATCCGGCGGCAAGCCTCATCAATGCGTTCCTGCGTCACGGCCTTTGCCTTCAGCGAAGCTTCCAAAGTATGCAAAAAGCCATGAGTCACCATATCCATGTCCGTTCCCGCGTTCAAGGCTCGGGCAGAAGCTTCCTGCACATCGGCCACTCCATGACTTTTCATCTCTCCGATGGAATTGTAGTCCGTCACCACGAAACCCTGGAATCCCCACTCGTTCCGTAGCAAATCGGTGAGCAGCCACTTGTCGGCCGTAGCCGGCACACCGTTGATGGTATTGAACGAGCTCATCACTGAGCCCACTCCGGCATCCACCGCCCCCTTATACGGACGGAGATACACATTGTACATCCGGTTGCGGCTCATATCTACCGAATTGTAATCACGTCCTGACTCTGACGCGCCATAAAGTGCAAAATGTTTCACACAAGCCATGATTTCATTGTTCTGCTTCATGCCGTCGCCCTGATAACCGCTCACATACGCACCTGCCATCAATGCACCGAGGTACGGATCTTCCCCGCTTCCTTCCGCCACACGGCCCCAACGGGCATCCCGGCAGATATCGACCATCGGGCTGAACGTCCAGCTCACCCCATCGGCACTGGCTTCCGTGGCAGAAATGCGCGCCATGCGTTCTACCGCCGCCGTATCCCAGCTGCACGACAACGCCAGCGGAATCGGGAAAATGGTCTCATACCCATGAATCACATCGGCACCTACCATCAACGGGATACCCAGACGGCTTTCCTCCACCGCCATCCGCTGAAGCTGATAGATTTTGCCGACTCCCTTCACATTGAAGAAGCCACCTACCTCCCCGGCACGGATAGCCTCCGCCAGCTGGCTGTTCTTCACCGCACCCGATACCAGGTCGTTTCCCGCCGGCAGATTCAACTGTCCCAGTTTTTCCTGCAAGGTCATCCGCCCCATCAGGTCACTGACAAAACGGTCCATCTCCGCATCTTTTCCTCCGTTTTCCGAGGAACTGCATCCTGCCATGACCAACAACAGGAGGCCTGCTTTCACAAACTGATTGATTTTTCTCATAAAAGCAATAACTTTTAATATTCTGACCTCCAAAAGTATCATTTTTTCAAACACAATCGGTTAAAATTCCACGGATTATTTTGCCCGCAGAAAACGCACTTACGTTTGAACCAAAACGCAAGTACATTTCAACTGAAACGCAAGGACGTTTTACCTAAAACGCACTTGTGTTTGAAGGAAAACGCAAGTGCGTTTTTCCAACCTACAAAATTCATTCGTAAATCATTGATTATCAATCAAAATTGGGCTTTCTCTCAAAACTAAAGAAATTTATTTTTCATTTATTAATAAATAATATTTCTTTCGTATAGTCCATTACTATATTTTTGCCGAAAACATAAAAACAAAAACCAAGAATTAATACTAAACAGAAGCATATAATCAAAAAATTACATTATTACCCTTGTAACCTAAAAACAACCCAAAACAGAAACTAAACAACCTTATTGACCTTTACTATTTTTTATCCCAAGCTCTTTTCCACAAGGGCTTAATACCTAATTTAATAACCTTAATTTTACTGACATGCAACAAGGAAAAACGAACAAGTTTGGAAAAAAACTTGGACTGGCATTATGTATGCTACCTCTTTCCTCCTGGGCTGTGTCCAGTGCCACACTCGATGCAAGCCCCCTTCCAGCAGTTTCCTTTCATGAAACCAAAGACATCGAAACTACTGCACAAAGTCCCAGAAAACGAACCATCACCGGTACCATTACCGATGCCTCGGACGGAACGCCTATCATCGGAGCCAACATTGTACTGAAAGGGAAAAATACCGGTGTCATTTCCGACCTGGATGGTAATTACTCTATCGAAGCTACCAGCAAAGACATTCTGGTGGTCAGTTTCATCGGTTACAAAACCCGCGAAATTTCCGTGGCTGACCTCGGCGTCATCAACGTGAAACTGCGGTCGGACAATGAGATGCTGGACGAAGTCGTAGTAGTCGGTGCCGGTACGCAGAAAAAAGTCAGTGTCACCGGTTCTATCACCAGTGTAAAAGGTTCATCTCTTGTCACTCCTACCTCTTCTTTAACCAATGCCCTCGCCGGCAAGCTGGCCGGTGTCATCGCCAAGACTTCCAGCGGTGCACCGGGACAGGCCGCCGAATTCTATATCCGCGGTATCGGTACGTTCGGCGGAAGAGCTACTCCGCTGATTATGCTGGACGACGTGGAAATCTCGGCTGCCGACCTGAACAACATTCCGGCGGAAACCATTGAAAGTTTCTCTATCCTGAAAGATGCTTCGGCAACCGCCATCTACGGTGCCCGCGGTGCCAACGGTGTAATGTTGATTACCACCAAATCGGGACGGGAAAATGAACGTACACAGATTAACGTGACGGTGGAAAACGCGTTCAACGTCATGACCAATTTCCCGGACTTCGTGGACGGTGCCACCTGGATGGAAATGTACAACGAAGCACAGACCACCCGCAATCCGGGCGTAGCTCCCAAATATTCGCAAGAACAGATTGAAAACACCCGCCTGGGCACCAATCCCTACATGTATCCCAGCGTGAAATGGAACGACGTGATTTTCAAAGACATGGCCATGAGCCAGCGGGCCAACATCAACGTGCAGGGTGGTGGTTCCAGAGCCACTTACTACATGAGTATCCAGGCCAACCATGACTCCGGATTGCTGAATACCCGAAAAGTATATTCTTATAACAACAACATCAACAACTGGAGCTACAACTTCCAGAACAACATCAAATACAAGCTGACGTCTACTACGACCGTAGACTTGAGAATGAATGCGCAGATACGCAACAACCAGGGTCCCAACTATAATACATCCGATTTGTTCAAGATGGCCCTGACCACCAATCCGATCAACTTCCCTGTCACTTTCCCGGCAGAGGAAGGCGACACGCATATCCGTTTCGGTAATGCCATCCTGAGCGGAACCAACCTGCGCACCAACCCGTATGCCTACATGCTCTCTTCTTACAAGCAGACACAGGAAAATACCTTGAACACTTCTTTGAAAATCAGCCAAGAGCTTGATTTCATCACCAAGGGACTGAGTGCCACGGCTTTGGTCAACTTCAAGAACTGGTCGTCCAACTGGTATAGCCGCAGCATCGAACCCTACTACTACCGCATTAAAGACGGAAGTTTCAATCCTTCTACAGGAGAATATACCCTGGAAAGACTGGGCACAAGCGGAACAGACTATATCTCACAGTCGGACATCACAAAAGACGGTGACAACACTTTCTTCCTGCAGTTTACCCTCGACTATCAACGCCGTTTCGGAAAACACAGCGTAGGCGGTATGTTGCTCTATATGCAGCGTGAATACCGGAATGCCGTGCTGCCGAACCGCAACCAAGGTTTCTCAGGACGTTTCACCTACGACTTCGACCAGCGTTACCTGGCTGAAATCAACTTCGGTTACAACGGTACCGAGCGTCTGGCAAAAGGCGACCGCTTTGAATTCTTCCCGGCCATCTCTCTGGGATGGGTGGTTTCCAACGAGAAATTCTTCGCTCCCCTCAGCAAGGTTATATCGTCCTTGAAGCTGAGAGGTTCCTACGGTCTGGTAGGTAGCGACGAAACCGGCCCTCAAGGCTCACCTCACTTCTTGTACATCGACCAGGTAAATGTCATTGGCCAGAATCGCCCGGGAGCCACCTTTGGAGAAGACCTGAATGTCACCAAATACGGTCCTGTGGTCACTCAGTATGCCGTGCAGAACGCCGGATGGGAACGCGTGAAAAAACTGGACGTCGGTTTCGACATGGAACTGTTCCGCAGCTTGAGCCTGACCTTCGACTTCTTCTACGACAAGCGCTACAACATCCTGCTGCACCGCGAGGCATGGCCGCAGTCTCTGGGATATGACTCTGCCAAACCTTGGAGCAACAAAGGAAAGGTAGACAACTGGGGATATGAACTCAGCGTCAACTACCGCAAGCAGTTCAACAAAGACCTGGCCGTAGACTTCCAAGGAAACTTTACCTACACCCAGAATAAATACGTAGACTACGACGAACCGCTCTATCCTTATACTTGGCAGACCGTGACCGGCAAACCTTTGAGTCACCAGAAAGGTTACATCGCCGACGGACTGTTCCAAAGCCAGGAAGAGATTGACAACAGCCCGACACAAAATTTGGGAAGTAGCGTAATGGTAGGCGACGTGAAATACCGCGACGTAAACGGTGACGGCATCATCAACACAGAAGACCAGGTTATGATTTCAGAATACGGCAACATGCCGCGCATCCAGTACGGTCTGGGTATGAACATCGACTACAAAGGATTCAATTTCGGCGTATTCTTCAACGGTTCGGCCATGCGTACCCTCATGATCAGCGGTATCACTCCGTTCGGACAAGACGACTTCAACGTCATGCAGTTCATTGCGGATGATTACTGGACAGAAGCCAACCCGAACCCCAATGCAGCGTATCCGCGTCTGGGACTGACCGACGCACAGACGGCCAACAACACCCAGGCCAGCACCTACTGGATGAGAAACGGTAACTTTATCCGCTTCAAGACGCTGGAAATCGGATACCGCTTCAAGCATGCCCGCGTGTACTTCAGCGGAAACAACCTGTTCGTATTCAGTCCGTTCAAGTTGTGGGACCCGGAACTGGCTTGGAACAGCTACCCTTTACAGAGAACGTTTAATATCGGATTACAGTTAACTTTCTAAAAAATCTAATTACGATGAAGACTTTTAAAAACATAGGAAAAATCGCCTTACTTTCACTGGCTTTATGTGGAGGAACCACTTCATGTAACTACCTCGACGTAGTACCACCCGAACAAGCCTCCTTGCCAGATGCCACCAAAGACCCGGAAGCCACACTGGGCTTTCTTTTCTCCTGCTACGGAGGAGTGAGAAGTCCATTCGATTATCAAACAGTGGAAGCCGGTGCCGACGAATACGTACTTCCTCCCCTGTGGAACACCGGTTCACAAAAAATTACCTGGGACTTGAACCTCCCGACCAACATCGCCGACGGATGGAGCTGGGGAAGCAACTACCGCTTCATCGGACAGTGTCTGCTTTTCCTGCAGGAACTGCCTAATGCCAGAGGGGTGACGGATGAACAGAAAAGAGCATGGGCGGCAGAAGCCAACTTCCTGCTGGCGTACTATCACATGGCTACATTGGTAGCTTACGGTCCTTGTCCCATTACTGACACCTATATCGACCAGGCCACTCCTGAATCAGAGTACAGAGGACGTATGCACTTCGACTACGTGAAAGACTGGATTTGCCAGAAATTTGACGAGGTCTGCGAAGGCGGACAACTTCCTGCCACCCGCAGCGGAGATGAATGGGGAAGAGCCACTTCGGTCATGGCCAAAGCCCTGAAGGCCCGCCTGCTGGTATATGCCGCCTCTCCACTATACAACGGCAACTTCCCTTACAAAGACTGGGGAAACACAAATTTCGAGACTCCGGGCTACGGCAAGGAACTGATCAGCAAACAATACGACCCGAAGAAGTGGGAAGCAGCCAAGAAGGCCTGTCTGGAAGCCATCGCTGCTGCAGAAGCAGCCGGACACAAACTGTTCAGTTTGGAAGATGCACGCACTTTGTATCAACAAGCCAGTCTGCCGCTCCCGTTTGTTCCCTTCAAGAGCGAAAGTGGCGAAACAGCTGACAAAGACAGAGAGTTCATGGAACACGTACAGCTGATGCGATACGTGGTCACCACCCGTTATAAGGAAGGCAACCGTGAAACCATTTGGGGGCATTCCAACCAAGGAACCATGATTATCGGTTCTCTTCCGCACCGCGTCATTAAGAACAACCAGGGAACCTGGAAAGCAGGATATTCCGGTGTATCACCTACTCTCAATTCAGTGGAACAATTCTATACAGAAAACGGTGTGCCCATTGAAAAAGACAAGGACTTCTATTCTGAAGCAGAATGGTTCCAAAGTGCAGGAGTGAGCAACCGCAGTGACATCATCAAACTGAATGCCCGCCGTGAACCCCGTTTCTATGCCTGGATTGCATTCGACGGCGGCGACATGGGAAGCCGTGTCAATGGTGGAAAGCCCTTGAAATTGGAAATGCGCAATTCGGAACTTCACGGTTACAATCCGTCCCTGTTCAACCGCGATAACTGTGTGACCGGTTACCTGTCTCAAAAGTTCATTGAGCCTACGTTCGCCTGGACTGCCAGTGCCGAAGAAAAGCAGGACAAGCCGAGACCACTGATCCGTATGGCCGAATTGTACCTGAATCTGGCCGAATGTTATGCAGCTCTCGGTGAAACCCCTCAAGCACTCGCCCAACTGAACATCGTCCGTCAGCGTGCCGGAATCAGAGACCTCAAAGTAGAAGACGTAACAGAAGACATGCCTATTATGAAATGGGTACAGAATGAACGTTTTGTCGAACTGTGGGGAGAAGGACACCGCTACTACGACATCCGCCGCTGGATGATTGCTCCAGAATACATGGGTGCCGGCGTACGCAAGGGACTCAATGCTATGAGCAAGCTCGACCCGACCTTTGAGGAATTCAACACGCCGGTGGTTATCAGCCAGAATTTCAAATGGACGAACCGCATGTATTTCCTTCCTGTTTTTGAAAATGAAGTTTACAAAAACCCACAACTTATTCAGGCACCAGGCTATTAAAAAGTATTTAATATGAAACTACATAATCTATTTGGGGCAATCTGTGTCTTAGGAGGCACATTGGCCCTATCCAGTTGCGAGAAATACGATGAACTGTTTCCAGAACAATATCACTGCGTATTGAACATCAAAGATGCAGGCATCCGTAACACAGAATTATACACTACCGAGGCCGAAGGAATCATCCCGGTTTCCATCATGAAAACCGGAAGCAAAGGGGATGTACCTGCCAACGGGACACTCACCCCGATGGCGGAAGAAGCCTTCCAAGCCTATTGTACCAGCAATGCGTTGAAATATGCTTACCTGCCTGCAGAATATTACTCACTGACAAACAATGAACTGCAATTCTCCGCGCAGGAACGCTACAAGTTACTGAACATCGTGTTGAAAACAAGAGAAATCCTGAAATTACAAGAAAGCAATCATGGGCAAAAATATGCCTTGCCTTTACTACTCCACGGGAACGGAGTTTCCGTACACGACAGCCTGCTTATCATTGCACCCGACATCAAGGCTCCCTCGCTCGAACTGACAACCACCGGATTCGTAAGTGCTGCCCAGTTCACATCCAAAGGGGAAGCTACGCAGACCCACACCGTAGAGCTGGCCCTCCCCACTCCAAACGCCTGGGGATTAAAATGCAGCGTCACCTGCAATAACGAAGCCATAGAGGCTTTCCAGAAATACAATGCCCAGAACGGTAACCGTTATCAGCAACTTCCAGAAAACGCATACACCCTGCCCGACAAGGGTATAGTGACTTTTGCCGAAGCGGCCACTACTGCCACAATGGAAATCACTTTCAACCGGACTGCCCTGCAAATGGGAGAATATATCCTTCCTCTTACCATTTCCAACCCCAACGTGGAAGGCATGGAAATCAAACCCACTCAGAAAACCGTTCTGTTGGGGGTCACTTATTCTTCAGACAAATTGGTGCTGAAGGCAGACCAGTTTAAGACAAACTCCATTGCCGACGGCGACGGAACAGGACTTACCGGTCTGATTGACGGACTCGGAGCCGGTCTGCATTTCCATTCCAACTGGAGTGCTCCGGTACAAGATGCCAACTACGGCAACTACATCGATGTGACACTGACCGCCCCCATCCAATCCATCAAGCTGGACTACTGGACCCGCTTTGAAAACGGAAATGCGGCCCCGACCCACATCAAACTGTTTACCAGCGTAGACGGTAATAACTGGACTGAACTGGGAGAGATTAAAAGCGGACTTCCTACAGGTGCAAACCAGCAGTATTCCTCTCCTATATACCACGCGGAAAAGCCCTTCTCTCATTTCCGTTTTGCCGTGCTGACAAGTACTGCAGGCTCCATGACCAGTGGAGGAGGCTCTTGGTTCAACCTGGGAGAGCTCACACTATACGGTAATTAATTCTTTACACATTCACTCAAAGAAAGAGGAAGGAGACACCAACCTATACTCCTTCCTCTTTTAACTACCCCAAACCTAATCACCATGAAAAAAAATTTATTTTTCGCGTCTTTCACGATGCTGTTGCTCCTGATACTTTCTTCCTCGGGATGTAAAGAAAAAGAGGACCTCAAAGACCGTATCTTTTCCATTGAGGAGGCAGACATGAACCAGGAATTCGGAAGTGCTCCGGAAAATAAAATCATCCTTGTCAAAACCAACCTGTCATTGAACGACTGGAAAGCCGAAAGTGAAGCCAACTGGCTTTTCCTGTCTACCCAAGAAGATGCTTCGCAGGGAGCAAGCCTCAAAATTTCCGCTACGGCCAACACCTCCGGGGAGCGCAGAACAGCGGTGGTCAAACTGCTGTCTCCCGTACAGAACTATATCCTCAACGTGACCCAATATGGCTCGTCCGACATCGTCCTCAACGAAGACATCAAGGTGCAGCCTTCTGGAGGAAAAGCCAGTGAATGTCAGCCCGGACAAGACATCGAAAACACATGGGACGGCAAATTCTCTGCCGATGGCGCCAATCCCTACCACTCACCATGGGGAAAATCGGCCAACTTTCCGGTCACGCTGGAATATTATTTCCAAGGGGGGGCCGACATAGACTACCTTATTTATTATACCCGCTCCGGAAACGGAAACTTCGGGGAATTTGACTTGTTGATTGCGACCGATGAGGGGCACTCGGACTGGAAGAAATATGGTTCCTACAATTTCCGCATGCAGAATGCACCTTCCAAAATCACCTTCAAGACCACCCAGAAAGTGACAGGCATCAAGTTCGAAGTAAAATCGGGTACCGGCAATTTTGTAAGCTGCGACGAAATGGAGTTCTATCGGTACAACCAGGAAAATACCTTGGAAAAAACACTGCTCACCGTATTCGATGACATCACTTGCAGTACCTTGAAAGAAGGTGTGACCGACGAACAAATCAATGCCCTCCCCGACTATTTCGTCCGACTGGCCAAAGCCCTCCAAAACAATACTTACGATGCGCATGAAAAAGAATTCCGCATCCGTGAATATGCCCCTTACAGCATACCGGAGGAATGGGCCACCAAACTGATGACCAAGAAATACAGCAACCTGGACAATCCTACCGGTATTTCGGTACAGCAAGGTGATGAAATTATCGTACTGGTGGGCGACACCCACGGCCAACAGATTTCCTTACAAAGCATCTGGGAAAGCGGACAGGAATACAAGCAAACCAACGTGAGCGGGGAAGTTTATTTCCTGTCACCGGGCGTCAACAAACTGACCATGCGCAAGGAAGGACAGCTTTTCGTCATGTACAACACCGACCTGACCTCGCCCGATGCCAAGCCTATCAAGATTCATATCCCGATGGGAAGCGGAAAGGTGACCGGCTTCTTCGACCTGAAAGAACACAAGACCGACGAAAAGTATGCCGAACTTTTGAAGAAAGCCACCCATAAATATTTCTGCGTACGGGGCGAACGCATCATGTTCTATTTCCATACGACCAAGATGCAGGAATTTGTCCCCAACCAGATACTGTCGGCCATCAACTTGTGGGATGACATCATCGGCTGGGAACAGGAACTGATGGGCATCGAGGATGTACGCCCGTCGCAGGTGAACAACCATATCTTTGCCATCTCGCCGGAAGGAAGTTACATGTGGGCTACCGACTATTGCATCGGCTTTGTCTATACGTATCTGAACAACATCCTGCTGAAAGAGAATGTTATGGCCGCCAAAGACAACGCCTGGGGACCGGCTCACGAAATAGGGCACATCCATCAGGCTGCCATCAACTGGCCTGGCAGCACGGAATCGTCCAACAACCTGTTCTCCAACTACATTCTGTACAAACTGGGGAAATACTGCTCCAGAGGCAGCGAACTGAACGACCTGGCTGATTCCCGCTTCGTACACAAGAAAGCATGGTATAACATGGGGGATGCCACGCATCAGGGTGAGGACACGGAAATACACATGCGCATGAACTGGCAGTTATGGAACTACTACCACCGCTGCGGACACAACCCCAAATTCTGGCAGACCTTGTTCAAACTGTTGCGTGAAGACCGGATTACAGAAAGCGATCCCGGCGCTGCTCAGCTCAAGTTTGCCATGAAAGCCAGTGAAGCGGCCAAGGAAGACCTGACCGACTTCTTCGACTTGTGGGGCTTCTTTATCCCGGGAGAAGACACCATTGACCAGTATGGTACCTGGAAATATAAAGTGACAGCCGAAATGATCAAAGAAGCCAAGGATTTTATGAAGAAATTCCCGAAGCCCAAACATGCCTTCCAGTACATTGAAGACCGCAAGGCAGGGGATACTGGACTGGATACCAAACCTTCGGACACCGGATATTACACCCAGTTTGAAGGAGAAGTGAAACCCATCAGTTCTAACATTGTCTACTCCGTTTCCGGAAGAAAATATACCGTAGAAAACGGAGAAAATGCAGTGGCCTTTGAACTGCGGAAAAACAACGCCGAAGGCGAACTGGTTTATTTCTTTAACATGTTCAGCTATGACATTCCGACGGGTGTGGACCTGACCAATACCCAACTCTATGCCGTACAGGCCGACGGAAAGCGAATTGAAATCCACAAGAAATAAGTATTTCTTCTCATACAGAAACAGAAAGGGGTACCGGCACACACGCCGATACCCCTTCTTCCTATCATGTAGTTTTCAAAATCTCCGTTACTTGTTCAGCTTCCAGGTGAATCCGTCTTTGGTATCCTTCACCTCAAAGCCCAGTGCAGCCAAGTTGTCGCGAATCTTGTCGCTGGTAGCCCAGTCTTTGTTGGCTTTGGCCTGCATACGCTGTTCCAACAGCATGTCGACCACTTTTCCGTAGGCTTCTTCACGGGCTGCATTGTTTTCGGCTTCCGCCTTCAGTCCCAAAATGTCGAACACAAACAACTGGAATACGCTCTTCAGTTCTTCCAAGTCTTCGGCACTGATGGTCGCCTTCTTGTCGATGACCGTATTGATCATGCGGGTAGCATCAAACAGATGTGAAATGACAATCGGTGTATTCAAATCGTCGTTCATGGCTTCGTAGCACTTCTCGCGCAAGCCCTGCGGTTCAATGCCCGAAGTGGTCTTCGACGGAGTGATACGTTCCAGGTTCTTCACGCCTTCCAACAGACGTTCCAGTCCCTTTTCAGCGGCCTGCAACGCCTCGTTGCTGAAGTCTACCGTGCTGCGGTAGTGTGCCTGCAGGATGAAGAAACGGATGGTCATCGGTGTATAAGCCTGTGTCAGCAACTTGTTGGAACCGGTGAAGAACTCATCCAAAGTGATGAAGTTGCCCAACGACTTACCCATCTTCTGTCCGTTGATGGTAATCATGTTGTTATGCATCCAGTAGCGTACCATCTGATGACCTTCTGAAGCGACCGCCTGTGCAATCTCACATTCATGGTGCGGGAAAATCAGGTCCATGCCTCCTCCGTGAATATCGAAGGTTTCACCCAGGTACTTCCGTCCCATGGCCGTACATTCACAGTGCCAACCCGGGAAACCGTTGCTCCAAGGTGACGGCCAGCGCATGATGTGTTCCGGCTGTGCGCATTTCCACAAGGCGAAGTCGGCCGGGTTGTGTTTCTCTTCCTGTCCGTCGAGTTCACGGGTGGTGTTGAGCACATCATCCAAGTTACGTCCTGACAATACGCCGTAATGATGGTCTTTGTTGTACTTGGCCACGTCGAAATAGACCGAACCCTTGCTTTCGTATGCATATCCGTTTTTCAGGATTTCTTCTACCAGTTGAATCTGTTCGATGATATGTCCGGACGCATGCGGTTCGATGCTGGGCGGCAACACGTTCAATGCTTCCATAGCTTTATGGTAGCGCAACAGATAGTACTGTACCACTTCCATCGGCTCCAGCTGTTCCAGACGGGCCTTCTTGGCAATCTTATCTTCTCCATCGTCGGCATCGTGTTCCAGATGGCCTACATCGGTAATGTTACGCACGTAACGCACCTTGTAACCCAGATGCTTCAGATAACGGAACAAGATATCAAACGTAATGGCGGGACGCGCATGTCCCAGATGGGCATCTCCATAAACGGTAGGCCCACACACATACATGCCCACATGAGGAGCATGCAAAGGCACGAAAAGTTCCTTCTTGCGGGTCAGTGTATTGTAAATGAAAAGTTTGTTATTCTCCATAATTCAAAAGAGTTAGGTTGCAAAGTTATAAATTAAAAAGAGAAAAGCGTGATTTCGGCTAAAAAATCACGCTTTTCTCTTTACAATATCCTCTTGTTATTTTGTCAAGATTATACCACCTTCCGGCTGAATCACGACTTTCACTTCGGCCGGATTCTTGATTTTCAGTTCCTCCAGCTGCGGCTGACGTTTCTTGTCGTCCAAGTAATAAGAAACCGTTTCACCTTTCTGCCACATCGGCAGGTTCAGCGTCAGTTTCAACGGCTCTTTCTGGGCATTCACGCCTACCACATACCAGCGGTCGCCATGACGGCGGGCCAGCACACAATATTTACCGGGATAGCCGTCCAGGAACATCGTTTCATCCCAAGTAGTCGGCACCTGTTTCATGAAGTCGATAGCCAAAGCCGGCGCATCGGTCAGGTTATTCGGAGCCAGGGCAAAGTTCTGAATCGGGTTCTGATACAGCACTGCCGTAGCCAGCTGGAACACATCGGTGGTCTTGCGAATGCTTCCTCCATCATTCGTCCGATTGTAACGCTTGTTCAGCAGCGTACCACCGAATTCCATACAGCCAATAGTGTTACGGATAAACGGATGCAGGCAGGTATTGTAGGCCTCCATGTCGTCAAAATGCTGGTTGAATATCAGATTCTCTGAAGCCAGTACCGCCTCACTGCCCACATAATTGGGATACATCCGTTCCCATCCGCGCGGAATGGTACAGCCGTGGAAGATAATCATCAGTCCGTATTCGTTGGCATCGGTCAGGATGTCTTCGTACAAGCCCATCATCTGCTGCTTGTCACTGCCGAAGAAATCCACCTTCAGTCCCTTCACACCGCACTTCTGCAACCATTTCATTTCTTTCTTACGAGCTACAGAATTACTCATGCACTGCTTGGCATCCTGCGGTGCATCGTTCCAGTAGCCGTTGGAGTTGTACCACACAAATACGTCCACCTTCTTCTGGTGTGCATACTGGAAGAGTTTCTCCATCTTGTCGCGGCCGATGTTTTTCTCCCAACCGCCGTCAATCAGCGTATATTCATAGCCCATCTCACTGGCCAAATCGATGAAACGCACCTGGTCATCGTAGTTGATGCTCGGGTCCTGCCACATAATCCAGCTCCAGGTGGAACGCCCGAACTTGTAGTCCTGTGAAGGTTCATACAACGGATCTACCACGTCGAACGGCACCGTGGTTTCTACAATCGGCTTCAGTCCGTTGCCTACCGTAATGGTACGCCAGGGAGTCACACCCGGCAGAGCCAGTCCCGGAGTGGAAGAACCCAGTCCGTTCATCTCGCCCGGATTCGGGAAGGCAATGCTATACAGTCCGTCCTTCGTGGCATCGCTCAGGTGAGACGCACAATACAAGCTGCGCACACCGGTTTCGGATACCAGTGCCCAGTTGTCGCCTACGTGGAAAAGTGCCGGGAAAGTATAGCCTTCACCGTATTTAGACGGCGTAGCCACCGGCTCATCGGGCACGTATTCTTCTTCATAACTCGGTTTGGTCCGCATCCAGCCAATCATCGGATCGCTCTGCGGAGAAAGGAAAGTTGTAGTAGAAGAAGGGAAATCAAATCCAGTCGCTTCCTTCTCTACCACCATACAAGCTGTTTCGCCATACTGAGGCATCTCGTAGCGGAACGCAATATCATTGTTGCTCAACTGAAACACGATGTCCACTTTTTTCTTATCTGCGTTTTCCAGCGTCACGGTCAGCTTGTTAGCCGCATAATGCACCGTAGAGCGTTTGATACGGGTCTGCGTATAGGTTTTGTTCACCTTGTCTGCTTGCTGTCCCACAAACGTCATCTGCTGACTGAAATCGCCGATATTGGACACAAATCCCAACGGAGAGTTCTCCAATACGGTCTTGCCGTCGTAAGTTACCGAATAAACGGGTTTACCGTTCTGCAACTGAAAATCGAGTTTCAAACGTGCATCCGGCCCAGTGACTGCCGCTTGCTGTGCAAATAACTGAGAGGCCAATAATGCCAATGTGCCAAAAAGTACTTGTTTCTTCATAGGTGTTTTTCAGATAATTACTAATCAGGACAAAAATAGGAATTAAGTGTGGAATCAACAATAAATATTCCAGCAAAAAGCTATCACAAATTATGCAATATCGAGATAAAAAAGATGCCGCCCGAAAGTACCATACTCCTTGCGGCATCTCTACAAACCACCTTTAAAAATCTACTATCGGCCATCCGTCGGACGTCCATGTCATTTCCCGGATAATCAATTTCGGCGCTCCTTCTTCTGCCACTGAATAGGCATGGCAGATAAAATAATCTTTTCCATCCAGATGATAGGCGGCATTGTGCCCCACTCCGGCATAATCCTTATTGCCCTGAATGACCAGTGAACCGCCTCCCCGGTCCAAAGCTTTTCCTTCTTTATCCAAGTAAGGACCTGTCACCGTTTTCGCACGGCCCACCATTACTTTGTAGTCACTTTGCAATCCCTTACAGCAATAGTCGAACGACACGAAGAGGTAATAATAATCCTCGTGCTTCATGATAAAAGGGGCTTCTACTGCTCCATCGCCAGCCTCTTCTTCCGGCAAGTCGAATGTACGCGAACGACGGCACAACGAATACCATTCTTCAGGCTGTGCCACCCCATTCAAGTCCGGAGTCAGTTTGACCAGCTTGATTCCGTCCCAGAAGGAACCGAAGCTCATCCACGACGTGCCGTTTTCATCGATAATCACATTCGGGTCGATGGCATTCCACATATCCCGGTGAGGGACCGACTGAATCACCTTGCCGTGGTCGGTCCACTTGAAGTCCGGACTGGAAGAATCGAGGGTAGGATTCGTAGCATGCCCGATGGCGGACGTATTCTTCCCAAATGCCGAACAGGAATAAAACAAGTGATAAAGTCCGTCATGAAAAATAATATCCGGTGCCCAGGTATGTCCGTTATAGCCCTTGATGGCTTCCACTGCCCATTGGGGTGCTTTGTCGAATACCGGTTTCTCGAATTTCCAGTTTTTCATGTCTTTGGAAGACATGACCGAAATCCCCTGCCCGGTAGCAAAGAGATAGTAGGTATCCCCCTGCTTGGCCAACACCGGATCATGGGTCATTACCTTACTGGTAGGAATAACCGATGAACTTTTCTCCGGCGAAGATGCGTAAGCCGTACTTACTACGGCCAGTAAAAAAAATGAAAAGAGGGTATGTTTCATAGACTTATATAAATCAAATCACTACTTATAAAAAATGAGTAATTCTATAAACAAAATTACTCATTTTATCATTTTAATGTCACCTCACTAATAAATGAGTTACTTACTTTTCTTTCCCCAATAAGTCTTATAATTATCGCCATAGCCGGCATAAACAATTGTATGAGTTCTTGGAGAAGCCTCCCAATCTGTTTCACGCTGTAAATACAATTCAATACCGTTACTAAACGTCAAAGTAGATTTTGTGGCATCAAACGACCATGTCGTTCCTTTCCAAGGACCCTCTGTTACTGTATGGTCAGTTGCTAACGTCATTTGAGTAGAAGTTTTCTGGTTCCCATAAGAATAAGATAGATCTATATGCTCCCAGTTCCCGACTAATTCATTTTCAGTAATAGCAACTTGCGGTACCGCACCGTAACGTTCAGGCATTACAAGCGGCCAACCATCTTCTGTCCAACGGATAGAACGTACATGCCCCATCATCAAAGCATTGCTGTACGCATTACCTTCCACATTGGCGGGGAAACGACCTTGTGAAGCAAAGTACCAGTTACCGTTTCCATCATCAAACACACAACAATGAGAAATACCTACCCAGCCTTCACTGTTATTAAACTTATACGGATGAGTCACCACCGGAAGAATATCGCCCCCAACCGTAGTTACATCTGTACCGTCCATCCCCATATACGGACCTGAAATATTTGTAGCACGGGCTACACGGGTATTGTAAGGGATATCCAATGCATCATAAGCCAGGAACAAATAATAATATCCATCATGGTAAATCAACTCCGGCCCTTCAGAACCTTGCCAACGGTTACCCATCTGACGAGTAGCTATCAGTTGACCATAAGCTGCAATATCATCACTGGTTCCCCAAGGATTAGGCAGGTCTGCTTTCACTTTACCGGTCTCTCCATCAAGTTCTACCAACGCAATGCCACTATGCCAAGAGCCATAGGCCAGATAATGTCTGCCATCTTCCGTAATAATATAGCTGGGGTCAATGGCATTCCATTTGTAATAGCAGTTGCCCCAATCATCCGCAGCTACATGGAAATCAAGTCCCTTATCCGAAGCGTTGGTAATGACATAACCTTTATCCACCCAGCCCTCGTTATTGGCTGGATTGTCATTCTCCATCAATCCGATGAACGCGCGTTCACTCCATGTACCGTCCCCACTCAATGTACCAGGACATACAATGGAGTAATACATGCGATAAAGCCCATTCCTAACTTTTCGCACACAAGGAGCCCAATAACCAAAATCAGCGGTATTGGGAGAAACACTCCCCAATCCCATCGTCTCACGAATTTCATTCAGCTTCGGGATTACCCAGTCGGGCAAGCTTTGCATAGTACCTCCCAAATATTCCCAATCTACCAGGTTTTTTGAACGACGTCCATGAAAGTGTCCACCTGCTGTATGTGCATTGCCATACGAAGCGTCTGTTTGATACATGTAATAATATCCATCTTCAGCCAATACAACTGTAGGATCATGTACATTACTGAGGTTCCATTGACCACGCTTAGACCAGTCGGCAATATTTACATAATTGTCTTCATAAGCTGGAGCCACATAAGACAGCAGTTGATCATCTAGGCTCTGATTTTCTGTAGTCACTGTAAGCACATCCGAGTAGGTATAACGGCTGTTGCCGTAAACATATGCCCGGACATAATAAGTTGTATTACCCATCAAACCTGAAATTGTAGCACTGAAATCTTCGTCTACCTCGACTACATTGTCATTGATAGTAGGATTTTGCGCGTTGGAACTATAGCAAAACCCTTTCTTAACAACAACCTCGACATTACCAGAAACTGACGAAATAACAGTCAAGGAAGTTGCTGTCGTAGCAGTAACCTCAGGCGTAGCCACAGTCACCTCACTATTTTGATTATATTCGGGAGAGTCATTGTTATCAGAACAAGCTACAAACGTAAAAACAAGTAATAAAGATATCCAGAATAACGATAATTTTTTCATCTAATTGGTTTTAAAGAGCCATGCCTTTCACTCTCTAATAAAGGGAGAAGGCATGGCATAATTGTTATTCAGCTCCAAAAATCAAATGGCAACCATCAACGGTCAGTGCAAAGTTCAGGTCACTGGAATCTACTGTATTAATGCCCAAATAATACTGGGTAGAAGTAGATCCTGTTGTTCCCTGCATCACAGCCTGAACATCAGCTGTGCCATTACCACAATTAGTCACATACACTGTCACCTTGGCTCCGTTCATACCTGCAAGCCAAGTAGCCCAATCTGTTTGGCCTCCACTAGTCAGACAAGCGGCATATCCGTCACCCCATCCATAATTATCGGCACGAACTACTGCATACTCAGTAAGATCTTTCTTACGGAGAACAACCACATAATTGTTCCAGTTTCCGGCCAAACTGCTGTAATTGGTGAATGTGATAGACTTTGTTTCCCCTACAGGCACATTAAATTCATCAGAAAAAGCTCCCCAAAAAGCAGTAGAATTATCTTCAGCTCCTACTACAGCCGTACTATTGCTTACAGCCGAAGCTGTAGACTTGGAAACTGTAACGTCCACCTCTGCAGTAATTCCCTCATCAGCTGTAATGGTAACCTTATGAGAACCATCCTGAGCAGGGATAGTAGAGAAACTAAGTCTAGAATTATCCATCACTTTTGATTCGCCATTGACATAAGTGGCAGTAACAGCCATACCTGTCGGATCAAAAGCCAACGTACGGTTTGTCAAAGCCTCAGTAGCAGCCGAAGTATAATAATAATAATGCGTACGGGAAGGCTGAGTCGTTACCTGAATTGATGCAATCTTTTCCACTACTTCGAAAGCTGCATTCGCCACAATCGGTTGATCACAGTTCTCACCTTTAAATGTCTTATTATAAACAGCTACAAGTGTCTTTTCTCCCGCAGTATCCATATCAGGTATTGCCGTGAAACTGAGTTCGGATGCTGCAACAGTTTTTGTAACTCCCTCTTCAAATGTAACCAAAGCAGTTACATTGGCCATAGCATCCTCCAGTGTAGTGCCGACATTTACCTGATCGGGGACATTCTGCAATACCATTGAGACCGGATTCTTGTCCTCAGCAGAAGTACAACCACCTATTGGTTCAATGTTTGTCTGTTGGAAATCAATGTAAGAACCTTCCGGTACCAGGAAACAACGGATATTGGTATTACTTGCATCTGCATTCAAATTAACGAGAGCAGTTGGTTGAGTATAAGTCTTAGTAACTGTTCCATTTGTCATCGTTACACTGAATGATTCCGCATTAGTTCTGTCGACTACGAGTGTTACCTTTCCTCCGAGTTTATCAATACCTTCATCGGTATCGGTTTCAAAAGTAAGCGTACTTTCGACATAAGAGCGATCAATATAATCACCCCACTCAGAGTTTCCGGAAGGCTGGTTATCAAAACGTATTGCACCATACTCCTTATATCCGTCACTGTCACGATCCGCATCTGAACAGATTATCAGAGCAAAATTCTTATAAGTATTCGTCGCGCTTGGATTAATGTTAAGATTGAACACTGCGTACCATTTCTGACCATCAGGTATTACATAATATTTAGAGAAAGCTGCCCACCAGCCACTTGAGTAATCAGTACTGCCAATAGTATATACATCTTCCATCATACCTTCAAGAACTATCTCATCCTGATTATCATTCTTCGAATCCTCAATTTCCTGTATTTTATCGGAAATCCAGTCGGGTGCATTTACATCAAAAAGCTCACCACCCTCACAACCTGTCAAAGCAGACATACCTAAAGCTAACGAAAAACAGGCTGATATTATGTTATTTGAATATTTCATTGTATTAAACATTAATAAGTAATTAATTTATCACAATCTTCTCTATCATATAAAAAGATTGTTTTGGAATATCTCTACTTACTTAAATCCACAACCGGACGTACTGTCCATCCGTTTTCACGGAAATAAGTTGAGTTGTCTGTGCTATAATTAGCAGAGTTCCCCTCCAAATTCGGATTATTGTTAGTCAGTGTCTGAACAATCGGTAAAAACTCATGTCCTTGAATATAGGTATCATAAGAACACTTCAGTTCCGAGTCTGTTGCTATATCACTATAACTTACAGGATCTTTTACACCTTCGGTTGAACGACGGAAAGTTCCATGTTCCTTAAGCTGCTGAAGGCGAGCACTGTCATAGAAGAATCCCCAGCGAATAAGGTCGAAACCACGTCCGAACTCACATCCAAATTCTTTTGGTCTTTCTACATTTGCAATTTGTTCAAAAAGTTTATCAGCAGTATCGAAATCGGCAAGCTTCAAATCTGGCAAATCAACACGATTACGCACTTCATTAATCCAATCGATAGCCTGCTGAGTAGGACCGTTTACTTCGTTTTCACACTCTGCTGCACGAAGCAATACATCTGAATAACGCATTAAGCGCAAATTGATACCATCGTGCAAACCTGTAACTACAGTACTATAAAGGCCCGTACGAAGATTTGTGAATTTAGCAATAGGCAAACCTCCATAAATATTATTGGTCACAATGTTATCTGTAGCCGAAAGCTGATTCGTATAAGCTACATTTCCATACTCAAAATCTTCCCACTCAGCCTCATAAGTACCGATAGTCCAATAAAGGCGAGGATCAAGTTTATTGTCTGTTGTACGTTCTTCTTTAAAAAGATGATACAACCACGGGGAAGCCGAGATATCAGCCCATCCACCATAACTACCAGGAGCAAAGTTACTTTCTATTGCAGAACCCTGAGTTGCATTAGGACTTGTATTTACCGGCGTCCATTCATCATCTGTACCTTGTGAACCATAATCAAGGAATTGTATCTCAAACAGACTCTCATCATTGTTTTCATAAGCAGAGCCTTCACGGAAGTTATCACCATAGTTATCCATCAACCTATAAGTACCATACTTCTTTGCAATAATATCTTTAAGTACGGTAAGTGCTTCACTAAATTTATGGCGTACCATCAACGTACGGGCGTAGTAGCCAGCTGCAGCTCCACACGTAGCGCGCCCTCCAGCCCACTCGCCACCTTCATCACGAGAGGGTAACAACTCCATAGCTTCCAAAAAATCCTTTTCTACCTGATCAAGGACCTCATCATAAGTGCTGTTGGCCCCATAAAGTCCATCCAATGAAGAATAAGTGTCATAATCTGTAATTAACGGCGGATTCTGATAGTATCCAGCCAGATTATAGTATGATAATCCACGCAAGAAAAGAGCTTGCCCTTTGATCAATTTCATATTCTCAGAAAGTTGTGTGTCATCTTCTCCACAACGAGACAAGATAAAATTACAAACGTTTATGGTATAGTACCATTCACGCCATGGCCAAAATGCAATATCTGATGTAACTTCTACATTAAGGTCGTCAAATGGCAAATACCAAACTTGTGATGAGTTCCAAGCCTCATCTCCACGGCATACGTCGATTGTGTAACCCACACGTGCATACGATCCTTCCATACGAATGTGATTATATGCAGCAATAACACATTCCTCTAAATCATCGGCATCAAAACCGAAAGTGCTTGAAGTCTGCTGATTGGGATTGATTAAATCCAATCTATCACTACAGGAAGACAGAGTACCAAATCCCAAAATGAGAGCAAGTGAATATATATTAAGTTTCATACGATATTTTTTTAGTATTAAGATACAGAATAGCTATTAGAATGTAAAATGTACGCCACACATAAATGTACGTGCAGTAGGATAAGAGCAGAAGTTATATCCAGGAGTGAAAGTTCCACCTGCATAGTCCACATTATAACCTTTATAACCTGTGAATGTGTAAAGATTCTGTGCCGACACATACAGACGCACATCTGAGATGTATTTACCAAACCACTTATCAGGGAAATTATATCCCAACTCTACATTGGCAATTTTCCAATAAGCAGCGTTCTGAATCTTACGAGAACTGAACAAATCATTCCATGCCAAACTTGCGCTGTTAGTTATATATGTACGTGGAACATCAGACAAATAGGTCGTTCCATCTTCACTAAAGCGGTTAGCATCCAACATAGCTACCTCCTTGTTGCTCCATCCGTAACAAGAGTTGAGTGAGTTATATATGTTATCGCTCACATGATAATTCAGTGCACCATAAGTAGCAATACTTAAATCAAATCCCTTATACTCGAAACGTGCATTAAGACCAAAGTTTATTTTAGGCAGACCGCTTCCCAGCACCACTCTATCGTCGGTATCTATTCTCCCGTCATCATTTATATCCTTATATAAGCAGTCGCCCACATTGGCTCCTTCCTGAACAGCATGGTTATCAAGGTCTTCTTGAGTACGTGCAATTCCTTCATAAACATAACCATAAAACTGACCTATTTCCTGCCCAACGTAAGTGATGTAATCACCCGTTAAATAATAATCCGTACCAAATCCCAACGAAGTTACCCGGTTCTTTAACGTACTGAGGTTTGCGGACACCTCGTATTTAAAAGGATGATCGTGATTACGATAAGTAGCAGAAAACTCAAAACCTGAATTTTCCATAGAAGCTGCATTCATTGTAACTGTCGTATTTGAAACTCCAGCTTGTTCTGGAACTGGTACAGAATACAACAAATCTGTACTCGTATTCTTATACCACTCAGCCGTAAATTCTAAACGATTGTTGAATAAGGCCAAATCTATACCTGCGTTATACGTTTTCTTCTTTTCCCATGACAAATTGTTATCCACGAAAGTAGAAATAGCAGAGCCTGTTACAGGCGAATTATTGAAACTGTATGTCATGTTATTTCGCGACATAGTAGCCTGATACATGTATTCACCGATATTTTCATTACCCAGTTCACCATAGCTACCACGAACTTTGAACATGTTTACGACCTCAGGGTTGAAAGGGAAGAAACTTTCTTTATCAAAACGCCAACCTACAGATACAGAAGGGAATGTACCCCAACGAATACCACTAGACAAACGAGAACTAGCATCTCTACGTACTGTAGCAGAGAACAAATATCTGTCATCGTAATTATAGTTTACACGACCAATGTAAGACAAGATAGCATGTTTATACTCATAACTGCTTGAATAGGTATCTGAGCCGTTCTGAAGTTGTAAGAAATAAGGTTCAGTATAGTTTAATCCCCATCCTGTAAGTAAATCTGTATTTTCTTCCTCGTAGGTCTGACCTGCGACAATATTGATATGATGTTTGCCTATTGTCCCATCATAAGTAAGAATGTTCTCAATAAGCGCATCTGAATAGTCACGAGAAGCCTTTTCCAGACGTTCATTACTCTTCGCCAAATACACACGATTACTCTGTATCCAGGAAGGAATCCAAGTAAAATCTTTACAATGAGTCTTACTATAAGACAAATTAATCTTATAGTTTAACTTATGATTTTTACTATCAATGCCAAACATTTTAAGAATATCTACGTCAGCAGATCCTGTACCTACAAAACGATCCACACGTGTATTACGCTGTAGCAGATTATTAATCAGCAATGGATTAGATGCAGAGATATCTCCATGTATGTCATCATAGTATACACCATAGCCATAAGCATCATAATTATAATCACTCGCCGCACCTACTTTATCATCAAGAACCCATGTTGATGAATCGTACGCCTTGATAGTCGGCTGCATAAGTAAGGTACCACGTAAAACGTTGGTTACATCACCATACAATCCTTGAACGTATTCAGAAGCATTGGACAAACTCATATTATCCTGATCGGAATGAGAATAAACAACACTTGTTTGGAACTTCACGAATTTAGTATCCATAGTATTATTGACACGTGCAGTAAAACGTTCATAGTTCGGTCCTGCACCTTCAAGTGTTCCTTTTTGGTTGAAATAATCCAACGATACGTTATAAGTACTACGTGCGCTACCGCCTGAAAGGTTTACGTTATGATTCTGACGAATACCCGTTTTAAATACTTCATCAAACCAGTCGGTATCTGTATCATCCATAAATTTATATTTACCAGTCGTACTGTCGAGACTATATCCTCCCGGCAATGGGGTATTGGAATTTAAGCAAGCCTGACCAATAAATTGGCTATACTGATCGGCATTCATTACATCATAAACACCTTTAGAAATATTATCAACACCAAAATATCCATTATAATCTACTTTCAAAGGCTGATCTTTCTTACCACGCTTTGTAGTAATAATTACCACTCCATTAGCTGCACGAGAACCATATATAGCTGCTGCAGAAGCATCTTTCAAAACCTGAATTGTCTCTATATCATTTGAAGAGAAATCACGGATAGAAGTACCCATTGGCACACCATCTATTACATACAATGGAGAAGTGTCACCAAAAGAGCCTATACCTCGAATACGTACTGTAGGGTCTGCTCCAGGCTGACCATCTGAAGTAACTTGTACACCTGCTACCTTTCCTTCGAGCATGGAAGATATATTAGAATGGGAAACCTGCTTCAAAGCTTCCGTATCAACGACTGCTACAGATCCTGTCAAATCAGACTTCTTTTGCGTTCCATAACCTACCACTACCACTTGTTCAAGCATAAAATCATCACTCTGCAGCTGAATAGGTTCAAGAGTAGACCGGTTGCGAACAGCAACTTCACGTTCCTTATAACCCACATAACTGACCAACAGGACAGCATTACCAGGTACTTCCAGCTGGAAATTTCCATCCAAATCGGTAGTTGTTCCAATCGAAGTGTTTTTTACCCGAATAGTAGCACCCAATAGAGGCTCACCTTGTTCATCGACTACTTGACCACGAACCTTGATGGCTGGTGATTGTGCTACAGCAGCCATAGCGGAAATAGGATAGACCGCGGTACTCCCCAAAGCACACAAGCCAAGCATTGCGGAAAAAATCAATTGTTTTTTCATTTTTAATGGTATTAAATTTAGATTGTTAAAGTAACTGAATTTTATATCTAACAGTATAGATTCACATTGGTCAATTACATCATATTTATCGTCCCCATCATTACAACTCCAAAATAAGATTTTACATGACCACGTAAAACAAGAAACTTTATATGCCGCTTATAACCTTAGCAGCAATTTTCTGGTTATGTCTCATAGTATCTAATGTTTTAATCGTTTTTATAGTGTTTCAAAAGTAAGAAACCCTATAAAAACATAGGTGGACAAACGGACTTTATAGGTGGATAAATAAAAATGAGAAGGCAAACGTTTGTAATTCAACGAATTCGCACAATCTTCTCCCCCTTTATAAAAGCGAACTACGGCCCAATCAACATTTGCATATTGATAAAAAAGTATGGTCCCTTCCAAATTGCAGAAGATATTTCTGCATCATCCCTCACATGAATGATGCAGAAATAACTATTTATCAACTTAATTTCCTTCCAACATACCGCTCGGAGTCACATTAAAATGCTTCGTAAAACAACGTGTAAAGTACTTCGGATCATTGAATCCCACCTCATAAGCAATTTCAGAAATGTTCATCGCACGGCTTACCTTATTCTTCAACAGAAGTTCACGTGCCAGATTCAAACGATAGTTACGGATAAACTGACCGGCTGACTGCCCCGTCAAGCTCTGCATTTTTTTATTCAACAAACTCTTGCTGATTCCTATAGCCTCAATAAAATCACTAACTTCAAAGTCGGGGTTCTTGTAGTTTTCCTTTACCACCTCCATGGCTTTACTCAAGAATTTCTTATCACCAGAATTTTCTTCTATCTCCAATGAATCCGTATTCATATCAATAGAGAATTTTTGTTGAAGACGTTTTCGATTTTCCAAAATATTCGATATACGGGCTAACAGCATATCTTCATCAAAAGGTTTCAGCAGAAAAGCGTCAGCTCCCATCTTATAGCTTTCTAGACGAGCCTCATCCGAGGTTTTGGCCGTTAACATCAAAAACGGGATATGAGAAATGGAAAAATCACTTCTCACCCTACGGGACAGTTCCATTCCGTCCATCACCGGCATCATCAGATCGCTGATGATAAAATCTACATTGCTGGCACGCAATACCGTCAGAGCCTCTTCACCCTGAGAAGCCTCTAGTACATTATAATACTCCACTAAAATAGAACGGATATAATCACGCATATCCTTATTGTCTTCTACTACCAGGACTGTCATTCTTCCATTACGTGGGATATCTACTATCACATCCTCCTTATCAGCTTCTGAATCCAGTTGAGCTTTAGACTCACCATATAGGGCCGGCAGAAGGATACGGAAAGAAGCTCCTTTCATCGGATTGTTCTTGGCATAAATTTTTCCATTAAGCAAACCAATCAATTCCCGACATAGATAAAGGCCTATTCCCGTTCCGCTCTGACCGCTCACCGATTCCTGACTCTGATTGTCCGACTGATAGAACTGTGAAAAAATACGCTCCATATCCTGTTCCGGAATTCCCTTTCCTGTGTCACGTACACTGATAAATAGTTTCCTATCCTTTTCAGGGCCAACCACTCCCACATAAATACCAATACTACCTCCTTTCGGGGTAAATTTCAAAGCATTACTAATCAAATTAGTCATAATCTTACGCATCACATCCTCATCAAACATTAGGAACGGGTCGGAAAGATGGAGATACAGCTGAAGAGCAATACCGCGACTGGTAGCATAATCAGCAAAAGGAGGAACCAGCTCACACATAAAAGCCTTCAGATTCCCATAGTTCGTAGCAATCTTTATATGCCCTTCTTCCACTTTCCGAAAATCCATCAACTGGTTAACTAATGAAAGCAGGTACTTGGAGTTCCGCTCCACCAAATGCAACTGTTCAATGACCTGTGGATTATAACTCAGTTTTAAAGCCCGCTCGATAGGTCCTATAATCAAAGTCAGTGGGGTACGGAACTCATGTGTAATATTGGTAAAGAATGCCAGCTTGTCGATTGTCAGCTCTTCCACTTTCTGCGACATTTCCAGAATCTGATTCTTTTGTGTAGTAATCTTCTCATTCTGGTCTTTCAACAACTTATTTTGTTCAGAAAGTTCCTTCGTCTGATTGGAAAGCAGTTTTTTCTGCTCTTCCAACTCAGAGGTACGTTCCTCTACCATCTGATGCAACAAATCTTGCTGATGTTTCATCGCTTTATAACGCCATAATAGTAAACGGTATCCTCCAAACAGCAAAAGGAACAGTACGGAAACCAGAAACCAAGGCGTTTTATAAAAATATGGACGGACTACAATAGACAACTCTTCTGTATGTTCCAGCCAGTGCTTCCCATCCGGTGCATAACGAAGCTGAAACGTATATTTCCCTGGATAAAGATTTGTATAGGTTGCATTGTTCCGACTAGCCGGTACCGTCATCCACATGTCATCAAATCCCTTCAACCGATAAGAATATTGTGCCTGCGATTCTGAAGCATAATCAAGAGCTGAAAACTCAATATAGAGTGATTTATCGCTTTCGTGCATACTAATCTTTCCAGCCTGTGGAAACACCTCCTCACCAAACACCTTGCAATGAGTAAAGGCCAATGGGAAAGTATGCAGATGTTCTACTTCAATCATCGGATGGATCTCCGTCAATCCTTTCTGACTACCAAAAAACAAATGTTCCTTATCAAAAGAAAGGGCACCAGCATTCCAATAGAACTGATTAGAAATCAGCCCGTCAATCTGAGTATAATTTTGAAGCAGTTCTTCTTTCACATTAAAGCATGATAACCCATTATCTGTAGATACCCAAATATTACCATACCAATCTTCAAGAATACTACGAACACTGTTACTCACCAGCCCATCATCCTTTGTAAAAGCAGTAAACAAATAATCATCACCTCTTTTTTGTGCCCGATAAAATCCGTTTCCATTGCTACCCAACCACACAGTGCCGTCTTTTGCTTGAAAGATAGAAGTTATACGTTCTTTTTTACCAGAATCCGGCTTATCCAATTTATATACATATTTCTTATATTTCAATTGTCCTTTTCCATAAGCCACAAGATCAATGCGTAAAAGCCCGAAAGGAGAAGATACCCACAGTTCTTTTTCGCGAGTAATACACATGCCCAACGCATTCTGATTAATCACTTCTTTTCTCTCCTGTAAAAGTGGTTCTTCGATGGATCCATTAGCAGGATTATAAACATACAGATTACTCATCGTACCAATCCAAAGCAAATGATTAATAGAATCAAATGCCAGACTTGAAATAAAGGGCTCTAGTAAAGGAAGAGGAATATAGCGTTTAGAAGCAGAAGGCTTACGATTAATCCAACCGACTCCACCTCCCCACGTACCCACATACAAACGATCCTTGTTATCCATCACCAATACACTCACCGTATTATGTCCCAAACAAGCTGGAGCAGCGGTGGTATAGTGTAAAAACTTATCACTCCCTTGCAAACGACAGTTCAGTCCCCCTTCTACCGTCCCCACCCAAAGGGTATGATACTCATCTTCAACGATTGCATTGACAGGATTTCGGGAAAGGCTTCCTAGATTATTAATTTGATGAAAATAATTGACTACCGATAAACGAGAAGGAAACATTTTACTCAAGCCTCCTATCTCTGTTCCTATCCAAACCACATTATTCTCATCATCCGCATAAAGCGCATTAATAAAGTTGCATGAGAGGCCATGTATATCTAAAGAATCTTCCTCCTGAATCCGGATAAACTCAGAGGAAGAAGTATCAAACACATTTAATCCGAACAATGTACCAACTATAATTTGACCATCTCGCATGGAAGTGATGTCCGTGACATAATTCTGCGACAATGACGAAAAGTTATGAGGATCGTGCATGTAATACCGACTTGTATCAGTAGTCAGATCATAACAATATAAACCATTGTTTGTGCCAATCCACACATTATTTTGGCAATGATAAATACAAAATACCGCATCATACGGCGAGATTGTCAAAGAAACAGAAACCGGCTGCGGCTCCTGTGCTCTTTCCACCCCTTCATTTATACGGCAAAGCTTTCCTTTATGAAAGAACCATATATATCCATCTATTTCGGCCAATACACAACCACGTTCATGCAAGGGAGTATCTGAAACAAGAATTACCTTTTTAACGGTACCTGTAGAATTAAAGATTACCTTATATATCTGTCCGCGACTACAAATCCACAAATTTCCAGCCTTGCTGGTCAACAGAAAACTGGCAGGCTGCTTCATCAATTCCGTCATCTGCTGCGACTGTAAAGACTCCACCGACAACAATTGCAAATTTTCTGTAGAAAGCAATTCGATACCAGCTTCTCCTGCCATCCAGATGCGATGAAAAGAATCTTCCGTCAGTTTTTCTACAAAGTTACTTCTCAATACTCTTTTTTCATCGGTTGCATTCGTTTGAAAAGTTACAAATTTATGTCCATCATAACGAGCGACTCCTCCTCCGTATGTAGTCACCCACAAATAACCATCGCTTGACTTGATAATATCATCCACAAAATTATATGGCAAACCATCCTTAATCGTAATAGAAGCAAACGAAAAACGGCTGGAGGATTGAACGGCATGAAGTCCTACTACAGGATAACACAGGCAGAATATCAGCCACAGGCAAAAGAGTACACTTCTTTTTCTCATAAGATTTTTTTCACTTTTCAGACAAAGGTAAACCGTTTTTTATAGTCTTTTTCTGAAAAAAGCGATAAAAATCTGCCCAAAACACAAATATCCACCTAATAGAAAGAATCGTCCACCCCTCGAAAAGCAATTGAGCCTAATTTTATATTTAAAAAACAAACAGACAGATATTTTGCTGTTTTTCTATAAAAGATTCTCAGTTTTTATGTAAGTTTGTATCACATTAATTTAACTATAAAACCATGAACAAACACTTAGCTTTTATCTCTGCGCTTGCACTCAGCGCAGGCATCAGCCTGCAAGCGCAAAACGCCAATCAAATGGTGATTCAAGCCAATAAAATTGGGGCAGAAATACAACCGACCATGTACGGGCATTTCTTCGAAGACATCAACTACGGAGCGGACGGCGGTCTGTATGCAGAACTGATTAAAAACCGTTCGTTTGAGTTCCCGCAACACCTGATGGGATGGGATGTTTTCGGTAACGTCACCCTTCAAGACGACGGACCGTTTGAAAAGAACCCACATTATGTACGTCTCGGAGCCCCCAGCCATCCACACAAACGAACCGGTATTGAAAACGAAGGCTTCTTCGGCATCGGCATCAAGGCTAATGAAAAATACCGCTTCACCGTATGGGCCAGAGGAGAAAACCAGAAAATACAGGTGGAACTGATTGACAATGCGTCCATGGGAGAATCACAGGTCATCACTTCACAAGACGTCAACATCAACTCCAAAGACTGGAAAAAATATGAAGTCATCCTGACTCCTACCCAGACACAAGCCAAAGCTCATCTGAGAATCTTCCTGGCTTCTCCGGGTACAGTCGACCTGGAACATGTATCTCTGTTCCCGGTAGATACGTGGAAAGGACGTGAAAACGGACTGCGGAAAGACCTTGTACAGGCATTGGCCGATACCAAACCGGGCATCTTCCGTTTCCCGGGAGGATGTATTGTAGAAGGAACTGAAATCACCGACCGCTACAACTGGAAAAACTCTGTAGGACCGGTAGAAAACCGTCCGCTCAACAGCAACCGCTGGGAGTATACCTTCCCCTACCGTTTCTTCCCGGACTACTTCCAGAGCTACGGCATGGGATTCTATGAACTGTTCCTGCTGGCCGAAGACATGGGAGCCGAACCGCTTCCGGTACTGAACTGCGGATTGGCTTGCCAGTACCAGAACGATGACCCGAAAGCACACGTTCCCGTAGACCAACTGGACAGCTACATCCAGGATGCACTCGACCTGGTTGAATTCGCCAACGGCGACACCAACACCAAATGGGGAAAACTTCGTGCTGACATGGGCCATCCGGCTCCGTTCAACCTGAAATTCATGGCCATTGGTAACGAACAGTGGGGACCGGAATATCCGGAACGACTGAAACACTTTGTAGAAGCTCTGCGCAAAGCTCATCCGGAAATCAAAATCATCGGATCATCTGGTCCGCAGTCTGAAGGAAAGGATTTCGACTACTTGTGGCCGGAAATGAAGAAACTGAAAGTGGACTTGGTAGACGAACACTTCTACCGTCCGGAAGACTGGTTCCTGAAATCAGGTAACCGTTACGACAACTACGACCGGAAAGGCCCGAAAGTATTTGCCGGAGAATATGCCTGCCACGGAAAAGGCAAGAAATGGAATCACTTCCACGCTTCTCTGCTCGAAGCTGCGTTCCTGACAGGAGTAGAAAGAAATGCCGATGTGGTACACATGGCTACCTACGCTCCGCTGTTGGCTCACGTAGAAGGATGGCAGTGGCGTCCGGACTTAATCTGGTTCGACAACCTGCGCTCCGTACGCACTTGCAGCTGGTATGTACAATCACTCTACGGTCACAACAAGGGTACCAATGTAGTGCCCCTGACGATGGACAAGAAACCGGTCAGCGGACAAGAAGGTCAGAACGGATTGTTTGCCAGCGCTGTTTGGGATGAACCCACTCAGACTTATATCGTAAAAGTGGCCAACACCTCCGACAAGGCACAGCCTCTCACACTGGAATTCAAGGGATTGAAGAAATCCGTTACTTTGGGCGACGGAAAATGTATTACCCTGCATACAGAAAATCCGGATGCAGAAAATACACTCGACAATCCGAACTTGATTACCCCTCAGGAAAGTGCCGTAACTATCGAAGGAAATACGCTCAATACCGAAATAGGTGCCATGACATTTGCCGTCTACAAATTCAAGAAAGAAAGCAAATAAGTCATCGGTTTATTGCTAAAAAGGTGCGTCTGGATTGCCCGGACGCACCTTTTTTTCGCTTTAATAATACATACACAACCTATATCCTAAGTACAATAAACAAGTACATGCCACCACTACCATGGTCAGTGTCACCTTCAGGGCTTTCTGACGCTCCTTTAAACTTAGTTCCATACCAAAGTCCTCCATTTATTCTGTAACAAATATCGTGAAAATATATTACAAAATCATGTAAACAAAGTGACTTTTGTGTGAAAATGTTTTCCAGATTCCATCACACCTAAATTTCTTAATAATTCTTTCAAACAAGTTGGAAGAATAAAATTATGTTATAAAGCATATCATTAATGGATATTCCTTTGCAAGTTTCCAGAAAGTCCTTACCTTTGCAGCGTGTTTTTCATAGTATTAGATTTAAGGTTAACAAAGGTTGGAGTTCAGCGGAACTCCTTTTTTTATGCCCATATGTAGGCACAAAAAAAAATTCCGGGCCTGAGCATCCGTTTTGCTCAAGCCCGGAATTTCTATTTTCCGCCAAAGCCCATTTTTACATCGGGACGATGGTGAATCCCCAACGGTATTCCTTATTGGCCGGAATCAGGTACTGCGGATCTGGGATAGAACCCCAGCTGTCGAAACCGCCTACTCCCATCTGACGCATATCCAGGCAGACTTCCACAAAATCACGCGGAGTAATGTCGTTGATATGAGTCTGACGCGGCTTGATATCCTTGGCCGTACTGATATCGTGCTTCAGCTCTTCCGCATCCCGGTTGTTCCACTGGTAATCGCGGTTCGTAGCTTCTTCACCGTCAAAATCCTCTACAGAATTACGGAGAGAATTAAATTCCAGCGTACTGTCGGCATATACCGTCAATCCCTTGCCGTTTTTCTGCTTCAAGGTCAGCCAGCGGGTATCGGTGTGATGTCCATTTTCCTGCGGACGGATATACGGGTAATACATCTGTTCAGCCGTGCTCCGGTATTCACCTACCAGCGTACCGTTGTTGCGGTCACAGTAGTTCTCTTCTGGTCCACGTCCGAAATAAGTCACCTGCTCCATGTCGGCCGGCAAACGGAAACGTACTCCGATGCGCGGCACTACCAGCTTGGAACTTTCCTTGCGGCGGGCTTCGTTACCCGGTGTAAAGGTAGCCGTCAAAGTAGCTTCCGAAGCCTCGGTCTGAGTAGCCTGCATTTCGGTAGAAGTAAAGGTGTAATCAGCCTTCACCACTCCCGACGGATGGATGCGGTAGGTAGCAATATAGAGATTACCTGCCGCCAGCAGATAGCTCACTTTCAGCACGGCATCTTTTCCGTCCAAAGCGAGTGAAGCATCCACTACATTGAAGTTCTTGCTCGACTGTTTCCAGATTTGCAGACGTTTCGGCATCAAGCTTCCGTAGTCGTTGTCGTTCGGTCCGCGCCAGAAGTTAGGTTGCAAACCGAATCCATCGTGGAAATATTCGGTTCCTTTTACTTTATAGGAAGTTACCAGACCCGTTGATTTGTCGAACACAAACGAAACACGTGACGACTGTACCATCAACAGGTTTCCGTTTTCACTGCACTGCAAAGCGGGACCTTGCACGGCGAACGAACGGTCGAGTGCCTCTACCGGCAGACGGAACTGTTCATGCGCAATTTCGTAACCGGCCGGAATCAGCGGTTCCGGTTCCAGCGTCGTCACCGAGAAGTTCACGAAATATTCTGTACCGGCCTTGGCTTTCAATCCGCCGATGTTTACCGTCAATTCTTTCTTGGCCTGAGGTGCTACGTCCAGCGATACTTTGCCACGGCGTACTACCTTGTTGTTTTCTTTCACCTCATATGCAATCTGGTATTTCTTCAGGTTGGTGAAATAGAAACGGTTGAGTACATTGAATTTGCCGTTTGCCAGGTCTGTAGCCTCAAAGGCCACATTCTGGTGCGCATATTTCACTTCACTCATGGCCGGATGAGGGTTACGGTCCGGATTTACGATACCGTTGCAGCAGAAGTTCCCATCGCTCGGCATGTTGGTACCAAAGTCACCTCCATAAGCCCAATAGTCTCTTCCATTCTCATCCTTTACCAAGATACCCTGGTCTACCCAGTCCCAGATATAACCACCCTGCAGGTTCGGATAGCTGTAAATCGCTTTCCACTGGTCCCACAAGCCTCCGGTAGAGTTACCCATGGCATGCGCATATTCCGACGGCACCACCGGACGGTCACTACCCTGACGGCCGATACTTTCCAGCCAAGATGCACTTGGATATTGAGGTACATACATATCTGAGTTCCATTCCCACTGTGCACGCTCGTAGTTCACCGGACGGTCCATCAGTCCCTTGTCGGCCTGTTTCACCCACAAGTAGGCCTCATAGAAGTTGTACCCGTTACCGGCCTCGTTACCCAATGACCAGAAAGTCACAGAAGGATAGTTCTTATTACGTTCAAACATGTTTTCCACGCGATACAAATGCGGTTTCAGCCATTCCGGGTTGTTTCCCAACGTACCTCCCTTGCTCAGGCTGTAATACATACCGTGGCTCTCGATGTTGGCCTCATCGTAAATGTACAGACCGTATTCATCGCACAGTTCATAGAAACGGCGGTCTTGCGGATAATGGCACAGACGTACCGTGTTGATATTGTTGTGCTTCATCAGCTCCAAGTCTTTGCGCATCAGTTCTTCGCTCACGTAATGACCTGTCAGCGGGTTGTGTTCGTGCATGTTCACCCCTTTCAGTTTCAACGGCTGCCCGTTGATGAACAACACATGATAATTCTTGCCGTTGGCCCCCTTCTGGTCAATTTCCTTGATTTCGATACGACGGAAACCTACGTGATACGGAATGACTTCGGTCACCTTACCGTTTTCCTTTACCGTCATCAACAGCTTATACAGGTTCGGTGCTTCCGAGGTCCAAGTCTGTACCTCCGGCAGGTTCTGACTGAAAGTGACGTTCCCTTCTTTTCCCGGCAACACTTGTGCTGCTTGTTCTCCGTTGGCTACCACCTTGCCTTTGCTGTCCAGCAATTCATAGCTCACGCTCAGTCCCGCTGTTTGTGTACGATGGTTTTTCAACTCCATATCTAAGCGGAAGATACCGTTGGTATAAGAATCATCCAAAGTGGAAGTAATGCGGAAATCCTGTACCGAAGCCTTCGGCTGTGAATAAAGGAACACATCGCGTTCAATACCGCTGATACGCCAGAAGTCCTGACATTCCAGATATGACCCCGTGCTCCAACGGAAAATCTTCAAGGTCAGCACGTTGTTCCCGTCCTTCAGGTAGTCGTTGATTAAATATTCTGCCGGATTCTTGGAATCCTCATTATAGCCCACCTCTTTGCCGTTCAGGTACACATAACAGCCCGATTTGGCTCCGGCAATGTGCAGATAAATATCGCGTCCTTTCCATTCCGAAGGTACCGTAATGTCGCGGCGGTACACACCTACCGGATTCTTCTCCGGCAACAGCGGGGGCTGCGGATTGCGTGGCTGGAACTCGTAACCGTGGTTGGTATAAATGGCCGTACCGAAACCCTGCACTTCCCAGTTGCCCGGCACCTTGATGTCATGCCATCCCGTAGTACTTGTTTCCGATGAAGTGATGTCAGCCGGAAGATCCAAATAGGAATCCGTGTAATAAAATTTCCACGTTCCGTTCAACAATTCATAATAGGGACTGTTTTCATACTTTCCGGTCAAAGCCTGCGTCTTATCCGCATACGTCATAAAAGCCGATCTAGGCGCTTCACGGTTGACCGACACGGTCTGAATGTCTTTCCAATAAGGTAAAGAGGCATTTTCTGCATACAACTGCTGAGGAGTACCGCTGATAGTCAGCACACCCGTCAATGTACAGCAAAAAGTTTTGATTGCGAGGGTAAGATTTCTGTCCATCTGTCCTTTTTAAGGTTAATAATTTTCTGGCCGCAAGTTAAGAAGAATATTCTATATTCATCTTAAATTTCTTCATAAATTTTAATTTATTATTGGGTAATTAAAAAATATCCGCCACTGAAATTCGTTCAGCGGCGGATATACTATCTATGCTTCGTTTTACTCAGAATCTTAATACCATACCGTCTGCTTATCGCCCATCAGGAAGGTCAGCTCACCTCCCTTCATGATATCGGCATATCCTATCCAGGATTTTTTGTACTCTTTTCCGTTCAGAAGCACACCCTGGATGTAATTGTTCTGCTGGCCCTGATCGTCCCGCTTGATGACAAACTTGCCGCCCGGTACCGCAATTTCGACCTTCTCGAAGTTCGGATAACCAAAGACAAACTTACCTCCGGCAGGTTCCACCTGATAGAAACCAAAAGAAGAAAGCACATACCACGCCGACATCTGGCCCACGTCTTCGTTACCCGACAATCCATCCGGCTGGTCGGTATACATGGTATGCAGAATTTCTTTCACCCGCTCGGCGGTCTTCCACGGCTGTCCTACCATTGTATATAAATAAGTGATGTGGTGGCTCGGTTCGTTGCCATGCGCATACTGGCCAATCAGGCCGCTGATATCCGGAGAAGAGGCTTCTCCCAATTCACCCTCAGCCAGGAACAAAGAATCCAGTTTGTGCACAAAAGCCTCCTTGCTGCCGAAGCATTCCACCAGTCCCTCTACATCCTGCGGCACCAGCCAAGTATACTGCCAGGCATTTCCTTCGCAATAATCATCGTCTCTGTGTGCCGACGCATACGGACTGAAAGGCGTGCGCCAAGAACCATCGGTCATCTTGCCCCTCATGAAACCGGTAGAAGCATCAAAATAGTTCTTATACGACTTGCTACGCTCCAGGAAATAAGTATAATCTTCCTGCTTACCCAAACGACGGGCAGCCTGTGCCACTGCCCAGTCGGCAATGGCATATTCCATATCATAAGCGATGGCTTCCGTCATCTTATCGGCAGGGATGAATCCATATTTAATTCGATACTCCATTCCACGTTCCGGCAACATGGACGATTCTTTCAACGCCTTGAACGCCAGTTCTGAATTGAACCCCTTGATATCCTTCAGAATAGCATCCGCCACTACCGGTACACCTGGATTGCCCACCATACAGTTGGTTTCACAACCCATCAGGTGCCATACCGGAAGCTTGCCCTGCTGTTCATAAATATGCAGCATTGTATTGATGATGTCACTCATTCGTTCCGGCTGAAGAATCGTCATCAACGGCTGTGCAGCCCGATAAGTATCCCAAAGTGAGAAAGTGGTGTAGTTCTTGAACCCTTTTTCATGGTGCACTTTCTTGTCGGCTCCGTAATAATCACCGTTCACGTCACAAAATTCCGAGGGAGCGAACAACGTATGATAAAGGCTGGTATAGAAAATCTTCTTGGACACTGCATCCTGTGTAGAGACCTTGACTTTGTTCAGTTCCTTGTTCCAGGCTGCTTTCGCATCGGCCACGGTCTGGTCGAAATTCCAGCCCTTGAGTTCTGCCTCCATGTTCAGCTGGGCTCCTTCTTCCGAAGTTGGTGAAAGTGCCACTTTCAAATAGAGAGGTGCCGGATTTCCTGCCGGGAAATTTACCCGGGCAAACAACTGGGCGCCTTGGGCCATATTGCCTTCCTTGACTGAATCATTGACAATGAAAGCTACACTGTCGAACTTCCGCGAAAACTCGGCACGGAAGAAAATACGCTGGTCATCGGCCCATCCCTTCGAATAGCGGTAACCGCTCAGTGTGCTGTCGTTGACTACCCGGATCACCGCATCCGTAGTCTTGTCCCAGCAGCCTCCGTTCACCATATCGAACACGACAGCTGGACTTTCCTTTTCAGGGAAAGTATATTTATGGAAACCGACCCGTTTGGTGGCGGTCAGTTCCACATCCACATTGTATCTTGACAGATGCGTGCGATAGTAACCCGGGGTAACCACTTCTTTCGAACGGTCGGAATAGGACCAGAGACCGGTTTCATACGACGTGGTATCGCCGCGTGCATAAGTCACCTCACCCACCACCGGCATCACGTTGATATCGTGCAAATCGCCGATACCCGTACCACTCAAATGTGTATGAGGGAAACCGATGACCGTAGAGTCCGATTCATGATACCCCGACACCCAGTCCCACGACTGAGGGATGCTGGTCGGCCCCAGCTGTACAAAGCCATAGGGCACATTTGCCCCGAAAAATACATGTCCGTGTCCACCGGTACCGATACGAGGGTCTACAAACTGCGTCAAGTCTTCCATTTCCGGCGTTTCCTGATGTTTTTCACAGGCGCACAAACACAAAGACAGGACTGAAACAAACAAGAATGATTTTTTATTCATGGTTTTAAATTTAATATAATTCAAGGTAAATCATTTTCTACTCTCGAAAAAGAATAAGGAGTATCTTCCCCCGCGATTCCTCGTTTTTCGTGGGGAAAGTTACACATTTCTATTTGTATTTTCGCACCTTTTATCAAATCTTTATAAGAAAAATAATGGTGTGTATCGGTTTTTCCGTTCATTTTCATGAGCTTAATGTAAAAATTTTCCTGATGATACTTCCATTGTAAAATCTTTTCTGTTCTCCAATTAATACCAAAGATGTCCGGGTTCCTTGCACATTTCCAGTTCCAACGTAGCCCCCGACATAATCTGCTCGTGAGTGATGAAACTCTGATGATAAGGCCTCCCGTCCAGCTTGACCGCACGGATATACCGGTTTTCCTTGCTCAAGTTCTCCGCCAGTACCGTAAATGTTTTCCCGTTCGAAAGCCTCAACTCTATTTTCTTGAATTTTGGTTTGCCTATCTCGTACTGACCAGATACCGGATTCACCGGATAAAATCCCATGGCACTGAACACATACCATGCCGACATCTGTCCGCAGTCTTCGTTACCACACAGACCTGCCGGCGTATCCAAATACAACTCCTCCATAATCTGCGACACATATTGCTGTGTCTTCCAAGGTTGGTTCACCTTATTAAATAGATAAGCCACATGATGACTCGGCTCGTTGCCATGCGCATACTGCCCGATCATCCCCGTACTGAAAATCGGCAGATTCTCCCCCTCCGTAGGATGGAAAGTAAACATGCTGTCCAGCTTCTCAGCAAAACGCTCTTTTCCGCCTACCAACGAGATAAGTCCGTCGATGTCATGCTGCACGGACCAGAAATAATGCCAAGCGTTGCTTTCGCAAATATGCGGGGTATAATCCTCCGCCCGAAAATCCGGGATAAAATTCCCCTTGTCATCTTTCGGTTGCATGAACGAAGTGGCCGGATTATACAAGTTCCGATAATTCTGCGAACGGGCATAGAATGTATCTGCCACGTCCTTGTGGCCCATCTTGGCCGCCATTTCCGCGATGCAGAAATCATCGAACGCATACTCCAGTGTCCGCGACAACGACCAGTCGTCCGAATTATATTTATCCGTCACATTATAAGGCACATACCCCAGCTGCTTATAAAGGCCGATACCCCGGTATTCATCCAGATTAGCCGTATGCACACAAGCCTCCAACGCCTTTTCCGCATCAAAATCGCCGATTCCTTTCAGATACGCATCCACAATGACCGGCACCGCGTGATAACCAATCATCATGTCGGTCTCGCTCCCATAAAAATTCCACACCGGCAGACGCCCGTTCTGCTCATAAAACGCCAAGAACGATTTAATCATGTCGTTCGTCCGTTCCGGCTGGGTATAAGTGAACAGCGGATGAGACGCCCGAAACGTATCCCACAGGGAAAACGTGCTGTAATTGGTCCACCCCACGGCCTGATGCACCTGACCGTCCGGCCCGTAGTATTTTCCGTCTACATCCGAATAAATGGTAGGCGCCAGCATGCTGTGATAAAGCGCCGTATAGAAGATGGTCTTATCCTTTTTGCAGTCCGACTGCACCCGGATTTTCGACAGCTCCTGATTCCATTTCTCCCGGGCTTGCAACCGGTATTTCTCGAAATCATTCTCCGGCGCCTCCGCCTGCAGGTTCTTCGCAGCCCCTTCCATGCTCACTCCCGAAAGAGCTGTGGTCACCACCACCTGCTCTCCTTTCCGCGTGGAAAAATCGAAATGCGCCACATAGGCCGTCCCCATCTTGCGGTCGTCGTGCAAAATAGGCGTGGTATCCAGTTGCACCTTCTCAAAAGGCACCGAGAAACGAGTCTGGAAAAACACTTTCTGGTTGCGGGCCCACCCGTCGGAGAAACGATACCCCCGGATGGTCACAGAATCCACCACCTCCACATAACTGTCCTGCGTGGCATCCCAGTTCATCGCTTTTTTCAAGTTCAGGATAATGGCCGACTGGGCTTCCGGAAACGTGTAACGCTGGATGCCGCAACGCTCCGTGGCCGTCAGTTCCACCTTGATTCCGTAATCTTCCAGGAAAACCTGATAATAACCCGCCGAGGCACTTTCCTGCTCGTGCGAGAATTTGGAATGTATGCCCAACGGAGCTTCTGCCTCTACGTAGGGCAAAGTGACAGGCATAAAAGAAATGTCATACAAATCGCCTGCACCGGTGCCCGAAAGGTGCGTATGACTGAACCCGGCAATCGTGCTGTCCGGATAATAATACCCCGCAATCCGGTCCCATCCCGGCAAGCCGTTGTCCGGACTCAGCTGTACCATACCAAACGGCACCTGTGCCCCCGGATAGGTATTCCCCGTAAAATCAGTCCCGATAAAAGGATTCACATACTGTGTCAAATCTTCTTCCGTAGAAACGACCGAAGACGCACACCCCTCCATCAGACTCACCAAACCCATTAAGGCCCAAAATGATTTTCTCATACTATGATTCTTACTCATGGTTAAAAGATAAACAAATCTACTAAATCGCCCCGAGAAATCCCACAAAGGAAGCCTAAAAAACGATTTTTGAAATTACACCTGCACATTCTTTCGGGGGCCTCTATCCATTTTCTGTTTCACACTGCGAGATTTATATTTCACAGTGTGGGATATGTATTTCACACTGTGGTTTTTGTATCCCACACTGTGGGACAGAGAAATTATCGGGACAGAAACCCGTATGCGTCAGCAGAAAATAGATTATTCTTTCCGTTGTCTGTATTTATGCCTCCTTACCGCTTTTTCTCACAGGATAATAAAAGAATATGATCACTTGAAAAATTTGTATAAAAGCCCCGAAGAAACAAGGTTTTTTCTTAATACATGTTATAAAACACATTTTCTGCTTGCAGATTTCTCCAAAAGCCTTACCTTTGCAATGTGTTTTTCATAGTATTAGATTTAAGGTTAACAAAAGGTTGGAGTTCAGCGGAACTCCTTTTTTTATGTCCATACCCCACCACATCCTTTTTCTTACCATACCAATCACCTCCCGATAAACAATTTACACCACTAAATCACAAGAAGAAAGAGTCTGCAAACCGAAGAAAAGCGTAACTTTGTCTCCCTATGGAAGAAAACAAGAAAGTCTTATTGGGAATGAGTGGCGGTACCGACAGCTCGGTAGCTGCCTTGCTTTTGCAGGATGCCGGATATGAAGTGACCGGTATCACGTTCCGTTTTTATGAGAAAGACGGGAACACGGAATACCTGGACGATGCACGCGAACTATGCCAAACTTTAGGAATTCCTCACCTGGTATACGACGCACGAGACATCTTCCAGGAAAAAATCATACGCTATTTCATTCAAGAATATATGGCCGGACGGACACCGGTTCCCTGTACGTTGTGCAACAACTACCTGAAATGGCCGTTACTGGCACAAGTGGCCGACGAACGAGGCATTTATCACCTGGCCACAGGACATTACGTCAATAAACGGAATATAAACGGTTACTGGCACATCACCTGTGGAAAAGATACCGACAAAGACCAGTCTTTCTTCCTGTGGGGCCTCCCACAATCTATCCTGAAACGGATGTGCCTACCCATGGGCGAACTGAACAAAACCCGTGTACGCGAAATTGCTGCCGCACGCGGATTTCTGAAAGCCGCCCGAAAGCGCGACAGTCTGGGGGTATGTTTCTGCCCCATGGATTACCGCTCTTTTCTCAAGACACATGTACCGGAAGGAAGCATTTCTCCCGGTCATTTTTACGATGAACAGGGGCACTACCTCGGAAAACACGAAGGATATCCCTTCTATACCATCGGACAACGGAGAGGACTGGGCATCCATTTGAACAAAGCGCTCTTTGTGAAAGAGATTATCCCTCCAGAAAATAAGGTGATTATCAGTGACAACCTGCAGGCACTGGAAAAGAACGAGATGTTTCTCACACACTGGAATCTTGTGAACGCTGAAACTGTACTTGGGCACGATGACGTCATTGTCAAGATACGTTACCGGAAACAAGCCAACCGGTGCACCGTCAGCCAGCTGGACGACGGAAGATTACATATCCAGCTGCACGAGCCGCTGGCTTCCATCGCCAGCGGACAGGCAGCCGCATTCTACCGAGGAGATATGGTGTTAGGGGGAGGAATTATTGAATAGTCAGGCATCCTTCTCCCTGCATTTTCCAAAGAAATAGTCGGTCAGGAAACGGGCATTCTTCTTGACCAGTTCCCGCCCCTGCTCCTCGCCTTGCAGACTATTCAGACCGGCATCCGGCAACATGCCGGCATCTTGCAGGGCACAACTCAAGTCATAAGGAATCACCTCCGGATTCAAGAGGAACAAAATGGCCTTCTTCTGTGCCTCCTTCAAATCATAAAACTTGTTTTCCGGTGAAGAGATGCATTCGCATAAACGCATCTGGATATGGATGCCGGTATGCGGAGAAACCATCAGCACCAGTCCGTGCCGTGCATCCATCTTCGGCATCTGTATTCCTTCTTTTTCTTTATACTCCATTTTCTGGAAAAGGAAATCCCGCACTTCTTCCTCCGACTGGCAGAACACAAACTGTTTGCCCCCGGATGCTTTCATAAAAACATCGTAGGTTTGCCGGATATCTTCACGTTTCGCAGCTCTCTGTGCAATTTCTTCCTTCATCTTGTCCTCATAATCAGAAATCACCAGTGTGCCGTCCTGCCACCACGTACCGCCATATTGTACCAGCCGACAACCAAGTACCGTCATTCCTTCCTTGCGATTTTTCAAAGAATTCAGGTTCAAAGAATCTTTGCGGATACGCAATTGCCCTTCTTCTTTTCCTGACAAGTCTTTTACAAAAAGAGAATCCTCGTCTTCTCCTTCATACAGGAACAAGCCTTGAGGGGTGACTTTTACTTCTGCCCAAGATGCTGTTTCGGGATGCTTCTTCCCGATCAATGTCAACCAATCTACAGAAGTCAACGAAAGCAAATGTTTTCTTCCTTCGAACAAGATGTTCTGTTTAATATCATACTCCAGAATTCCAGGATTCACATTTCCCATACGAGTCACCGTAGCTACCACTTGCTGGAATTCACTCCGATTCTCAAATCCGGTATAGCTGCAGAAGTGGAACCACTCCAGTACATTGTGATAACGCTGGTAATCATTTGCTCCAAAAGGTTCCCCATACAGCATTTCCTGCAAACGGGTATTCTCCGGTGCCACCTCATACTCTTCCGACAAATAATCGTAGAGCTGTTGGGCCACTTCCGCTATGCCTGGATTCTCTGGATTCAGTACACCACCTTTCAGCTTCTCTAAGGACTGGAAATAATGCCACAACAGGAACCGCAACTCTTCCGGATTCACTTCTCCCGGATAATATTCCTTTTCTTCTTCCGGCGTCATAAAAGGTACCGGCTGGCCATACCGCTTACGACACTCCTCGGTAAATGCCTCCCAGATTCCGGTCTGTGAAATGACATCCTGAAACCAAAGGGTCAAATAAATGGCAATGCCACGCAATGAATGCTCGGGGTAACGTTCTCCGACCATACCCACCAAACATTCGGCAATGTTGTTAGCTACTTTCACATAATATATGTCGATTTCATCTTGCCGCTCGTAGGGCTGAAACAACATCCATTCTTTTACATATATCTTCTTCATATTAGATTAGGATTTAAACTCCAGGACACAAAAGTAAAATAATTATGAGAATGCACAAGCCATCCCCACTGAACTTATTTGTAATTCACAAGTTATTCACATCCTGTGAATAACTATAATCCACTGAAAACTAACAAAAAGAGAAAGTTACAGAAAATCTTTCCACATGGATTTCAACAAGAAATCAACCACCCTGTTCATATCTATATATGCACAAAAAAATCCTGTCAAAGCATTTCAACTGCTCTGACAGGATTCTCCCTTATTCTATTCGTGAAAATTAAATTACTCTTTCCGTTTTGCTTTCAGTTCCTCTGCCGGCACCATGCGATACAGACGGTCGCTGGGACGGATACGGCCAGGTACCTTAAACGATACGTGTACCCCTTTCTTCACTACATCCACCGGCTTCAGGTCTACCCGGGCTTCTTCCAGCGTGACATACATGGCTCCGGTAGTCGGACCGGTAATCAGAAGCTTGTCGCCCACCTTGATTTCAGCTGCTTCAATCAGGAACTCAGCTACCCCAATATTGGAGAAATATTTGATACCGCGTCCGGCATATACCTTGCGCTCCGTAGCTTCCGAACCGTAGTTCTTGCTCCATTCGCCCAGACGCTGCCCCAGGTAGTATCCGTTCCAGAAACCCCGGTTAAACACGGTTTTCAGGCGTGTATCCCAGTCGGCCACCTTCTCGTCGGAGAACGTACCGTCGAGATACGACTGGATGGCTTCCTTGTAACATTCTACGACTGTACGCACGTACTCAGGACCACGGGCACGGCCTTCAATCTTGAACACCCGGACACCGGCTTCAATCATCTCGTCCATGAAATGAATGGTCTTCAAATCTTTCGGCGACATGATGTACTGGTTGTCTACTTCCAGTTCAATATCGCTTTCCTTATCCTTTACAATATAAGCCCGGCGACATACCTGCATGCAGGCACCCCGGTTGGCCGAAGCATTCTGCTCGTTTAAGCTCAGGTAGCATTTTCCAGAAACCGCCATGCACAAAGCTCCATGACAGAACATTTCAATACGGACCAGGTTGCCCATCGGTCCCTTGATCTGCTGTTCCTGGATGGCATCGTATATCTTGCGCACCTGCTTGAGGTTCAACTCGCGCGCCAGCACCACCACATCGGCAAAACGGGAATAGAACTTCAGCGCCTCCGCATTGCTGATGTTCAGCTGGGTAGAAAGATGTACCTCCTGTCCTACCTCGTTACAGTAAGCCATCACAGCCACATCGGCCGCAATGACGGCACTAATACCGGCTTCCTTGGCTGCATCCACAATCTTACGCATCAGTGCAATGTCCTCGTCGTAGATGATGGTATTGATGGTCAGGTAACTCTTCACCCCATGTTCCTCGCACACCTTGGCGATTTCACGCAAATCTTCTATGGTAAAAGTGCTCGCCGAACGCGCACGCATGTTCAAACTCTCAATGCCGAAATAGATGGAATCGGCTCCGGCATGAAGGGCAGCTGCCAACGACTCGCGCGAGCCTACAGGTGCCATGATTTCAAAATCTTTGATTGTATAACTCATTTCCACTATTATGATATTACCGCGCAAAGGTAGCGTTTTTTCGGGATATAATAAAATTTCACTACCTTTGCGCGACAATATCAAGCCAATGAAAATTAGGAACATAGATTTAGGAGAAAAGCCAGTGTTGCTGGCCCCGATGGAAGATGTCACCGACCCTGCTTTCCGCCTCATGTGCAAGCAGTTCGGTGCCGACATGGTGTACACGGAGTTCGTATCGAGCGATGCGTTGATCCGTTCGGTAGGAAAAACGATGCTGAAACTGAACATCAGCGAGAAGGAACGCCCGGTGGCCATCCAGATTTACGGAAAAGATACCGATACGATGGTGGAAGCGGCCCGCATCGTGGAACAGGCACAACCCGACATTCTGGACTTGAACTTCGGATGTCCGGTGAAACGGGTAGCCGGCAAGGGAGCCGGTTCGGGACTGTTGCAGAACGTACCCAAGATGCTGGAGATTACCCGTGCCGTGGTCGATGCCGTCAAGATTCCAGTCACCGTCAAAACCCGTTTGGGCTGGGATGCGGAGCACAAGATTATCGTGGAACTGGCGGAACAGTTGCAGGATTGCGGCATCGAGGCGCTGACCATTCATGGACGTACCCGCGCCCAAATGTATACGGGAGAAGCCGACTGGACACTCATCGGTGAAGTCAAGAAGAATCCGAGAATGCGCATCCCTATCATTGGCAACGGCGACATCACCACGCCTCAACGTGCCAAAGAATGTTTCGACCGCTACGGAGTGGATGCCATCATGATTGGACGGGCCAGTTTCGGACGTCCCTGGATTTTCAAGGAAGTAAAGCATTATTTGGAGACCGGAAAAGAACTTCCGCCCCTTTCGTTCAAATGGCGGATGGATGTCTTGCGTCAGGAAGTACTCGACAGTGTGAACCTGCTGGATGAACGCAGAGGCATCCTGCACGTGCGCCGTCACCTGGCCGCTTCTCCCCTGTTCAAAGGAATTCCTAATTTCAAGGATACCCGCATCGCCATGCTGCGTGCAGAAACACTCCAAGAACTGAACGCCATTCTGGATCACATTGAAAATACATTCGGTAAGGAAGAATAAACTCCTTACCGATTCCTTAATACATAATACGCTTGAAAACGGGCGAAATGAACCAGCGCTTATACATCAGCGTCGCTAACTGATACACGAAGAACGCGGTAATCAATCCCACGAGGGAATCAATCAGATAATGCGCCTGAATGTAGACCGTGGCACAGCACAGCAACGCATAGAACGGGAACAGGATATAAGCCAGCTTCCGGTTCACGCGCCAGGCCATAATCATCACAATGGTAGAGATGCCCACATGCGAGCTGGGAAAAGCGGCGGTAGGGCGTTCACCCACTTCCTGGGAGGCTTCTACCAGATTATAGAAGAATCCGTGTTCATATCCGGGCCCCGGAAGCAAGAAAGTATTGTCATTAAAATAATCTCCTATTGCAGGAAAATCACAAGCGTTTACTTTATCCATTCCAATGGCTGGGAAATAGAATTGCGGTCCGGCCACCGGCACCAGAATATAGAACAGGTAGTAAATGAAGAAAGAGGTGACCAACACAAAACAGATTTTCTCAAACCACTCAAACCGGGTCAGAAAGTAATACACCACCACAATCAGCATCATGGGATAATAAAAGAAGTAACCCATATTGAACGGCTCACTGAACCATACCGAGGGGCACAGCTTACTGAATTCCACGGAGGGCTGGCAATGGAAAATAGCCTGCTCGGCAGAAGCAAACAGATAGTCCAGGTTCGGGAACAGACGATTGAATTCAAACGTATCCGGATACCAGTAAGCCAGCAGCGACATCTGCACCACCATGCGGACGAAGGCCGTCAGCCGACAGGGAAACGCCTGATACAAATGAATCAGTACGAACGTCAGCACCACAATGCCCAGACGTTCCAGCAACATGGTCCCGGGATGGTCCATCCGGGGATACAACAGTAAAATCAAAATAGTGGTCAGAGCATTATAAATCAGGCTGATGCTTTCTACCGCAAACAGTCCCTTCCCACTTTCTACTCTTTCAAATAACTTCAATTCTATAGCCATCCTTCTTTCTTATACCAGGCAATTATTTCTTTTACACCTCTTTCCAACTGATATTCAGGCACATAGCCCAACTCTTTTTCCAGCGGAGAAATGTCACATCTCCAGTTCCGCTGTTTCATGATACGATACTTGTCACAGTTTAATGTACTGGCTTTCCGAGTCAGCCGTCCGATATTCTCCGCCACGAAAGAAATGGCTTTCAGCAGAAACAACGGACATACAAAACGGACCATCCATGGATTGCCCAACTCCTTCCGAATCAAATCGGAAAACGTACGGCTGTTGTATACGCGGCCGTCACTCACGAAATAAGCCCGGCCTGTGACCTGTTTTTCAATGGCCAAATAAATGGCCTGTACCAAATCTTTTACAAAGACGAACGTGATGTCCTGACGCTTGAAGCCTGCCGCAAAATCCACATGCTGCTGAATGGATTTGGCCATCAGGAAATAATCGTGTTCCCGAGGGCCGTACACACCTGTCGGACGAAATATCACATACGGAAAGCCTGACAAGGATTTCAGGTATTCCTCCGTATGAAGCTTGCTCAATCCATACGCCGTATTCGGACGAGGCGTATCGTCCTCACAAATGGAAGTGTAATCTTTTTCACGTATCGGTCCAAATATACTTAACGAACTTATGTAAATAAAGTTCACGGGAAGCATGTCCAATCGCTTCAAAGTCTCAATAAAATGCCGCGTGGCCCAGTAATTCCCAATTTCAAAATCGGCCTTATCCAGGCATTTCGTCACGCCGGCACAATGAATGATGTAATCCCACTTCCCGTATAAGCGTTTCTGCTCCTCCAGCTGACCGGCCAACCGGTCGGAATCGGTAAAATCCAAAACGGCAAAATGAATACGCGCATCCTGCAAATATTTCCGGCTACTGGTTTTTCGCACACCGGCCCACACCTGATAACCTCGTTCCAAGGCTCCTTCCACCAGGAAACTGCCAATAAACCCACTGGCACCTGTCACTAAAACTTTCTTCTCCATACTTTTACTTTTCGGGTTCTGCATGGATACTGATATACGTATTCGCCCCAAAGGCCTCCCGCAATTTTCGTTCAATGGCCGTCACCTTTTCATGTGCCTCGTGCAAAGAAATATTTCCATCCATACGCACATGCATGTCCATTGCATAATGGCTTCCTATACGACGGGTACGCAGATGATGCGGTTGTGACACGCCGTCTACCGACAAGACAATCTTGGTAATCTCCTGTTCAATTTCATCCGGAAGCGAGCGTTCCAACAGCTCATCCACACACGATTTGAGCTGCTTGACAGCCACCTGTACAATAAAGACACTGACAATTACCGCAGCCAACGGGTCGAGCACACGCCAGTTATCTCCCAATAGAATGGCTCCTCCGATGCCAATGGCCGTACCAATGGATGAAAATGCATCACTCCGGTGATGCCACGCATTGGCAATAACCGCCGGACTGTTATAACGTTTCCCGACAATACGGGTATAATGAAACAAGATTTCCTTGGATACAATGGATACAATAGCCGCCGCCAGAGCAATCCAACCGGGAGACCGCAGTGTCTCTCCTCTAAAGAAGAGTACAATCGACTCCACACCACTCCAACAAATGCCTACTCCCACAGCCAGCAAGGCCGCGCCAATCAGCAAAGTAGCCAGCGTTTCATATTTACCATGCCCATAGTCATGGTCCTTGTCTTCCGGCTTGCTGGAAATACGTACAAAGACGATTACGATTAAATCCGTAATCAAATCCGACAAAGAATGGACCGCATCGGCAATCATGGCCGCACTCTTGCCCCAAAAACCAGCCGCAAACTTACAAGCTACCAGTAAAATATTCACCAAGCTTCCCACCAGGGTCACTTTATATATCTCATGTTCGCGGACGGATGATTCAACTTCATTCATATCAGACTTTGTAATAAGAATGCGGCAAAGATAATAGTTTTTCAGCATCTTAACAGAAAAATCCATGTTTATTCCATGGAATTTGCTTTCTTTGTATAATTGAACATGCCGGTTACTAAGAGAGGAACCGGTTACTAAATTATAAACAACATGGCTAAAAAGAAAAAAGAAAAAAAAGGCGGAAAACACCTAAAGAAAAAAGAGCTCGTAGAAATGCTGCTCAATTATTTCCGCACAAAGCCGAATGAAGCATTCAGCCTCAAGCAGTTGTTTCAAGCTCTAAAACTCACGACCCATCCGGGAAAAATGCTCTGTATCGATGTCGTAGAGGAGATGGTAGAAGACAATTTCCTGATTGAAGTCGAAAAAGGGCGCTATAAAATCAATGACAAAGGACAAATCCTGACCGGTACTTTCCAGCGAAAAAGCAACGGAAAAAACTCCTTTATCCCTGATGACGGTGGAGAACCGATTTTCATTGCAGAACGCAACTCTGCACATGCTATGAATAACGACAAGGTCAAAATCTCCTTGTGCGCCAAATGTAAGAAACGTCAGGTTGAAGGGCAAGTCATCGAGATTCTGGAACATGCCAACGAAACGTTTGTCGGTGTATTGAAAGTATCGAAGAACTATGCCTTCCTGCTGACGGAAGCCAACACGCTGGCCAACGACATCTTTATCCCTAAAGACAAGCTAAAAGGTGGAAAGGATGGCGACAAGGCTGTGGTCCGTATTACGGAATGGCCGGAAGAAGCAAAGAACCCGTTCGGAGAGGTCATCGACATTTTAGGAAAGGCTGGCGACAATACCACTGAGATGCATGCCATCCTGGCCGAATACGGATTGCCTTACACCTATCCGCAGGCTGTGGAAGCGGCTGCTGAAAAACTGTCGGCTGAAATCACACCGGAAGACTATGCCGAACGTGAAGACTTCCGCGACGTGGTGACCTTCACCATCGACCCGAAAGACGCCAAGGACTTCGACGATGCCCTGTCTATCCGCAACCTGAAACCGGGATTGTGGGAGGTAGGCGTACACATCGCCGACGTTTCACATTACGTGAAAGAAGGAAGCATCATCGACAAGGAGGCAGTGAAACGCGCCACTTCCGTCTATTTGGTCGACCGCACCATCCCGATGCTGCCGGAACGGTTGTGCAACTTCATCTGCTCTCTGCGACCGGACGAGGAAAAGCTGGCTTACTCTGTCATCTTCGACATGAACGACAAGGCCGAAGTGAAGAACTTCCGTATCCGCCACACCGTCATCAAATCCAACCGCCGCTTCACATACGAAGAGGCACAACAGATTATTGAAACAGGAGAGGGTGACTACAAAGAAGAAATTCTGGAACTGAACCGTCTGGCACAAATCCTGCGGGAAAAACGAATGAGTGCTGGTTCCATCAACTTCGACCGTTGTGAGGTGAAATTTGAGATTGACGAGAACGGCAAACCACTCAGCGTGTATTTCAAGGTTTCCAAGGAGGCCAACAAGCTGATCGAGGAATTCATGCTGCTGGCCAACCGCACCGTAGCCGAATATGTCGGGAAGGTACCTAAGAACAAGAAGCCGAAGGTATTCCCTTATCGTATCCACGACCTTCCGGACCCCGACAAGCTGGACAACCTGAACCAGTTCATCGCCCGCTTCGGTTACAAAATCCGTACGGGAGGCAGCAAGGTGGAAGTTTCCAAGTCACTCAACCACTTGCTCAATGAAATCAACGGCAAGAAGGAACAGAACCTGATAGAAACGGTCTCCTTACGTGCCATGCAAAAGGCCCGTTACTCCATCTACAACATCGGACACTACGGACTGGGATTTGATTATTACACCCATTTCACCTCTCCTATCCGCCGTTATCCGGACCTGATGGTACACCGTCTGCTCACCCGCTACCTGGCAGGAGGACGAAGTGCACAGGCCGATAAGTACGAAACCCTCTGCGAACACAGTTCGGCCATGGAACAGACAGCCGCCAGTGCGGAACGTGCTTCCGTGAAATACAAACAAGTGGAATTCATGGGCGACCGCATCGGACAGGTTTACGATGGAGTCATTTCCGGAGTCACGGAATGGGGCCTTTATGTGGAAATCAATGAAAACAAATGCGAGGGCATGATTGCCATGCGTGATTTGGGCAACGACTTCTACGAGTTTGACGAAAAGAACTACTGCCTCATCGGACGTCGTCATCACCAGAAGTTCAGCCTCGGCGACCCGATTAAGATTAAAGTGGCCCGTGCCAACCTGGCCAAGAAACAATTGGATTTTGTATTGGCTGAAGAATAACGGATATCCACATCCGTTTACCCTATAAAAATCTCCCCGTTCTTCTTAAAGACCTTAGTCATGTCTGAGAAAAACGGGGATTCTTATTATTTCACCCTTCGGTTCAACTGGTTATTTGCTTTTTCCGGACGGGATTTCCCTACCCGTTTTCCACTCGCCTTTTTCTTATTGTTTTGCTTCGCTTTAAAAGCAAAAGGATTTTTCTTGTTCACTACCATACTACACTGATTTTTCCACAAAAATAGGATTTTATTGGATTCATCACAAAATATCGCTACTTTTGCCCATTATCAAAATGAAATGTACATGAGCCCAACTGATTACACACATATACTGACTAAGGCCGTTGACGAACTTTCCGATAACCAATCCTACCGGGGACTGTTCCATCAGCACCGGGAAGGGGAACCGCTCCCTTCAGGAAAATCGCTGGAGCGGATTGTGGAACTGGCACGCGCCATCCTGTTTCCCGGCTATTTCGGAAACTCAACCATCAACAGCCAGACCATCAACTACCACATCGGGGTCAACATCGAAGAGCTGTTTTCCTTACTGATTGAACAAATACAAGCCGGATTGTGCTTCGGCGTGGAAAACGAAGGACAATGTGACTGTCAGTCTCCCTGCCGGGCCACAGCAACCCAACTGGCAGCGGAATTCATCAGCCGTCTACCGGAAATCCGACGCATCCTGGCCACGGACGTAGAGGCTGCCTACTACGGTGACCCTGCCGCCACGTGCTTCGGGGAAATCATCTGCTGCTATCCGGTCATCCGTGCCGTGACCAACTACCGGATTGCCCACGAACTTTACCGGCTTAACGTACCGCTTATCCCACGCATCATTACCGAGATGGCCCATTCCGAAACAGGTATCGATATCCATCCGGGCGCCCAAATCGGACACCACTTCACCATTGACCACGGCACGGGTGTGGTCATCGGGGCTACCTGTATTATCGGTAACCACGTAAAGCTGTATCAGGGAGTAACCTTGGGAGCCAAAAGCTTCCCCTGCGACGAGCAAGGGAATCCTATCAAAGGCATTCCCCGCCACCCGATACTGGAAGACAATGTGATAGTCTATTCCAATGCCACTATTTTAGGACGCATCACCATCGGTGAAGGTGCTACTATCGGCGGTAACATCTGGGTGACGGAAAGCGTACCTGCCGGTGCCCGTATCGTACAACGGAAGAGCAAGGAAAATTAAGGAAAAAATGCCTGCTCAAAAACGCACTTACGTTTACTCCAAAACACAAGAACGTTTGAAACAAAACGCAAGTACATTTCATCTAAAACGCCCTTGCGTTTCAATCCAAACGTAAAGGCGTTTTTTACTTGGAAGGAATCTTCAAAAAAATAACGTCCGCAGTCCCGGAAAACTCACCGGAAATAGCGGACGTTTTTGTATATAAAATAATAGTGATACTTAGAAAGCCTTGTGATAAAGCGCTTCAATTTCTTCTACCGAAGTCGGACGCGGATTGCCCCCGGTACAGACATCATTGAACGCATCGATGGCCAGCTGGTGCAAATCACCCTCTTTCACTCCAATCTCATGCAACTTCTGTGGAATACCAATACTCAAAGAAAGCCGACGGACCGCCTCTACAGCAGCTTTTACTCCTTCCGCCTCACTCATGCCAGTGGTATCCACTCCCATGGCTTTAGCAATGCCCAAGTACTTAGGTGCAGCCGGAGATTCCGCATTGTATTCCATGACATAAGGCAACAGCAACGCATTGGCTACTCCATGCGGAGTGTCATAATGTGCCCCCAAGGGATGTGCCATAGAATGAACAATTCCCAGTCCGACATTGCTGAACCCCATTCCGGCAATGTACTGTGCTTGTGACATGGCCTCACGGGCCACCGAATCATTACCGTTATCCACCGCAGCCTTCAAATGCTTCGCAATCATCTCAATGGCCTTCAGCTCGAACATGTCCGACATCACCCAAGCTCCCGGAGTAATGTAGCTTTCAATGGCATGGGTCAAGGCATCCATCCCCGTCGCAGCGGTCAGTCCCTTTGGCATGGAATACATCAGCTCAGGGTCAACGATAGCTACCGACGGAATATCGTTCGGGTCTACACACACCATTTTCTTGGTAACCGCCTCATCGATAATCACGTAGTTAATCGTTACCTCGGCAGCCGTTCCGGCTGTAGTAGGAAGAGCGAAAGTCGGGACTGCCTTATGACGTGTATCGGCTACCCCTTCCAATGAACGTACATCAGCAAATTCCGGATTATTTACTACGATACCAATACCTTTGGCAGTATCAATGGAAGAGCCGCCACCCAGTGCCACGATAAAATCAGCTCCAGAAGCCTTAAAGGCAGTCACCCCATGCTGCACATTGGCAATGGTCGGATTGGCCTTCACATCACTGTATATTTCGTAAGGAATACCTGCCTTTTCGAACACTTCAATCACCTTATCGGCTACATGAAAACGAATCAGGTCTTTGTCTGTCACAAAAAAAGCTTTCTTAAAACCTCTGCGAGCAGCTTCCGTGGCAATTGCTTCACGACATCCGGCTCCAAAATAAGAGGTTTCGTTCAAAATCATTCTGTACATAGATTTACGGTTTAAAGGGTTAGACTGAAATTTATCCGGAAGCATGGAACCTCAATTAAATTCCAAACTTATACCAGAAATACAAATGTTTAAATCGGCCATAAAGCTACAAAAATTCCCTTGGTAAAGGCAAAGGCTTTCACAGTTTTTTCTTTTCTTTTTCATCTGATACGCCCAATACCCATCTTCTTGATAAAATTCATGGCATAACCTGAACCACCCACTGATAAGTACCCGACAACACTTCCACCCGAAGCATGCCCTCCTGCCACATCACTTCCTTCACCCCATTTCTTCCTGCCTGTAGCACACAGCCGTTCTCAGTCACACTATCCACTGAAGCAACCGGTAAATAAAGTGTGGCACTCGTATTGGCCGGGACAGTGAATGAATACCTCACCTCCCCGTCTTTCACTTCCCACGCACTTTCTATCCGTCCGTACAAAGAATCATAATGCCCACGGGCAAACGTCATCTGTCCGGTCGGGTCCACCCGCGGAGACAACACAAAATGCTTGAATCCCGGATGATTCTCATCCCGCATAATCCCCAGTGAATAGGCATACATCCAGGCCCCTACCGCCCCGAATGAATAATGATTGAACGAGTTCATCCGGTTGTTTTCCCCAAACCCATCCACATGAGTATAAGAGTTCAACCGCTCCCAAATGGTCGTAGCTCCCTGTTCCACGGAATACAACCACGAAGGATAGATGGTCTGTTGCAACAACTTGTAGGCCACGTCGTCGTAGCCATTGTCCGAAAGCGCCTTGCTAATCCAGGCCGTCCCGATGAATCCCGTCATCAGAGAATACGCCGGATAAGTCTTTCCGTCGTCACCCACATTTTCTCGCTGAACCGTTTGGGCAAGATGAGCCGCAAACTCTTTCCGAAGCTCCGGCGGAACCAGACCGAACGCCAGCGGAAGCACGTACGAAGTCTGTATATCTACCGGTTTCCCTTTTTCAGGCCCATCAGCCCCGGAGGAAATCGTCCGGGCCGTCGCCTTATCTACATACGTACACAGGAAGAAATCCTTCCGCTTCTGATACAGATCCGCATACCTCCGTGCCTCACTTTCCTTGCCCAATAGCTTGGACACTTTCACCATGATGTCCAAGTCGTACAAGAAATAAGCCTCCCACATCAGTGTCTTGTCGTTCTTGTTGTCCTCCGGCCCCAGCCAGTCGCCCAGATTCCCCCACACCTTCTCCTGCTCCAAGATACCTGTTTCCGGGTTGATGGTCTTTGCCAGTATATAATCGATGTAACGGCCCATCGCCGCATAGTGTTCCGCCAGCAAGGTCTTGTCGCCGTACTGCTGGTACACTTCCCAAGGCACCGTGATGCCCGCGCTGCCCCACAACAGACCCCCAAAGCCTACCCCCAGCGGAGCCACATCGGGGAAACGTCCGTCTTCCCGCTGCACATCACGCATGGCCTGCAAATAACGGCGAAGGAATTGCGGCACATCTGCCAGATAAGTTGCCGTCCGGGAGAAGACCGAGATATCTCCCGCCCAACCCAAACGTTCGTTCCGCTGCGGACAGTCGGTCGGGATGGAGAAAAAGTTGGCATAAGTCGACCACACGATGTTGTGCCACAGCTGATTCACTTTCTCATTCGAGGTTTCATACTGAGAAGCAAGCCCGTCAATCGAGCTCAGTACCGTACCCTTCACACTCTCCAACGGCAAAGCCTTGTCAATGCCCGTAATCTCGACATACCGATAGCCGTGATAGGTGAACCTCGGCGCAATTGTTTCTTTCCCTCCCTTGGTGATGTATTTATCCTGCGTCATCGCCGCACGGATATTCTCCAGCATAATCATTCCCTCGTTACCGGCATAACGCGGCAAGTCCGGATATTTCACTTCGGCATAACGCAGGTTGATTTCCCGACCCGCTTCCATTCCGTGGAGCGTGATTTCAGGTACCCCTACCATGTTCTGCCCCATGTCGTACACGAAGATACCCGGCCGTACCTCTTCCACCGACCGAGCCGTCAGTTGCTGAATGGCCCGTACCGTCTGGCCATACTGGGCCTTCAGGTGAAAAGCCGAATAATCGTTCACTTTCGGCACGTTTCCTCCTCCCACCTGACTGACATGGTTTTCCAGCGTCACTTCCACCGCCGGTTTCCACGCCGAGTCGTCATAACCCGGGCGAGACCATCCAGCGATTGCCTGTTCCTTCCGGGCATCATAGACTTCTCCCTGAAAGAAACTGCCATACACCACCGGTCCCTGGTTGAAATACTTCCATGTGTCCGGCGAAGTGACCACCGCCTGCTGCCGTCCATCCTCGTACGTCACCACCAGCTGGGCCAGCAACGACTGACGGTCGCCGAAGAAGTTCCAGTTTTCTCCGGCATAAGTGGCACCTCCGCTCCACCATCCTTCGGCCAGCACCGTACCCAGTGCATTCTTTCCAGTCTGCACCAGCTGCGTCACATCGTACACCTGATACAGGTGTGTTTTGTTATACTGTGTCACGCCCGGATTGAAATAATCCTTTCCTACCCGCTGCCCATTGAAATACATCTCATAAATACCACGGGAGGTGACATACAGCCGTGCGTTCTTGATTTTATTGGAGGAAGTCGCAAATTCCGTACGTAACATCGGCATGGAATTGCGGCTCGGGTCTTGCACATACCATTTTCTCCCTCCTTTCAATCGGGACGCATCCAGCTTCACGGAAGTCAGTCGGTTTTCCGGACTCCTGAAATTACGGATATCCGTCTTCACCCTCGAAAAGGCCTTCGCATCCTCCAAGGCAAAACCTACCTCACCCACTACAGGAAAGGCAATGAAATCACCTCCTTGTCCCAAAGGATTCACATTCACTTCCCCCAGCTGGGTTTCTCCTTTTTTCAAGGTCGTGAAACCCAAGTTGGAATACAGAGAAAAAGTATGCGCCTGATACTGGTTCCCAGCATTCAACACGTCATTCGGTATCAAAAAAGATTTCAACGGAACGGAGGGTTTGTCATCAGGCTGATAACCTGCACGATAAAGATGTATCCATGCGTTTCCGCCTCCTTTCAGCGGCGTCAAGTCGAACTCTACCTTTATATAAGAAGCATCCTTCCCGTTGGAAAGATGATACAGGTTCTTGTTTGCATCCATCAATCGCTCGTCATTCGCCCCATACACAAAAGCAATCTTCCGAGACTCGGCCTGCTCCTTCATCTGGAAAGAGAAATCCAAGCGGAACACAGGCAGATAGGGAGAATAAAGCACCTGGTCCTCATCGTCTCCCCCAATCCAGCGGGCTCCGTGCCAGCCATCCGCCTCGTGGTCCGTCAGCAGGCTGGTTTCAAACCAGGACGTTCCTTCCTGCACCTTCCCCTGATTGTTCCACACCTTCACCTGCCACGTATAACGGGTAGTCGGCTGCAAGGCTTCTCCCTGGTACACCACCTGCTGGGACGCATCTCCTGCCACCTTTCCGGAATCCCATACCCGCTTTCCAGCCTCATCCTGCACAATCAGCTGATAGGCCGTCTGATAGATTCCTCTTTCCTGCGGAGCAGCCGTCAGCTGCCAGCCAAACCTCGGAGCGGGGGTGTCTATGCCAAGAGGAGTCTCGACCAGTTCTACGGTCATCCCTGCCAAAGAGAGCGATTCTTTCTTATAGGTATTGCCCGATAGTATGATTCCCAACAAAATTGCGATAAGTAAATGCTTCCCCACCATAGCCTGTTTCATGATCTTGCTTCCAAATTTTCAATGCCTTTCTGTATTATTTCATTTCAAACGTATTCATGGAATGAGGAGCCAACACCACTTCCAAATAACGCTTGCCCAACTTTACGGTCAGCTTTTGTGACTCTTCCTTGAAATTTCCGGCTATCACCACATATTTCTGTGCCGGAGTCTTTACCACCAGCACCGGTTTCTTGTCGTCTCCTTCCGGCTTATAGGCCAGCACTTCCGAACCGAAGGTAATGTAATGGGCATAATGCTTTACCGCAAAGTATTCAGGTGTATACGTAAACGTACGTGTCTTTGAATCAACCCGAATCAAGGCATTCTGTTTCCATCCCCAGGTGCTTGTTCCATCATCCGACAAAATAAAATTCCAAAGGTTATACTCGTTGCATCCGTTCCCCAGATAATGGTTAATCAACTCAAAGGTATGTTCACCCGACTTCCAGTCAAAGCTTCCCCAGCCACATTCACTCTCGGAACAAATGTAACTCCAGTCGGGATGCTGCTGCCGGATGGCTGACAGAATCTCGCGTCCTTCCCATTGAAAACCCATTCCAGAAATACAAGCCTGCAGCTGTTTGTCCGAAAGAATCTTTTCCACGTGATCCTGTCGGTTCGTATTCAATGTGCCTAAATACAACTTCACCTCGGGATGTGCCTTTTTCAGTGCCGGAGCCAGATAATCCCGATTAAAGAGGATAGTCCCTTCTGCCGTCCATGCACATCCAGGATAGGGGGTATAGCTGTACGCCTCATTCTGATACATCACCATATCAATAGGAATGCCTTCTGCCTTGTAGGCATCGATGAACTTACAGAAGTAATTGGCATAAGTCCGCAAATAGCGAGAATCTTGTATCATATAGTCGGTAGTAGCCAGCTGACGGGGGAATTTTCCTTTGCGTTCTCCTACCAGCTTCATCTCGTCCGGATCGGTTGTTCCGCCTACATTTCCATACAGCAGGTAATCCAACTTCGGCGACAGATGGTTGGCCGGACTGCTCAACACCGGATAATCTCCATTTATTTTCAACCAACTGGGAGGAGACCAGGGAGAAATCCAAAAGGTAAGTGCCGGATTGTATTTCTGTGCTGCCCGGATAAAAGGAATAATCGCCTGTTTATCCCGATCGATGTTGAAATAGCGTAATGCAAAATCCCCTTCCACCTCATCGCAGCTGTACCAGGAACGGGCATAGTCGTTGGCACCCAATGAAATCCGTCCCCGCCCGATACGCAAATCACCATCCGAAGCAAATACCTTCTTCAAGATTTCATCCTGCTCTTTGCGGGTCAGCACACCCAGCGCATCCCAACAAAGTTCATTGAAAGTGACTCCCCAGGTCTTAAACGTGGCAATTTTAGTATTTCCCTCCACAGACACATCTGGAAGGGTATTTATTTCGCTTTTCAAACGGACAGTGGATTGTTGCCAGGTATCATTCTCACTGCTATGTATCCAGCGATAAGTTTGTGCAGAAAGTTGTACGGTCCCTAAGGTTACCAGACAGCTTACACAATACATCCTTAATCGAGTTTTCATGGTAAGTACAGATTTTAGTTGAATCTAAAGACGACGTAAAAGTATTAATTTTAAAGCTAACACGGCATTAAAAGGCAAATTTATCAGTATTTTTTATATTTCCCTATACGGAAACATACGTTTTCCTACCGTGAAACGTACGTTTCCGCACTGAGAAACGTATGTTTTCCGTAAAGGAAACGTAAAAGAAACCACTGCATTTCTCCATCCATATCCTTAGGTTTTCCAAAATTCAGACCTTACCATACGCCTATGCTCCTTAAAGCCTGCAAAGTCCTCTTTTCTCCTTTTCCAGGCCTTTAAGCCTCATTTTCCCCGTAAAAAAGGGAAAAATTATCGTTTTTCGATAAAATATTTCTGTTTTTCTTTTGTAGTTCAAAAATAACACCTACATTTGCATATCGAAAAACGATAAATATTTATCGAAAACAAACGACACACACTATTATTTACACACAAACACGTACAATTATGAAAAAGACATTCACAAAAAAGACACTGGCAGCAGGAATCGCCGCTGCACTGATGACATTGACAGCCACACACGCAAACGCAAAAGAAACCTTCATTTACGGACAGAACCACCAAAGCTTGACGGTATCTACTCTGAATGAAGACGGCAAAACACTCACTCCCAAGTGGAAGTACGAATACCGATACGACACACTGGGAACCCTGACCGAAAAAAAGGCTTACCGCTGGGATGCGGACCGAAAAACCTGGAATCCGGCTTATCTGCTGACCTGGGGCGCTGAAGGTCCGGCTCTTCAGAAACTTTCAACCAACAAGTAAACAAACTTTTTAAAACGTACACGATTATGGGACGCACCATCAAATTATTACTGTATTTCTTTGCCTATCAACTGGCTTTCATGGGAGTAGCCATCTGTGGATACATGTGGTATCACCACACCTTCGAATTGCCGAAGACACCCGACAGTCTGTATACAAACCTGATTATGCTGGCACAGGTACTCTCTACCGCCGCAGTAGGCATCCATCTGCTGGCAGGTAAATATGTGGGACTGGACCGGAAGACTTGGGGATATCACTGCTCCCCCAAACTGTTAGTTACATCGGTGATATTCATTTTAGCAATGGGCTTTTGGACCAATTACTTCAATGAACTGGCCGACCTTCCCAACAATATGGAAGCTACCTTTGACATGATGATGCACCATCCCTTAGGTATCGTGGCCATCGTCATCATGGCTCCCCTCGTAGAGGAACTGCTGTTCCGTGGTGCCATTCAGGGACATCTGCTCCGCAAATGGAAACATCCGGCAGGGGCCATCGTACTTTCTTCATTGATTTTCGGACTGGTACACGGCAACTGGGTACAGGCACCTTTCGCCTTTGTTACCGGACTGGCGCTGGGATGGATGTACTACCGCACGGGGAGTCTGTTACCCGGCATCCTGATGCACTTTGTCAATAACAGTGCGGCTGTGATTGCTTTCTTATCGGCAGACGACCCGAATGCAACCATGGTTTCTACTTATGGAGCCACCGGAGCGGCGCTCATGGCAGCCGGAGGATTTGTCCTCACCGTCCTCTGCGTACTGTTCATCCAAAAGAAGCTGGTTCCGCAACCGGCTTCATGGCATCAGCCTGCCCAAGAAGAAACGATTGAAATAGAAGACCAGACATTATCCGCACAAACACATTCACACGATGAAAACATTTAAAATCATTGCATTAATCGCCCTCCTTGGCATCTTGTTCGAATCGATAGGAGGGTTCATCGACGGCTGGAACGAACCCGACCAACTGGCTCCCATTCGCATAGAACGTACCCATCCCGCTTTCGACAAAGTGACTGCGGTGACCTTTGATGTACTGCCACAGTCAGCCCAACAAGTAACCAACCTGCAAACCGATACTCGTGTACCGGCCGGATTCATACAATGCCATGCATATATCACTCCCAGTGGTCTTACGACTTTCGCTTATGTGTTGCTGGCAATTACGGGATTGTTTACCCTATATGGATTCTACAGCCTCATCCGCCTGTTTATCTCCGTCATCCGTAAAGAGATATTCACACCCACCAATATCCGGCGCATCCGATGGGGAGTCTATCCTCCCACCGCCTACACTTTGGCCAAATATTTCCTGTCGTGGTGTGAATCTCACGATGCCATGACCCAACTCACCGTTCCGGGGTATGTCATTCAGCCTGCTTCTCCCTTTGAATTCAGCTGGATGAGCCTCATACTCCTGATACTTCTCACGGAGGTCTTCGTAGTTGCCGTACGCTTGAAACAAGAAAACGATTTGACGATTTAAAACCATCCTTCGCATTATGAAAAAGAAATTGAATATATTCTGCGCATGCGTGATTGCCGCTTTTCTGCTGTCTGTTTCCGGAAATGTATACATGGTCGCAAAAATATTTATCAACGGGATAGAAATCGGCATGAAAGCCGCTCAAGGAGAAATCATGAACGTTCCCCAATATAAAACGGTGCACGTTCTGCCCACCGACCTGACGGAAACAGCTGGTACGGTCACCAACCTAAAAGACGGTAAGCAACTGGCCATCAAACCTATGACAGCACTGATTGAATATCCTTACACCAATACTAGTCTTGGTATCAGTGTATTACAGGGATTCATCGGTTTCATTGTCCTCGCTGGATTTATCTATGTCGTTGTCTATTTCGGCAAGCTGATGATACACATCAACCGGAACATCGTGTTCGACTGGATCAACGTAAAACACCTGCGCCGTATCGGTTGGAGCATGGTAGGGATGTGTGTACTTGGTTATATCAGCATCTGGATTTCGAACCATCAGTTTGCACAAGCCATTGAACTGGCGGGAAGCGAATTCAACACCCTGATGGCTTTTTCTGACTCCACACTGATTTTAGGTTTTATCGCCCTGCTGGCTGCTGAAATCTTTGCCCTCGGCCTGCGACTGAAAGAAGAAAATGATTTGACTATTTAACCCAACCACTAACTATGCCGATTATCGTAAATCTCGATGTGATGATGGCGAAACGGAAAGTTTCGCTGGGAGAGCTTGCCGAACGGATTGACCTGACACCGGCAAACCTCTCTATCCTGAAAACAGGAAAAGCCAAGGCCATACGCTTCTCTACCCTGGAGGCCATCTGTAAGGAACTGGACTGCCAGCCAGGGGATATATTGGAATATCGGGCGGAAGAATAGAAAGACAACAAATGTATACACAAAAAACAGGCCTGTCTGGAATGAATCATTCCAGACAGGCTCACCTATTTTCTATGATTTACCATTCAAACAATTTGCTTCTGGACAGCAGACAAGCACCTACCACTCCTGCTTTTGCTTGCAGCTTCGACAAGACTACAGCCGAATCCTTACTTACCAGATTCAAAGAGTATTTGCGGATGGCAGTCTTGATGGGTTGCAAGATATAATCTTCCGTCAATGCCAGCGTTCCGCCGATGACCACCAGTTCCGGGTTGAACAAGTTAATCAGTCCTGCAAGATAACGTCCCAGCTTACGACCGATTTCTTCTACCAGTTCAATACACAGGATATCTTCTTTATTGGTGGCCTCCACAATCTCTTCCAGCGTAAGTGAGGACTCACCTGAAAGAATTCTCTTGGAAAGAATGGTAGTCTGTCCGTTCTTTACCCGCTCACAAAGAATCCGATGCAGGGCCGAACCGGAAACCTCGGTTTCCAGACATCCCTTTTTTCCGCAACGGCAGATGATTTCATTGTCAAACACATTGAAATGACCGAATTCTCCCGAGAAACCCGAACGCCCCGTATAGATTTTTCCGTCAATGATAAAGGCTGAACCAAGTCCCCAGCTGAGATTGATGAACACCACATCTTTTTCTCCTTTAACCACTCCTTTCAGAAGCTCGCCATAGGCCATGGCACGGGTATCGTTATCGATGCCTACCGGAATACCAATCTTTTCTGTCAAAATTTCGGCCAGCGGACGTTCCTCGAAATTAAACATGCTGAAGCTATAACCTTCCTCCGGATTCACACGCCCGGATATGTTCACTCCTACCTGAAGAATTCTGTCCCTGATATTTTTATGTTTCTCAACGAAAGTGCAAATATGCTGAATCAGTAAATCCAGACTTCCCACCGTATTGTCGAGCCGGCACTCTATTCCCATCTGAATATCTACCATGTCACCCGTAAAATTCATCAGTCCGATGTTCAGACAAAATGCCTTGATATCCACTCCTACCATATAGGCTGAATCCGGATTCAGACCATACAGATTAGGAGGTCTGCCCTCGCTGGTCTCCTGCTTTCCATAATTGATGATGTATCCTTCATCCACCAGCTCCATCACGAACTTGGTGACAGTAGGGATACTTAAATCTATGTCTTTTGCCAAATCGGGAATAGTAGAAGAATGATTGTGCATCAGATAGGTGATTATCCGTTTTTGAGTAAGCATATTTTTCGTGCCATTTCCCAGCCCTTCGATTAACTTGTGTACCATAATATTATGACCATAATTTAGTTGAACCCACAATAACCAGCTAAAATAACAGGCTATTCTTTTTTCATATTATTACATTTAACGCTAAGGCTCATAAGACAGTCCTACTTATTAAAATGACCTGCCCGACAAACCGATGGCTAAGATAATAAATTTATTGATACAAAACAATAAAAGCAAAATATTAATTATCTATGGCAGAAGCCAAGAAAATTCTTCATTAAATCATGGACAACTTAAATATTATGCTTATTTTAGCAGAAACAATTCCATCCTTCTTTAACCGAATGAAGATACGTATGAAAAAACAATTTCTGATTTGGGGAATCTTGGTATTCCAATATGCAATATCTCTGGCACAATCTGTACCCGACTATCCGATTACACAAGGTGTGTCTGCTCCTTTTGCGGGCTTCATAAAAGACTGGCTGATAATAGGTGGGGGCTGCAATTTCCCCCTCAAGCCTGCTGCCGAAGGAGGAGAGAAAGTGTATTACGATCAGTGCTATGCGTTAAACGTCCAGTCTGAATATCCACAGTGGATACCGCTCCCCTCACTTCCCTGTCCGATAGCCTACGGCTGTACCATAGAAACTCCGGAAGGCTTGATCTGTATCGGGGGAGCCAATGCAGATTCCTGCCTGACCCGCGTATTCCGTATTCAAGCCACCGACTCTCCACAAAAGTTTGCCATCCAGTCACTTCCTTCACTGCCGGAAACCATAGACAACGCCGCGGCTACCCTTCTTAACGGCTGTATCTACCTTACCGGAGGAAACCAGCAGCACAGACAGAACGCTCTGTATAAACTAGACTTGAATGCAAACCGTAACTGGCAGAAACTGTCTGCCTATCCGGGGCCTCAGCGCGTACAGCCGATTCTGGTCCACGACGCGCACAAGCTTTATTTAATAGGTGGATACCAGGCTGCATCGGACACTTCAGAAAGCATACTTTCACACGACATCGTATGCTATCTCCCCGAAACCGACCGCTGGGAGTACGAGTCGGACATACCCTTGGAAGAGAATGGAGAGAAACGCTGTATGGCGGGGGGAAGCGGCACCCAAACCTCCACACATCTCATCCTTACCGGAGGGGTCAACTATAGCATTTTTAAAAAAGCCTTGGATGGAAAAGCCGGGAAAGACTATCTCACTCACGAACCATCCTGGTATCGGTTCAACGATGACCTTCTCTGCTTTGACTTCACACATAAAAAATGGACCCAGCATTCCAACATCCCGGGTATGGCACGGGCCGGAGGTATTCTCCTGCTACATCGTCATTGTTTATACATGGTATGCGGAGAAACAAAACCTGGCATACGTACTCCACAAATTACTGTTTATCCGCTTAAAAAAGAAAGAGACTTTCAAAATAACCCCTAAAAACCTTGTAATATAAAAATTATATCGTTATTTTTGCCGGTATTAAATAAATCAATTTATTAAATATAATATTATGGAAAAAATTATTGGCTTAATTGATGCTCCATTTACCCCGTTTTATGAAAATGGGGAAGTAAACTATGAACCGATTGCTGCGTATGCTGCCATGCTGGCAAAAAACGGCTTGAAAGGTGTGTTCATCAACGGTTCATCCGGTGAAGGCTACATGCTGACGGAAGAAGAACGTATGAAACTGGCTGAACGCTGGATTGAAGTGGCTCCCGAAGGTTTCAAGGTGATTGTACACGTGGGAAGCTGCTGCGTAAAGGCCAGCAAGATGCTGGCCGAACATGCACAGAAAATCGGTGCATGGGGTATCGGTGCCATGGCTCCTCCTTTCCCGAAAATCGGTCGTATCGAAGAACTGGTGAAATACTGCGAAGAAATCGCAGCCGGAGCGCCGAATCTTCCATTCTATTATTACCACATTCCGGCATTCAACGGCGCCTACCTGCCGATGGTGGAATTGCTGAAAGCGGTAGACGGACGCATTCCGAACTTTGCCGGCATTAAATATACATACGAAAGTATCTATGAATACAACCAGTGCCGCCTGTACAAGAACGGCAAGTTCGACATGTTGCACGGGCAGGATGAAACCATCCTTCCTTCACTGGCCATGGGTGGTGCACAAGGCGGTATCGGTGGAACAACCAACTACAACGGCATCAACCTGGTAGGTATTCTCGATGCATGGAAAGCCGGTGACATTGAAAAGGCTCGCGAATTGCAGAACTTCTCGCAGGATGTCATCAACGTAATCTGTCACTACCGCGGCAACATCGTAGCCGGAAAGCGGATTATGAAACTGATTGGTCTGGATTTGGGGAAGAACCGTACGCCATTCCAGAACATGACCGACGAAGAAGAAGCCCGCATGAAGGCGGAACTGGAAGCCATCAATTTCTTTGACCGTTGCAACAAATTCTAATCGTCGGCCTTATGATGTGTATAGATACCTACGCAAAATACTGGGCTGAGAACTACAAAGAAGATCTCACCCACAATATCATGCCTTTCTGGCTGAAATATGGTCTTGATAAAGAAAATGGAGGTGTATATACCTGCGTGGCACGCGACGGACAACTGTTCGACACCACTAAGTCGGTATGGTTCCAGGGACGTTTTGCCTTTATCTGCTCTTTTGCCTACAATCATGTGGAAAAGAACCCGAAATGGCTGGAAGCAGCCAAACTGACGCTGGATTTCATTGAAAGCCACTGTTTCGATACGGACGGAAGAATGTATTTCGAAGTCATGGCCGACGGCACCCCGCTCCGGAAAAGAAGATATGTCTTTTCTGAAAGCTTCGCCGCCATCGCCATGGCGGAATATGCATTGGCTACCGACGACCAGGAATATGCGAAGAAAGCACTCGATTTGTTCAAGCGGATGCGTCATTTCCTGCACACACCGGGCATTCTAGAACCGAAATACCTTCCGACTCTCCAAGCACAAGGCCATTCCATCACTATGATCATGGTCAACGTGGCTTCCTGCATCAAGCAAGTGATTTCCGACCCGGAACTGGATGCCCAGATAGAAGAATCCATCTATGCCCTGAAACACTATTTCATGCATCCGGAATTCAAGGCGCTGTTAGAAATGGTTGGCCCTAAAGGAGAATTCATCGACACCATGAACGGACGTACCATTAACCCGGGACATTGCATCGAAACATCCTGGTTCCTGTTCGACGTAGCCCGTAACATGGGCAACAACAAAGAGCTCATCGACATGGCACTGACCATTCTCGACTGGTCATGGGAATGGGGATGGGACAAGCAGTACGGCGGTATCATTAACTTCAAAGACTGCAAGAACCTGCCTCCTCAAGACTACTCACAGGACATGAAATTCTGGTGGCCGCAAACCGAAGCCATCATTGCTAACCTGTATGCCTATAAGCTAACCAAAGATGAAAAGTACCTGAAACGCCACAAACAAATCAGCGAGTGGACGTATGCCCATTTTCCAGATAATGAGTTCGGCGAATGGTATGGATACCTGCACCGCGACGGCACAGTAGCCCAGCCCGCAAAAGGTAACTTGTTTAAAGGTCCTTTCCATATTCCAAGAATGATGGTCAAGGGATACACTTTATGTAAAGAAATACTTGCCGGAGAATAATCCGGCAAGTTTCATCACTAATTTGAATAACCATGATATATGAAAAACTCTAAGATTTATCCTTGGGTTGTAGTAGGACTGCTCTGGGGTGTAGCATTGCTCAACTATATGGACCGACAAATGCTCAGTACCATGAAAGAAGCCATGCAAGTAGATATCGCAGAACTACAATCAGCCACTAATTTTGGCTATCTAATGGCAATTTTTCTCTGGATTTACGCCCTGATGAGTCCAGTTTCAGGTATCATAGCCGACCGTTTGAGCCGTAAATGGCTGATTGTAGGAAGTCTTTTCGTATGGTCTTCCGTCACCTACCTGATGGGAATTGCCGACACCTTCAACCAGATTGTCTGGCTGCGTGCTTTAATGGGAGTGAGTGAAGCACTCTACATCCCTGCCGGACTTTCACTGATAGCAGACTACCACACCGGAAAATCTCGCTCTTTGGCCGTAGGCATCCACATGACTGGTCTGTATACAGGTCAAGCCATCGGAGGATTCGGAGCTACTGTAGCTGCAGCTTTCTCCTGGCACACCACTTTCCACTGGTTCGGTATCATCGGGATAGCATACGCCGTAATTCTGATGTTATTCTTACACGACAAAAAAACAGAATCCATCCCCACAGAAAAACTTCAAGCCAATCCGCATAAAGAGAAGGAAAGTGTATTCACCAGTCTGAAATCCTTACTGACCAACGTGGCTTTCTGGGTAATCTTGCTCTATTTTGCTGCTCCAAGCCTTCCCGGATGGGCTACCAAAAACTGGCTCCCGACCTTATTCGCTGAAAACCTTGATTTACCGATGTCACAAGCAGGGCCTATTTCTACCATTACAATTGCCGTGTCTTCTTTCATTGGTGTCATTATTGGAGGTCCCTTATCTGACAGATGGGTACAGAAAAATCTACGTGGACGTGTATATACGGGAGCAATCGGTCTGGGACTGACTATTCCTTCCTTGCTTTTATTGGGATTCGGACATAACTTGATCGCCGTAGTAGCAGCCGGATTATTGTTTGGTATCGGCTATGGCATCTTCGACACCAACAACATGCCTATCCTTTGCCAGTTTGTGTCACGCAAACAAAGAGCTACTGCCTACGGAGTGATGAACATGATAGGAGTCGCTGCCGGCGCCTTTATTACGCATCTGTTAGGCCGATGGGGCGACAACGGTAATTTAGGAACTGGTTTCGCCATGCTCGCCATCGTAGTGGCCGTTGCACTCTTCGTGCAGTTATACTTCTTGCGCCCCAAAACAGACAATATGGAATAATAAAACTTTGAAAATATGATTGTTTCCAATTTACAAGACAGTGCCCGAATCGAAGCACTCCACCCTCTGTTCAAACAGTTGTTTGACTATGTAAAAAGTCATGACCTGCTGCATACTCCCTGTGGAAGAATAGAATTGGACGGCAGCAACCTGTTCATCAACAATGTGAACCCTACGTGTGTTAAGGCTCCCGAACAGGTACTCGAAGTACACCGCAACTACATTGATGTACACATCCTGCTGGAAGGAAAAGAACGTATCGGCTGGAAAGCTCTTGAAGATGTCAGCCAGCTGAAACAAGCTTATCAGGAAGAAGGAGACTGCGCCCTTTATTCAGACACTCCCACTTGTTTTGTGGACTTGCTTCCGGGACAGTTCCTGATTGTTTATCCGGAAGACCCTCACGCTCCAGTCATCGGAGAAGGAAAAATTAGAAAACTAATAGCCAAAGTAAAAATCTAACTTAACCATATTATGAGAAAATTACTTTCCCTATGTATCGGAATGATTTCTATCGGACTGCAGGCCGCAGACACGGTATTTGTAAAAACCCCACAGGTGCCCATCCTGATAGAACGCCACGACAACGTGCTGGCCTATATGCGTCTTGACGCAAAGGAGACCCAGACACTGGAAAATATTACCCTCACTTTTGACAAGGAGGTGCCGCTTTCACAGATAAAGGCAGTCAAACTCTATTATAGTGGTACGGACGCTTCCCAGGACAGAGGAAAAAAACGGTTTGCCCCGGTAGAATATATCTCCAGCCAAACTCCCGGCCAGACGTTATCGGCAAACCCTTCCTATTCTATCAAGAAATCGGAAGTAGCTCCCAAGAACCATACGCTTACGCTGGAAGGCAAGCAGAACCTGTTTCCCGGATATAATTTCTTCTGGGTCAGCATTGAAATGCAACCTACGGCTTCACTGCAAACCAAAATCAGTGCCGAAATCACGCAAGTGAAAGCAGACGGGAAAGTCCTCCCGACCAAAAATGCAGAAACACAAAAGGTGGTGCAGAGAATGGCAGTCGGCGTACGTCACGCCGGTGACGACGGTTCCGCCGCCTTCCGTATCCCCGGTCTGGTTACAACCAACAAAGGAACTCTTCTAGGGGTATACGATGTACGCTACAACAGCAGTGTGGACCTGCAGGAACACATCGACATCGGCCTCAGCCGTAGTACAGACGGTGGAAAAACTTGGGAGAAAATGCGTCTGCCACTGGCCTTTAAAGAATATGGAGGACTTCCGTCGGCCCAGAACGGCGTAGGCGACCCTTCCATATTGGTAGACACCAAGACAAATACTGTATGGATTGTGGCAGCTTGGACACACGGAATGGGTAACCAACGAGCTTGGTGGAGCTCTCACCAAGGTATGGACTTGAACCACACTGCCCAACTAGTCCTTGCCAAAAGTACTGATGATGGAAAAACCTGGTCTGACCCTATCAACATCACCGAACAAGTAAAACTTCCAGAATGGTACTTCCTGCTTCAGGGACCAGGACGAGGTATCACCATGGAAGACGGTACCTTGGTGTTCCCTATCCAGTTCATCGACAAGACCCGTATCCCCAATGCAGGCATCATGTATAGCAAAGACCATGGAAAGACTTGGACCATCCACCACCATGCACGTACCAATACCACAGAAGCACAGGTAGCCGAAGTCGAACCTGGCACTCTCATGCTGAACATGCGTGACAACCGGGGAGGAAGCCGGGCTGTATATACCACACAGGATTTAGGCAAGACGTGGAAAGAACATGAATCTTCCCGTACAGCCCTGATAGAGCCCGTATGTATGGCCAGTCTGATCAGCGTGAAAGCCAAAGACAATGTGCTGGGAAAAGACCTGCTGATTTTCTCTAATCCGAACTCAACCAATGCCCGGAAAGATATGACCATCAAAATCAGTCTGGACGGCGGAAATACCTGGAGTCCGGAACATCAACTTCTACTGGACGAAGGATACAACTGGGGATATTCCTGCCTGACCATGATTGATAAAGAAACCATTGGTATATTATATGAGAGCAGCGTAGCCCACATGACGTTCCAAAGTATCAAACTGAATGATATTATAAAATAATTTATTATGTAATATACTAATACAAAAAAGGAATATTGCTATCAATATTCCTTTTTTTATTGCTCTATCTATATATTTAGATATAAATAAAACGAAAAAAGCAATTATGGCTTATATATATTGCAAATAAATGCATGTCCATATAAATAAACATGGTTAAAAAATACATTATAGTAAATCAGAGATATTTAATAAAATTATTTCATAAAATAATTGTAATATCAATTTTTTATTTCTATATTTGCCCATGTTATCAATAAGTTAATAATAACCTTTAAAATCTATCCTAAATCTGTCTATGACTATCTAATATAAATTTTAACCTTAACACCCTACATGAGTTATGAACAAAAAAATGAAGTCAGTTAGCATGTTGCTACTTTTAGGCAGCTTGTCTACAGGAATGACCTATGCTGCATCTCCAGAAGACAGAACTGAATTTGACATTACCCAACAAACAGCTACATGTCAAGGAATTGTGAAAGACATTACAGGAGAAGCCATCATCGGCGCTTCCGTTATAGTAAAAGGAACAACTAACGGTAGCATAACAGATATTGATGGAAACTTCTCGTTACCTAACATCCCCAAAGGAAGTATCATTGAAATTTCATTTGTAGGCTATATTTCTCAAAGTATCAAATGGAATGGGGAAAATCTGAACATAATTTTAAAGGAAGATAACCAAACCTTAGATGAAGTAGTAGTAATAGGTTACGGAGGCTCCCAATTAAGATCTAAAATGACAAACTCTGTAGCAAAAGTTGATAATTCCATTTTTGAATCAGGATCTCATACGAATCCTGCACAAGCTCTTTCGGGCGCAGTTGCAGGATTAAGAGTACAACAAAACAGTGGTAATCCAACTTCTGCTCCAACCTTAGTATTACGTGGAGGTACAAATCTTGACGGTAGTGGATCTCCATTAATCATTGTAGACGGAGCCATAAGAGAATCACTCAATGACATAAATTCTGCAGACATAGAATCTATGGAAGTCATGAAAGATGCCGGCGCAACAGCTATATATGGAGCTAGAGCAGCTAATGGAGTTATATTGATTACGACCAAAAAAGGGAGCAAAGGACGAGCTGAAATCAGTTTGAATGCGAAAGTTGGCTTAAACTACTTTCATAGCCAATATGACTTTCTAAATGCACATGATTATTTGTATTACATGCGTAGTGCATTTTATCGTTCCTCTCATATTTGGCAAGATAGTGCCGGTGAATGGCACGGGTTTGCAGATGATGCTTCATTGAGCCAAATCCAACCTTATGGTACAGGTAATCGATATTTCGACAATGCAGGAAATCCGATTAATGGAAATAAAGATAAAGCCGGTATATGGGGAGTATACAACTATACAGACGATTTAGCCTTCTTATTAGGACAAGGATGGCAATTAATGGATGATCCTGTTAATAAAGGACAAAAACTAATATATTGCGACAATCAGCTAAGTGATTATAACATAAAAAGCCCTGCAATTACACAAGATTATAATTTAAGTGTTTCTGGTGGCAATGATAAAGGCCATTATTATGCCAATATTGGTTATAACAATAGTGAAGGTAATGCTGTTAATAACTGGTATAAAAGAATTAGTTTTACTTTAAACAGTGATTATAAACTTACATCATGGCTAACCTCTAATTCTACACTCTCATTTGTAAATTCACGTTGGGATGATGGAGCAGCCGGATATGCTGGTGAAGGCGATTTTTTCAGCACCACATTATCAGTCCCACCAACTTTCAGAATTAAAAGTCCAGACGGAGATTGGTTGGCTGGCCCTGCAATTGACTCATGGGCAAGAGGATGGACTACAACTAAAATCTATGAAGACGCTTTAAACAAGAAAAACGATAAAAATTATTTTAATATGATGCAAGCCTTTACGTTTAATATCCTAAAAGGTTTGACATTTAAAGTATCAGCAAACTGGCTATACACAGACGTTAATAACGAATCATTCATGGGTGATTACATTGTAGGTATTGGTCCAACATACGACACAACACATAATTCCTCCAACAAAAACGAAAGAATGCTTGACCAAACTTATAATGGAATCTTAAATTATAATACAACCATACAAGAAAACCATTCTCTTAATGCAATGGTTGGATTTGAATATTATGATTCATATAAAAGAGGTTTTTCAGCTTCTGGCTATGGTTCTCCTTTATCTGATTTTCAGGACTTAAGTTACACCTCTACAGATGCAGGAGTACGACAAATAGATTCTTGGCATTATAGACAACGCATTATGTCCTTCTTTGGACGAGTTAATTATGATTATCAATCAAAATACTTACTAAGTCTAGTATTGCGTAATGATGGATATTCTAAGCTACCCTCAAATAACAGATGGGGAGTGTTTCCTGGAATCTCTGCCGGTTGGGTTATTTCCAGAGAAAAGTTCATGGAAGACATCAATCCAATCTTATCTTATGCTAAAATACGTGCCAGTTACGGTGCCAATGGTAATGTATCAGGTATAACTGACGCAAATGGTAATATAATAAATGGATTAGATTATTATACCGTTCAAGGAGCATATAATATCGTGAAAAACAAAAACAATGCAACTGTTCCTAATTACAATGGCAAAGTACCTATTACATTAACAGACTTACCTAACCCTATGATGAGATGGGAAAAATCCTATACATTTGAGACAGGATTTGATTTAGGTTTCCTTAATAATAAATATATTCTGAATTTTACCTATTACAATAGGCGAACTAAAGATAAATTTGCCAATATTTCCATCCCTTCTCATAGTGGAGTATCCTCATATTTATCAAATAATGGTGAAATTCAAAACAGAGGTATGGAACTTGAACTCACTGCTAATATTATAAAAACAAAAGACTGGAGTTTTACTGCAAGCTTCAACGCAGCCTACAATAAAAATAAGATTATATCATTACCATATAACGGATTACCTAATAATATGCAAGACAGCTATCAGGTATATACAGGAAGACAGTTAGCAGATGGAACCTATGAAAAACAATGGGTAGGTGGCTATCAGGAAGGACAAGAGTATGGTGTGATATATGCTTTCAAATCTGAAGGTATATATAAAAGTATAGACGAAATTCCAGGTAATCTTATAGACCGTTCTACCTATTCAGAAAATGGTTCTGATGCCAAAATCTTATATGGGCCTGAAGCTTGGAATAAATTATCCGATGAAGAAAAGAAAAAAGGATTACCAATACAACCTGGAGATGTAAAATGGAAAGATGTAAATGGTGACGGAGTCATCGACGACTTTGATCGCGTAAAACTTGGAAATACTTTACCACATTGGACAGGAGGTATCAATCTAAATGCATCTTGGAAAGGATTATCTTTATCATGTAGAATGGACTATGCCTTAGGTTACTGGGTTCATGATTGGAAAACTCCTTGGATCATGGGTAATATGCAAGGAACATTCAATACCATATCTTTAGTTAAAGATACATGGTCCGAATCAAATCCAAATGGGAAATATCCAGTATATGGATGGGCTGACTTCTTAGGCAAAAGAAATTATGATAGAATTTCTGATATTAATTGCTACAAAGGTGACTATCTTGCATTCCGTGAAATCTCTTTGTCATATAAACTACCAGAAAAATTAACTAAAAAATTAAATATAAGCAATATCGATATATCCATTACAGGACAAAATTTAGGTTATCTGACCGCAGCTAAGAATATGGCAACACCGGAATATGGAACAAGCGAAAATGGAGGATACCCTTTACCTAAATCTGTTATATTTGGTCTTAATTTAACTTTCTAAAAATAAAGGATATGAAGTATTTATATATTACAATATTGCTCGCAATATTAATGCCATCATGCAATGCATTGGATCTGACGCCTGAAGATTATTATAGTTCTGAGTCTTACTGGGAAAATGAATCACAAGTTGATATGTATGTGACAGGCCTTTATGCCGAGCTCAGAGAAAAATACGACATGCCTGTAACTTTAGGCGAATTTAGAGGAGAAACGCTTATATCTGATGTAACCAGTATGGGACAAGGTGCTTATGGAGCTCCAATGACCAATAACATGCTAACTAAAGATAATACAGGAATAGAAGATTGGTATGGATTATACCCTAATATCATGCACGTCAATTTACTTATTGAAAAATTAAAAGATGCAAACTATATTAGTGAAGAAAAAAAAGCCAATTATTCAGGACAAGCATACGGCCTAAGAGCTTTCTATTATTTTTACCTATATCGTACTTATGGAGGAGTTCCATTGGAAACTGAAGCAAAAGTAGTAGATGGGAATATAGATCCAAGCCAACTATATAAAGAGAGAGCAACTCCTGAACAGGTACTCAATCTTATAAAAGAAGACATACAGCGATCTGAAGAAAATTTTGAGAAAACAAATAAAGAGAACTTTGACAGATATTCGTGGACATACTATTCTACAGAGATGTTAAAAGCAAAAGTGTATCTATGGTCTGCCAAAGTAACTACAGGAGATCATAATGCCTCTCTAGTCGGTCCAGATCCTAATAATGCAGATATTAAAACGGCTCGAGACGCTTTGTTAAACCTCAAAGGGAAATTTGAACTAGTTGATGATTTTCAATCAATCTGGAGTGCCTTAAATAAAGAAAATAATGAAGTAATTTTCTCCATAAAATTCGACAAAACCGAAATGACCAATTGGGGAGGGAATTGGCTCTACCCAACCTCTTTATTCAGCAATGCAACTGATTTAGAAGGTAATCCATTAAGTGGTGATCCACTTAATCTACTTACCGCTGGTCCATTACGTTATGAATATAGAACAGACTTCATCAAACAATTCTTAGCAGACGATACACGTTTGAATGGAACATTCTTCCAATTCTATCTAGTGGATGACAATAATAATAAAACCCAAGGTTCATGTTTAACTAAGATTATGGGACATACTGAAGGCGGAATTCATTATTTCGATTCAGACATAATAATTTATAGATATGCTGATGTATTGTTGATGCTCGCAGAATGCGAAAACGCTCTTAACAATTTTAGTTCCTGTGCATCATATATCAATGATATCAGAAATCGGGCCTACGGAAATGGACATGGGCACACATATACAGAAGGAGATTTTTATGAAAATGAATGGACTATCCTGCAAGAAAGAGATAAAGAATTCGTAGGAGAAGGACATCGATGGTTTGATTTACTACGTTTACAAGATACAGGAAATAAACCTTTTGTATTTTCAGTAAAGGCCAACTACGGGAGAAACCTTCCTATACTCAATACTGAGGATGCATATAAACAATTATGGCCTATCAATATTGAAGTCATCAATAGTGATCCATTAATCAAACAAACACCTGGATATGAAGAATAAAACCATAATATTTATTTTATTCATTCTGTACGTAGCTCCAATATTCCCACAGTATATAGACAGTACTTTTACTGAAAGGGAAGATGGAAGATTTATGAGCACTTATGGATATGTCCTTTCTGTTCTAGAAAGGACAAAACCTAAACTTGCTTATAATCCTCAAATGACTCTTAAGGAATTCCAAGAATGGAAAGAGAAGGTAAGGAACGCAATGCTGAAACTAATGAATTTTCCTAAAGCAACAAATCAACCAAGTCCAGTGCGTATATCATCAGAACCCCGTAAGGGATATGTATTGGAAAAGTGGGAGTTCTACCCACTACCTGGTTGTGTTTCAACATTTCTTGTTCTCAAACCAGAAAAATTAGTAGACAAACTACCTGCCATTCTTTGTATCCCTGGAGCTGGAAGAACAAAAGAAGGTCTTGCAGGAGAACCTGGTATCTTTAATGAATATACAGAAGACATTACTTCCGAACATGTAACAATGGCTCTTGACTATGTAAAAGCTGGATATATCGCAATAGCGGTAGACAATGCAGGAGCAGGTGAAGCAGCCGACATAGAACATTACAAAATGGGTAGTAATTACAACTATGATATTATATCACGTATCTTACTAGAATTAGGATGGAGCTGGTTAGGATATACTTCATTTTTAGATATGCAGGTTCTACAGTGGATGAAATCTCAAGATTATATTGATGCAAAGCACATTATAGTCAGTGGTTTTTCCTTAGGAACAGAACCTCTAATGGTACTAGGAGTTTTAGATAAAGACATTTTTGCCTTTGTTTATAATGACTTTTTATGCAATACACAAGAAAGAGCCATAGTAGTAACTAAACCTCGGAAAGAAGGATATAGAACTTTCCCTAATTCAATTCGTCATCTTATACCTTCTTATTGGAAATATTTCAATTTCCCTGATGTGGTTGCTTCACTAGCTCCTCGCCCCATTATCTTTACAGAAGGAGGGTTAGATAGAGATTTCAATCTGGTAAAAGATGCTTATAAGAAAAATAATGCAGTAAATAATATTGAATGTCATCACTACCCAAAGTATGCAAAGGAAAACTCTAGATCAAAAATAAATAAATTACCAAAAGGATTGGATACTTCTACATACCTCCAAAAAGTCAATGTAGATCCTGATAACCACTATTTTAAATCTGAATTAGTTATTCCTTGGATTAATAAAATCATTATGAAATCCAAATAAACTTCTAAAAGAAAACAAGCCTTACCCAAGTTTACGATATCCAACGTATTCTTGGGTAAGCTATTTTATAGCCATGCTCTTCATCCCCAACCCCACATTTCCGCAGAAAACAAAGTCAAACAGTTGATTAGCAAACCGAAATTTCGTAATTTTGCCCCTGTCAATTGAAATTACGTAATTTTATCAAGATGAATCAAGAATTCGAGCTTATCGCCAAGACCTTCCAGGGACTGGAAGAAGTTCTGGCACAAGAACTCACTGAGCTGGGAGCCAGCAACATTGAAATCGGCCGACGCATGGTTTCTTTCACCGGCGACAAGGCCATGATGTATAAGGCAAACTTCTGCCTGCGCACCGCCATCCGTATTTTAAAACCCATCAAACATTTCACTGCCAAGACTGCCGATGAGGTATACGATGCCGTAAAAAGCATCGAATGGGAAAAATACCTCGACAACATGAGCAGTTTTTCCGTGGATGCCGTGGTTTATTCCAGCGAATTCCGCCACTCCAAGTTTGTGGCCTACAAGGTGAAAGATGCAGTAGTCGACTACTTCCGTGAAAAGACCGGCAACCGTCCTTCCGTACGCATCAGCAATCCGGACCTGGCCATCCACATCCATATTGCGGAAGAAGAATGTACACTGGCACTCGACAGCTCCGGCGAATCACTTCATCGCAGAGGCTACCGTCAGGAACAGGTGGAAGCACCGCTGAACGAGGTATTGGCTGCCGGCATGATTCTGATGACCGGCTGGCGAGGCGAATGCGACCTGATTGACCCGATGTGCGGTTCGGGTACCATCCCCATCGAAGCAGCGCTGATTGCCCGCAACATTGCCCCGGGAGTGTTCCGCAAAGAGTTCGGATTCGAAAAATGGAAAGATTTCGACCAGGAACTTTTCGATGCCATTTATAACGATGATTCACAAGAGCGTGAATTCACACATAAGATTTACGGATACGACAACAACCCGAAAGCCAACGAGATTGCTCAGCACAACGTAAAGGCGGCCGGAGTCAGCAAAGATGTCATCCTGAAAATCCAACCGTTCCAGCAGTTTGAAAAGCCGGAACAGAAAAGCATCATCATCACCAACCCGCCGTATGGCGAACGTATTTCTTCCGATGACCTGTTAGGACTTTACCAGATGATCGGAGAACGCTTGAAACATGCGTTTGCCGGAAACGATGCCTGGATTCTGAGCTACCGCGACGAATGTTTCGACCAGATTGGCCTGAAAGCTTCCGTAAAGATTCCGTTGTTCAACGGTGCGTTGGAGTGTCAGTTCCGAAAATACCAGATTTTTGACGGGAAATACAAAGAATTCCGCTCAGAAAACAGTGACAAGGAGTTCAAGCCGAAGTACGAAGAGAAACCGGCACGCCCGCGTCACCACGGAGAAAAAGTGGAATACGCACGCAAGGAACGCAAAGAAGGTGTTCGGGGAGAACGGAAAGAAGGCTTCCGCAATGACCGGAAAGAAGGTTTCCGCAGAGATTCCGACCAGAAAGAAGTGTTCCGCGGACGGAAAGCCGGCGACGGAAAAGAATTTACCCGCGAACGCCGCAAGGAGTTCAAATACAAAGAGGAACCGAAGCCGCGTAACCCGCGTCCTTCTACAGACGACGGACGTCCGAAAGCAGCTCCCGCCCCGCGCTACATGCACAAGCGCCGCAGCGAGGAAGAGGAAAATTCACAAGATTAAAGACAAGTCACACATGAAACGTCTATTTTTGTTATTCTTTTTATTATGTAGTATGACCGTCTCTGCCACCTTTGCCCAGGAAAAGAAAGCGTTTACGCTGGAAGATGTCATTCCGGGCGGAAACAATTATTTCAACCTAGTTCCCAAAAACATTCCGGGACTGCAATGGTGGGGCGACGTATGCGTACGGGCAGATGTGGAGAACATCCGCAGCATCCAGCTGAAAGACGGCAAGGAAACCGTGCTGGTTACCCTGGATGAAGTGAACCAGGCCCTTGAAAAAGGAGAAAAGCCTTTCCAGCTTTCTCATGAACTGAAACCGCTCCGCAGCCTGATGTCCGCATCCCTGCCTTGGGCCGGAAAGAAAGTGATTGTGTTCCAGCAAAGCAACTATTGGGTGGAATACGATTTCGGACAGAAAAAGATTACCAACCTGTTCCGGTTGAACGAAAAGGCAGCCAACTTAGATTTCTGCAAGGCCAACGACAAAGTGGCCTACACCGTCGGAAACGGTCTGTTTGTGGCCGACAAGGGAGAAGAAAGCCGACAAATCAATCCGTCACAGACCGAAGAAGGAGTGGTTTACGGTCAGGCTGTACACCGCAACGAGTTTGGCATCTATAAGGGTACATTCTGGAGTCCGAAAGGAAACTACCTGGCTTTCTACCGCATGGACCAGAGTATGGTGACCGATTATCCGCAGGTAAATACCTCTACCCGCATCGCCACTCTTGAACCGGACAAATATCCGATGGCAGGCATGACCAGCCATAAAGTGACCGTAGGCGTATATGAGGTAAAAACCGGAAAAGTCATTTACTTGCAGGCAGGCGACCCTACCGACCGTTATTTTACCAACGTCAGCTGGTCGCCCGATGAACAGCACATCTACGTCATCGAGCTGAACCGCGACCAGAACCATGCACAGCTGGTCAGCTACCAGGCTGCTACCGGCGAAAAGGAAGGCATCCTGTATGAAGAAAAGCATCCGAAATACGTAGAACCTCAACACCCGCTGGTATTCCTGCCATGGGATGAAACTCAGTTCATCTACCAAAGCCAGCGCGACGGCTTCAACCACCTGTACCTGATGGATACGAAAGCCAAAGGAGAAGGGGTTTGGAAGAATGGCAAACTGGAAGGCAGCACTTACCTGGAGCACCTGAAAGTCACTCCACTGACTCAGGGCGACTGGCTGGTACAGGATATTTTAGGATTCAATGCCGGAAAGAAGGAAATCATTATCAGCAGCACGGAAATCTCTCCGTTGCAGACCAATCTGTTCTGCCTCAACGTGAAAACCGGGAAACGTACGTTATTAGGAGAAAAAGACGGCATGCACCGGGCTTCTCTCTCTGCCAGCGGTACGTATTTGATAGATAACTTCTCCTCTTTCACCGTGGGACGGGAAATCACCTTACTGCCCACCAACGGCAAGAAGGGAACTGTTTTGTTGAAAGCTGACGACCCGATGCGCAGTCAGTTTAATTTGCCGGAGATTACCATCGGTACCCTCAAGGCCGCCGACGGAAAGACCGACTTATACTACCGTCTGATTAAACCGGTAAATTTTGACCCGAACAAGAAATATCCGGCCATCATCTATGTGTATGGCGGACCGCACGCCCAGCTCATCCACAACTCCCGTTTCTACGATGCCAGAGGATGGGACTTGTACATGGCACAGAAGGGCTATGTCATGCTGACGGTAGACAGCCGGGGAAGCGACAACCGGGGACTGGCGTTTGAAAACTGCACCTTCCGCCACTTGGGAGTAGAAGAAATGAAAGACCAGGTGAAGGGAGTGGAATTCCTGAAATCACTTTCGTATGTGGATGGCAACCGTATCGGCGTACATGGCTGGAGCTTTGGCGGTTTCATGACCACCAACCTCATGCTCTCCTATCCCGACATCTTCAAGGTAGGTGTAGCCGGCGGACCGGTCATCGACTGGAAGTTCTATGAAGTGATGTACGGCGAGCGTTACATGGACACGCCGCAGACGAATCCGGAAGGCTACAAAGGCTCCGACCTGAAACAGAAAGCCGGCAACCTGAAAGGCCGTCTGGAAATCATCATCGGCGGAACAGACCCTACCTGTGTACCGCAGCACACCTACACGTTCCTGAGAGCTTGCATCGAGGCAGGCACACATCCCGACCTCTTCATCTATCCGGAAGACGGACACAACATGATGGGGCGCGACCGTGTACACCTGCACGAACACATCACCCGCTATTTTGAAGACCACTTGAAATAATCGACTAAAAAAACAGATACAGAATATGAAACTTTTACTGTTAGGTTCAGGAGGACGCGAACATGCACTGGCATGGAAAATCGCACAAAGCCCGAAAATTGAGAAATTGTACATCGCTCCGGGAAATGCCGGCACACTCGAAGTGGGCGAAAATGTAGCCATCAAGGCCGACGACTTTGAAGGTATCAAGCAGTTTGTCATCGACAACGGCATCGACATGGTAGTGGTAGGTCCGGAAGACCCACTGGTAAAGGGGGTATATGATTTCTTCAAGCACGACGAAGCCTTGAAGCAGATTCCGGTCATCGGCCCGTCGAAAGCCGGAGCCGTACTGGAAGGCAGCAAGGAATTTGCCAAAGGATTCATGCAGCGTCACCACATCCCGACAGCCGGATACAAGAGCATTACCGCAGCCAACTTGGAAGAAGGACTGGCCTTCTTGGAAACCCTGGAGGCTCCTTACGTGCTGAAGGCCGACGGACTTTGTGCCGGAAAAGGCGTGTTGATTCTCCCGACCCTGGAAGAAGCCAAGAAAGAACTGAAGGAAATGCTGGGCGGTATGTTCGGCAACGCCTCAGCCACGGTGGTAATCGAGGAATTCCTGAGCGGCATTGAATGCTCGGTATTCGTGCTGACCGACGGAAAGAGTTACAAGATTCTGCCGGAAGCCAAAGACTACAAACGTATCGGCGAAGGCGACAAAGGTCTGAACACCGGCGGTATGGGTTCTGTTTCTCCCGTTCCGTTTGCAGATGCGGAATGGATGAAAAAGGTGGAAGACCGCATCATCCGTCCCACAGTAGAAGGCTTGGCGGAAGAAGGTATTGACTACAAAGGCTTTATCTTCTTCGGACTCATCAACGTGAAGGGCGACCCGATGGTCATCGAATACAATGTCCGCATGGGCGACCCCGAGACAGAAAGCGTCATGCTGCGCATCAAGAGCGACCTGGTAGACCTCTTTGAAGGAGTAGCTCAGGGCAACCTGAACGAAAAGACATTGGAAATCGACCCGCGTTCGGCTGTCTGCGTCATGCTGGTATCCGGCGGTTACCCGGAAGCCTACGAAAAAGGATTCCCGATTACGGGCATTGAAGAAGCCAAAGCAGGCGGAAGCATCGTGTTCCATGCCGGTACAGCCCTGAAAGACGGACAGGTAGCCACCTCAGGCGGACGTGTCATTGCGGTCAGCTCTTACGGCGCCAACAAAGACGAAGCCTTGGCACAGTCTTTCCGCAATGCCGGAAAAATCCATTTCGAGAAGAAATATTTCCGTTCTGACATCGGGTTCGACCTGTAAACATGCTTGCACGAAACAAATTTCAATATGAACTGGCAACGGGAAGAATCACTCTTCCTGTTGCCGTAGTTTTCTGTCTGCTCCTGTTCGGCATCACCTACCAGGAACAGACGGATTTCATTTCTTTGGCCATTTACGGCCTGATTACCTACTTACTGATTGAGCTGAACACCACATTCTCACTCATCCGCACCCGTACCACCCTTCATGCGGCGCTGTTCCTTTTTTTCTTTGGAGGGCTTCCCTTTCTGCACACCTACTCGCATGAGCAATGGATTCCGCTGCTGTTTGTCATCAGCTTCGGCTACCTGTTCCGGAGTTATGAGTCGCCCTACGCGGCCACTCCCATCTTTCACACCTTCCTCTGCATCGGCATCAGCAGTTTCCTGCTGCCCCAGACCCTCTATTTCATTCCGCTGATTTATTTTTACATGGTGGGGCTGCGTGCATTCACACTCCGCACCTTCTTTGCAGGCCTCACGGGCATCTTTACCCCCTACTGGATTATGCTCTGTTACCACCTGTATACGGATACGCCCGAAAAAATCGGCGAACCGTTCCTGCAATTGTCCAGCTTTCCCCCGATAGACTATTCCGTGTTGTCACTGTCCCAGCTGGTATCCGGTGGAGCCGCCCTGCTGATTATCGCCATCTGCGGAGTAGAGAGCCTGCTGCACATCTATCAGGACAAGGTGCAGACACGCATCATGCTGCGCATCCTCCTCTTCACAGGAGTGGCCACCCTGCTGTGCATGGCACTTATCCCTTCACATTTCAACACCTTCTTCACCATGACCCTCATTGTAGGCTCCATTTTGGGAGGACACCTGCTGGCACTGACTTTCAACCGTTTTACCCGTATCTTCCTGTGGGCAGCTCTTGCCCTCTGGACGGGCGTATGTATATTTAATGTATGGATGCATTTATTCAATTCCTGATAGACTGGGGATACTGGGGAATGTTTCTCTCGGCTTTCCTGGCCGGTACCATCCTGCCCTTCAGTTCGGAAGTGGTCCTGTTAGCCTGTGTGGGGCTGGGACTGGACCCGGTGTGGTCTACCCTTTTCACCACGGCCGGCAATGCCTTGGGAGGTGTGACCTGCTACTGGATAGGCCGGATGGGCAAGACCGAATGGATTGAGAAATATTTCAAGGTAGACAAGAAACAGATGGACCGGGCCATCCGCTTCATCCACGGGCGAGGCTCGTGGATGGCCTTCTTCTCCTTCCTGCCCGTCATCGGCGATGCCCTGCTCATTGCCTTGGGCTTCATGCGGGGCAACTTCTGGATCACCACCGTGGCCATGACCATTGGCAAGTTAGCGCGCTATGCCATCATTGTGGCTACGGCACTGGGCGTATTCCAGTATCTCCACTAAGAAATCGCTTTCCGCTTTCCCCGCTTGAAAGATATGCGTATCTTTGCCCCCACACAACCGACAGTTATCACATGATTACACTTGAACCTACCGCCGACGGAAGCAACACCCTGTTCGTGCCGGAACTGAATGAGCATTACCACTCCGTGAAAGGAGCCTTGACAGAATCACAGCACATCTTTATTCAGATGGGCCTCAACCACTCACAGGCTGAAAGCCCCCGCGTATTAGAAATCGGCTTCGGCACCGGACTGAATGCCTTCCTCACCCTGTTGGAGGCAGAAAAACAGCAAAGAGAAGTCTGTTTTACCAGCATCGAACGCTATCCACTGGCCGAAGACATCGTGCGCCAACTGGGCTATCCGGAAATCATTGCCCCGGAAGCCAGCGAAAAGTTCTATGCCCTGCATGCCGCTCCCTGGGACCAGCCCGTCCGCCTCTCTCCCTGGTTCACCCTGCACAAGATAGAAGGCGACTTCACCCACTTCGACTTCCAGTCGCACTACGACGTGATTTATTTTGATGCCTTCGCCCCGGAGAAACAACCGGAAATGTGGAGCCAGCCCCTTTTCGACAGTCTGTACCGGCAAACGGCACCCGGTGGCATCCTTACCACCTACTGCGCCAAAGGCGTGGTGCGGAGAATGCTTCAGGCGGCCGGATTCACCGTAGAACGCCTGCCGGGCCCTCCGGGAGGCAAGCGGGAGATTCTTCGTGCCAGCAAACCGGCCTGAATCTGAAAACGCCGCACCCTCAAAAGCAAAATTTCGCATCATATTTTATGTTTTCCTTGCGGAAAACGTAGGTTTCCCCCATGGAAAACGTACGTTTCGCGTAAGGGAAACGTACGTTTCCGCCGTGCGAAACATAGAAAACAAAAGAACATCTTCCCATTTACACCGGTAAATTTACCCTTTACCGCCTCTTTTTGTACCTTTTCAGGCCGAAAAGAGCCTCCCTCACGACTCTTTTTTGTTCCTGAACCCCTTCTATCTGTTTTTCTATTCTCAAGAATCTTTTAAAAATATTTCCTCACACCTTTAAAAGGATACTAAAAAATGTAACAGAATTTGTCTAATGAGTGAAAAACTATTTGTATAAGCATATATATTTTCACAATTTGTCGATTTTATTAGCTAAACGCATTAATCGACAAGTAATCTCAGGGATGATTGGTTAAATTCGCTTTCGTTAAGACGGGACAAGAAAAGACCTCCCCGCCCCCAACGAACCATAGAAAAACACAAATGTGATATGAAAAACAAATTAATGTGAATTTGAATTTTGAGGATATATCTGCAAATATACTTATTAAACCCGAATATTAACTTTTAAAACTTGGATTTACTTATGAAAAAGAAATTCATCGCAGTGTCAATGGTGCTTGGCGCATTGGCACTAAGCTCAACAACACTTACTTCTTGTGTTGACGACAACGAATCAGCATCAGTTACTAAAATCCGTGATGCAAAGGCACAACAGTTGACAGCTTTGGCTAATTATCAGCAGGCACAGGCAGATGCAGAACAGATTATTGCAGAAGCAGAAGCCGCGATTAAAAATGCAATAGCTGAAGCTAAGAAAATAGAAAATGAAAGTTCGTCTGTAGACTTGGAAATTAAAAAAGCTACTCTTGCTTCTGACATTGAAGCCGCAACAGCCAAAGCAGAAGCCAACCTTTTGGCGCAAAAAGCTCTGTTAGCTCAAGCCAAAGCTGAACTTCTCCAAGTAGAAGATGCTGTTGACTTGATGACAAAAGAAAAGATTAAGAATCTTATTGCTGCTGCAGACGCTATCATGAATGGTGGAGAATATACTGTTTATGAGGCAAATATAATCTACGACAATTATGGCAATCAGTATACAGTATCAGATGACACAAAAGTGGAGGTTAAAGAAGAGGAGTCTTTAATGGGTATTGATCCTAATACTAATGAACAAGTAGGTTTGAAATATCAATTAATTGAGAAAAAAGCAGCAAAAGCAAATGCCGAATATGATTTAACTGATACCAAATTAGCTATTGCTGAATATGTAAGAAAAAAGAATATTGAATTGGCAACAGACGAAGCCTTACTTGCAGAATATCAGAAATACAGTAATACGGATAAAGAAACAGCTCAAAAAGCAGCCGATGAGGCGAAGGCAAAACTGAACGCTTTGCAACAAACATGGAATCAGGCAGAAGCAACTGAAAAAGCAGAAGCTCCCAAAATTAATACAGCTTATACCGCCGTTAAAGCAACAGAAGTTGAAAAATTCCTTACGGCGCATCCTGAATACGAAAAAACGACCGACAACCTAGGCCACCAAATCACTCCTGTCGTAACAAGAGAAGCTCCTGAAGCTGAAACTGTAACTGTTACATATGATGATGGTACTACTGGCGATGCAACTCCGGATTACACTTGGATTGGAACTTATACATCTACAGAACATAATGGTAATACTATTTATACTCCAATCAAAAACGAGACAGGAACCAAACAAATTGTTGTTAATGAAGAAGAACTTGCAAAACGAGTAACATCAGCCACAAGAGCACTTGAAGTAGCTCAAGCAGAGTATGATGCTGCCGTAAAAGATCAAACTGAAGGTCTAAAAGATGATGCAGTCATATCAGAAGCTCTTGGCTTCAACGCAGGTAGTTTCAATAATCCTGGTGGACTGGATCTTACAACCGCTACGTATGAAGATTTGAAAGACGCTACCGCAGACGCTCAAAAGGCTTATGATAAAGATCAGACACAAGCCAACAGAGATGCATTGGAAGCTGCAGAAGCAGATGAAGCTACATATGTAGCTTATTACGATGTCGATGATACTGACTTGGAAAGTGCAAAAGAAACTAAAGCTGCCATTGATGAACTGAATACTCTGTTGACCGGAGATGCATTCAAGGCTTATACCACTGCATACGAAGCTTATATTGCTGCACACGATGCTAATGTTACCTTTGCTACTGCTACCTTAAAAGCACAGCATAATTACGAAGTTCAAAACGCTCTTGCTACAACTCTACAGAATGTGGCAAATGGCTATACAGATTGGGCTTCTTTGATATCTCTAAAAGAACAGGCCATCAACAAAGCTAAGAAAGATATTGCTAATATGACTGACAAGGGTATAGTAGCCGGTGAAAACGGAGCAGGCGCAACTGAAGCTTCTAGACAGGCTTATATCGATGCTCTTGATGCAGAAATCAAACGTCTTGAAAAAGAAATCTCTATCAAGGAGTCTATGTATAATTACTACATGGATCAGGTAGAAGCTCTTATTCAGGGTGAAGAAGCTCCAGCAGTTCCTGAAACTCCAGCTGAAGGAGAAGAAACTCCTGCCGAATAAGTCACAGTTTCTCGCAAAAACAGAAGCTAATAGCAAAAAGTTTATAATCTGAGGAAAGGAGGAGCCAGCCTCCTCCTTTTCCGAAGATAAACCAACAACAAAACAGAATAATATGAAAATCAGTAAACTTTTAATATTAGCCGCACTCCCGATGATTGGACTTACAGCCAATGCCCAGGATAAAGGTCCGCAGAAAAACGACTTTACCGTGGCAGCAACCGTAAGTTACAACAATACAGTAATGCAGAATGCTGCCGTAGGCACTCTGCCCAGCTACAATATTCAGGCCCAGTCAACCAACTGGAATGACAAGGCACTGCAAGTAGGAATCGAAGGTGGCTGGTTCTTCCTCGATGAATGGAAACTGGTATTGGGAGGAGGCATGAGTATCACCAAACATCCGGGTTATTCGGGCGTGCCGGGAAGTGCCGACAGCGACGAAGCATTCGAATGGGGTGATATACCAAGCTACGGCGCAGTAGCCGATCAGAACTTCCTGCAATTCAATGTATATACAGGAGTGGATCGCTACTTCAAGACGAAAGTCGATGGTCTGTATCTGTATGCCGGAGCACGGGTAGGTTACGCCTACGGACGTAACATCTCGTTTACGGACGATGAATACAACATGGGTAAATCAGTAGGCGAAGCATTCAACGTACGCGGAGCACTGACCGGCGGTGTGGAATATTACATCACAGACGGTCTGTTCGTAGGTGCACAGGTAGATCCGTTTGCCTACACTTACAACCGCAGCTTGATCAAGCCGCAAGAAGGACTGAGCAACCTCGATGCCAATAGCCATAACTATTCCATCCTGGCAGCTCCGACCCTCAAAATTGGATTCAAGTTTTAATAGATACACGTAGAGTAACTATTAAGGGGGCAAAGGCTCTGTCGAGAGACAGGGCCTTTATTCATTTTCAGCCCTTTCACCCGCAGGAAACTTCAACCCTTGTTTCCAGACTTCGGAAAGATTTTGTAGCTTTGCGAAGAATACTTATACAACATCTGAATATATGGACATCAAAAAATATATCTTCCTGCTGCTGACGACACTGACACTCGCAGCCTGCGCAGGAAACGGGGAAAACAACCGGACACAAACCCTCACCGTCACCATCGAACCGCTGCGCTACTTCACGGAAGCCATTGCCGGCGACAAGTTCCAAGTGGTAAGCATCGTGCCCAAGGGAGGAAACCCGGAAACGTACGACCCTACCCCACAACAGCTGGTCGACCTGGCACGGAGCAAAGCCTACCTGCGCATCGGCCACATCGGATTTGAACAGGCTTGGATAGAAAGGCTGCAAGCCAATACCCCCCAGCTGCCGTTCTACGACATGTCGCAAGGGGTAGACCTCATTCATGAAATACATCCGCATGCCCACACGCAGGGAAACCACGACGGAGTGGAGCCGCATATCTGGAATTCCATACCGAATGCCCACATCATCTCTGCCAATATCTGCAAGGCACTTTCAGAAATTGACCCGGACAACCAGGAATATTACCGTCACCGGCTGGACAGTGTGCAGCGGATGATTGACCGTACGGAGCGGGAAATGCAGCGTTACCTGTCGAATGCCGACTCGAGCTTCCTGATTTACCATCCGGCCTTGAGCTATTTTTCCCGCGACTTCAGCCTGCAGCAAATCAGCATCGAGGAAGGGGGGAAAGAGCCCTCACCCACGCATCTGCAGGAATTGATGAACCTCTGTCGGCAGAAACAGGTACGGGTGGTGTTCGTACAGCAGGAGTTTGACCAGCGCAACGCCGAGGTCATCGCACAGCAGCTCCACCTGAAAATCGTACCTATCAACCCGCTCACCTACCACTGGGACAAGGAAATGATTCACATCGCCCAATCGCTGAGCAAAAACGAGCAATAACACGATCCGCCCATGAACCAACCGCTTATCAGACTGACCGGAATATCCGCCGCCTACGACCAGAAGAAGGTCTTGGAAAATGTGAACCTGGAAATTGCCGAGAAAGACTTCCTGGGAGTAATCGGACCCAACGGAGGGGGGAAAACCACGTTGATGAAAATCATATTGGGCCTGCTGAAACCGACTTCCGGCCGCATCCAGTTTTTCGAGGACGGAAAAGAGGTGGACGAAATCACCATGGGCTACCTGCCCCAATACAACCGCATCGACAAGAAATTCCCAATCTCGGTCTACGAGGTGGTGCTGTCCGGACTGAACAAGCAGAAATCATTGTTCCGTTCTTTCACCAAGGCACAACACGAAGAAGTACGGCACATCATTGCCCGCATGGGACTGGAAGGACTGGAGCAAAGGGCCATCGGCCAACTGAGCGGCGGACAACTGCAACGGGCACTGTTGGGCCGCGCACTGGTTTCCAACCCCAAAGTGGTGATTCTGGACGAACCCAACACGTACATCGACAAGCGATTTGAAGCACGGCTTTACTCCCTGTTGGAGGAAATCAACAAGGAACGGGCCATCGTGCTGGTGAGCCACGACATCGGCACCATTCTGCAAAACGTGAAGAGTGTGGCGTGCGTGAACGGCACACTCGACTATCATCCGGATACGGAGGTCTCCGCCGAATGGCTGGAAACGCATTTTGAATGTCCCATCGAACTATTAGGGCATGGCAATCTGCCTCATCGCATCCTGAAATGCCATCACCATGAGGAGTAATGGACCGCTTTTAACGCCTTTTGCAACATTATCATTTACTTTTGGGACTTGATTAGTAAATGTTTGCTATCTTTGCCGCATTGAATTTTAACGAGAAACTAAATATCATTCATGAAACAGTACAACAAGATTAACAACCTGGTTGGCTGGCTCACTTTTGCGGTGGCCGCATTCACTTACTGCATGACCATCGAACCGACAGCCAGCTTCTGGGACTGTCCGGAATTCATTACCACCGGATATAAGCTGGAGGTGGGACACCCGCCCGGCGCACCTTTCTTCATGCTGACCGCCAATTTGTTCAGTCAGTTTGCCAGTGATGCCACACAGGTGGCCCGTATGGTCAACACCATGAGTGCCCTGATGAGCGCCGCGTGTATCCTGTTCTTGTTCTGGAGCATCACTTGCCTGGCCAAGAAACTGATCTGCCCCGATGAGAACCAGATGACAACGGGTAAACTGATTGCCATCATGGGTTCGGGAGTGGTAGGTGCCTTGGCTTATACGTGGAGCGACACCTTCTGGTTCAGTGCCGTGGAAGGAGAAGTATATGCATACTCCAGCTTGTTCACGGCCCTCGTATTCTGGCTGATTCTGAAATGGGAAAACCGGGCAAACGAGCCTCACAGTGACCGCTGGCTGATTCTGATTGCCTATCTCACAGGATTGTCTATCGGCGTACACCTGCTGAACCTGCTTTGTATTCCGGCCATCGTACTGGTATATTACTACAAGAAAAACCCCAATGCCAACCTGAAGGGCAGCCTGATTGCCCTGATTGGTTCCATGATATTGGTTGCGGTAGTGCTCTACGGCATCGTACCGGGCATCGTGAAAGTGGGCGGATGGTTTGAACTGCTGTTTGTCAACGACTTCGGCATGCCTTTCAACACGGGTGTCATCATCTACATGATTATCCTGGCCGCAAGCATCATCTGGGGTGTATACGAAAGCTACACGGTGAAAAGCCGCAAGCGGATGAACATCTCTTTCCTCACCACGGTGGGCCTGTTGGGTATTCCGTTCTACGGACACGGATGGAGCAGTGTGTTCATCGGTGTGATTGTGCTGGCGATTCTGGCCATCTACCTCTTTGCCAACCTCAGCGAGAAATACCGCGTCAGTGCCCGTACGCTGAACACCAGCCTGCTGGCCATGATGATGATTGTAGTAGGCTATTCTTCGTACGCCGTCATCGTGATCCGTTCTTCGGCCAACACGCCGATGGACCAGAACTCTCCGGAGGATATCTTCACGCTGGGTGAATACCTGGGACGTGAGCAGTATGGTACCCGCCCACTGTTCTACGGACAGACCTATGCTTCCAAACCGGCCTTGAAACCGACGGAAGGAGGCTGCGTGTACGACGTGGAAGAAGGGGCTCCGGTCTACCAACGGAAAGAAAAAGAACGTCCGGACGAAAAAGACAGCTACGAAATCGTACGTCACAAGACGGAATACAAATATGCGCAGAACATGCTGTTCCCGCGTATGTACAGTGATGTGCATGCACAGGCCTACGAAGACTGGCTGGGCGGCGTGGAAGGACGTCAGGTGCCTTACGACCAGTGCGGCGAGATGATTATGGTCAAGATTCCGACGCAGTGGGACAACATCAAGTTCTTCTTCATCTACCAGCTGAACTACATGTACTGGCGTTACTTCATGTGGAACTTCGCCGGACGTCAGAACGACATCCAGGGCCAGGGAGAAATTGAACATGGCAACTGGATTACCGGCATCCCGTTCATCGACAAGATGCTGATAGGCGACCAGTCTCTGCTTCCGAGCGAACTGAAGAACAACAAAGGTCACAACGTGTTCTACTGTCTGCCGCTGATTCTGGGACTTATCGGTCTGTTCTGGCAGGCTTACAGAGGCGAAAAAGGTATCCAGCAATTCTGGGTGGTATTCTTCCTCTTCTTCATGACCGGACTGGCCATCGTACTTTACCTGAACCAGACACCGCAACAGCCGCGTGAACGAGATTATGCGTATGCAGGCTCCTTCTATGCGTTCGCCATCTGGATTGGACTGGGAGTAGCGGCTATCGCGGAATATCTGAGCAAGAAAATCAACGAAAAGCCTGCGGCCATCCTGGCCAGCGTGGTATGTCTGCTGGTACCGATACAGATGGTCAGCCAGACTTGGGACGACCACGACCGCAGCGGCCGCTATACCTGCCGTGATTTCGGACAGAACTACCTGAACTCCGTTCCGGACAAGGGAAATCCGATTCTCTTCACCAACGGTGACAACGATACTTTCCCCTTGTGGTACAACCAGGAAACAGAAGGCGTGCGCACGGATGTACGTGTCTGCAACCTGAGTTACCTGCAGACCGACTGGTACATCGACCAGATGCGCCGTCCGGCCTACAACTCTCCATCGGTACCTATCAACTGGGAACGAATCGACTATGTATCCGGCCACAACGAAGCCGTGTATATACGCCCGGATGCCATGCCTACGGTATTGGAATTCTACAAGAAGAACCCGGAAGAAGCGGCCAAGGAGTTCGGAGACAATCCGTATGAACTGAAGAACATTCTGGAACACTGGGTACGCTCGCCGAAAGAAGACTTGCAGATGATTCCGACCGACAGTATCGTCATCAAGCTGGACAAGGAAGCCATCAAGCGCTCGGGTATGCTAACGCCTGATTCCATTCCTGACTATATGCACATTTCGCTGAAAGGCAAACGGGTGCTGTACAAGAGTGAACTGATGATGCTGGAAATGCTGGCCAACACCAACTGGGAACGCCCAATGTACATGGCCATCACCGTAGGTTCTGACAACCACCTGAACCTGACCAACAACTTCCTGCAGGAGGGTCTGGCCTACCGTATTACCCCGTTCAACAACGCCCAGCTGGGAAGAGTAATTGACAGCGAGAAAATGTACGACAACCTGATGCATAAATTCAAGTTCGGCGGCATCGACAACCCGAACATCTATCTGGATGAAACAGTACTGCGCATGTGCGACACACACCGCCGCATGTTCGTGCAACTGACCAGCCAGCTGATCAAGGAAGGCAAGAAGGACAAGGCTCTGAAAGCCCTCGACTATTGCGAGAAGGTCATTCCGTCTACTACCGTTCCTCACGATTACGTGATGAGCAGCTCCAAAGAGATGGCCGACAACTACCTGGCATTGGGACAAACCCAGAAAGCGGAAAAGATTCTCAACGAACTGGCCAACAATGCGGTGGAATATGCTACCTGGTACCTGAGTCTGGACGATACCCGCTTTGCCAGCTCTTACGAGAACTGCATGCGTTATTTCTACATTTTGGATGATGTATGCAAGACGCTGGCTACCATCAAAGACAGCAAGACCGGAAAGGAAATCGATTCTGCCGTGCATTATGCACAGAAATTCGACCAGCTGTACAAATTGTTGGAACAACGGGTAGGAACCAGTAGACAGGCTCAGTAACGGTTACTGACCGCTGTGTCAGCTCAGATACAAAATGTCATTCTGAACGCAGCAAAAGCAAATTTACTTTCTGCAGGTTCAGGATGACATTTTTTTCGGCTGGTTTCTGGATATTACACAACCTTTAAAAAAAGAACGAAAGCATGTTCATCGAACAACCTCCCCAATTCATCCGTCTGCTGTACCCAAAGGCTCTATGGCGCATGGACAAGACCGAGAAAGCGGTGTATCTGACGTTTGACGACGGTCCGATACCCGACATCACCCCCTGGGTGCTCGACTTGTTGGACAAATACCACATAAAAGCGACTTTCTTCATGGTAGGCGACAACGTACGGAAACACCCGAAGGAATACCAGATGGTGGTGGAACGGGGACACCGCATCGGCAATCATACCTTCAATCACATCCGGGGATTTGAGTTTCTGAGCCAGAATTACCTGGCCAACACGGACAAGGCCAACGCTTATCTTCAGACGAACCTCTTCCGCCCTCCTCACGGCCACATGCGCTGGATGCAGTATCATGTGTTGAAAAAGAAATACCAGATTGTGATGTGGGATTTGGTGACGCGTGATTACAGCAAGCGGCTCAACGGTCCGCAGGTGTTTGAGAAAGTCAAGAAGTACGTCCGAAACGGTTCCATTATCACGTTTCACGATTCCCTGAAGTCGGAAAACAACCTGAAATATGCCCTTCCCCGCTCCATTGAATGGCTCTTGAAGCAAGGATACGAATTCAAGGTATTTCCCTGATACAGAAAAAGCGCAAGGCAAACCTCCACGTTTACCCTGCGCTTTTTGATATTTGTTTCTTCCTAAGAAGGACAGTCTGTTACTTCTGAATAGTCACCGTCAGCGGATTGCGCACCTTCTGTGCATAGTCTTTCAGGTACTTGTTCCAGTCATCGGCTTTCGGGAAACCGTATTTGCTCCATCCGGAACCCCAGTAATAGACAAACTCATTGCCTGCTTCATAGTCACATATTCCCAACACATGTCCCAAAGCATCGCCCACGGGTTTATTGAACAGTTGTACGCGAGTCTGTACTGCTTCAGGGAACACGGCACCTACATATACAATCCCATTGTCTGAATGGGGTTCTGTGGTAGGATCGGCATAAGCAATATATCCCGCAGAAGCGTCATACACATAACCTCTCGGATTGGCTGCATGCAACACCAGCCCGGCGGCCACGGGAGTAATTTGTGTCAGATAATCATAAGTCACCGTAGTCTTATTCAGCTGAGAACCTTTGTCCAACTGGATAATACGGGTTTCTATCACATTCGAATCATTCTTCACCACCAGCGGATTGAATACCAGTTTGACCGTGAAACGCAGAGGTCCGTTGTCCAGAATCTCATAGTCCTTGTAGCAATACGGATAGACAATCGTAGAATCCGGCATCAAAGCAGACGTGCCCCCTCCCAACGTAGGACCTACCGCATAGCAGTCCATTCCGTTACCATGGTCCACATGATAGGAAATCGTGCGCACCAGGCTGTCGGCCGCTTCCTTCTTGCCCACATCACGTAGTGCATTGATTTGCACCCATGTCATAGAATCCAGTTCCATGGCATAACGGTCTTCTACCACCAGGTCTTCTGTATTTTTGGTAAAGACATCGTATCCATAGGCTTTTTCCCCACTTCTTTGCAAGGCCGGACCGTATGCCCGATAGGCGGCACGGTCATTCTCCCAGGCAATGTCGTCCAAGCGTTCCGGATAATAACGTCCATACACCACCGTATTGACGATACCGGGAGTGCCCTGCTGTATGGTATAGTTTACAGAAGCATTGGAGGCTATAGAAACTGGAAATACCACTTTGTCATCGTAAGTGAGCTGATAAGGAACTTCCTGGGCTTTTTCATCGTAAATGACAAACTGGGCCGTATCGGCCAGGTTCAACTGCTCATAAATATCGTCTACAGGGACTTCTACCATCTCTCCCGTCCGTTCCATGTCCAAAGGATTCGATATCGTCACAGTGACCGATTCTGAGTTACCGCATCCTACTAACAAGGCAGTGGAAAAAGCGGCGACAGCCAATAAAGTCTTTCTCATAATATTATCTTTTCTTGTTTCACAAAAAATCATCCTGAGAAAGAATCTTCCCTCTCAGGATGATTTTTTTATTTCTACCTCTACACCATTATTTATTTAGGTTGTTTGCCGATGTACGCCAGAATACCACCGTCGACATACAATACGTGACCGTTTACGAAATTGGAAGCGTCGGAAGCCAGGAACACGGCTGGACCCATCAAATCTTCCGGAGTTCCCCAACGGGCAGCTGGAGTCTTGGCCACAATGAACGCATCGAACGGATGACGAGAACCATCAGGCTGACGTTCACGCAACGGGGCGGTCTGTGGAGTCGCAATATACCCCGGGCCGATACCGTTACACTGGATGTTGTATTCACCGTATTCGGAAGCGATGTTACGAGTCAGCATCTTCAAACCACCTTTGGCGGCTGCGTAGGCAGAAACGGTTTCACGTCCCAGTTCACTCATCATGGAGCAGATGTTGATAATCTTTCCGTGACCTTTCTTAATCATGCTGGGAATCACGGCCTTTGACACGATGAACGGAGCGTTCAAGTCTACATCCACTACCTGACGGAACTGTTCTGCCGTCATTTCGCACATCGGGATACGTTTAATGATACCGGCATTGTTGACCAGAATATCAATGACACCCACTTCTTTTTCAACCTGTGCAATAAAAGCATTGACCGCTGCTTCATCGGTCACGTCACATACATAACCATGTGCCTCAATGCCTTTTTCCTTATAAGCGGCCAGACCTTTGTCCACCAGTTCTTGTTTGATATCATTAAATACGATGGTTGCACCAGCTTGTGCAAAGGCTGTAGCAATTGCAAAGCCAATCCCGTAAGAAGCACCTGTCACAAGGGCTACCTTACCTTCAAGTGAAAAGTTTACCATAATCATTATAATTTTAAATGCACCCGTCATTTCCTGCCACACAGGAAACAACATTTATGTTATTACTTCAAATTCTTTCTCTCTTACGCAGACAAAAATACAAAAGCCATCAGAATTTGAGATACAATATTCGTTCACAAAATCTACAAAATCGTGCTACTTTTGGTATTTTTCCCTCTCTTTCTATTAGAAATACGTTTGAAGCTCTTTTTTTACTCAATTCATCCGGACTAATAATTCACAGATTTTATCTTGCAGGTTGCGGGCCTGACGGGCCTTCAACACGTTCTGATTGATAATGACAAAAGAAATTTTATGCCCGCTTACGGATGTCAAATAACCGGCCAACGAAGAAACCCCCGTCACGGTACCGGTCTTGGCCCTTACATTCCGGAAAGCCCTTCCACTCCTCATTCTTCCCCTGAGTGTACCGTCCACTCCCGCCACAGGCAGACAATCATAAAAAGGCTGGAAAATAGCTGGATGCCGATAGGCATAATTCAAATAAGCTAAAATCAAACGGGGAGAAACATAATTATACAGGGAAACCCCGCTTCCGTCTACAATCAGGTAATCTTCCGGATCATATCCAAGCGAATGACGCATAAACTGTTTGACGACTTTCTGGCAGTCCTCAAAAGAAAGGTGTGACATGTGTTTGCCGTTCATCCGGCCCAACTGACGGAACAGAGCCTCGGCCGACAGGTTATCGCTTTCTTTCAGGGCACGTTTCAAGACTATCTCCAACGGACGCTGACAAGTATAAATCCATTTTGTACTGTCTGGGCTTTCCATAAAGAAAATACTGTCTTTCGACACAGAAAGCCCTTCTTTCTTAAGCTTATAGCAGAATGTATCCATGAAGAAACGCTTGGAATCGTACATATTCAGGGTTCTTTTCCGCACGGAAGATACACAACCGGAAATATCAATCGTATTGCCGTTCACCAGCCAGTCGCGCGTAATTTTCAAACGTCCGGCATCCGGGCGCAGACTGACGGAACGGTTGTTCAACTGATAATAATCCGATTCTGGAGTGACTTCCACCTTTCCCGCCTGACCTTTGGAAGAAGGAGAGACTTTAATATCCACACATCCCCTGTTCAGCATCAACGGTGACAAATAGGGTTGAAAAGACTCCGGTGTGTCGTCCCACGACCATCCGGCTCCCCAGTACAGAGAATCCATCAAGGATACATCTCCCACCAGTTTCCCGGAAATAGTCCGTATGCCTGCCTCCTGAATGGCCCGGACCAGAAAATCCATATCCAGGTCCATAAATTCCGGATCGAAACCTCCTTTTACATACAGGTTCCCTTTCAGAATACCGTTTTTTATGATTCCATCATACGAAAGTGTAGTTTTAAACTGATACTTGCTGCCCAACACATCCAGTGCGGTTACCGCCGTTACCACTTTTTCAATGGAAGCCGGGCGATACAATTTATCGGCCTGGTGGCTATAAAGCTCTTTTCCAGTGGTTAAATCGTGGACTACAATACCCACTTCCGAAGTTTTCAACAAGGGGTCGGAAGTTATCAACTCATCCAGCTTATCTGTCAATGAAGCCTGTGCATAGATACTTCCTACCCAGAAGCATAAAAAAAACAATAATCCGTTTATCCGTTTCATCTAAAATCTCTATTTATAACTCACGAAACAGCTCGCCCACCGTAGGATGTGGAAAAACATACTTTTTCCAATCTGACAGCTTGCGTCTGTCCTCTATCATCATTCCTGCCTGAATAATCAATTCAGAAGCCGGATTTCCAAGCAGGTGTACGCCCAAAATTTCTTCATCCTCTCCTATCAGGACCTTACAAACACCGTTTACTCCTTCATTTTCGGCTACGAAACGTCCCGAATAGGCTGCCGGCAAGCTAACTACACGATAAGCACGACCTTCACGCTTCAAAGCTTCTTCCGTAAGGCCCACCGAAGCAACTTCCGGATTGGTATAGACTACTCCCGGAATAGCCCGATAACTCATGGCGTCTTTTTCGCCCAAAATATGATGTACTGCCACTTCTGCCTCCCTCACAGCCGTATGAGCCAGCAAAGAGACTCCGTTCAAATCTCCACAAACGTAAACACCCGGCACAGAAGACTGCAAGAACTCGTCTACCTTTACGGTGCCTCGTGGAGTCAAGTCCAGGTTCAGATTCTCAAGACCAAATCCTTTCATCACAGGCCGACGTCCGACGCTCATCAACAGTTTCTGTGCGCAGACCGTTCCTTCCTGCCCCTCATGTACATAACTGACTTCTATTTCCTCTCCTGCCTGATGAATTCCGGTTACCTGAGTTCCCAACAGGAATTTCACTCCTCTCTTGGCATAGTCTGCCCGCAAAAGTCCGGACAGTTCCTTATCCAATCCTCCTAAAATCTCATCCATCATTTCGATGACAGTAACCTGTGTTCCCAAGCTGTGGAAGAATGAAGCAAATTCCATACCGATGACACCGCCACCCACAATCACCAGCGAAGCAGGCAATTCCTTATTATCCAACGCTTCCCGATGCGTCCAGTAATTCACTGTATCAAGACCGGGAATCGGAGGTACAAAAGCTGCACTTCCCGTACAGAGCAACAGATGTTCACAAGTATAGGTTTCTTCTCCACAACGGATAGTGTGTGCATCCTGCACATAGGCTTCTCCCTGTACCAGTGTCACATGCTGTGCAGTCAGCTTTGCCTTGATACCCAGTACCAGCTTTCTCACCACCTTAGTCTTTCGGGCAATGATCTTTCCCAAGTCGATAGAGACTTCTTTTACGTTGACTCCGTACTTGGAGGCATACTGTGCCGTATCATGCACTTTTGCCGAATATAATAAAGTTTTGGTGGGAATGCATCCTTCATTCAAACAAACACCTCCCACGTTATTCTTTTCAAACAACACGACACTCAGTCCCGCTTTTCCTGCCACTTCTGCGGCAGTATATCCTGCCGGACCTCCACCAATAATCGCCAGTTGATATTTCATATGTCTTTAATTTACAGAGTGATTATTCTTCACGATAATCTGCATGAGGATTACGTTCTTTCGCACATGCCAGAAAACCTTTCAAATCCGCCGGATCAAAATTAAGGAATCCCTTGGTATAATACACCGTCACCCGACCTTTCAACAAAGAATCTTTTTTACGCAACACAATCCGCATGACACCGTATGCCTTGATACTCCCACTAAATCCCCTTTTCAGCCAGATATCACCGTTTTCCTGCACCAGAATACGAGTCATCTGCTCGTCAATCAATAAAAGTACAGGAAGTACAATCGGTGAAAGATTCCAGTAATTTTCAGTGTGCAACGCCACCAACACGATGGCCACAATCACAATGACGACCCCTAACCACACTTTAAAAGGGGTTCTGCGGATTTTAAACTCACGTACCATAGTATTTTTCTTCAGTTAATAAATAGTTTCAGTCGTAAAATTGGATTGCCTCGTTCTGTTTCAGCAAGCAACGGACAAAATCCTCCGGATTTTTGGGAGAAAGGCAAATAGAATGTACTTTCCCATGCTTCTTAAACACCACCTCCAGGCGTTCAAACGACAATGCAGGTTCCCAGAAAGCCATGGAACGGACTTTCCGTACCCGGAGAATTTCGGTTATCTCCACCGAGGCATTGGGCACAAAGCGTCCTGTCTCCATTTTCAGCCAACCGTCTCCTGTAATGACATACTGGGTATGAATAAGCATCTCGATTTCAAAAATCACAATGGTTGCACACAGAATTGTACATAGCAAATAGTGTTCCCAGAAAAAAAAGAACAACAATACGGAAGTTATTCCTATGACAATCCAATACCACCAACCCACTTTTGATTGAAAAGTACGATTCATTGTCTGATTTTTATATTAATTTCCCGTGAAGATAAGAAATTCTGCTTGAAAATAAAACATCTCAAATGCAACTTTAAATATTTTAAAAGTCCACTTACAAAGCATTTATAAAAAAGGATGCTTTTAAGCATCATCTAACTGACTTTTTTGTAGTTTTGTGTCATAATATCCAACGTTATGATAAGAAAATTCGATTTTCTCGTTATCGGTTCAGGAATTGCCGGAATGAGCTTTGCGCTGAAAGTAGCGCATAAAGGTTCGGTTGCACTGATCTGCAAGGCCGGACTGGAAGAAGCGAATACCTACTATGCACAAGGTGGCATCGCTTCAGTGACTAATCTGAAGGTGGATAACTTTGAAAAACATATCCACGACACCATGGTTGCAGGAGACTGGATCAGCGACCCTGCCGCGGTCAGAAAAGTAATCTGCAACGCCCCCTCCCAGATAGAGGAACTTATCAAATGGGGCGTAAATTTCGATAAAAAAGAAAACGGAGAATTTGACTTGCACAAAGAAGGCGGACATTCCGAATTCCGTATTCTTCACCACAAAGACAATACGGGAGCAGAAATCCAGACCAGCCTGATTGAAGAAGTAAAACGTCATCCCAACATTACGGTATTCACCAACTTCTATGCCGTAGAAATCATCACTCAACATCATTTAGGTATCATTGTCACCCGCCATACGCCGGGTATCAAATGCTACGGAGCTTACGTGCTGAATGAAGCTACGGGAGAAGTTGATACCTTCCTGTCTAAAGTAACAGTGATGGCTACCGGCGGATGTGAAGCCGTTTACAACCATACTACCAACCCACTGGTAGCTACCGGAGACGGTATTGCCATGGTATACCGTGCCAAAGGAGTGGTAAAAGACATGGAATTTATTCAATTCCATCCTACCGCCCTGTATCATCCGGGCGACCGTCCCAGCTTCCTGATTACGGAAGCCATGCGCGGATATGGAGCTGTACTGAGAAACCTTGCTGGCGAAGAATTCATGCAAAAATACGATCCGCGTCTCTCTCTTGCACCACGTGACATTGTAGCCCGCGCTATCGACAGTGAAATGAAACAACGTGGAGAAGACCATGTATATCTGGATGTCACTCACAAAGATCCGGAAGAAACCAAGAAACATTTCCCGAACATTTACAAGAAGTGCCTGAGCCTGGGTATCGATATAACCAAGGATTATATTCCTGTAGCGCCGGCTGCGCATTATCTGTGTGGAGGTATAAAGGTGGATTTGGACGGACAGTCCAGCATCAAGCGGCTGTATGCCCTTGGAGAGTGCTCCTGCACCGGACTGCATGGAGGAAACCGTCTGGCATCCAATTCACTGATAGAAGCCATCGTATATGCGGATTCAGCTGCCAAACATGCCCTGAGCGTACTCGACCGTTACGACTTTAATGAGGACATTCCGGAATGGGATGCAGAAGGTACCATCAGTAATGAAGAACGTATCCTGATTACTCAAAGTATGAAAGAGGTCAACCAAATCATGGAAGCCTACGTAGGTATCGTTCGAAGCAACCTGCGTCTGGTACGTGCCTGGAACCGTCTGGACATTCTGTACGAAGAAACAGAACGCCTGTTCAAGCGTGTAAAGGCCTCCAGAGAAATTTGCGAGCTTCGTAACATGATTAACGTGGGCTACCTGATTACTCGTCAGGCCATGGAAAGAAAAGAGAGTAGAGGACTCCATTACACGATTGATTATCCACATGCAGCCAAGAGTGAAGCAGAAAAATAATCTACCACATACACTATCAGAAGCCGGAATTTTTCATTCCGGCTTTTTTTATACCTTTTTATTTCCTCTCAGACCCAAGATTTCTGCACATTCCATACCAATCCTCAGAAGTGTCAAAAGATTGCTGAGAAGGCTTTAAAATAGTGTTTGGAGATAATATAAGTTTAAAAGCTGAATAGAAGAGACACGAGTTTCCCTATTTTCACCCATCAGCAAGAAATCGCGTCTGCAAAACATACAGGAAGTATCTAATGCCAGCTAAAAAAGAATCCACATCCGAAAATCTCCAGCGGAGTCTCCTTCCGCCACGAGGAAGACAGCATTTCCGGAGTGTACCACATAGAAAGAAGAAAGCGAAAGGAATACCGTGGCGAAATGGTCTTTCCTGAGCCGGAGGTCGTATCCTTCCTATTCCGGCCGGCTAAAACTTATGTTTGACCAACAAATGCCGCAAATTTATACGCTGCCGCGCCCAAGGACTCCTTCGGACATCATTCCTAACCCACCGTTCCTTGTGTCCCGTCAGGGCATAAAAAAAGCCCCGAAGCAGTTATGCTTCAGGGCTTCATCCAAAACGGCGACTACCTACTCTCCCACTTGTACGCAGTACCATCGGCGTGGCGAAGCTTAACTTCTCTGTTCGGAATGGGAAGAGGTGGAACCTTCGCGCCATAGTCACCTTAATATCGTTATATTGTCATGACTCACAAGCAAGCAATCTCAGCACGTTCGCTGAACGTATATATCATCCTTCATGGATTATTTTGTCTTCCATCCGCCCGGCGCGGATAAGGAAAGCTTTCGGGCAATTAGTAATGCTCGGCTTTGCTGTCTCCAGCTTTACACCTGCATCCTATCAACGTTGTCGTCTTCAACGACCCTGAGAAATCTAATCTTGTGGCCGGCTTCGCACTTAGATGCTTTCAGCGCTTATCCGATCCCGACTTGGATACCCGGCGATGCGCCTGGCGGCACAACCGGTAAACCAGAGGTCGGTCCAACACGGTCCTCTCGTACTAGTGTCAGAGCCACGCAAATTTCATACGCCCA
>ENA-OWRC01000034-OWRC01000034.1-human-gut-metagenome-genome-assembly--contig:-NODE-34-length-190647-cov-19.482827_pt1 | contig 190647 bp, 194 predicted proteins | sample MGYA00248268_ERZ651895 | MGnify/ENA primary metagenome ERZ651895 (study PRJEB26924, sample SAMEA4378242) | human gut metagenome | biome: human gut; feature: human-associated habitat; material...
TCCATGTCACTTTGAGTGCCCACACAGATTGTCTGATAAATTGTTAAAGAGCAGTGCAACGCGGCTTTCGCTCACCGTTGCGAGGTCCCGTATAATACGTTTTCCTCATTCAGAGTCAAGCGCTTATTTCGCTTTTCTCTGTCGGTTTTCAGCGTCACATTTCGCTGCTGAAACCCTGCTGACCTGGCGGCTTGTTTGCCGTTGTTCCGTGTCAGTGGAGGCGCATTATAGGGAGTAATTCTGAAGTGACAAGTATAAATTCAAAAAAACAATTCAAGCGCTCACTTTTCAACCAAATTAACATTTGAACTTTAATTCTTGCCTGGTTTTTAAACAAAAACGAGCCCAAAGGGCCCGTTTTTGTCGTTTTGTGACTTACTGCACTGCTACGATGCGGTCGTCTTTTACCACCAGCTCGACGGTTTTCCCCGGAACCAGCTCGCCAGACAGGATTTGCTGCGCTAACGGGTTCTCTATCTGTTGCTGGATGGCACGTTTCAATGGACGCGCGCCGTATACCGGGTCGTAGCCATTTTCGCTCAGCAGCTTCAACGCCTCATCGGACATATGCACTTCATAGCCGCGCTCTTCCAGACGTTTATACAAACGCTGCAGTTGGATCTGCGCAATAGAAGCAATATGTTTTTCACCCAACGGATGGAAGACCACCACTTCATCGATACGGTTGATAAACTCCGGACGGAAGCGCTGGCTAACCACGCCAAGCACCAGATCCTTCATATGACCGTAGTCCAGCTCGCCGAAACGTTCCTGGATCAGATCGGAACCGAGGTTAGAGGTCATGATGACAACCGTATTACGGAAGTCGACCGTTCTCCCCTGCCCGTCGGTCAGGCGACCATCGTCAAGCACCTGCAGCAGAATGTTAAATACATCCGGATGCGCTTTTTCCACTTCATCCAACAGGATGACGGAATAAGGACGACGACGGACCGCTTCGGTCAGATACCCGCCCTCTTCGTAACCCACGTATCCCGGAGGCGCACCGACCAGACGCGAGACGGAGTGTTTCTCCATAAATTCGGACATATCGATACGCACCATCGCGTCGTCGCTGTCGAACATGAAGTTAGCCAGCGTTTTGCAAAGCTCGGTTTTACCCACCCCGGTCGGGCCGAGGAACAGGAACGAACCAATAGGCCGGTTCGGGTCAGACAATCCGGCGCGGCTACGGCGAATGGCATTGGATACCGCTTCAACCGCTTCATCCTGACCAATGACGCGGTGATGCAGATCCTGTTCCATACGCAACAGTTTTTCGCGCTCGCTTTCCATCATGCGCGCCACCGGAATACCGGTCCAGCGCGCCAGCACTTCGGCAATCTCGGCATCGGTTACTTTGTTACGTAACAGGCGCATCGTTTTGCCTTCAGACTGGGTGGCTGCCGCCAGCTGTTTTTCCAGCTCCGGAATTTTACCGTATTGCAGTTCGGACATCCGCGCGAGGTCGCCAAGACGTCGTGCTTGTTCGATAGCAATTTTGGCTTGTTCCAGCTCAGCTTTAATAGTCTGCGTACCGGAGAGCGATGCTTTTTCCGCTTTCCACTCTTCTTCCAGCACCGAATACTGACTTTCTTTGTCCGCCAGCTCTTCATTAAGCATATCGAGACGCTTCAGGCTCGCTTCATCCGCCTCTTTCTTCAGCGCCTGCTGTTCCAGCTTCAACTGGATGATACGGCGATCGAGACGGTCCAGCTCCTCCGGCTTCGAGTCGATCTGCATACGGATGCTGGATGCTGCTTCATCGATAAGGTCGATGGCTTTATCCGGCAACTGACGGTCGGCAATATAGCGATGCGACAGGGTCGCCGCCGCCACGATGGCCGGGTCAGTGATCTGCACGTGGTGGTGCAGTTCATAACGTTCTTTCAGACCGCGCAGTATGGCGATGGTATCTTCTACCGTCGGCTCGGCAACGAACACTTTCTGGAAACGACGTTCCAGCGCGGCGTCTTTTTCAATGTACTGGCGGTATTCGTCAAGGGTGGTGGCGCCGACGCAGTGCAGTTCACCGCGCGCCAGGGCCGGTTTCAGCATGTTGCCGGCATCCATCGCGCCGTCGGCTTTACCCGCGCCGACCATGGTGTGCAGCTCATCGATAAACAGGATAACGTTGCCTTCCTGTTTCGCCAGATCGTTCAGCACACCTTTCAGACGCTCTTCGAATTCACCGCGATATTTCGCCCCGGCCACCAGCGCGCCCATATCCAGCGCCAATACCCGACGGCCTTTCAGCCCTTCAGGTACTTCGCCGTTGACGATACGCTGCGCCAGTCCTTCGACGATTGCCGTTTTACCCACCCCGGGTTCACCAATCAGCACCGGGTTGTTTTTAGTACGGCGCTGAAGTACCTGGATGGTACGACGGATCTCTTCATCACGGCCAATCACCGGGTCCAGTTTGCCTTGTTCGGCACGCTCGGTCAGATCGACGGTAAATTTTTTCAATGCCTGACGTTGGTCTTCGGCACCCTGATCGTTCACGCTTTCACCTCCGCGCATTTGTTCAATCGCCTGAGTCACATTGGCGGTTGTTGCTCCGGCAGATTTCAGCAGGTCGGTCAGCGTACCGCGTGATTCAAGCGCCGCCAGAACGAACAGTTCTGACGAAATAAAGTTATCCTTTCTCTTTTGCGCCAGCTTGTCGCAAAGATTGAGAATACGCACCAGATCCTGAGACGGCTGGACGTCGCCGCCGGTACCTTCTACCTGCGGTAAACGGCTCAGCGCCTGTTCGATTTGGCTGCGTAACGCCACGGCGTTAACACCCGCCGAGGTTAATAAAGGATGCACCGATCCCCCTTCCTGATTCAGCAAGGCGCTCATTAGATGAAGTGGTTCGATGAATTGGTTGTCGTGCCCGAGTGCTAGCGACTGGGCATCGGCAAGAGCAAGCTGGAATTTATTAGTAAGACGATCCAGACGCATAACTCCTCCCATAAACAGGTCAAATTTGCTACTGGAGATTAAATGAGGTCATCCCTCAATTATTCAAGGTTAAAGACCTGAACTATGTGAAAAATAAGTTTGCCTTCTGGATCGTCTTGATTCTCTAGGTTATATCAGCCAAATGAAACTTGCCATACGACCTGTGGTCTTGTCGCGACGATAAGAGAAAAAATCATCTTTTTCACTTAGAGTGCAACGATCTCCGCCGAAAATCTGCTCCACGCCGACGTTAGCCAGGCGCTGACGAGCCAATTGATAAATATTAGCAAAATATTTTTCACCGGCAGGACGGAAGGCGCTCTGCGCCTGGGCATCTTTGGCGATGAAAGCCTCGCGCACTTCCGCACCGACTTCAAACGCCTCAGGGCCAATTGCCGGACCAAGCCAGGCCAGAATATTTTCCGGTTTATCATTAAAGCAGGCGACTGTTTCTTCCAGAACGCCTTCACATAAGCCGCGCCATCCGGCATGCGCCGCCGCCACCTCGGTTCCGGCGCGGTTACAGAACAGCACCGGCAGGCAGTCCGCGGTCATCACCGCACAAACGGTACCCGGCGTATTACAGTATGACGCATCGGCGCGTTTTGACACGTACGGCCCGCCATCCAATTTTAGTACCGTGGTGCCATGCACCTGCTCCAGCCACACCGGATAAGAGGGTAATCCGCCAGCGGCAAACATCCGCCGGCGGTTTTCATCGACATGCAGAAGATCGTCGCCGCAATGGGCGCCAAGGTTCAACGAGTCATACGGAGGCAGGCTCACGCCGCCCACACGGGTAGAACTACAGGCCGCCACGCCTTTCGGCATAGGCCACTGCGGAACAATCAGCTTTGTCATAACCAGTCAATATCGTCCTTATGGGCTTCAAAATCGGCGCGCATGGCGTCGATCAGTTCCACCATATCCTGCGGGATCGGCGCGTGCCATTCCATCTCAATACCGGTAATTGGGTGATACAGACGCAGCATGGTCGCGTGCAATGCCTGGCGATCGAATTTGCGCAGCGCGCTGATGAACTCGTCCGATGCCCCTTTCGGCGGACGCGGGCGGCCGCCGTAAACCTGATCGCCCACCAGCGGATGGGTAATATGCGCCATATGGACGCGGATTTGGTGGGTACGGCCGGTTTCCAGGCGCAGGCGCAAACGGGTGTGGATACGGAAATGTTCCATAATGCGGTAATGGGTCACCGCCGGTTTCCCCATCGGGTGAACCGCCATATGCGTGCGCTTGGTCGGGTGACGGCTGATGGGTTCTTCAACCGTACCGCCAGCGGTCATGTGGCCGATAGCCACCGCCTCATACTCGCGGGTAATTTCGCGCAGCTGCAGTGACTCGACCAGACGCGTTTGCGCCGGTATAGTCTTCGCCACGACCATCAGGCCGGTGGTGTCTTTATCCAGACGGTGGACAATTCCCGCGCGCGGTACATCGGCAATGGGCGGATAGTAATGCAGCAGCGCATTCAGCACAGTACCGTCAGGGTTGCCCGCACCAGGGTGCACAACCAAATCACGTGGTTTGTTGATGACCAGGATGTCGTCATCTTCATAGACGATATTGAGCGGAATATCCTGCGGTTCAAAACGCACGTCTTCCTCGATCTCCACATCGATAGAGACGGCTTCGCCGCCAAAAACTTTTTCTTTCGGCTTGTCGATGACGTTGCCGTTTACCAGCACGCGCTGGTCAAGGATCCATTCTTTTATCCGCGAACGTGAATAATCCGGGAACAATTCGGCCAAAGCCTGATCTAAGCGTTGACCGAGTTGGTTCTCGGACACCGTTGCGGTGAGTTGTACTCGTTGTGCCATATACAGCTTCTTCGTTTAACGTTGGGTTTTACGGCTTTGCCGTTTAATATAGTGTGCTATTGTAGCTGGTCTTAATCGGGAGCAGGAACAGAGATTCTCCCGCATAAACATTTTGAGGAAGTCAAAACGTCATGACGCGCATGAAATACCTGGTGGCAGCAGCCACACTGAGCCTGGCTTTGGTGGGTTGCTCTGGCTCAAAGGAGGAGGTGCCTGATAATCCGCCGAATGAAATTTACGCGACCGCCCAGCAAAAGTTGCAGGACGGTAACTGGAAACAGGCAATAACGCAACTGGAAGCGTTGGATAATCGCTATCCATTTGGTCCTTACTCCCAACAGGTACAGTTGGACCTGATTTATGCGTATTACAAAAATGCCGATTTGCCGCTGGCCCAGGCCGCAATCGATCGTTTCGCTCGTCTGAATCCTACGCATCCAAACATTGACTATGTCATCTATATGCGCGGCCTGACTAACATGGCCCTTGATGACAGCGCTCTGCAGGGCTTCTTCGGCGTCGATCGTTCCGACCGCGACCCGCAGCACGCTCGCGACGCATTCAATGATTTCTCGAAGCTGGTTCGCGGTTATCCGAACAGCCAGTACGCTACAGACGCCTACAAACGTCTGGTGTTCCTGAAAGACCGTCTGGCGAAGTATGAGCTGTCGGTGGTGGATTATTACACCGACCGCGGCGCCTGGGTTGCCGTCGTGAACCGCGTTGACGGTATGCTGCGTAACTACCCGGATACGCAGGCCACTCGCGATGCGCTGCCGAAGATGGAAAACGCCTATCGTCAGATGCAAATGAACGCGCAGGCTGACAAAGTCGCCAAAATCATCGCCGCCAACGGCAAAAACACCTGAGGGTGATAACAGAAAGCAAAACGGCAGCCCCTGGGCTGCCGTTTTTTTTATTCAATGAACACCAGCGCTGAACCGGTTTAGCGCCGAGTTAACTCATCAAATATGGCCCCCTTTCTTCATTTCGACAAGTAAAATCTCATCCGTTCCTGTCCTGTCTCACAAAATGAATTCGTTGACAAAAAGTGACATTTAAATGTGATTTAGATCACACATTTTGACATTAGGCGAGGTATGCTGGGTTCACCAAGACGGGAAAGACAAGAGGTAAAATTTATGACAATGAACATTACCAGTAAACAAATGGAAATTACTCCGGCAATCCGCCAGCATGTCGCAGACCGTCTCGCCAAACTGGATAAGTGGCAAACTCATTTAATCAACCCGCACATCATTCTCTCTAAGGAGCCGCAGGGTTTTATTGCTGACGCAACCATCAATACGCCGAACGGCCATCTGGTTGCCAGCGCGCGTCATGAAGACATGTACGCCGCCATTAACGAATTGATCAACAAGCTGGAACGGCAGCTGAATAAAGTGCAACACAAAGGGGAAGCCCGCCGCGCCGCCACATCGGTGAAAGAGGCAGGCTTTGTGGAAGAAGAAGAGTAATCCTTAACTTAAGTTGTGTCATGCCACGCGCCTTCGGGCGCGTTTTTCGTTTTTTAATTGACAGGATGAAAACAGTACAGGTACTGTAATCCACACTAACCTAAGGAATTCATCGTGAAACGACTCCCGTTCTTCTTCGCATTCTTTTTTACCTTCCCCTGACTGGGAGGCGGTTCGTCGTATAAGAAAGAATGCGAAGACGAATAACAAGGCCTCCCACGCGGGAGGCCTTTTTTATTGATAACAAGAAAGGCAACACAATTATGACCGAGGAAAACCCATTACTGGCCCTGCGCGACAAAATAAGCGCCCTGGATGAAAAACTGCTCGCGCTGCTGGCCGAACGCCGCGGCCTGGCGGTAGAAGTCGGGAAAGCGAAGCTGGAATCGCACCGTCCAGTACGCGATATCGACCGCGAACGCGACCTGCTGGAGCGTTTAATGACGCTTGGCAAAAAGCATCATCTGGACGCCCACTACATTACCCGCCTGTTCCAGCTGATTATTGAAGACTCCGTTCTTACCCAGCAGGCGCTACTGCAGCAGCATCTTAATAAGATTAACCCCCGCTCCGCGCGTATCGCCTTCCTTGGGCCTAAAGGCTCGTATTCACATCTTGCCGCGCGCCAGTACGCCGCGCGTCATTTTGAGCAATTTATCGAAAGCGGCTGCGCGAAATTCGCCGATATCTTTGAGCAGGTCGAAACCGGTCAGGCCGATTACGCCGTCGTGCCGATTGAAAACACCAGCTCCGGCGGGATCAACGATGTGTACGATCTGCTGCAGCATACAAGTCTGTCGATCGTCGGCGAACTGACGCTACCAATCGATCACTGTGTGCTCGTTTCATCCTCAACGGACGCTGATAAGATCGAGACCGTTTATAGCCATCCGCAGCCGTTCCAGCAATGCAGCCAATATTTAAGCCGCTATCCGCACTGGAAAATCGAGTACACCGAGAGCACCTCAGCGGCGATGGAAAAAGTCGCGCAGGCAAAATCCCCCTCCGTTGCCGCGCTGGGTAGCGAGGCCGGCGGCGCGCTGTACGGGCTGCAGGTGCTGGAGCACTGCCAGGCTAACCAGACGCAAAACATCACTCGTTTCCTGGTACTGGCGCGTAAAGCGGTGAACGTATCCGATCAGGTGCCGGCGAAAACGACGTTGTTAATCGCCACCGGCCAACAGGCTGGCGCGCTGGTTGAAGCGCTACTGGTGCTGCGCAACCACAACCTGATCATGAGCAAGCTGGAATCACGCCCCATCCACGGTAACCCGTGGGAAGAGATGTTTTATCTGGATATTCAGGCCAATCTGGAATCCCTTCCGCTACGTAAAGCCTTAAAAGAGCTGGCCGAAATTACCCGTTCGATGAAAGTACTGGGCTGTTACCCAAGCGAAAACGTCGTGCCGGTCGACCCAGCTTAACGTTCAATAAATTGCCGTTTCTTCATCCCTGCCACCGCAACCGGCAGGGTGAAGATGGCGCCGGAAAGCGGATATTGCGCCACTTCGTCGGCGTCCATATTTTCCCGGGTGGTAGTGATATAGAGCGTTTTCATGTCCGCGCCGCCGAAACACACCATCGTGGGGCAACGCACCGGCACGCGATACTCTTCCAGTTGTTCTCCGTTCGGCGAAAAGCGGGCAATCCGCCAGCCGTCAAACATCGCGCTCCAGTAACAGCCTTCTTCATCAACCGCCGCACCGTCAGGGATCCCCTCTCCCGGATGGAAACGACGAAACACTTCCCGTATGCCCGGCTCGCCCTGCTCATCCAGCGGCGTGCGGTAAATCACCGCGTTCGGCGTATCGGAGGTATACATCCAGCGCTTATCGTCGCTAAACGCCAGACCATTAGCACCATGAATATCGCACTGCACCACCTTTGGCGTCAGGTCATTATCAATCCGTACCAACAGCGCGCCATTGTAATCCCCCGGCCCCCAGAAGGTCCCTGCGTAAAAACGGCCATCCCGGTCGGTACCGCCGTCGTTAAAACGCGCGAGATCCGGGTTACTTGGGTTATCACAGATTTTGCGTTGCAGCAGACCGCGGGCATCACAAAGCCAGATACCGCTACGTAAGGCGACGATAAAACCGCCCTTCTCGCGTAGAGCAAAACAGCCCACTTCTTCGGGAAATTGCAGAACCTGGTGCTCTTTACTGCGTGTATCGTAGCGGTGAATTTCGCACTCCAGAATATCCGCCCAGTACAGTGCCTGCTCGGCATCGCTCCAGGTTGGGCATTCCGGCAGATGCCCGACGTAATCAAACAGTGGTTGCGGTTGTGCCATCTTTTCATCCCTATAAAAAAAGCCAGCGGGTTACCCCTCTGGCTTTATTGTATACACGTTTAGCGGGTTTACTGTCGATTATCATTCGCCTGGCGCAGCAGCGTGCGGCTTTCGCTCTGGAAGCGCTGGGCGTAATCGCCAAACCAGTGTTCGACTTTACGGAAGCTGTCGATAAACGCCTGCTTATCGCCCTGCTCCAGCAGGCCAATCGCTTCGCCGAAACGCTGGTAGTAACGCTTAATCAATGCCAGATTATTTTCTGACGACATAATGATGTCGGCATACAGCTGCGGATCCTGGGCAAACAGACGCCCCACCATCGCCAGCTCCAGCCGATAAATCGGCGAAGAGAGCGCCAATAGTTGCTCAAGACGAACGTTCTCTTCAGCCAGATGCAGGCCATAGGCGAAAGTGGCAAAGTGACGCAACGCCTGAATAAACGCCATGTTCTGATCGTGCTCAACGGCGCTGATGCGGTGCAGCCGCGCGCCCCAGACCTGAATCTGTTCAAGGAACCACTGGTACGCTTCCGGCTGACGCCCGTCGCAGTAAACCACCACCTGTTTCGCCAGGCTGCCGCTATCCGGGCCAAACATCGGGTGCAATCCCAATACCGGGCCGTTATGCGCCGCCAGCATCGCCTGCAGCGGCTCGGCTTTGATGGAAGCCAGATCGACCAGAATGCAATCCGCTGGCAGCGGCGGCAGACGCGAAATCGTCTCTGCAGTGGTATGGATCGGAACGCTGACGATAACCATCCCGGCATCGGCGACAATCTCTGTCGCCCGCGGCCAGTCTTCTTTTTCCAGCACCCGCACCTGATAGCCTGACAGCGTCAGCATCTTCTCAAACAGACGCCCCATCTGCCCACCGCCGCCAACAATGACCACCGGGCGCAGGTTCGGATGCAGCGTTTTGAAGCCTTTGTCGTTTTCACTTGAATACGATTCGCGCATCACCCGACGCAGGACATCCTCGATAAGATCCGGCGGCACACCGAGCGCCGCCGCCTCTTCCCGGCGGGAAGCCAGCATCGCGGCTTCGCGTTCCGGTACATAAATCGGCAGGCCATATTTACTCTTAACCTCGCCAACTTCCGCCACCAGCTCCAGGCGCTTTGCCAGCAAATCAAGCAGCGCCTTATCCACTTCATCAATTTGATCGCGCAATGCGGTCAGTTCAGCAACCATACAATCCTCTTAACCCAGACGTGCCGCCAGATGTCCGCGCAAATCACTATCGAGCTCGCGCAGCAGTGCATCGGTAGTTTCCCAGCTGATGCAGGCATCGGTGACGGATACGCCGTACTTCATATCGCAACGGGGCTGCTCAGAAGACTGATTGCCTTCGTGGATATTGCTCTCAATCATCAGGCCAATGATGGAACGGTTGCCATCTTTGATCTGCGCGACGACGGATTCCGCAACCGCCGGCTGACGACGGTAGTCTTTATTGGAATTACCATGACTGCAATCTATCATCAGCGACGGTTTCAGTCCCGCCTGCGCCATCTCTTTCTCGCACTTCTCAACGTCTTCCGGGCCGTAGTTTGGCGCTTTACCGCCGCGCAGAATGACGTGACCATCCGGATTCCCCTGGGTCTGCAGCAGGCAAACCTGGCCGGCCTGGTTGATGCCGACGAAGCGGTGCGGCATCGCGGCGGCGCGCATGGCGTTGATCGCCGTCGCCAGGCTGCCATCGGTACCGTTTTTAAAACCAACCGGCATCGACAGACCGGATGCCATTTCACGGTGAGTCTGCGATTCAGTGGTACGCGCGCCGATGGCGGACCAGCTGAACAGATCGCCAAGGTACTGTGGGCTATTTGGATCGAGCGCTTCTGTCGCCAGCGGCAGGCCCATATTGACTAAATCAACCAGCAGGCGACGCGCTATCTTGAGACCGCCTTCCACATCAAACGAGCCATCCATGTGCGGATCGTTAATCAGCCCTTTCCAGCCAACAGTGGTACGTGGCTTTTCAAAATAGACGCGCATCACCAGGTAGAGGCTATCGCTGACCTCTGCGGCAAGGGCTTTAAATCGACGAGCATATTCGATAGCAGCTTCCGGATCGTGGATTGAGCAAGGACCACAGACCACCAACAGACGCGGATCGCGGCCGGCAATAATGTTGGAAATAGTCTGACGGGAGTGCGCGATCTGCGCTTCCTGCTCCACGGTTAACGGGAATTCGGCTTTCAGTTGATCCGGGGTAATCAGAACTTGTTCATCGGTAATATGTACGTTATTCAGCGCGTCTTTTTGCATGATGGCGATCCTGTATAGCTCGTTTGCGATAGTCGTTGCCTCAGCGGGCATGACGTAACCATACCATATAAAGTAAAGATATCAATCCATATTACGTAAACATTATTTTACAACAGCAAAATAATTGGCATCGCATTGCCAGAAAAGTGTTCATATAAATGTACACATGGCGAAGACTCTTTTTTGCCGCCGCGTTTTACTCATTCCTTTACTAAAATTCCTGGTAAGGATTATCTCAAAGCGGCCGGGGCAGCTAATGACGCTTTTTGCCAATAATGCTATTCTCCGCTCAGGCAACTGCGAACTGCGTTTCCCGTGCAATAACGATTTGACGGACCCGTTAATGAAAGAGTTTTACCGTCTATTTTTGCTTTTCTTTTTGCTCATCGCGGGAGTTCCCGCTTTTGCCGCTGAGACATCTGAGAACGTTCGCGCCATAGTTTCGGGGATTGTGACTTATACGCGCTGGCCAAATTTATCCGGCCCGCCGAAGTTATGCGTTTTTTCCACCTCCCGATATATCCGCAGTTTGGCTCAGGAAGCGCCGGAAAATTTACCTTATCAACCGGTGATAGTTCGAAATTCACAGGAAGCCCTAAAGGCCAGCTGCGACGGTTTGTATTTCGGCAGTGAAACCCCGGATCAGCAGTCTGCATTAACAAAAAAATATGGCTCCCGTCCTCTATTACTCATAGCGGAACAAAATACCGATTGCTCTTTTGGCAGCGCTTTTTGCTTGCTCATAAATGACGATAGGGTGAGGTTTTCCGTTAATCTGGATGTCCTGACGCATAGCGGTGTACGGGTCAATCCGGACGTACTGATGCTTGCCCGGAAGAAATCACATGAATAAGGATTTTTCTCAGGCCCCGCGCCCCACTTTCAAAAACGCGTTACGCCGAATCAGCATGATAAGCGTAGTGATTTCGATGACGCTGGTCTGGCTTTTGCTCAGCGCCGCCTCCGTCATCACGTTAAAACAGTACGCGCAAAAAAATCTTGAGCTCACCGCGGCAACCATGGGCCGCAGCCTCGAAGCGGCACTGGTTTTTGGCGATGCCACCGCCGCAGAAGATACGCTGGCGACGCTTGGCAGACAGGGGCAATTTTCCGAAGCCACGCTTCTGGACAGCCATCAGCGTCATTTCGCCGACTGGCGTAATGACGCCTTAGTTAAAAACGAAAAATTCAGTGGTTATATTAGTAAATGGCTGTTTCCGGAACCGACTGTCCAGCCAATCTGGCATCAGGGGAAAATAATCGGTGAGCTTCGTCTGAAGGCGCTCGATCGGTTAATCAGTCATTTTCTCGGTACTTCGCTGATCGTTTTGACCGGCAGTATTCTGCTGGCGTCCGTTATCGCCCTGATGCTTACCCATTCTCTGCATCGCGGTATTGTCGCCGCCCTGCAAAGTATTACCGAAGTGGTACATGATATCCGCGAAAACCGCCATTTCTCGCGCCGTGTACCGGAAGAACGTATTGAGGAATTCCATCTCTTTGCCCAGGACTTCAATAGCCTGCTGGGAGAAATGGAGGATTGGCAGCGTCAACTGCAGGCGAAAAATGCGCAACTGCTGCGCAGCTCGTTGCATGATCCACTAACGGGATTGGCGAATCGCGCGGCGTTTCGCAACGTCATCGGTAAGCTAATGGACGATGACGCGGCACGTCATAGTTCGGCGCTGCTGTTTCTTGACGGCGATAATTTCAAACTCATTAACGATAACTGGGGACACGCTGCCGGCGATAAAGTCCTTATTGAGGTCGCCAGCCGCCTGATGGCATTCGTTGGCGATCAACATCAGGCATGGCGTCTGGGCGGCGATGAATTCGCCATTTTACTGCACGATGTGCATACCGAAACCGAAGTCCAGGCGCTTTGCGCAACGCTGTCCGAACAGTTTCTTCAGCCATTCAACCTCCACAATGGCCACACGGCAACGCTCTCTTTGAGTATTGGCTATGCTTTGACCTGGGAACACACCTCGGTGGAGGAGCTGCAGGAACTGGCCGATCAGAATATGTATCGGATGAAAAACCAGCGTTTTCATCACACACAAAAATAAGAAGGAATGACTATGCTCAGGCAATTTATTGCGCCCACTCTTCTGGCTGCTTTTCTCCTCACTGGGTGCCAGGCGCCAGGTAAGTTCTCGAAAGAACAGGTCGCAGCAATGAAGTCTTACGGCTTTACCGAAGCCGCCGGTGATTGGTCCTTAGGTTTGTCTGACAGCATTCTGTTTGACAAAAACGACTATCGCCTGCGTCCCGACAGCCAGCAGCAAATCCACAGTATGGCCGCACGGTTAGCTGAAACCGGTATTACCCATAGCCGTCTTGAAGGTCATACCGATAACTACGGCGAAGACAGCTACAACGAAGCGCTGTCATTAAAGCGCGCCAACAGCGTGGCGGATGCCTGGGCTGAAGGCGCGAAAATTCCGCGCAGTAATTTAACCACCCGCGGATTAGGTAAAAAGTACCCCATCGCCAGCAACAATACCGCGGCAGGCCGTGCTGAAAACCGCCGTGTTACCGTGGTGATCAGCACGCCTTAAGCGCGTTAGTCTACCGACTTAACCAGCCTCATCGCTGAAGCCGCGCGCCAGCGCAGGTAATCAACCACGAGGCACGCCGCGAGGCTGACGCCCATCAGCGGCACCGCCAGCCCGAGCAGGAGCGCTATTAACAGCGCAAGCGCCCGGGCAGCGACACTTAGTCCCAGCCACGCTTGCACCAACGTTTGTGCAGGATTAAACGCACTCTGCGCCGGACGGCGGATCCACCACAGGCGATAGCCGACGATGATCATGACGCACAGGGCCAACCCGAATGCCACCAACAGCAACTGGTTCGCCAACCCGAACAGTATTCCCATATGAAAATCGACGCCCCAACGGGTCAGCTTTGCCATCAGCGGGAAATCGCTAAAGCGGGTACGATCCACGACTTGTAACGTCTCGCCATCGATGGCCACAGCATCGACCCGCGTCGGCCAACTACGGTCAATTTCATTCACCGTCCACGCCATCCCCGCGCTTTTTGGCGGCCGGATCTCCAGCTTGCTGGCCGTTAGACCTGCGGCCTGCGCCACCTGCAATACGCTATCGAACCGATCCGCAGTCACTTTCACCTGTGGCTCATCCATTGCCATATGCGCCATGTGGTGCCCGGCGTGCGGATCGGGCGGCATCGCCTCCCCGCCATGAAGTTGCGTATTGACCTGCGGCGTTAGCCAGCCAAACGCGGCGCGCATCTTATCGACGTTACCGCCCGCCCACTGCGACCAGGTTAAGCCGGTGGCGGAAAACAGTAACATGCCGACCAGTAACATCCAGCCCAGCGTCACGTGCAGACGTCGGGTAATTTGCAGCCTATTGTGTATCCGCCGCTTCGGACGGGTCATCGCCCATAGCGCAATACCGCCCAACGCCGCAACCCACATCCAGGAGGCCGCCAGTTCGCTGTACAGTCTGCCGCCGTCGCCCAACAGCAAGGATTTATGCGCGTAATCAATCCACTGGCGCAGCGGTAAAATACCGCTGGTACCGTAAACCGTCAGATCGCCTTTGACTCGTAGTGTCACCGGGTCAACAAAAATAGCCCGGTTTTCTGATTCCCCCAGCCGCGGGTCGGCAAACATCACCCGCGTCGTTTCGCCGGCGGTAATACCCGGGCGCACGGCCTGCAGGCGGAGGTTGTTTTGCGTAGCCTCTTTGGCGACGGCAATTTGCGCGCTAAGCGGCTGTCTTTCGCCGTTGAGCGAACCCTGTAAGGCCTCATGGTACAGCCAGTTTTCCAGTTGCGGCGTGGCGACATACAGCGTGCCGGTCAAGGCCGCGACAAAGATAAATGGTCCAATAAACAGACCAATATAGAAATGGAGGCGCCGCAGCAGGTTTAACCATGCCGCGCGCGAGGTGCAGGTTGTCATACTCTTCCTTTTTTAAAGCAAAAGAGGTCGTTGCGCAGTACGCAGATTCATTTTTATTAAAGGGAAAAAGCAGACAGCCGCGGCGGCGCACGGGTTTCAGGGTAGAGCCAGGGGAAGTAGTGCCAGTGTTTTAATACCGGGCGAGAAGCCGGCAGGCGGATACGCCGCAGGATCATGGCGAAGAACAGCGCCAGCGCGAACAGCAGCCCCGGTACGTGCGCTAATAGCACGCAATAGCCGCAAGCTTCGGCGTGATCGACCGGCATGCTATGCGCCGGCTGCGACGCGCTGTCAGCGCCGTGCATCATTACCATCTCATGTCCGGACATCCCATCATGAGATTCGCCCATCGGCATAGCATGATGCATGCCCGGCATTACGCTCATGGGATCTTTCTGCAGCGAAACGGAGATCAGCGGCGCCACCACGATCAGCAGGATCGCAAACAGCGCCAGCCAGGCGGCCCGCCGTTGCAATGCTGATTGTGAAAAAATAGTGCCGTTCACCGCCCCTCCGAAATCCGGGCGATATTGTAATTGATTTACATCAAAATAGTTAAAATTTAGATAAAAAAAGGGCCAGCCATCTGGCCAGCCCTTTCTATCAGGATGTCGCGAAAGCGAATCTTAGTTAAGACGCTCTTTGATACGAGCAGACTTACCGGTACGCTCACGCAGGTAGTACAGTTTAGCTTTACGTACAGCACCACGACGTTTAACAGCAATGCTGTCAACTACCGGAGAGTGAGTCTGGAAGACACGCTCAACGCCTTCGCCGTTGGAAATTTTACGAACAGTGAATGCAGAGTGCAGACCGCGGTTACGAATAGCGATAACCACGCCCTCGAATGCCTGCAGACGTTTTTTGGAACCTTCAACAACCCATACTTTCACTTCCACGGTATCACCCGGACGGAAGGAAGGTACGTCCTGCTTCATCTGTTCTTGTTCAAGTTGCTTAATAATGTTGCTCATAATTTAATCTCTTATCCTGGGTAAACTGATATTGGGGGCTCACGCCTGCCCATCATGTTTATGCTGCTGTTGCGCGTGTTCGCTTTTGAACTGCGCCAGCAACTTTGCTTGCTCTTCAGTCAGAGCCAGGTTTTCCAGAAGTTCAGGTCTTCTAAGCCAGGTGCGGCCCAGCGACTGCTTCAGACGCCAGCGACGTATCTCAGCATGGTTCCCCGACAGCAATACTGGCGGTACTTCCATCTCTTCTAACACTTCAGGACGGGTATAGTGCGGGCAATCCAGCAACCCATCAGCAAAGGAATCTTCCGTTGCTGATGCTTCATGTCCCAGTACTCCCGGAATGAACCGGGAAACGGAGTCAATCAGCGTCATTGCCGGTAACTCACCACCGCTGAGAACGTAATCGCCGATTGACCATTCTTCGTCAATTTCGGTTTGGATTACGCGCTCGTCTATCCCTTCGTAGCGACCGCACACCAGAATCAGTTTCTGATTCGTTGCCAGTTCGCTGACGCCCGCTTGATCAAGCTTGCGTCCCTGAGGTGACAGATAAATCACCTTTGCGCCTTCACCTGCCGCGGCTTTTGCTGCATGAATGGCATCCCGTAAGGGTTGAACCATCATTAGCATCCCCGGTCCGCCGCCGTAAGGACGATCGTCCACGGTACGGTGCCGGTCATGAGCGAAGTCGCGAGGACTCCAGCTTTCGATGCTCAGCAGGCCATTTTTTACTGCCCGGCCAGTTACCCCGTAATCGGTAATTGCGCGGAACATTTCAGGAAACAGGCTAATTATGCCAATCCACATAGCGCCGTCTTTTACCGTTTATCCGGAGAATTTAAAAACCAGGATCCCAATCTACTTCGATAGTACGAGTAGCGAGATCGACTTTCTTGATAACCTGCCCATCGAGGAACGGAACCAACCGCTCCTTGATGCCAAATGCATCTTTCAGGTTTGCCTTGATGACGAGAACGTCATTCGACCCGGTTTCCATCATATCAATGACTTTACCCAGGCTATAGCCTTCGGTGGTAACTACCTGGCAACCCATCAGGTCTTTCCAGTAATAGTCGCCCTCTTCCAGCGCCGGCAGCTGCGATGAATCAACGATAATTTCGCAATTAGTCAGGAGATTCGCCGCATCACGATCGTCAATGCCTTTCAGCTTGATGATGATGTCCTGATTGTGGTGGCGCCAGCTTTCCAGCTCAACAACCTGCCACTGACCCGCCTTCTGGATTAACCAGGGCTGATAGTCAAAAATGCTTTCAGCGTCTTCGGTGGAGGAAAACACTCTGAGCCAACCACGGATACCGTAGGAAGAACCCATTTTCCCCAATACAATCGGATCAACAGGTGCTTGTGCGGTGTGTTGCTTGCTCATCATGACCACCGTGACAGATTAAGCTGCTTTGTTAGCGGCTTTGATCAGCGCGGCAACGCGATCGGAAACAGTAGCGCCCTGGCCAACCCAGTGAGCGATACGATCCAGATCCAGGCGGGTGCCTTCTTCTTTCTCGGTAGCGATCGGGTTGAAGAAGCCAACGCGCTCGATGAAGCGACCGTTGCGTGCATTACGGCTGTCGGTGACAACAACCTGGTAGAACGGACGCTTTTTAGCGCCGTGACGTGCTAAACGAATAGTTACCATAACATCCTCTTGTGTGAATAAAACAACCGGGCCCCATCGAGGAACGGAGCCCGGTGTCATATTAAAAGCCCGAAAATTTTACTGATTTCTGGGAAAAATGCAATCAGCATCTTGGTACTGAGCATTAAACAAGGGATAGAAGGCGTATATCGGTGCAGCTAGTTTAGTTCCGGCGTGCGCGCAGAAAGCGGAGCGTACACGTAGTACGTGAGCATTTCGAGCACACCCCGGAGCTAAAATGGCAAACAAGATAGCCTTATACCCTTGTTTTTAGCGGCCTGGGAAACCTGGCGGCATCATCCCTTTCATCCCGCGCATCATCTTCATCATGCCGCCTTTCGACTTCATCTTCTTCATCATGCGCTGCATGTCGTCGAACTGCTTCAGCAAGCGGTTCACGTCCTGCACCTGCATCCCGCAACCGGCGGCGATACGGCGTTTACGCGAACCTTTGATGATTTCCGGCTTGGCGCGCTCTTTCATCGTCATCGAGTTGATGATCGCTTCCATACGCACCAGCACTTTGTCGTCCATCTGCGCTTTCACGTTATCGGGAATTTGCCCCATGCCCGGCAGTTTGCCCATCAGGCTGGCCATGCCGCCCATGTTTTTCATCTGGCGCAGTTGCTCAAGGAAGTCGGTCAGATCGAAACCGTCGCCTTTCTTCAGCTTGGATGCCAGCTTCTCGGCCTGCGCGCGGTCAACTTTGCTCTCGATATCTTCGATAAGCGACAGCACGTCGCCCATGCCAAGAATACGGGAAGCGATACGGTCCGGGTGGAACGGCTCCAGCGCTTCGGTTTTCTCGCCGACGCCGAGGAATTTAATCGGCTTGCCGGTGATATGACGAATCGACAGCGCCGCGCCGCCGCGGGCGTCGCCGTCCACTTTGGTCAGCACCACGCCGGTCAAAGGCAGCGCTTCGTTAAAGGCCTTCGCGGTATTCGCCGCATCCTGACCGGTCATCGCATCGACGACGAACAGCGTCTCAACCGGATTAATCGCGGCGTGGACCTGTTTGATTTCGTCCATCATCGCTTCATCGACGTGCAGACGGCCGGCGGTATCCACCAGCAGCACGTCGTAGAATTTCAGCTTCGCTTCTTTCAGCGCCGCGTTGACGATATCAACCGGCTTCTGGCCAACGTCGGACGGGAAGAAATCCACGCCGACCTGCTCTGCCAGCGTTTCCAGCTGTTTAATCGCCGCCGGGCGGTATACGTCCGCGGAAACGACCAGCACTTTTTTCTTGTGCTTCTCGCGCAGGAATTTACCCAGCTTACCGACGCTGGTCGTTTTACCCGCACCCTGCAGGCCCGCCATCAGGACGACGGCCGGCGGCTGCGCGGCTAAATCCAGCGTCTGGTTTTCTTCGCCCATCGCCGCAACCAGCTCGTTGCGAACAATCTTGACGAACTCCTGACCTGGCGTCAGGCTTTTATTGACTTCATGGCCTACCGCGCTCTCTTTGACGCGGCTGATGAAATCACGCACCACCGGAAGCGCGACGTCGGCCTCCAGCAGCGCCATGCGCACTTCGCGCAGGGTGTCTTTAATGTTGTCTTCGGTAAGGCGTCCGCGGCCGCTAATGTTGCGCAGCGTACGCGACAAACGATCGGTTAAATTATCAAACATTGTCTCTCGCCTGAGGTGGAAACGGTCGGTCGCCGCAGCGACACAAAAATACGGATTTGGCGCAGTATAACACGACATAAACCTGAATGTGCTGCAACGGTTGGAGCAGACGTCGCGTGACGCTATACTGCTTCTCTTTCTTATTTAGTCAACAGTCGACGCTCCTATGCCTGTGTTTGCTCTACTTGCCCTTGTCGCCTACTCCATCAGCCTTGCGCTGATCATCCCTGGCCTGCTGCAAAAAAACAGCAGCTGGCGGCGGATGGCGATTCTCTCCGCGACGATAGCGCTGATTTGCCACGCCTTCGCGCTGGAGTCACGTATTTTCCCCGGCGGCGAAGGTGGGCAAAATCTCAGCTTACTTAACGTCGGCTCGCTGGTCAGCCTGATGATCTGTACGGTGATGACCATCGTCGCCTCGCGTAATCGCGGCTGGCTATTGCTGCCTATCGTATACGCCTTCGCGCTGATCAACCTCGCCTTCGCCACCTTCGTGCCTAACGAGTACATCACCCACCTCGAAACCACCCCGGGGATGTTGGTGCATATCGGCCTGTCGCTCTTTGCCTACGCCACGCTTATCATCGCCGCGCTGTACGCGCTGCAGCTGGCGTGGATTGACTATCAGCTTAAAAATAAAAAGCTGGCTTTCAGCAGCGAAATGCCGCCGCTGATGAGTATTGAGCGTAAAATGTTTCATATCACCCAGGTTGGCGTCGTGCTGCTGACCCTGACGCTGTGCACCGGGTTGTTCTATATGCACAACCTGTTTAATACCGAAAATATTGATAAGGCAGTGCTGTCTATCGTGGCCTGGTTTGTCTATATCGTACTGCTGTGGGGGCACTACCACGAAGGCTGGCGCGGTCGCCGGGTGGTCTGGTTTAACGTCGCCGGAGCCGGGCTGCTGACCCTGGCTTATTTTGGCAGCCGCGTCCTGCAGCAGTTTGTTAGTTAAAGACTAAGGAGTCTCTCCTGGAACACATTTCTACCACCACGCTGATCGTCACGCTGATCATCATGGTGATTATCTCCGCCTATTTCTCCGGTTCCGAAACCGGCATGATGACGCTGAACCGCTATCGGCTGCGCCATATGGCGAAACAAGGCAACCGCCCGGCTAAGCGGGTGGAAAAGCTGCTGCGTAAGCCGGATCGCCTCATTAGCCTGGTGCTCATCGGCAACAACCTCGTCAATATCCTGGCCTCGGCGCTCGGAACCATCGTCGGCATGCGTCTGTACGGCGACGCCGGCGTGGCTATCGCCACCGGCGTGCTCACCTTTGTCGTGCTGGTGTTTGCCGAAGTCTTACCTAAAACCATTGCCGCCCTGTACCCGGAAAAGGTCGCCTACCCCAGCAGTTTCCTGTTGGCGCCGCTACAGGTACTGATGATGCCGCTGGTGTGGCTGTTGAACACCATTACCCGCGTACTGATGCGCATGATGGGCATTAAGACCGATCACGTCATTAGCGGCGCATTGAGTAAAGATGAACTGCGAACGATTGTGAATGAATCCCGTTCACAAATCTCACGGCGGAATCAGGACATGCTGCTGTCGGTCCTGGATCTGGAAAAGGTCAGCGTTAATGACATCATGGTGCCACGCAATGAGATCGTCGGTATCGATATCAACGATGACTGGAAATCTATCGTCCGCCAGCTAACCCACTCGCCGCATGGCCGTATCGTGCTGTATCGTGATTCGCTGGACGATGCCATCAGCATGCTGCGCGTCCGTGAAGCCTATCGGCTGATGACGGAAAAGAAAGAGTTCACAAAAGAGATCATGTTACGAGCGGCAGATGAGATTTACTTTGTGCCGGAAGGTACGCCGCTCAGCACGCAATTGGTGAAATTCCAGCGTAATAAAAAGAAAGTCGGCCTGGTGGTTGATGAATATGGTGATATTCAGGGGCTGGTCACCGTTGAGGATATTCTTGAAGAAATCGTGGGAGACTTCACTACCTCAATGTCGCCGACCCTTGCCGAAGAAGTGACGCCGCTTAATGACGGCTCGGTGATTATCGACGGCGGCGCCAACGTGCGGGAAATCAACAAAGCGTTCAACTGGCACCTGCCGGAAGACGACGCGCGTACCGTTAACGGCATTATTCTGGAAGCGCTGGAGGAGATCCCAGTCCCTGGAACCCGCGTACGTATCGAACAGTATGATATCGATATTCTCGACGTACAGGACAATATGATTAAGCAGGTGAAGGTGATGCCGGTGAAATCATTACGCGAAAGCGTGGCCGAATAGCGCAGCCAGCAAAGAACAACGGCGAACTTCGGTTCGCCGTTTTTTTATTTAAAGCCAATAAAAACGGCCACCCGCAGGCAGCCGTTACTGGCGAACTAGCGAATTACTTCGCTTTCGCGACGGTTACCATTGCGGCGCGAATAGTACGACCGTTCAGGGTATATCCCTTCTGCATAACACCCAGTACGTTACCGGCAGCCACATCGTCAGACTCGACCATGGCGATGGCCTGATGCACGTTAGGATCCAGCGGTACGTTGGTATCGGCTACCACTTCCACGCCAAACTTACGCACGACGTCCAGCATCGATTTCAGGGTCAGTTCGATCCCTTCAACCATCGGCGCCATATCCGGGTTAGCTTTATCAGCCACTTCCAGCGCGCGATCCAGGCTATCGATAACCGGCAGCAGTTCGTTGACGAACTTCTCCAGGGCGAATTTATGCGCTTTCTCGATATCCTGTTCGGTGCGACGACGCAGGTTATCTTCTTCCGCTTTTGCGCGCAGCATCACATCACGTTCACGCTTTTGCGCTTCGGCCAGCTGTGCTTCCAGATTCGCAATTTTTTCATCGCGCGGATCCACCTGCTCAGCAGAAACCTCAGGCTCTACCGCCTCTACGTTGTCGTGCTGCTCCGTGATAATTTCTTCCGGGGCTTGCCCCTCAGGCGTTTTCTGTTCTTTACTACTCATGAATTTCTCCGCGTTTTTTTCGCATTCATCTCGCTAACTTCGCTTATTATGGGGATCAGTTTCCGGGATTCAAGGGAAGCAGACAGATTGTCATCATTCATTTAACCCAAGGACATCCAGATCATGAAGAACCATTTCAAGTGTATCGGCATTGTGGGACACCCTCGTCACCCAACCGCCCTGACCACACATGAAATGCTCTGGCGCTGGCTATGCGGCAAAGGCTATGAGGTGCTGGTCGAGCAGCAAATCGCCCATGAACTCCAGCTTAGCAATGTTAAAACCGGCACGCTGGCGGAAATCGGCCAGCAGGCGGATCTGGCGGTGGTGGTCGGCGGTGACGGCAATATGCTCGGCGCGGCGCGTACCCTGGCGCGCTATGACATCAACGTCATCGGCATTAACCGCGGCAATCTTGGTTTTCTTACCGACCTTGACCCGGATAACGCGCTCCAGCAGTTGGCCGATGTACTTGAAGGCCACTATATCGCCGAAAAACGTTTTCTGCTGGAAGCCCAGGTGTGCCAGCATGACTGCCAGAAGCGCATCAGCACGGCTATCAATGAAGTAGTGCTGCATCCGGGTAAAGTCGCGCACATGATTGAGTTCGAGGTCTATATCGATGAAGTGTTCGCCTTCTCCCAGCGCTCCGACGGCCTGATCATCTCCACGCCTACCGGTTCGACGGCCTATTCGCTCTCTGCCGGCGGCCCTATCCTCACCCCTTCTCTGGACGCCATCACCCTGGTGCCGATGTTCCCGCATACGCTATCAGCGCGACCGCTGGTGATTAACGGCGATAGCACCATTCGCCTGCGCTTCTCGCAGCGCTGCAACGATCTGGAAATCAGCTGCGACAGCCAGATTGCGCTGCCCATCCAGGACGGCGAAGATGTGCTCATCCGCCGCTGTGATTATCACCTCAATCTGATTCACCCGAAAGACTATAGTTATTTCAATACATTAAGCACCAAGCTTGGGTGGTCGAAAAAATTGTTCTGATTTTACAAGCTGCCTCTTTACTGGATAAAAAACCAGTCTATACTGTACGAAAACACAGTAATGGTTTTTCATACAGGAAGGCAGCTATGTTGGCGCAACTCACCATCAGCAATTTCGCTATCGTTCGTGAACTGGAAATTGATTTTCACAGCGGCATGACCGCCATCACCGGGGAAACCGGCGCCGGGAAATCCATTGCCATCGACGCGCTGGGGCTGTGCCTCGGCGGCCGAGCCGAAGCTGACATGGTGCGCCGTGGCGCCAGTCGTGCCGACCTGTGCGCGCGCTTCGCGCTGAAAGATACCCCTGCCGCCCAGCGCTGGCTGGAAGAGAACCAACTGGAGAGCGGGCGTGAGTGTTTACTTCGCCGCGTGATCAGCGCTGACGGCCGCTCCCGCGGTTTCATCAACGGCACCGCCGTGCCTCTTTCTCAGCTTCGCGAGCTGGGCCAGTTGCTTATCCAGATCCACGGCCAGCATGCCCATCAGTTACTCACCAAAGCCGAACATCAGAAAACCCTGCTTGATGGTTATACCGGTGAGTATGCGCTTACTCAACGCATGGCGGAGCGCTACCGCCAGTGGCACCAGAGCTGCCGGGAGCTGGCGCAGCATCAGCAGCAGAGCCAGGAGCGCGCCGCCCGCGCAGACCTGCTGCAATACCAGCTCAAAGAGCTGAACGAATTTAATCCTCTGCAGGGCGAGTTCGAACAGATTGACGAAGAGTACAAACGTCTGGCCAACAGCGGCCAGCTGCTCAGTACCTGTCAGCATGCGTTAACGGTACTGGCCGACGGTGAAGAGGCCAATTTGCAAAGCCAGCTTTATACCGCTAAACAGCTGGTTAGCGAGCTGGTCGGTATGGATAGCAAACTCTCCGGCGTGCTCGATATGCTGGAAGAAGCCTCTATTCAGCTCAGCGAGGCGACTGATGAGCTGCGCCACTACAATGACCGTCTCGATCTCGACCCTAACCGTCTGTTCGAGCTGGAACAGCGCATTTCCCGGCAGATTGCGCTGGCGCGTAAGCATCAGATTGCGCCGGAAGAGCTGCCGGCGTTCTATCAGGCCATGCTGGATGAGCAGCGTCTGCTGGACGATAGCGCCGGTTCGCTGGAGTCGCTGAGCCAGCTGGTCGTTGAGCATCACCGCCTGGCGCTGGAAACGGCGCAAGAACTGCACGCCCTGCGTCAGCGCAGCGCCGACGAACTCACCCAGTTGATTACTGAAAGTATGCACTCACTTTCTATGCCTCACGGCGTGTTTGCCATTGATGTCGCCTTTGATGAACGCCATCTGACCGCCGAAGGCGCCGACCATATTGAGTTCCGCGTTACCACCAACCCGGGGCAACCGCTGCAGCCGATCGCTAAAGTGGCCTCCGGCGGCGAGCTGTCGCGTATCGCACTGGCTATTCAGGTTATTACCGCTCGTAAAATGGAGACCCCGGCGCTGATTTTCGATGAGGTCGATGTTGGCATCAGCGGCCCGACGGCGGCGGTGGTCGGCAAACTGCTCCGCCAGTTGGGAGAATCCACGCAGGTCATGTGCGTGACTCACCTGCCGCAGGTTGCTGGCTGTGGTCACCATCATTTCTTCGTTTGCAAAGAGACCGATGGCGAGATGACCGAGACGCACATGCATGCGCTGGATAAACGCGCCAGAATGCAGGAACTGGCCCGTCTGCTGGGCGGTAGCGAGGTGACCCGCAACACCCTGGCGAACGCGAAAGAGTTGCTTGCGGCGTAAACTTTTTGATTTTCACAGAGTCATAGTGAACAGCAAATTGCCAATAGACCTGCAGTCGAAGGTTCCCAACCGGGCAAAGGTCTATTATTATCGGCATATTACAGATGAGCCACGTATTGCTCGGGCCCAAAAAGGAATCAAATCACTATGCGCTGTAAAACGCTGACTGCTGCCACAGCGGTTCTCCTTATGTTGACCGCAGGCTGTTCCACTCTGGAACGAGTGGTTTACCGTCCTGATATCAACCAGGGTAACTATCTGGCACCTAATGATGTCGCAAAAATCCGTGTTGGCATGACGCAACAACAGGTTGCTTATGCGCTGGGTACGCCGATGATGTCAGATCCATTTGGTAGCAACACCTGGTTCTACGTTTTCCGCCAGCAGCCGGGCCATGAGAAAGTGACCCAGCAGACACTGACGCTGACCTTCGACAGCAGCGGTGTGTTAACCAACATTGATAACAAACCGGCGCTGACCAAGTAATCTCAGGCCTGTAGAAATGCAAAAAGCGCTCAATGAGCGCTTTTTTTATTGTGCATCCCCGCTTATTTCTCAGCGTGCTTTTCAGCCCGCTGCCGGCGCAGCTCTTTCGGGTCAGCAATCAGCGGGCGATAAATCTCTACGCGGTCGCCATCATGGACTTCGTCATGCAGCTTGACCGGACGGCTGTAGATACCGACTTTATTCTTCGCCAGATCGATATCTTCGCGCAGCGCCAGAATACCGCTGGAGATAATCGCCTGCTCGACCGTTGCCCCAGCCTGCAGCTTCACGCGTTGCAGGTACTGTTTTTCCGGCAACGCATAGGCGACTTCAACCACAATATTAGCCGACACGATACACCTCTTTGGCGCGCGTGGTGAACGCTTGCACCATATTGGCGGCCAGCTCTTTAAATATGCGACCAAAAGCCATTTCAATCAGCTTGTTGGTGAACTCAAAATCGAGATGAAACTCAATTTTGCACGCATCCGGGCTGAGCGGAATAAACTTCCAGCCGCCAATCAGCTTTTTGAACGGCCCATCGACCAGGCTCATCAGGATACTCTGGTTATCGGTCAGTGTATTACGCGTCGTGAAAGTCTTGCTGATGCCGGCCTTGGACACATCAACCGCCGCCGTCATTTGCGTCGGCCCGGCCTCCAGTACTCGGCTACCGGTGCAGCCAGGCAGGAAATCGGGATAGGACTTCACATCATTTACGAGTTGATACATCTGTTCCACGCTGAAAGGCACCAGCGCAGTACGGCTAATCTGAGGCATAGCAGGTTCCACATTTAAACACGGGACAAATAATATCATTTATCTGCTGCTAAAAAAAACGCTGTACCATAACTCGTGCTAAGATAGCCCATTACGCCTCGCAGGAAGGATTGAGGTAACAATGTTTAGAACTAGCGATGACTTCAGGACATTATGACTAAGAAAAAAGCCCACAAACCTGGATCAGCCACCATTGCGCTGAATAAACGCGCCCGTCACGAATACTTTATCGAAGATGAATACGAGGCAGGCCTCGCGCTGCAGGGTTGGGAAGTGAAATCTCTGCGTGCCGGCAAAGCCAACATCGGCGATAGCTATGTCATTCTGAGAGATGGCGAAGCCTATCTTTTCGGCGCCAACTTTACGCCAATGGCGGTCGCCTCCACGCATTACGTTTGCGATCCGACCCGAACCCGCAAGCTGCTGCTCAATCAGCGCGAGCTCGATGCGCTATATGGCCGCATCAACCGCGAAGGTTATACCGTCGTCGCCCTGTCGTTGTACTGGAAGAACGCCTGGTGCAAAGTGAAAATCGGCGTGGCGAAAGGTAAGAAACAGCACGATAAGCGCACCGACGTGAAAGATCGTGAATGGGCGGTCGATAAGGCGCGCATCATGAAGAACGCCGGGCGGTAATTCCCCCTCTCTGCGGGCCAGCTCCCCCTGGCCCCACGCTATATTGCTGTTGTCGCTGCTTTTTCACTCGATATGCCGCCAGAATCCTCGCTTCGGGGGCTGGTAACCACCTTCATAAATCTGTTATACTTCAAGTACACATTGGGGCTGATTCTGGATTCGACGGGATTCGCGAAACCCAAGGTGCATGCCGAGGGGCGGTTGGCCTCGTAAAAAGCCGCAAAAAAATAGTCGCAAACGACGAAAACTACGCTTTAGCAGCTTAATAACCTGCTTAGAGCCCTCTCTCCCTAGCCTCCGCTCTTAGGACGGGGATCAAGAGAGGTCAAACCCAAAAGAGATCGCGCGGATGCCCTGCCTGGGGTTGAAGTGCTAAAACTAATCAGGCTAGTTCGTTAGTGGCGTGTCTGTCCGCAGCTGGCGTGCGAATGTAAAGACAAACTAAGCATGTAGTACCGAGGATGTAGGAATTTCGGACGCGGGTTCAACTCCCGCCAGCTCCACCAAACAAAACAAAGGGTTACGTGAAAACGTAACCCTTTTTCTTTAATGGTGGCGGCAAAATGGCGGCAGCCGCTTTACCCAATGCTCAACAACTTCTGTATCCGTTTAGATAATGAATGTGATTCACATGAACGAGTGAAATTCCTGACGCATAAAAAAACCTGCCTCAGCAGGTTCTTGGTTTAAAAATTCATGTGCCCTTGACCACCCGGCAAAGGGTGCGGTGGTGCATTATTAATTAATGTCGGCGTTACGATAAACCGCACTACCGTTTCATGGGTGACAAATGTGCTGCCACAATTAATGTTCTGGCACTGACAGTAACGCTCCTTCGTGCTGTCCGTAACCTGAAAACTGCTCCGGGTATGCGCCGCATGTCCACACTTTGGGCAATTCATCATTTTTTATTCTCCGCCACCTTAAGTTCTCGATAATGATACACACATAATCAATATTGAGAACATGTTTATTCCATTTCTAAATCATCAATTTTTACTTCAAGCTCCAGACTGGTGGTAAAGCCATTATCCGGGCTGACCGTATGCGTCAAAGTTGTAATGGTCCATTCGGCCTCGTCGATAGGCTGCTTAAAACCGCTCACCTTTACTGGCATTTCTGTATAGAGATCTGCCCGGCCCTCTGCAAGCTGCAGGGAGAATGACGCAACACCACGCTGCAAACGCTCCCACTGCATTTTTGCCGCACGCTCAGCATTACTGCGGTTTGCATAGGTGCGATTTAGTACCAGCACGTTTTCATCCGTTCCCACCAGATAATCACCCTGTTTTACTTCCGCCTCTTTAGGTGTGGTGGTTTTCTTCCGACGGCGCTTAACTTTCGTTGTTTCTTTTTTCTTAGGTTCGCGGGTATGCAGCCAACTGGCAATTACGCCGGTATAAGCACCACGATCATCCAGGGTAAAACGATGACCGTCACCGGCTTTACGCTCAATGGTGATAACAGGCAATGGCTTACCGCTCGCCGTTCTTCCCTGCCCCTGCCGGATAAACAGCAGGTTTCCATCCTTAACGGAAACAATCGCGCCAAACTGGCGCGCCAGTTTCATCAGAAAACTGGCATCGCTTTCATTGGTCTGGTCCATATGATCCAGCGCCTTATCTGTCAGGTCTTTACCCAGCGCCATTTTGAGCTTATGCCGGGCGGCAATTTCCTTTACAACCTCCCCCACCGTTGTCTGGTGCCATGACTTTTCACGCCGGGTATTGAGGGTTTCCCGGAAATCTGCACTCCGCGCCCGGATGGTAAGACGATCAGGGGCACCGCTATGCTCAATCTCATCCACAGTGAATGCTCCTTTTGGGAAAAGCAGCTGGCCCTTCCATCCCAGCGCCAGCTGGATAACGGCACCACGTCGCGGCAGAACAATCTGCCCGTCAGCGTCGTCCAGCTCCAGATCAAGCTGGTCTGCTTCAAAACCCCGGTTATCGGTCAGCGTCAGACTCAGCAGACGTGCATCCAGTACGGTAGTCACGTCCTTACCTTCAATGGTGATACTAAAAGCCGGGCTTTTGCTGTTGGGATCAAAAAGTTCAGAACTAACATTCACTGCAGCATCCCTCCAACCGTGTTTTTAATATTACCTATTGCAGACGTTGCAGAGTTCTGCAGATTACTGAGCTGATCGCTGAGATTACCGAACATATCAGACAGCGACTCATCAACCCTTTTCAGGGTCAGCGTAAACTCAATACGGCGAGGCATTCCGCTTGCAAAAAACTCCGTTTTTGTCTGACTCAGCCCCTCGATCACAAACATGCCGTAAATGGTCCCGCTCCCCTCAATCAGGGGCCACGCTTTGCCCAGCTCAGCCATTTGCTCTAGTGCCAACAATGACATCCTGCCGCCGGTGACTTCCGGCAGCAGTACACCAGATAACGTCAGCGAATCGTTATCCGGTCCAAGAAACTGCGTTGATGGTCGGCGGTTCACCCGGCTGTTTGCGGCGTGTCGCCAGCTTCGCTGATACTGCAGCTCCTGATAGGGCACGGTACGCAACATAAAGACATATAACCCAAGCACCATCATCATGAATCATATCCCCCTTGATCGCTGAAATTACTGCGCGCTTTCGCCCTGGCTTTGCGCTCGCGCTCATCAAGCTGCCGCGCGACTTCGCGGGCAATATCCTGCGCACTCTGCCCAGGCTGGGCAGTGATATGAATGGGCGCGTTAATCTCATAACGGATCACTGACGGTACGCTGGCAGATTTCACAGGTTGACTTTGTTTGTATGCCATTGCTGGTAGGCTGTACAGATGCAGAGGTGCGGCCTCTGCAGGCGCTGCAGCTACGCCCATGACACCTGCAACGACGGAAGCCAGCGCGGCAGTGCGCCGCCTGCTGGTCACATTTGCGGGACCGTTCACTATTTCAGGGCCGTTCTCCCCAACGATGCCAAACTGACCACGCGGGATCGTGCCTCCGCTGTCATACATACCTGCAAACCCCATAGACGGAAATCCACCTGGCGGCAGCACTACCTTACCGTCACTGTTCACCGTGGCTGGCTGTTGCCGTGTAATCTGTTCGGGGAGTTTTGCTTTTGCCGCCTCCTTACTGACGATGCCGAGTTTTTCAAGTAACCACGACACACCTGATTTAAGCGACTCAAGCGGATGCATCACCATATTCAGACCTTCAGTCAGCGCCTCACCAAACCTGCGCCCCATTGCCGCTGCGCTGTTCAGTTCTTCGGAAGTGGATTTAACCGGCGTGAGCAAATCAGTAAACCATCCCCACAAAGCCTGCACCCTGTCACCAATCCACTGAAAAACAGGCCGCAATGGCTCAAAGGCAGCACTGATCGGTGCAGCTGCGGCTTTAAACCCCTCCACCACACCACCTAAAAATGCCCTGATGGGCTGCCAGTATTTCCACACAACCAGCGCCACACCAGCCAGCGCAGCTACAACCAGCCCTATTGGGCTGAGCAACGCACCCAGCAGGCCGGAAATCCCGTACAGCGCAACGCGAAGTAATGCCATCGGGCCGGAAACCAAAAAGCGCAGCACGCCGCCAGCGGCAGATAACCCACCCCGCAGCGCCGCCAGCGGATTCATCACCATACCAATAACATTACGTATGCCTGACATTCCCGCGCGTAGCATGGTAAGCGGTGCACCTGCTACCGCTTTCAGTGCGTTGCCAGCCAGTCCGGCAGAACGTCGCAGGGAATGAAAGGGAGTACTCAGCAGACTGGCACTACCGCCGGATGAGGACATGCCACGACGTAACAGGGAAAGCGGCGCGCCTGCCAGCCATGACAATGCACTACCGGTGCGGGTCACAGCCGCAGTGACAGAAGGTAAAGTTTTTACACCCAGCACAGACAGGCCCAACCGGATCACCGCCAGCGGCCCCAGCACAGCAGCTACCGCCACGGCCAGCGTACCGAGCGCAACGGTGATCGCGGAAGTCGCCGCTGCAACTTTCATCAGCGTGCCTGCCAGCTGCGGGTTGGTTTCCACCCAGCGACGTAGTGCGCCGGTGATGCGTTTTACAGAATCCATAATGTCCATCAGTGGCTGGCGTAGCGTTTCGCCCAGACTACTGAAAGCGTTCTGCGTACCTGTTTTAACCAGCAACCACTGCGCAGATAAAGAGTCTTTATTGATATCAGATTCTTTCTGCATGGAGCCGTTCGCTTCATTGCCTGAGGTGAGTTTTAGCTGACGTTGTAATTCCGGCAGATTGTTAGCCAGCTTTGCTGCGTCGTCACCAAATTCTTTGCCAAAAACCATGGTCATGGCAGAGAGGCGCTTATCTTTGGGTAGCTTGTTGACCTTCTCCAGAACGCGCTGGATAGTGCCCATTGCGTCGGTGGTCATCTGTTTCTCAATCTCTGCGGGATTGAGTTTAAGCAAGTCCATACCTTCAAAAAAGCGCTTGCTTTGCATGGTTGCAATGGAAAGTTCACGTACCATGGCATTCGAGGCACTCGCGGCAATTTCCGGCGCAGCGCCCAGAGAAAGGAAGGTTGAACCCAGCGCGGCGGCCTTTCGGAAGTCGAGGCGGTCAGCCACGCCCCCCATGCGCTGCAGCACGTTGATAATATCCCCACCCTTTGACATGGCGTTATCGTCCAGGTAATTCAGCGCATCACCCAGCTGTTCAATATTGCGGGTGGGGACTTTATACAGCTGCGCAATTTTACCCAGCCCTTCCGCCAGTTCGTCAGCGGGTAGCTCAAACGCCGTTGCCGCTTTTGCCGCCGTGGATGCAAAGGCCAGCAGGTCACGCTTCTGGTCTTCGTAAGGATCGTCCTGATTGATGACACCCATGCGTGCGCCACCTTCAACCAGCGCGGCATAATCTATAGCGCCATTCTCCATCGGCAGCTGTTCACTGGCGGCCTTGATGGCAGCCTGCATGTCATAAAACTGTTTTGTGCGGTTGCCATTATCGTCCCGCAGCCCGTTTACCTGCTTTGCCACGCCTTTCATGGCATCTTCCATGCTGGCGTAGCTTTTCACCGCTGCCATGACCGGCGCGCCCATTGCCAGCCCCGCTGCTGTTGCGGTTGCCCCTGCCCCGGCGATACGATCCCGCACCTCAAGACGGCGCGAATACTGATCGCGGACGGCGTTCATTCGCGCCTGCTGTTCGCCCAGGCGTTTCAGGGATTTCTGCTGCCGGTCCAGCGCCTGCCGGGTTTCGTCGGCATTCTGCCGCAGTTCCCGTTGTGCACTACTGAGCTTTTTCGTGTCCAGCCCGGCTTCATTGAGCGCAAGACGCTGGCGCTGTACCGACTGACGCAAGCCGTTATATTTACTCTGCAACTCTGTAACACGGTTTTTTGCCTGCTCAAGCAGCCGCGCCTGCGCCGCCGTCGGGCGGTTGGTGGCAGAGAATTGCGTGGCAAGTTTAGCCGCTTCTTCGCGTGCGGCTTTAAGGCTGTTGCCGGTGACTGCTAACTGAGCACTGGCCTTGCGGAAACCGTCAATACGGCCCGCCTGGGCATCTAACTCTTTTAAACGGGCGCGGCTTTGCTGAATGGCTGTAGCCAGCTCTTTTGAGCTGGCCTGCGCGGATCGGAATGGGCGGGTGAGCTTGTCAACCGCATTAAGAATCACCTGCAGGCGCAGGTTATTGTCACTCATCGCTGGCCCCACTTCTTTGAATCGCTTTATGCCGCCACTCCAGCACATCAGTCAGCGGCATAACGTCAGTGACGGACGGCGACCAGTGAAAGATGGTGGCAATATCTGCCACCAGATCATCAACCGTCAGGCTGTCGGTAAACCGGCAAGCACCGACTTCTTCAACAAAAAAGTCACCACCTCAACCGACAACGCGGTGAGATCGGCAGGGTCCAGCTCAGCCATTTCCTGCGTGGTCAGCGCCGGGGTGGAGATGCGCGGAATAACGGTCATCATCGCGCCCACGTCCATATCCATTATGGCCTGCAGACGGGTGCCACGCAGTGCGCCGGATTGCGGCTTACGCAGCACAATTTCAGTAATTTCCGTTTTACCGCGCTTGATCGGGGTATCCAGTGGTACGGTCTTTTCAGTCAGCTTGTCGCTCATGTTCTTTTCCTGTTAATGAAATACTGGCGCGGCTTCCCGCGCCGTTATGGTTAATCAGAGGCCGAGGGCATTACGGTGTGCTTCCATCAGGTCCACGCCGTCAACGATTTCAATCATATTGACCACATCAACCTCATAGAGCACCTCACCGTTAATGGTCAGCTTCGCGTAGCTGTTGGTGCTGCTGACTTTGGTGGCGCTACTCTCTCCGGTTTTCCACTCGCCGGAATCAACTTCTTTATGACGCCCGCGCACAACCAGCTCAACGGCCTGCACTTCGCCGGTATCGTCACGCTGAATGGAGCCGGTGAAACGCAACTGGATGCCGTCAACGGTGGCCTTGCCCATTTGCTTGAATAACAGCAGTTCGGTGCCGCCGATTGAAAATTCCGTATCCAGTGCGCCGTCATCCAGCCCCATGTCCACGTCCACCGCGCCCGGCATACCGCCGCCGCGATACTTCTCAAACTTGCGGGTGAATTTCGGCAGGGTCAGAGACTCAACGATCCCCTGCCAGTTGTTCCCGTCGTTGAACAGGTTCAGGTGTTTTAACTTACGTGGTAAAGCCATGGTGTCCCCTTACGCGCTGACCTGGCTGGAGAAATCCAGCAGGTATCGATCGGTGATGCGCTGGCGCAGCATCAGGTTTTCAAGCGGCGGCACTGGCGTGTAGTCGTAGTCAATGGTGAGCTTCCCGGCTTTCAGGGAGTTTTTATCGTTCACCGCCTCATCCAGCCAGCAGTCTGCGCCGATGATGTAGCCCTGTGTTTTCAGGCTGCGCAGTTTGGCGCGGATACCTTCGATAATGTCGCGGGCCAGCGACGGGTTAAGCACGCCATCCACTGCCCACATGTGCGCTTCTGCGATAGTGTCAGCCAGCACCTGCGCCGTGCGGGTGTAGTTCTCAAAAGCAAACAGCGGATCATCGCTGAGGCAGCGGGAACCCCAGAAGCGGAAGCCATCTTTGCGGATAAGCGTGGTGACGTCGTTCTGGTTCAGCAGCCCCGCATCGGTTGCCGGGTCCTGCAGATCCCAGAACACATCAGCGGAAATACCGGTGACACCATTCACGCCCACGTTGGACAGGGTTTTGTGCCAGCCGGTCTGCTCGTCAATTTTGGCACGCAGACCGAGCGCACGGGCGGAGGCATAAGCCGTCGCATCGGCATTCAGCACGGTGTCAAAGTTGATAAAGTCAGGCCAGATCAGCATCCCCTCGCGCTGGCTGAAATTGTCACGGTAGGCAATCACTTCTTCCACCGTTTTGCAGCCGTAAGCTGACAGGTAAGCAAACCCGCGCAGGCTCTGCGCCACGCCCAGCAGCTCAGTGGCAACCGCCTGCGTGTCGTGCCCCGGCACGCCGAGAATGCGCGGCTTAACGCCGAGCTGCGACTGCGCCGAAAGCAGCGCTTTCATGCCCGTTTTTTTACCGTCAGCGGTCACACCGCCGATAATGTTGGAGGTGGTTTCCGCTTCGGTTTCGCCCTGCGCCACGCGCACAACGACGGTCACGGGTTTAGCCTGGTCGGCAATGGCATCCAGCGAGCGGGCCAGCGTGCCGGACTCGCCCGCTTTGCCGCTGGCGGTCAGCACATCGGTCAGCAGAACAGGCTTATTGAGGGGAAACATGGACGCATCAGCATCATCGCCGGTGCAGACCATGCCCACGATGGCGGTGCTCACCGTGGTAATGGATCGGGTGCCCTCGTTGACTTCAACAACGCGCACCCCGTGGTGGTAATCCTGAGCCATAAGGCAGTCTCTCCGGTTTACAGGGGGTACGCCTATGTTCTGGTTGATATGCACGCGGCGCACGCTGCGGGCTATGTGTGGGTCATGGCACAATGAAAGGGGAATAAAAATCCCCGCGAATGCGGGGACGGGATTAATCTTTCGGACGCTCTGGCCAGCTAATATCCGGCGCTTTAGAGGTGTCCACTGCCTGCACGGCTTTGATGTAGTTCATCCAGCTAATCAGTCTGGCCTTATCATCATCACTGATGATGCCGAGCTGCAGCTCTGTTTGCCATCCGGTGATTTGCTGCTGCGCCTCAGAAAGCAGAGCCTGCTTTTGCTGTTCTGCAACGGCAATCTCATCAGCATGTTGCGCCGCCGTGTCGGTCACCCACTGGCTACCGTCCCATTTATCATACGCCGTGACAGGTGCCAGTAACGTCAGCGTATCCGGCAACTCACCAAGAAAAGCGATGATTTCCGGTTGCCTGGTCTCAGTGCTGTAAGCCGTTAAACCGCGATAATCCGCCATGGTTTCCCACTGTTTTTCATCCGCGCTGCGTACCAGTGCAAAGCCGTCCCCCGGTAAATCTGGTTTATCGGCATAACCGAAAGCAGGCAGACCCACGCCCGCGGCTAAATATTCCATTGTTACCGACTGAAACTCGCGTTGATGAGGCTCTACGCTGTACACCGTGAGCCAGCCGGCAATAGTAGCAACGCCGTTTTTATTCAGTTTTGCGACAGGTAATTCAGTATTGTATTTGCTCATTATGCTGCTCTCACGATGTAGTTAAATGCGATGTTGCGTGGTCGGTTTTCTGATGCTGTGGGGACTACACGAGAAGCGTCAAAGCCATATGACAGCACATCGTGGAAAGTATTATCGCCTCCCCAGTGCACCCATGAGGTTTTCGCTGGAGTGGATTTGTAATAGATCGCGCCACCTTCTCCACCTAAACCATTAATTGAACCAGTAATATTTCTGATAGCGTCGCCCTGCGCAGCCAAAATGGCTCGCCCTGCGTCCACTCCGCGCCCGGCGTCCCAGCCACGAATAAACTCACCGCGCAGGTCAGGTAATTTGCCTGATGGATAAGCCGCAGCCAGATAGGGATACATCGCCTTATCAAAGGCAGCACCATTACAGATAAGCCAGCCAAGCGGGGCGCTCGTCAGAGGCCACGGCTGGGGAATACCGACAGGGGAAACGTCGGTACCGTTAATGACAAAGCTCCCGTCCTGCCGGAACTCGACCCAGGCAGTGGTATCCCCTCCCTTGATTTCAAAACCGAGAAAAGCCCTTTTCCCCACCATTTCGGTGAATCTGATTTTTCCGTACTGCTCACCAACGCCCAGCATAAACAGGCCATCAGTCTGATTAAATTTTTGGCTTCCATCGGTGTAGGAATATGTGCCGCTTTTATTGATAGCGTCTGTTCCGGTTATTTTGAGACTTTTTGGAGTGAACTTGTCAGTAAACCAGCCATCAGCATTACCCTGCATTTGCATGGTGCTGTCAGTGCTGGCGATAGGGCGTAAAAATACACCCGCTTTCGTTCCCGCACCCGACTCGCTGCTGATAACCAGTGCATTATTCGCGTTATCCCTCATCACAGTTGACGCACCGAGAGTGATAAGGGATTCCGTTCCCGTTTTACCGACCTGAAGAACACCACCGACACCGAGACGCCCGGTAATATCACCACCGGCTAAAGAGAGGTATTTCGACAGTTCGTCCTGATTACCGACCCGCATCAATGTCCATCCGCTAGTCGTATTGTTATATCGGGTACCGATAAAAGAAATATTCCCTGCGTTGTGAGAAATAAAAATAACGGTGCACCCGTAGCTGTTATCCCTGACACCTAAACAATGCGCGTAAACATACTCCCCTTTACCGTTTGGCAGACCGGTGGGGATATTGGTACAACTCTCCATTTTGAGGAGCAAAGACTCACCGGCGCGGAAAATACGTGTTTTAAAATCAATCGCAGTGGTGCTGATTTTATCCGCCCCCAGACCAAAGCCGCCGACCCCAATCACGTTACCTGCCTCTGTTCCGACATCTTTTGTCGCTGCGCTTCCCAGCTCCAGCGAGCCACGCGCTTTTGATTTGTCGGTAAGTTCTGACAGGTTATTTTTTGCCTGCAAATACTGAGCATGCGGGTTAGCCTCCGCCAGGTGGGCTTTCATCGCCTCGTCCGTATAGAGCCTGACCTCAATCGCGGTATCGTCCACATACTGACGGGTAGCCAGCACGACTGCCGGATCAATTTTGAGAGTGATATTGTCGGTGCTGCTGGTAATCAACACCATGCGTACGGTCTGCGTGCGTCCACTCCCCTCCGCCAGCTGCGGCTTGTAACTCTCCGGACAGTTGCCCACGGCGATCAGTGCGCCGGTTTCATCGAACAGACCAATTTCGCGTATCCACCATCCTCCCTCAGTTTCGGGGATCACCTGCTCAGCAATAATCTGGCTACTGTTCTGCGGATCGATATACAGCATATTGAGGGAAGCCCGGCGCTTTTCAGCAACCAGCTTTGTCTGTTGTGCGCTGGGCGTGGGCAGCACGCCGCCACCATCGCCTACCGCCATATGGGTAATTTTCAACGGAACACCGAGCGCGGCGGCGCTTGCCAGTTTCGCCGCGCCGATATCCGTCAGCAGGGTATAGAATTTTGCGCTCATGGATTCACTCTCATTGTGTCAATAACATGGACTGCCCCGCCCTCGTAAGCGGTGCCGCCGGAAATAATGGTTTCGTTGATATACGGGTAAACCGTAATTTCTTCTCCCGTGTAAGTGGCTGCCCCCACAAAAAAGGGACCACTGCTCTGCAGGTTAATGGACATACCGATCAGGTGGCGGCTGCAGGGTTTGGCGTCACTAATCAGGCGCTCCAGCTCCAGATAAGTTTCTTCTGTGATCCCCTGCTCCTGCACGCCAATGTCCAGACGAAACGTGCCCGGTTGCTCGCCGGTCTGCCACCACTCAATGATGCGGATCAGGAAGCCGAACGGCTCCACCACGCGCCGCACGGCGCTGGTTGTCCCCTTATGTTGATGAATATAGAAAGCGTCCTGTACCACCCGGCGCTTGACACTCTCCGTCCAGCTTTCGTCCCAGCGGTCAACGGAAAACGCCCACGCCAGATACGGCAGGAAGCTGACCGGACACGTTGCCGGGTTCCATAAATCGCGCAGCGGCACCTGCAGATCGGAAATCCCGCTGCAGGTCTGCGCCAGCCGGCGTTCAAGCGGCGATGAACCGGGGGGTTGCAGACTATTCATCCGTGCCCCCGTTGGTTACGCTCCATTCCGTACAGGATGCCGCCTGCGTCTTATCCAGCACCACATCATCCAGCGGGGAGGCCAGCTCCACACGCTGAACCCCCTCAACGTGCAGCGCGGCATAAATGGCACTGCGACGGATATCACGGCCCAGCCGCGTCTGACTGGCGATATACTTCTGCAGGCTGGCTTTTGCCGCCGCCATCACCGGCTCAGCTTCCGGCCCCGGATAAAGAAAGATCGTCGCATCCACGCTGTACGGGATTATTTCGGCACTACGCACCGTCAGTCTGTCTGCCACCGGGCGCACGTTCTCGCTGTTAAGCGCCTGCTCCACCACTGACAGCAGATCAGTCCCTGCCGTACCGTCACCCTCCCGGCTCAGTACAGTAAGCACAACCTCCGCCGGTGCCGGGCTGGTTGCGCTGGCATCTGCCACACGCCCGTCCGCGCTTCTGGCGTGAAACTCATAGGCCGCCGTCGGCCCCGCAACGGACAACCCCTCAAACGCAGCCGGAACACGCAGGCGCAGCGCTTCATCGCTTTCCATGACGGCAGCAACCGGCGGCACTGCGTCGTTATCGGCAGGCGTTACCGTCAGGCGTTTCACGTTGTAGTTGGCTGCCAGTTGATCGAGATCGCCACCGATGGCATACGCCACCATGACCGCCTGCGCGGCCTCATTAATACGCTGGCGCAACAGGATTTCGCGGTAGGTACTTTCCTGCAGCAGCTTGGTGACGGGTTCAGATTCCAGCGCCAGCGTGCGTCGTACCGCGTCCTGCTCATCCAGCGGATAAAGGGCCACAAAAGCGGCCTTGCGCTCAGCCAGCAGCGTCTCAAAATCCGGCACATCCACTATCTGCGGCGCGGGCAGTTGGGAAAGGTCAATTACTGCCATTTTCTGCTCCTGTTGATACCGAAAGGGAAACCGGCGCGCCGTTATTACGCTGCCCGGTAAGTTCAACCACCATGGAGCCGTCAAAATTGCTGCTGATGGTGATTGAATCCAGCGTAAGCCTTGGCTCCCAACGGCTCAGCGCCACATAGACCGCAGACATGACCTGCAGGCGTAGCGCCGGATTCTGCGTCTGGTCAATCAGGGCGGACAGCAGGGAACCATATTCCCGGCGGGCAATACGGCTGCCCTGCGGCGTCAGCAGAATATCCCGCACTGACTGGCGCAGATGGTCCGTATCAGTAATAGCTTTGCCGTTGCCCTGGCTCATGCCGATATACAGCGTCATACCGGGCCTCCTGATGTATCGCCGCCGGACTTAACGCCGGTATGACCGTGTTTATCGACTACGATCCCGTTAGAGCTCATGGCGCCGCCGCCCTGGGTGACGCCACCATTGATCACCACCTCGCTGTTTATGCGCGTGGTGTCAGCCTCCACCACAAACTCACCAGTTTTAAGGGTGATATTGTCCGCCGCTTCGATCACCATGGATTTGATGCCCCGGACATGCCACCGCCCGGTGGCGGGTTCATACTCAAACCAGCCTCCGTCCGGATACTCCGTCACGCAGCCGTCCATGGAATCCGACGGCGGCGCAAACTGATTGGAGTAGATGGCAGGCAACGCTAAAGCCGTTTCCAGATTGCCGCCCATGCTCAGTACCACCACCTGCTCATCCGGCGACGGACACCACCATGTACGGGCACCACCGGCACGCAGCGTCAGCCAGTTAATCCAGTTGGTTTCAAGCTCGCCCACTTTCACCCGGCACAGCCAGTTTTCCCGGTCCACTTCAGTCACGATGCCAGTGCGGATCAGGTTGGTGATAAGGCGCATGATTTCTGTGAGTTGTGCGTTCATGTCGTTATACTGCCAACACATAGACAGCTTCGATAGATTGTGGACTTGTGCTATAAATGGCACAAAGCTTAATTAAACTAACGAGTAGAGATAATGAATTTAGAACCTGATCAATACGATAAAATATTATTCTCCTTACAAAGGAGAACAAAAAAATCAAAAATTGCAACCTATTCCATCATCTCCCTTTCATTATTTATGGTGATTTTATTCCTTTCCAGCATTTTGTATTATCACACTCAAGAAAAGAAATCAGGAAGTCTGCAAGACTTAATTGCAATTATTGAAAAAACCAATTCAGCGGTCAAATCGTTAAGTGATCTCAATCAAGAAATAAAGGATAACAAGTTAGGTATAAAACGCAGCGGTTTTATCACAACAGCTAGCGAAACATCTGCTGAAAGCACTATTAAGGAAGCAATTTCTGTTGCTGCGCCGTACCTCATATTCTTCACAGCAATTATGTTTATAGGCTACACGCTTAGACTCTTAATTATTTTTATAAAATACAACATGCAAATGACTAATGATTATGAAAATCAAACAATTTCATTTTTACTTTCCAGAGGTTCTACTTCTGAATTCAAAGACCTAATTCAAACCCTTAGAAAACACAATATAAATTTTGAAAAAACGCCCAACCTCCCTCAAGAAAAACTAATTTATGAGTTAATAGATTTGGCCCGATCCAACAAAAATAAAAACTAATCAGCCAGCCAGAGCAGCAAAATATCGCGTGTCAGTGTCTCCACTTCAACATTCACGCCCAGCAGGCGGCGCTGCGAGTAGCGAACCTCCGGCCCTTTGCGGCTGACGCGATCACGCAGGCCGTAATGGTGAACCCGCGCAATGCGCTGCACCTTGCCATCAAACTGCACGCTGGCGGAGTCCGCACTGGCTGTGGTTTTCAGGTATTTTGTGGTGCGAAGCTTTGCAAACATCTGGCGTTTGATGCGCCCCTTCTTGCTGCGGGCTGTCACCCGGCGCGGCTCATAGCCGCTGCCGTCAGGATTACGCTGCAGCCTGATGTTCTGCTGCTGCGTCCGGCGCAGCTGTTGCGCCAGCTGCCGCATCATACGGCTGCGTGCGGCGGGTTCCAGATTTGCCAGCAGCGCCGTCAGCCAGTCATCCACCCTCTGCAGTTCATCCACGTTTCACCGTCCACATTTCCTCTGGTTCGTCCGGCTCCGGCACCGCTTCAACGCTCGACACGCTGCCGTCAGTGCTGACCAGCACACGTTCCGTCAGTTGCAGGTTCATGCTGATATCGCACACATCGTTGCGCAGAATATCCACTTCAAAAGTGAACAGTTTTTCGCACAGCGCCGGGTTATTGATAGCGTCCGGCTGGTTGTCATTTAGCCACAGCAGGACTGGAGCCATCAGCAGATTCTGGTCACCGCTGAAATCCTCGATCACCACGTTCAGGGTGTAGCGGTATTCCCATGACATGGAGCTGGCCCCGGTTGCCACCAGTGAACCGTTATCAACGAAAAGGTGCAGTTTGTCCGGGTTGTTCCGGACATAGGTAACCGCTTTATTCAGGGCGCTGCGTAAGGACTGCGGTTTGTTCACTGTCTCGCTCCTGACACGCAATAATCGTGTCCACTTTGTCAGCACAGACCGCCCAGGCGGCCTCGGTTTCATCCAGCGCCGCATTCAGATCGCCGTTACTGCGCGGCGCTGACCTGTCCAGGCGGCACTGTGTCACTCTGGGACAACCACTCACGGTAAGCTGCACCTCCGGCGAGGGCCGGGTGGTCCCGCAACCGGATAATGTCAGCAGGCAAAGGAGTGTCAGCCCAGCGGCGCAAATCCTCGTTTTCACGTTTTAGTTCCTCGATCCGGCGCTGACGGTTGCGCAACAGTGCGGTGGTCTGCTCCGCTGCCGCATAAAGCCTCGTCTGCTCCCGGCTGTTGGTTTCGGTCAGAATGGACAAGCCGATCAGCTGGCTGTTTTTCTTCGTCAGCTCCTGCTTTTGGCTTTTCAGCGCCGCGCCCAGCGTCTCGATGGCGTGGCTGGCATTGTTAAGCCGCCACGACTGCCAGCCCAGCGCAGCAAGCGCCAGCGCCAGCACTACCGCCAGCGCACGCATCAGGCCGCCATCGGCTCATGAAGCTGCGCGCGGGCAATCTGATACAAAACCAGTGTCAGCAGATAAAACACCAGGGTGATCATCCATCCCGAAAACGCCAGGCACAGAACAATAAGAAACCTGATAACCCAGGTACGCACGGGTTTTACGGGGTGCGCCCTGAATTTGATTAATGACGACCTGACCTCATCGCGCGCCCGCTCTCCGGCTAACCACCCGACAGCGCACAGCGCAGCAAGTAGCCAGGCGAGGAAGCATGACACCCAGACAGACGCACCAACCAGAACCGGCGCACCGCTGCGCGGATACAGCAGACTGATAACCAACAGCGCAGCCCATGCCAGCTGGAAAAAAACGCTCATGACTTTCTTTTTCATTCCGTTATGCTCCTTTTAAGCACCAGGCCATTTCCCGCGCGCGGCGATTGTCCAGCCCCTGATTAAACACACCTTTGACATATACCCAGCGCGGCAGCTGATGGCAGGCATCTGCCCAGCGCCGCTGGTTCAGCAACTTAACCAGCGTGGAGCTGCAGGCGTTGCCGGTGCCCACGTTGAAAGCAAACGACACCACCGCGTCATAGACTTTTTGCGGCATCGGCTGCACCACACATTTATCCAGTGCCCGCTCCACGCGCAGCACGTTGGTGATAAGTCCCTGCGCCGCCTGCCGTTCCGTGATGGTTTTGCCCGGCACCACACCGGACGTATTGCCGATCCCGTCGGTCCACACGCCCGCGCTGCACTGATAAGGCTGCAGACGGCACCCCTCGTAATCGGCAATCAGTTTCAGCCCCTCAACAGAGGTATGAAGCGACTGGAAACCGGGCAGCGTGGCAGCAATAGCCAGCACCGCCCCAACAAGGCAGCGCTTAACGATTGAAGGATTCATATTCCCCCCGCGAAATCTTGCCGCCACGTAACAATTTGAAAGACTGGTGTTTGTAGTACCAGTTGATAGCCAGCATCAGCACACCAATCAGTACGCCGCCAACCGTTGACGCATCCTTGAGCGACAGATCGCCCAGCCATGCCAGCAGCACGGCGATGCAGTAAGTGATAAAGGCGCTGATTCGTTCAAGCGTCATAATTCAGTCCCATAGCTGGACGGTCTGCGCCGTGGTTGACGCCGTAATGTCCGGCAGCTCCACCTGCAGCCCGTGCGGTAAAAATGGGCCGTACTCAGCCAGCCCCGGATTTGCCTGCAGAACCTGCTCAGTGACACCCTGCGTGCGCCCGTAATGACGCCAGCAAAGCGCGTCCACCGTGTCATACTGATGCGCACGCACTTTCATCAGATAAGCTCCACCGTACAGTGCGGTGCAACCTGCACCCGGCTGATTGCCCAGCGGGCATCACGCCACAGATCGCCGCTGGCCTCCGCCAGCTCCTCCCCTCGCTTCACGCCTGACGCCGTGGCGTCATAGTCCTGATAACGCTCATTGAGCACAGCGCGCGCCCAGCAAAAAACAGCGTTGTGGTAGTGCTGGATACGCTCGCTTTTGCCGTCCAGCATTTCTGCAGGAACGTCTGCAAGTGTCTGCCAGCCCAGCATCTGCTGACGGTGGCGGAAGTCGTACAGTTCAGCGTTAACCTCAGAAATAGCCGTCAGCACAACCTGCTTTAAACGCGGCTGCGTCACCGTGCCGTCAGTACGCATCACAATGCGAAATTCCGACAGGTCCACATCAGGCCAGAACGGCGTATTTTTGATGACCTCCGCCTGTTCCGGTGCCTGTTCGGGCGCAACAAACTTCATGCGGCTTTCTCCTGAATAAGTGGGCGGTGGACGGGATTTTGATGTGGCAGTGCCTTTCGCCACCCCGTGCCGCCCGTGCGCGGGGCACGTTCTTTAGCGGCCGTCATTGCGCAGTCTGCGCTCCAGCTGCTGCTTTTCTTTTTTAACGCCACAGCGGGGATCGAGCTGCAGCGCATGGGTAAGGTGATTCAGGGCAGATGCCGGATTGCTTTCGCTCAGTACAGCGCCGATGGCTTTATGCAGACGCGCCCGCGACTGGTCCGGCATATCCAGATCGGCTGTCAGGTCCAGCGTCTGCAAAAGCAGATCGGCATCAAAACCGGCAGCGGCTAGCAGAGCGCTTTGCGCCGCGTCTGCCATTTCTTCTGCCAGCACGGTCTGCACGTTACGGTTGCCCAGCGGCATCACCCAGCCATGGCGCAGCGCATGACGCCCGATTTCCAGCGCACCGGCATAATCACCGGCATCGATACGCCACAGCATCACGTACATCAGCACGTCATCCTGCTGCGCACCTCCGGCAGCCAGCACCCCCTCCGCCCAGGCGGAATATTTCGGCAGTAGCTCCACCTTGATTTCCGCCTTTTTCACCGTGGACTGGACGCCCTTGAGGCGGCGGCGGTCTTCTGCAAGTTGCAGCAGCATCAGGTCATAGCCCGACGCATGGCGAACACTGCCGCCCTCACGAGCGGCCTGTTCGGCCTGAATGCGCAGGCGGTGCTGCCGTGCGGGACTCAGGCTCATGCGTTATTCCCCACCTTCAGGAGCGGCAGGCGCGCTGAAATCACCGATTTCGATGTTTTCAACCAACGCCGCGCAGCGGTAGTCCTCGACCACATACGCCTCGTTGACGGATTCAAAGTTTTCAATCCGGTCACGTTTCGGGTTGTCGATAACAGAACGTCGGCGGGTGTCTTCCTGCCAGTAGATGGACAGGTTATCCAGACGGGTGATCAGCAGGGCTTTTGCCGGGAAGAAAGGCGCGCGTACAGCCTGCAGGCCGCCCATACGTTTCTGACTGATGATCAGATCGGCGGCGATTTTCTCGCTGTTGTCCTGCTCTTTGTTGACCAGCGGGAAATATTTGTCAGAAAGCAGTTCACGTCCGCAGACGACAACCAGATCGTCATCATCCTGATAAACCACATCGATCAACTCATTGACGGCATCCATCACCACGGCGTCCAGGTTGGCATAGTCGCCCCCTTTCCCCACCTTGACCGCGCCTGCAGTCGTTGCGCCGTCTTTTGTTGTGCTGCCCATGACGTGATCCGGCGCGTCTTCGCGGATTTTTTGCAGCCAACCTTTATTGACGTCCTGCAGCAGCGGGTTTTCAGCACGATTGGAGGTTTTGGCGCGCTTCACGCCGTTAAAGCCTATCATGATACGGTCCAGTGCCTGACGCTTAACAATGGCGTTGCGGATACGCACCTGGAAGTCCTGGAATTTCGCCCACAGGTCCAGTTTTGCGTAGGTCAGCACCGTATCAAAGTTGGTCTGCTCGCATTTGTATTCCACGTCTTCCATCAGCGTCGGATCGGTAGGCTCGCGCTCTTTGGTGGTGGTATCGGTGGTCCCGGCAATGGTGCTGCCAACGCCCAGCCCCAGCAACTGCCCGGACTGCTCAGTGACCGGCGTGATGTTAATCAGCGTCAGGAAAGCAGCGGACTGCTGGATCTGGTCTTCCAGCGTCTGCTGCACAGACGGCTCCACGGTGAACTTGCTGGACAGTTCTTCAACTTCCACACCGTTCAGACGCGCCAGTTGCTGCAGGTAAGCGTTAAAGGCAAAGCGGGTATTTTTTTTCATCGGGTTTTATGCTCCATCAGCAATTGGTCAGGGTGCCTGCCGGTGCGTCACCGCCCGGCGCGCGCTGGCGGTAGTCTTTACGGCTGTCTTCACGGCTCAGCTTCTGCTCAAGCTCGGCAAAGGCGGCCTGCTGCTCCTGCAGTGAGGACTCCAGCTCAGAAAGGCGCTTGTCCTGTTCGGTCAGGGATTTATCCGTGCGCTCGCTCAGGTTCTGCTGCTCGGTGGCAACCAGTTCCACGGCTTTATGCACGTCGGAGAAACTCGCCTCATCGGTCTGCTCTTTTTTGGTTAACAGCGCGGTGATGCGGGCAAAGAGGGACGGCTTTTCGTCCTGGGCTTCTTCCAGTTCGATCAGCGTTTCTTCAGCTGCGGTAAACAGGTTTTCAGGACTCTGCTTGCGGTTAGCCAGCGGGTTCTGTATAGCACTGGCACTGAATGCCAGCATTTCGGTGCCAAGGCTCGCCGGATCATCAGTGGCAGCCAGGCCAACAAGGTAGGCTTTTCCGGTGTCAGCAAATTTCGGACTGACTTCCATAGAGGTGAATTGTTTTTGCCATTGCTTAATCAGGCTGATCAGATCAGGCGACGGATTAATATCGGCATACAGCGCCATTTTCCCTTTTAGAGGCCCTTCTGTGATTTCCTCGGCTGTTAAGCCGGTGACATGCCCATAACGCTTAAACGTGCTATCTGGTGAGTAGCCTTTAATGTGCTCAAGGTTAATTTGCGCGGTATAGACCGTCGGGTTGTAGCTGGCAGCCATTTGTACCAGCCATTCACGCTGGATCTCGCGTCCATCAGTGGTGGCACCTTCCACCCCGATACGGAAACGTTTTGCTTTCACTGTCATAAGCCGTGCTCCGTTAGAAAAAACTTACTGGAGCCTTATGTTTGCGGTGATGGGGGGAGTGAAACAACGCGCGGCACTTGTACGGTCAGCCACACAAACCGCAGCCGGGGAAAGCCGTCAGGCTAGGCCGTATGTTGGGGGCCATGAACACGACACTGACCCCCGCAGACCTCGATCCCCGTCGGCAGGCTATGCTGCTGTACTTTCAGGGATACCGCGTAGCCCGCATTGCTGAAATGCTGGGTGAAAAAGTTGCAACCGTTCACAGCTGGAAGAAGCGCGATAAATGGGGCGAGTATGGGCCGCTGGATCAGATGCAGCTCACCACCGCCGCACGTTACTGCCAGCTCATCATGAAGGAGCAGAAAGAAGGGAAAGACTTCAAGGAAATTGACCTGCTGGCGCGCCAGTCAGAGCGTCACGCCCGGATCGGTAAGTTTAACGATGGCGGGAACGAAGCAGACTTAAACCCGAAAGTTGCCAACCGTAACAAAGGGCCACGCCGCCAGCCCGAAAAGAATGTTTTCACTGATGAACAGACCGAAAAGCTGGAAGAAATCTTCCGCCACGGCATGTTTGAATATCAGCGCCACTGGTGGCAGGCAGGCGTAAAACACCGCATTCGCAACCTGCTTAAATCACGCCAGATCGGGGCAACATACTTTTTTGCCCGTGAGGCGCTGATTGACGCCATCACCACGGGGCGCAACCAGATTTTTCTCTCAGCCAGTAAGGCACAGGCGCACGTTTTTAAGCAATACATCATCGACTTTGCAAAAGAGGTGGATGTTGAGCTGAAAGGCGACCCGATGACCCTCAGCAACGGCGCGTGCCTGTACTTCCTCGGCACCAACGCCCGCACGGCGCAGAGCTACCACGGCAACCTGTACCTTGATGAATATTTCTGGATACCGAAATTCCAGGAGCTGCGCAAGGTTGCCTCCGGTATGGCCATTCACAAGAAATGGCGACAAACCTACTTTTCCACGCCGTCCAGCCTGACCCACAGCGCCTATCCGTTCTGGTCCGGCGCACTGTTCAACCGGGGCCGCGCCAAAGCGGACAAGGTGGATATTGACCTGACCCACAGCAACCTTGCGCGCGGCGTGCTCTGCCCGGACGGACAGTATCGCCAGATCGTCACCGTGGAGGATGCGGTGCGCGGCGGCTGTAATCTGTTCGACCTCGCCCAGCTGCGCATGGAGTACAGCCCGGACGAATACCAGAACCTGCTGATGTGTGAATTTATTGACGATCTGGCGTCAGTGTTCCCGCTCATCGAGTTGCAGGCATGCATGGTGGACAGCTGGGAAGTCTGGGCTGATTTTCAGGCGCTGGCGCTGCGCCCGTTTGGCTGGCGCGAAGTCTGGATCGGATACGACCCGGCGAAAGGTACGCAGAACGGCGACAGCGCCGGGTGCGTGGTGGTGGCACCGCCAACCGTACCGGGCGGTAAGTTCCGCATTCTTGAGAGGCACCAGTGGCGCGGAATGGACTTCCGCGCCCAGGCTGACGCAATCAAAAAGCTGACGCAGCAGTATAACGTGACCTATATCGGCATCGACTCTACCGGTGTCGGTCACGGTGTCTACGAGAACGTGAAAGCGTTCTTTCCTGCCGTGCGGGAGTTTGTCTACAACCCCAACGTCAAAAACGCCCTGGTGCTCAAGGCATACGACATTATCAGCCACCGTCGTCTGGAGTTTGACGCCGGGCACACCGACATTGCGCAATCCTTTATGGCTATCCGCCGCGCCACCACCGCCAGCGGAAACCGCCCTACCTACGAAGCCAGCCGCAGCGAAGAAGCCAGCCACGCAGATTTGGCCTGGGCAACAATGCACGCACTGTTTAACGAACCGTTGCAGGGCGAATCCGCCAATACCAGCAATATTGTGGAGATTTTTTGATGAGTGAACTCGAAGCCTTAACCAGAACAACGCCAACAGAAGATACGGCGCCTAAAAACGCAGGCGTAACTGCCGAGGCTTTCAGCTTTGGTGATCCAATCCCGGTGCTGGACCGCCGCGAGCTGCTGGACTATGTGGAATGCGTGCAGATGGACCGCTGGTATGAGCCGCCGGTGAGCTTTGACGGACTGGCCCGCACCTATCGCGCCGCCGTGCATCACAGCTCACCAATTGCGGTGAAGCGCAACATCCTGACAAGCACGTTCATCCCGCACCCGTTACTAAGCCAACAGGCATTCAGCCGCTTTGTGCAGGATTACCTGGTGTTTGGTAATGCCTATCTGGAAAAACGAACGAACCGGCTGGGCGGTATTTTGTCGCTGGAGCCATCACTGGCGAAATATACCCGCCGCGGGATCGACCTCGACACCTACTGGTTTGTGCAATACGGCATGAGCACGCAGCCTTACGAGTTCACCAAAGGCAGCATCTTCCACCTGATGGAACCGGACTTAAACCAGGAGATTTACGGTCTGCCGGAATACCTGTCAGCCGTCCCCTCCGCCCTACTGAATGAGTCCGCCACCCTGTTCCGCCGGAAGTATTACATCAACGGTAGCCACGCGGGTTTCATCATGTACATGACCGATGCGGCGCAGAACCAGGAGGACGTAAACAACATCCGCCAGGCAATGAAAAGCGCCAAAGGACCGGGCAACTTCCGCAACCTGTTTATGTACTCGCCCAACGGCAAGAAGGATGGGATTCAGATCATCCCGCTGTCAGAGGTGGCAGCAAAGGATGAGTTTCTGAACATCAAGAACGTAAGTCGGGATGACATGATGGCGGCTCACCGCGTTCCGCCTCAGATGATGGGTATTATGCCGAGTAATGTTGGAGGGTTTGGGGATGTGGAGAAGGCTAGTCGGGTGTTTGTACGTAATGAACTAATGCCACTACAGAAACGGCTGCAGGAGTTGAATGAATGGCTGGAAGAAGACGTAATAAACTTTGATGACTACAGACTAGACCTGTAAATCAATAAGACAATTCAATAAAAGAATAGGGGGGAGCCCCCCCTTATGCATTAATTATTATCATATAACTCTTGTATTTTTGCTGGATTAGCAAAAAACCTTGCAGGATAAGCATTTGGATAACCCGCTTCTATATAGCGCTCTGTCCTGGTAATCAACTCATTTAAATCAGCAGTAAGTTGCGCTACATCAGGAGTCAATTGATTAGTACTACTATGCAAACTAGCCACGGAATTTAACAATACCGATGCGTAATATCGATTACCATGCGTTATTATTAAATGACGGCGACTATGGGTTGATTTATCTGTAACAGCTAAAGTTGCACTAATAGCACGCTCAATCACACGGAAATGGTTAACAGCATTTATTAACTTCACACCACTTAATCGTGGATTGAAGATGGTTTTATAAAGTGAGCCTTCAAAATTCTCAAAAAACCTGCCGCGATTAGATTTCAAAGTTGCAACAATTGTGTTGTTTTTGCTCAAACAAGCTAAAGCATTCAGAGCTTCATCAAGATCAATAACTTTAACGTTAGATTGCGAATAGTCTTCGTCTGTTCGCAATAATTGGTACTGGTATCCTTCAAGAATGAGCTCTCTTGATAGCCTGTGCTGATCGGGTTGTTGCGAAGCAAAATCTCTGCCTAATACTCTGTTCTGAAAATTATTAGCTCTGGTTATTGCATTTGCATTGAGATCATTTACATCATTGGTAATTTCAATAAAACGAACAGGAACTTTAACTTGATAAATTCTATCACCTAAAGCATCCATTACACTACCTAAACTACTTACAGTTTGCGCGCCATTTATAACACTAACATCTTTCAAATCGAAAACACCTCGCTCAGTACCTGCAGCAGCGTTTCGTCTATGAGGAATCACCTCATTCACTAACAATGTTATACCGTTATTATAAAACCAAAACATTTCGGGATTGTCAGTTGCTGTTTTTTTTATTTCTTCGTTGACATCAGTCTTCCCTAGCATATTTCTTATATTTTTTGTAAAAAGGCGGGTTCCATATTGTTTCCACCAACTACCAATTTGGTCTCCAGCTAAGGTTCCATAAAATGCTTTGTACGGTTCATTGATGAACCCATAGCGTTCCACCTCTACGCCATGTAAATCGATTTGGCCCCTTGAACCTGTCTGCAACCAATGAACTAAATCCTCTGATGAAATCAAATGAACTTGAAAACCCCACTCTTCTTTTGGTGCTTCAGTCGAAGTAAAAGAGGCTTCATTTAACTCTCTTTGCCACTCTTGCATGTCACGTAGAATATCTTCTGACGCTCCTTTTTTCCCTGTATGAGTCATAGCGAAGACAAATTTATAATCAAATGAATTAAGAGCAGTACTTATATCTGAACTTTTATCCTGAAGAATCTGGTCGAAAAGTTCGTATCGCTCATTCTGTAATTTCTCGCAAGCATCCTTGAAGCAGACAAAATCAGGCCGGCTCCAGGTGCCATTACCCGCCTGGTTAAATTTTGACTGGACAACTACTACTATTTTTTCACTATGATTTATAACAATACCATCAATACCACCATCATCAGTGCTATCACAAACTGATTCCCCGGCATGCTTTTCATCAACCCCCCCTAGCTGGTACATCGTAAAAGCCGCCAACGCCCTACTCGCCATTTTGATGTTGTAATCTTGTTGAGTCGGCAGGCACTCTCGCTTATGAATAAAGTCCTCAAACCTTTCTTTCAAAACGCCTCCTAGCCTTTGGGCTATGACTTGCGCCGTCGCAGGGGCAGCTACTGCGTTATCCTCAACTCGAAGGTCTACAACGAATGCCATTTCCTTTTCCTCATAGAATTTGTGACAGAGTTAGAATTATTAAAAGTTTGATCTCTAATAGTAATGGTACTACACCAAACCGCTAAATATCGATATATCAATGATTAAGCTTTCACCTTTTGTGAACTCACATACATTACGAAAAATTGCGTAGAAAGTGCCAAGCCCCTAAGTACTGTCATGAACATGGATGAAGATATGGTTTGCATAAAGATGTCTCTTTGCGTGACAACTTCCTATCATAATCCCTTTATGGTCCAGTCATATCAAAAAACTACCCTATAAATTCACCATGTAACGGTTGACCTCAAGCTAAGTGTTATTCCGTTCTGATAATTCATTCCGTATCCCATCGTTAGCACAAGGTGCAGATCTTTAGCGGTTCAACCCTGTGGCGCGCGCTCGTATCCCCGCCACGCCTGCCCGCTTTATAGAGTGGTTTTCATGCACCTGCATGAGATAAGCAAAAGCCCACCATTACTGGCAGGCCTCAGCTAAAACGATCCTCAAGCGGTCATGCGGATTCATGCGGCATAGGAATGCATTGCTGCTTTGTGGATCTTCGATGATTTCAACTGAGTCCATGCCCCCCTTTTGTCAAGCTCAAACCTTAACATTGCACGATATCGCTACGACTTTCTCTCAAAATCCGTGCCATATTTCCTCAAAGTACCCTCCGTATTTTAATCAAAATTTGCACAAAAACATTACAATCAAAATATACTACGTTATTTACTACACAAAATACTAAACGGAATACTCTTGACCAGCTTAGCCAATCATGCGTAAACTACAATCATCACCAGTAGTGATTCTAAAAAAAGAGGACACAACAAAATGGCTAACACCAACTGCATCACTGTACTTACAGCACGCGGCATCAACGAAATTCTGAGTACCGGGGGGAGTCAAGCATGGAGACTAGATGCTAGTCATGCAGCCAAGCACGAATATCTAGTTTGTGTACAAAATTCGAAGGCGGACTGGGGAACACAAGAAGCCAAGCATCACCATGCATTTATGGTCGGTCGAATTTCGGGAGTCAGCAGAGCTCCAGAAAATCCTCACCGCTGGATCATTAATATTGATTCTTATGCGGAAATTGACCTTCCGGAACAATGGGATGGTAACCGAAACCCCGTTTCTTACCGTAACCTCGAAGACATTGGCATCGAGCCAGGCAAACTGGAATTTAAAGCTGTTCCAAAATTATCTCCGACTAATGTAATCATCGGAAAAGCAGGTGATGAGTACGAAGAAGTAGAAGAAGAACAAGAAAGTGTAAAACCGTTAACACTTAAAGAAGCAAAGGCTGGGCTAGCCCTCTATTTTGGTGTCAATGAAGAGAACATTCAAATAACCATACAAGGTTAAGGCTTTAATATGTGGGTAGATTGCAATTAGTTTACGTTGGTTTTCGTGCGAGGCGGTATTCCCGAGTTAAAAAGCACCTAATGGGATTTTCCGTTCCTCGCACGTAGTGAAGCTCATGTCCAGTTAACCAAAACGATACTGGGAAGCCAATCTCAAGCCAGAAACAGTCGTAGTAAATACGGCCCAGCCAGTAACTAACGCCTCGCTCAGCTCGTGTTCAACCTTGCTGACGTCAGAATCAAGTTCTCACGCCAGCAACGTTCCTGCTACTAACTGGGAAGATCCATGGAGCGGCTGTATTCATGAGCACGAATCTTTGCCATCAGCTCATCCGTCAACTCAGAAACCCACTGGATAGCCAGCTGCTTTTCTTCATCGTCACACTCACTAGCAGCTACAAGCTTCACAAAAAAATCAATCCGCTGGAGCTTCAACGACTCCAAAAAATAGTCCTGCATTTTCCCCCCACTCAAAATAACTGTACATATATACAGTATATAATTAACCACCTCATGTAAAATGTTTTTTCTATCTTTCAAGCAGATGGAATAAGTGAGATGCTCTTAAGAAACAACAAAATGAGGGGCAAGATGATGCGCAAAGCGTGTATTGAACTTATAGCGGGGACTAATGCCGCATGCCTAGTTGCAGGCGAACTAGGCACTGGTCGCTGCCTTTACCTGGTTGTAGTAATGGAAGACATATTCGGTAAGCCTACAACTGAACAATGGCTTAAATCCCTAAGACTTTGCGAGGCCAAGGCAGTTGAACTTAAGTATGAAGTTACCCGCATTCGCGGCCAGAGTCTGGCCGGTTTGTAACCTTCCAATTTATGGCGGCTTAGTACAATTGCCGCCATTTATCATCTTCCTGCAAACGCTGGTTCCGGTAGAAAAGACGCAGGCCTGCGCCGGATGGAATACTGCCACCACGCAGAAGCAAATCGATCTCCCTATCGCCGCCATCAAAGCCCCTGGACCGCAGCTCATACTCCAGTTGCAGGCGCTGACGACCGTCGATTTCCTGTTTGTAACCTTTCCGGCGTTTCGGTTTTACCAGGCGCAATCGCGTATTTAGTTCCCGCAGTTCTTTTTTCCCCATCCCGTGCAGGTAATCCTGCAACTCCTGCTCATTCATGGTGGTTATGTCAGGCGCTGCAGGTTCATTATCTGCCTCTGAATCGTTCATTTTTTCCATCAGGGGACAGTTATTGCCACGAGTCCAAGGGGCGCTAGCGCCCTGGTCGGCTGACGCCTCCTGCAGGTCAACGTCAACGGCCTTACGAACCATTTTCCATTTCACCGCGTGCGTACAAATCCGCCCTTCCTGAATAGGGGACCAGACGCCATAGATACGGATACCATGATCGCCATAAGTACTCGGCTCATCGTTCAGCTCGTAGGCTGTTCTGACCAGATGGTGTTTACGAGGGACCAGCACGCCGCCTTGCGCCATGACGTAAGTGGCAAAGCAACCGGCATCTGCCGCAGCCAGCACAGCATCAAGACGCGGATTGCCGATAACAGGCCGCGCATTTGCAAGGGCCACCAGAATCTCTGGCGTTAGTTCAGGTTTCCCCGGTACGGGTTTTAATGGCGGAAGGTCGCGTTTAGCCTGGCCCGCCAGCAGTCGCAGCTCACGGTAAGCCTGGCGGCCCGGAATACCGAAGAAGCGGAATTGCTGGACGCGATGCAGTGATGCCCAGGCGTTCACGTTCTCCGCGTTATCACGCAATGATTTGCCGGTTTCCTTGCTGACTTCATTAGCCAGGCCGCGCCCATCAATATTCTTACTGATGTATTTAGCGATGTAGCTGGTTGGCGTGCCTTTACGCGGATTGATTAGCTCAGACTTAAAGCGCGGGCCGGTATTGTTTCCCAGCTCCTCGCGGTCCTCACGAATGGCAAACTTGCGCAGCAGCTCCGTGATCGCTTTGCGGTGTTTCTTGCGCATAAAGCACAGCAGGTGCCAGTGCACAGTGCCATCATGATGAGGCTCAGCGACTCGCACCCCGTACCAGCGCAGCCCGGCTTTATGCATGGCCTTACGGAATGCGGCGAACGTATCAACCAGATAATCACTGCTCTGTCGCACTGTAGCGCTGGTCCATTTCGGGTTTGGTCTGCCATTGTTGAGCGTGGCGTGGAAGCGTGACGGGCAAGTGATGGTATAAAACACGGCACAGTCGCCGCGCATTTCCGCGATAAGCTCCAGCCCTTTAACACAGGCCATCATTTCGTTACGGCGGTGCGCCGGATTGCTGGCGCTGGCGTTTACCACATCCTCTAAATCCAGCGTGTCGCCCTGCTCATTGGTCAATTCGTGTGAGCGGAAAAACTCCAATGATTTACGGCGCTGTTCGCGCTTATGGATCACTGCTTCATAGCTGACATATGGCGACGCCTTTTTATTTACCAGGCACACTGCGCGCAGCTGCTCCTCGCGCCACTCACAGCGCATCTGCCATAATTTGCGATACCACCAATCCGCGCACAGCATACGCGCCAGCGAGCCGGGAATAAGCTCATAGGGCACAGGCTTGCGGCGGCGTTTCTTACGTCGCAAACGCTCAAACGCTGGCGGGATAACATCAAGGCGCATCGCTTCCGCTGCAACCAGTTTCCACGCCTGGCGGATTTCTTCCGGCTTCACTTCGTCAGTGGAATAGAGATCACCGCAGGCAGCTTCCAGACACATGCTCATATGAGCCGCAACCAGCGTGGACAGGCGTTTGACCTGATCCTGATTCATTTCAGGCAGAACCAGCAGCCCTTCCAGCCCTTCATGGCTCGCCATGAATCGGAAAGAAGCAGACACCTGGCTATCACGCGCACGCGCCAGCCGTTCAAGGCATGGCCTGACGGTTTCACGCAGATAACGGGAATATGCCTGCGGACGGCCCAGACTATGGAAGTATTTAATACGCTCAAGCAGGGGTTTGCTGATGTGTGATGGCTCGGCGCTTACGTCTGCCAGAACCACCAGATCGGGATTGACTCGCTGCTGCTCGCGGGCCATTTTGGCGTGGCTGATCAGCCGGTCCTGCTCCATTTCACGCAGAACTGGATCACGGGCTTCGTTATAAAAATAGCGTTCCCAGACCTCATCACTCAGTTCCTCGCGACGCAGCCGGTCCTGCTCATTGTCAGCGGCATACAAAGTGATCAGGTTTGAAAGCGCAGATACCGGCGCAACTTCCGCCGGGTCCGTGTATGGGTTAATCGCTTTTGGGGTTTTGTTCCAGGCAAAAGCAGCGGCGGCATCATGTACGCCGCCGTGGTTTTTAACATCGTGATCGCTCACGCTTGCGCCTCATCACTTATTTGATTCGCCGCGGCAGAGCCTAGATGGCAATAGTGCCATCCCTCAGGATGGCTAGTGCTTCGACCGCATCGTTCACAAACGATCCGAACCTCCTCGCCAGGGCCAGCAAGATCAACGCCATGCCAAAGAGGCGGTATCGACACTGCGATGATTTCAGCTGCAGATTTACCTTCTCCGGCAGCCACGCCCATGCTGCGTTTTGCATTGATGCAATTGCGGGTAAAGTTGCGATAAAGGGAGCGAGTCAGGGGCGTATCGCTATTGGACACGACGACCGGATGACCTTCTGATGTGCGACGTTCAAGAATAGACGCCAGATGATACTGATCATCCTCGGTAAATCCGTCAGTGTGGTAAGTAGAAAATGCACCGTCATACGGAGGGTCGCAGTAGATAACATCCCCCGACTGCAGCATTGCCAATGTTTCCTCATAGCTGGCGCAAATGAAGGTGGCACGCTTTGCCTTTTCGGCAAATGCACGTATTTCATCAACGGGCAGATAAGGTTTTTTGTAATTACCGTACGGGACGTTAAACAGGCCGCGCTGGTTATAACGGCATAACCCGCGATAACAATGGCGATTAAGGAAAAGAAAATAAGCCGCCTTGTCCATGTAATCCAAAGGCGCAGTATTAAAATACTGTCGGCATTTATAATAGGCTTCTTCCGTTGTGAACTTAGAAAAAACTCGCTCAGCCAAGTGAATAAATCCGTTAACATCATCTTTAATTGCTTGATACAGATTTATCAGATCAGGATTAACATCTGCGACAAGATAATGAGGATAGTCTGTCGCCATCATGACAGCGCACGAACCCGCGAAAGGTTCAACAAGGCGCTGGCCTGCTGGCAGATGCTTTTTCAGCTCCGGCATGATGGCTGTTTTATTGCCAGCCCATTTCAGGATAGTGCTCATTCAACACCCCCAACCGCTGCCATTGAAAGCGCCTGAATATCATTTTCGTCAAGTGGGGCAATAGACATCATCACCCAATTACCGCCAGCAGTGATCAAGCCCTCAAGCGGTAGTATGTGGGTAACTTTTACTACCAGTTTATTTCCCGAATATTCTCCAGCCCATTCACGCAATAACAGAAAATCACCGCGTTGATAATTACGGTCATTAATTCGCAGCTCTGCTTTTTTCTCACCATTAGATACGGCATTAAAATAAAGCGGCCCAATCTTCAAACCATGAATGACGCTCATGCCGCACCACCTTTTGAAATTGCGGTGCGTCTTACTTCAAATAAATGGCCCTCATCGCATTCATACGTTCCATGCTCTTGCAGCCACGCATCATGCCCGCACATATCGCAGATCATTACCTCTGGGACTGGCTGCTGGTCAGCATTGCGGCGCTGCTGCAGCTCTACTAATCCAGCCAGCAGGCGCTGATGGAACCCCTCCGCTTTCAGGCCCCAAATCAGTCGCGCTAATTCGCTATCAGTCAGAGGATTAATCAGTTTCTCGGTAGTCATACCGCACCCCCTACGTAATGCTTGCCTTTCAGCTCTGCAATTTCCTGGCAGGTTACGCAGAGATCACAGCCCGGAACTGCAGCGCGGCGTTCTGCGGGAATGACAATTCCGCAGCTCTCGCACTCAAGAGAAGAAGCCCCAGCCTTTCGGCTGCGGGCGTGGTGGATATGGCGCTGGCGTTCTTCTTCAACGCGCTGCTGTACAAGGTCCATAGAATCAGCCATCAGTGGATCTCCTGCGCTTCGTTCTGGATGTTTTCAGCTGCGATACGCAGCAGCTCTGCCGCCTCAACATGGTTAAGCTGGCGGGAAGTAATACGGCTAGCCAGGCTATCGAGGCGGGCAGCCATTGCTGCAGCACGCGCTCGGCGTTCTTCCATACGCGCATCCGTCAGCAGCTGGTTAAGGCCAGCATCATCTGGGCCGCTTTTGGTGAATCGGGTTTCAATATTTCGCATCGTTCGTTCTCCTGAATTTGGGCAAAGGAATGCCCGGCGGGTTTACGCCTTTAATTTTTGTGGTTGGTTAATTCGGCATGGCTAGCCGAGTTGGAAATAAGCTCACCACTGTACGGAAATGGTTCATTGCTTTAATCAGCTCCCGCTTTTCGCCAGTCGTCAGCTCACTAACATTGACGCTATGACGTTCCGCCGGGATTTTTGCCATAAAGAATATTGCGGCTAGTGCGCGTTTATTCTGCTCATGGTTAATATCCCGTTGGTCCCGCATATCGCTAATAAAGCGCCCTAGTTCTGAATCAATATTTAAGCCAAACACTTTCGCCCTTAGTTCCGCGATGTGGTTTAACCCATTAAGGCGGAGGCCAGCGCTTAGCGGAACAGTCGCAGCATCGCCTTCAATAGCCATGGTTTCCCCTGTTTTGTGGTGGACAGGCCAGCCAGCAGCGCATCCTGCGAGCGGCATGGATGCCAGCGCTTACCATCCGTTCCAGAGATCCAGCCGTGACCGTAATGCGGGGCCGGGTTTTGCTTAACGAGTAGCGATGCAAAAGATGGCTCTTTAGTCAGCATAAGCACCTCACAGCAGGCCGAACGACGCGCCAAGGCCCGTCATTGTATCAACGGCACTACCCATCGCCGGGCTGGACTGCAGGCGCGCCTGCATCGATACCGCGGTTAATGCCATCAGGCGAGTAACAGAGTTGATACTGTCGATAATCTGGCGGCGGCCTGCAGTCGTCAGTTGCTCACCGGAAACAGCACCGGCAGCGACGTGCCCAATCTCAGCCGTTGCTTTAAGGACGTACTGCGGCATTTTCTCTTTTGCCACTTCATTCAGCGGCACGCACGGCAGGCAATGGATTTGTGCCAGGAAACCATCAACCAGCGTGGAGTCCTCAGTGATATCTGTCAGCCCCCAAATTTCCGGCGGGGTAAGCTGATGAGGCTGGTCCGGGTTCAGCTTGTTGCGCAGAGTCTGGACGTTCATTCCGGCGCTGGCTGCCAGCTTCGCCATGTTGTGACGCAGCGCGAAAGCGCGGCAGGCTTCGTCAAAGTGCGGATGTTTGGAAATCTTATAATCAAACATGTGAACTCCTTAAAAAGTTCTCATAATTGAATTTATTGGCCAACAATGACGCGGAAGTTGGAATGACCGAGGGATTCGCGAACCTGGTCGGTTTTGTACATCAGGTAACGCAGGCTTACGCGACCTTTGTTTTTTTCTTTCTTGACCATGTACTTAGCAAGCTGACCATGGTGAATTTTCTGGTAAACAGAGCCACGGGAGATACCTTCCCATTCAGCGAACTCTGCAGGCGTAGCCATCTCTTTTGGTACACGAATTGAAATATCAGTGCTCATAGTGCAATATCTCTCAGTTAAGGTTTGGTTTACGTCGTTTTATCTTGTTTTACTTGATTCAATAATTGATACATCGAGATACTACGATCCAATATTTGATACGTCAATAGGATTGAAAAATGATACAGGTGAAAGCTGGCGAGAATACCGGGGGAAGAGAGGCTATCCATAGGCTAATGGCTGCCTATGATTTCAAATCCAGACAACAGCTGTGCGATCACCTGGGCGCATCAAAAAGCACCATGGCAAACAGATACTTAAGAGATAGTTTTCCAGCGGAATGGGTGATTCAGTGTGCTTTGGAGACAGGGGTTTCTTTACTGTGGCTCACTACCGGACAGGGTGAGACAGGTTCAAACATTGACCATAAAAAAGGTATCAATTTCGTGAACTCTGGCAAAGTTAAACCCCTTTCTGAGCTTGTCTCCCCCGAAATTGATAAGGCAACTCTCAACGGTGGTTTATTGGTCGATGCTGGAAAAGCAATCATTGATAGCAGCCTGCTCCCCTCAGACTCAAGCAACCTATTGCTGGTGAATACTTCTGGAGATTCTTACTTAGTGGACCGCAGCCAAACACCTCCAGTTAACGGTATGTGGTTGGTAGATATCGACGGAATAAAAAGCATTGTTAAGTTAACACGGCTACCAGGAAACAGATTAGTGGTCCATCAAGACGAATCATCCTTTGAGTGCAGTCTTGATGATATCGAGGTAGTCGGACGCGCATTAAAAATAATTAAGAGCCTTTGATATGACCATCAGAAAGCAGCCAAACGGAAAATGGTTGTGTGAATGCTACCCGAACGGGCGAGACGGCAAGCGTGTGCGCAAACAATTTGCGACGAAAGGCGAGGCCATAGCATTCGAAAACTTCACCATGGATGAAGTAAACAAAAAGCCATGGCTTGGTGAGAAGGAAGATCGTCGGCGCTTGTCAGAAGTAATTGAGCAATGGCACTCACTCTACGGGCAGACGCTTGCAGATCCCAAACGCCTGATGGCGAAACTTAAAATTATCTGTAATGGTCTGGGCGATCCCATCGCTTCAGAGCTGACCGCCGGTGACTTTACGAAATACCGCGAAGCACGGTTAAAAGGTGAGGTGCGAAATGAAGATGGCGCGCTTATGTCACCAGTTAAGCCTCGCACGGTAAACCTTGAACAACGCAACCTATCATCCGTGTTTGGCACACTGAAAAAGTTGGGCCACTGGTCAGCACCCAACCCACTCGCCGGTTTGCCAACATTTAAAATCGCAGAAGGTGAACTGGCGTTCCTGACACCGGAAGAAATTAAACGCCTGCTGGATGCCTGCGCTGATTCTCAAAGCCCCAGCCTGCTGATGATTGCAAAAATATGCCTGGCAACTGGTGCACGCTGGAGTGAAGCCGAAAATCTGCAGGGCCATCAGTTATCGAAATACCGGATCACCTATACCAAGACTAAGGGCAAGAAAAACCGTACCGTGCCGATATCTCAGGATCTGTATGATGAACTTCCCAAGAACAGAGGGAAGTTATTCACCCCGTGCAGAAAAGCTTTTGAGCGTGCAGTAAAACGGGCAGGTATTGAGCTGCCTGAAGGCCAATGCACTCACGTGCTGCGTCATACGTTCGCCAGTTATTTTATGATGAATGGCGGAAACATACTGGTATTAAGAGATATTCTGGGCCATGCCGATATAAAAATGACGATGATTTATGCACATTTTGCACCTGATCATCTAGAGGATGCAGTAACAAAAAACCCTTTACATGGATTAAAATGGACCTCACCATGATTCTAGAATTAATAACTAGCAATATAAAAAAACCAGAAATCTCTATCTTATTAATAGTTCTGTATTTAATTTACTTATTTATAGAATATACAAAAAATAAAAATAACAGTTATTTTGAAATGACTGAGGAAAGACTAACAAAACAAAAACTATTCAAACAATCAATAAGAATACCTGTTATTTCATCTTTATATTTTGGTGTCTTCGCATGGGTGGGACACTCCCCTCAATTTGATGCTAAAGGATTTACAAACTTCATTGAAATAAGCAAGTTGCCTATTGCTCTTCTGTCTCTTTCGATACCATTTGTAGCCATAGTTGCTAACATTCACAGAACAATACAAACCGAGAATCAAATTAGAAAAACACAACAACAGATAGATTTAGTAACCGAGAAAAACCGCAGTGATGCTTACTACGCTCACCTAAAAAATTATTCTGATATATTTAAAACACTGCCATCATTTACCCTCTCTCGCCGTGACAATACAACCTTTGAAAAAGGTACTGTTAAATTATCTGTGGATCATACATATTCATTATATAAAAAAATATTCACAAAATCCTCAATCTCTGCTGGATATAACAGCGAGGTTGATAAAAAATTCCTTAGACAACTAGAAAACATATACACTAGCATCGGGAATGCAATAATAAGAAACAATGAAATTTACCCAAGTCAAGTGAGCATATCTAATTTAGAGAACATTGAAGCGCTAGTGGTATTTTTGTGTAGAGAACTAGGTGTCAATTATGAACGAGAAGTTAACAAATTCGATATATTTGACCCAATTTCAAATTTAGGAATAGAAACATCATTTTCAGATGAAAAAGAGATCAAAGAAATGCTACGAGGCTTAAGGGACATATTGATATCTCTTTACATGCTAATTGATCAAAATACAATTATTTTTCAAGGCAATGCCAATAGCGGCGATTTTTTAGCTAATTATGCTTACGACCCAGATAATTTGATTTTTAAAGATATCTTACCTATAGATTCTCAAGGTAAATAATTGGCGACACTTTGGCGGCAGAGCATTAAAAACGTATAAAACAGACAAACATCAGATAACACTAAGGCACTGATTTAAAACATAAACTACTGTTTTTATTATAGTAAAAATGGTATGTAGGAATTTCGGACGCGGGTTCAACTCCCGCCAGCTCCACCAAAATTCTCCATCGATGATTACCAGAGTCATCCGATGAAGTCCTAAGAGCCCGCATGGCGCAAGCCCTTCGGGCTTTTTTGTGCCTTGAATTTGTCCCGCGAAGTCTGATGCCAACTAATTAAATCCGAACCTTTTAGGCACCTTGTTAGGCACCTCATAAAGCTTTATTGTTTTTGAGGTGCCTAAAACTATGGAAACCCGGTAATGGCGAGACAAACCAAACCTCTATCCGTTAAAGAAATCGAATCTGCTAAACCCAAGGAAGCGGACTATGTGCTCTATGATGGCGATGGCCTTGAGCTGCTGATCAAATCCAGTGGGAGTAAAATCTGGCAATTTCGCTACATTCGCCCTGTCACCAAGAAACGTGCGAAGAAGAGCATCGGCCCCTACCCGTCAGTTACACTTGCCGATGCGAGAAACTATCGGGCAGAGTCTCGCTCACTCCTCGCGAAACAAATCGATCCACAGGAGCATCGGCAAGAACAACTTCGCAGTTCGCTGGAAGCCAAAACCAATACTTTCCAACTCGTGGCTGAGCGTTGGTGGAATGTGAAGAAAGCCAGTGTGACAGAGGACTATGCTGAAGATATCTGGCGCTCTCTTGAGAGAGATGTCTTTCCTGCGATTGGCGACGTTAGCGTCACAGATATTAAAGCTCATACACTGGTTCAGGCCGTTCAACCTGTTCAGGCCAGAGGGGCCCTAGAAACCGTTCGTCGTCTTTGTCAACGTATCAATGAAGTCATGATATATGCCCAGAACACAGGACTGATTGATGCTGTACCCAGTGTCAACATTGGCAAGGCATTTGAGAAGCCGCAGAAGAAGAATATGCCAAGTATTCGCCCGGATCAGTTGCCTCAGTTGATGCAAACGATGCGAACAGCCAGCATTAGCCTTTCAACACGCTGCTTGTTCATGTGGCAACTTCTTACTATCACCCGTCCCGCCGAAGCGGCTGAAGCTCGCTGGGATGAAGTAGACCTAGAAGCCCGAGAATGGAAGATTCCTGCAGCACGCATGAAAATGAACCGCGACCATACTGTTCCATTGTCAGATGAAGCAATTGCGATACTGGAGATGATGAAGCCGTTAAGTGGAAATCGAGAATTTATCTTTCCCAGCCGCATCAAGCCAAACCAGCCGATGAACAGTCAAACCGTTAACGCATCGCTTAAACGCGCAGGTTTTGGTGGGGTGCTCGTTTCACACGGTTTGCGATCTATTGCCAGTACAGCTCTCAACGAGCAAGGTTTTCCGCCTGATGTGATTGAGGCAGCACTTGCTCATGTGGATAAGAATGAGGTTCGGCGTGCTTATAACCGCAGCGATTACCTGGAGCAACGACGTCCAATGATGCAATGGTGGGCTGATTTTGTGATGGCTGCGGATCGTGGAAGTATGATTGAGGGAGGTACGAAAGGAATGCGTTTAGCGGGATGACGGATAATTAATGACAGTTCCCACTTTAGTAGTGGCCAGATGAGAATTTATATTTCAAGCGAAAGCTAATAGTTTTAGAAATCAAGCTAATTAGCATAATATCTCTTAATTGAAGGGATATGGAGCCGCAGAAATAAATGAAGACACGGCAGTATGCGCAAAAATCAATCTTCGATCTGGAAGCAATCTTCGAGCAGTCCAGCAACAATGTTAGCGAACTTGAACAGTTGTTGAGCGAGCTGACCTTTCGCAACACTGCCAGGGCGCGGACGCTGACGGCTAAAATCGAGCAATCTCTATTTGCACTTAGCGGCCACAGCGTGGTCGCCATGTCGGCTTCCAGCCCATCAACACGCCATCCCGATTCGGTGTCCATTCAATCTTCTCGAGTTGTGCCCCACAATTCGCCTGCTGCGGAAGAGCAACTGCAACTGAAGGCCATCACAGACTCTGCCATACGAGAGCAATTCGACAAAGACCAAATCGACCTTGGTCCGATCCCGTCTTTTTCTCCATCAGGTAAGGCGAATGATGCGCGAGCAATACTGGTAGCATGGACAGCCCTCGAAGCACTGTCGCCTCAAGGTTATAAACGCCCAGAGGATATGGCAACCGGCGACCGCTCTAGGGTTGCTCTATTGGAGCGAGGTGTTCCATGGGGACCAAATGCCCGCAGCAAGCCCAGTTATAAGCTTTATTTCGAGGTCATCCTCGGCTCCATCGCTCTCGACAAGGCGACGGACGAGCTGGTCAAGGTTTTTGGCGAGGATGAGGAGCGTTCACGCCCGGACGGTAAGAAAGCTGCCATCGGCTCGATCCTGATCGACAAAGAAGGCTTTGTGCTTGAGGACAAAGGCGTTGCCGTGTCCAGTTTTGCCTGGGCACTCAAGCCGGCTCTCGATCTGAAGCTTGGGAGTTTAGGGAATTGGCCGAATGTTGAGCCGCGCATTATCGAGCATCTGGATCGAATGGTTCGCCACCACAACAAAGATGGAGAACCCATACCGATCGATCTGAATGTTGTTCATAACGCTTATAAATGGCTTGTATCGCAGTTCAGTGTACCCGAGCATTTGGTTGAGCCACCCACATTCGCGATTAAGGTGTTTCATCATTTCAAGGCTAAGGCGCCGCCTGAACCTTCGTTACTGAATTCCTTCTATCTTAAAGATCTCGGTGAAGCAACCAAATTGCTCGAGACGGGCAAAGCCGGAACCGGTTTGCGCCGCTACATGGGAATTGGCAGACCTGACCAGAAAATCGACGTGCTATCGCCCATTTCCGCAGTTGAGCCGTTCGTCGCACCGTCGCTCATGCCGCAGGCTCGTTGGCCTTCGAAAGGCGGCCATCCACTGGTGCTGCTTCAACAGGCTGCCGTGAATGCGGCGCGTGCTGAGCTGAATGATGCTCCAGGTATCATCGGCGTCAACGGGCCTCCGGGAACCGGAAAGACCACTCTTCTCCGGGATATCGTCGTTGGATGCATTCTCGATCGGGCCACGGCGATGTCCGGCTTCAACAAACCGCAGGATGCCTTTTCCACAACAGGCGAGAAGCTGGCATTCGGTTCCAATGCATTCCTGCACTTCTACAAGTTACATGCATCCTTGAAGGGCCATGAGATCGTCGTAGCCTCCTCCAATAACAAAGCAGTCGAAAACGTCAGTAAAGAGCTTCCTCTCAAGGAAGCCAATGGTCGCCATGAACAGATCGCCTACTTCCGGTCCATCAGCGACCTGATTGCGAATCCCAAACGCGCCGGCTATTTCGAAGCCGAGGCCGAGGGGGACATCCCCTCCGACACTGTCGAAACCTGGGGGTTGATCGCCGCAGCTCTCGGCAAGAGCAGCAACCGAGGCGCGTTTCAGCAAGGTTTCTGGTGGAATGAAGACGGTGGTTTCCTTACCTACCTGAAAGCAGCTCGCGGCATAAATGTCATGCGTGAGATCAAGGACGAGCGAACTGGCGAAACCATCGATCGCGTGATGCCCAGCGTGGTTGTCAATGAGCAGCCCAGCACCAACGAAGCGGATGCTGCTGCGGCCTGGCAGAAAGCGCGAACCGCCTTTTTTAAACTTAAGGAGACGGTAGACGCCGAAATCGCCAGCATCGAAGAGATGCGACGGGATATCCAGGCGCTCAAGGGAGCGATCACCGAACTTCAAAGGGCTGAACAGCGTCGACCGAGTCTGAATGAAGCCGTCGAAGAAGCACACAAGACTGCTGAATCCTGCCAACGAGAGCATGAGAAGGCAAAATCGCAGATCGAGCAGGACAAGATCATGCTCGACAGCCATCTTGCTTGCCGTCCAAGTTTCTTCTCCCGTTTGTTTGCGACTGCGGCCTGGAAGTCGTGGAGATCGACACTGCAGAAGCTCTCGGCGACCTTGCAGCAATCAGTCATACGGGCGCAGGGGACGGACGGTGCCCTAGAGCTTGCAAGGGCTGAGTGGAGCAATACTGAGTCCCAGTTACAGCAACTCGACCAGGAAATTTCCAGCAAATGTCAGGCTGTCTCGAAATTGAAGGCAACCGAGGCACAGGCACGAAACCGTATGGGAGACAGGGTCGTTGATGAGAGGTTCTTCGAGCGCGAGCACGAGTCTATCCACCTCACTGCACCATGGCTTCCCGATGAGGTTCATCGCCTGCGGGAGGATCTTTTCGCCGCTGCCCTGACTGTGCATAAAACGTTCATCGATGCTTCGGCCAGCCGCTTGCAACACAATCTTGGGTTATTGATGTCAGGCATGGTAGCTGGTGCCTTCCAGTCTTCCGCTCACCGTGAACTTCTCCCCGACCTTTGGTCAAGCCTTTTCATGGTTGTGCCGACCGTGTCCACGACATTCGCCTCTGTTCGGACGATGTTCGGGGATCTGCCACAAGAGAGCATTGGTTGGCTTCTGGTAGATGAAGCAGGCCAAGCCGTTCCTCAGGCAGCAGTTGGAGCTATCATGCGGGCAAAGCGCTCCATCGTGGTAGGTGACCCGTTGCAAATCCCACCTGTAGTTTCACTTCCTGAAAAACTGAACGCCGAAATCTGCAAGTTCTTTGACATTGACCAAGTCGAATGGTCTGCCCCCGCAGCATCTACGCAGACCCTTGCTGATCAGGCATCGCGCTTCAAATCCACCTTCGTCATGGACGTAGGTGATCGAGAAGTCGGGCTGCCATTGCTCGTTCACAGGCGTTGCCAGAACCCAATGTTTGATGTTTCTAACTCCATCGCCTATGCCGGGCAGATGGTCCATGCTGTCGGGCCTAAAAAACCCGGATCTATCGGCTCGGCTTTGGGGAGATCTCACTGGGTGGATATCAATGGCGATGCTGAGACGAAGTGGTGTCCCGACGAGGGCGAAGCGGTTGTGCGAATGCTCAAAGAGCTGGCAGCATCGGGCATTACAAATCCGGACGTATTTATCATCACACCATTCAAGATCGTAGAGCAGAACATGCGTCGGCGTCTCGACAGTGAAACTGATCTGCTTCGAACGTTCGGCGTAAAGCTGGATGAATGGTGCCGTGATCGTGTAGGCACAATCCACACGTTCCAGGGTCGAGAGGCGGACACGGTAATCCTGTTGCTGGGTGCGCCGAAAGCGAGTCAGCAAAGGGCACGTCAGTGGGCGGCAAGCCCACCAAACATAATCAATGTAGCCGTCTCACGCGCCAAGCAAAACCTGTATGTGGTCGGCTCGGCTGCTGCATGGACAGGGGCGGGAACTAGCCTTCAGGTCCTGCATCGGCAATTGGCGAAATCAGCCTAACAATCTCCGAGGTGGCCCTCATTATTGAGGGCTCATCGCGACTCATTCTTGGCTAACTTCAGTAATGGGCTGGCCGCTATGTGTTAAAATCTGACATTGCTCACATAATAGTCAAGCAGTCACATTTCACCGCCCATCCAAGCTTGATAATTCTTACCGCTCCCCTTATATCCACACTGAGGAATAACCTCTGACATGGCTAAGGAGTATGATTATGGGGCTTAAACCTGGTCCAAAACCAATCGCAAAATCAACAGGAAAACCCGATCAACGCAGACGTGATAATAAGGATACACCCGGCAATACCCCAGGACTGAAACCAAGCAAATCAACTGGGAAGTAATCGTTCAAGGGTATGGAGAATTCATCTATACCCTTATCTCATCAAATCAGTCTGCTTTAGCCCGTTTAGTGCCAACAGCGGACATTATGGAAGGTCAGAGTTAAAGATTAAAATGGGATGCTGTGTGCAAAAAAACGCATTTTTTGCGGTTTTCTCCAAGTTTTACTCTGTACCTTTCCGGGATACTCCACCGACAAAATACGAAAACAACATTATCAACGGCTCGGAAGTCTCTAGATTATCCGTGGCGATTCATGGGAAATCCCATCCAACGGCTTATGCTTCATGTTGCTTTTTGAGATCGCTTCTAGCATAGCTCCACTCAATAATGTTGTCGGGTCGTTGCTGATCGAAAAGGATTCGGGATTCAATACCATTACCTAAAAAGCTGGTATGCCCATCTACGTAAGAAGCTATCCCTTGCGAACCAACATGAAGAATATTTTCTAATGGCTGCTTTGTTCTTGCCGCATTGCTAAGGAGAAATAAACCTGGGTACGTTTTGTTAGCACGGTGAAAAAAAAGTTCATTGTCAAAACACATGACGATGATTATTTGTCCCGACATGAGATCGGAGAGCATTTCAGTTGGCAGATGCAAACTCATAAATGGCCGAGACAAAGGGTCAAAGAATGAATCATTTATATTCACAACAGGGCTTTTTATACCGAGACTATCCATCCATCCATTGAAGGCAACAAAGCCCATTTCAGAATCACGGTACATACCTAAGAACAAACATTCATCAATAGTATCAATTGCCCAATTTTTTCCTCCGCGAATAATCTCCCACATTTTAATTAAGCGGTGGGTATAAAATTCAGAGGGATGATCTATCTCATCGATTTTAACTTTAGACTGATGAAGGTTGTCAAAGCCCTCGCCAGTATTAATTGCCTCCAACACATTCATGCCGCGAATAATTTGCCTTTTTATGCGATTAAATTGCTTAACATCATTGTCAGGCATATTGTTAATGAAGTTTTCTTCAAAGTGCGGACACTCTGAGATAACAGAAAATTCAGCAGCTTCATAAAGCTCATTATTCTTTTCACCTGTTTTAACCTCCACGAGCTGGAAGCCATCCAGTGGATTAAAGGTGACTAAATCCCCCACATGAACAAATGTGCTCATGTCAGAGACAATCGCTACGGCGTGTTTGTCCTGGTTGATAAGATCGGCTGCGACCATAGAATCAATTATGTTATCTTCTGATAGATTGTCATTGCCTGCATTAATAGGCAAACGCCGCAAACTCGAGTGATCTTCATCAAGTATGCTCCAAATTATTGAGTCAATACAACGGCGAAGAATAAGAATTTCAAATTTTTTTAAATTTATTTCATCAATACACTTTTCTTTCTTTTCTTTATCCTTGTTTCGATGATGTTCTTTTTTTTCAACTTCCAATCTTTTTATATCTCTCAGCCGAATAATAATCTCAAAAGATATGATTTTTTGTGTGTCTTTCCAATTTTTGAGACAGGTTTCATACCCTGCAAGAAAATCCTCATCATTGGAAGGTAGTTCTTGAGTTGGGTTCCCTCCCCTTATCATTTTGGCAAGTGCATGCAGTAAAGATACATAATGAGGTGATAAAATTGTCCAAAACTTCCTAAACGGTTTGTGCTTTTCAAGAAAAGTTGACTCATCAGTATAATTTATCATAACTAAACCTCATGCCTCTTATCTATTTTCCTCAAGGTACAAACTACCAGCCTTTTTTACATAATTATAGTTATAATGTGAAGTCTCATTCATATATCTTCATACTGCATGTAAGAAATATTTGAGTTTCTGACATCATAATCTTCTAAGCTGCCTGATTTTTCCTCACCTCTATATAAAGCAACTATCCATCGAGCATTTTCTTGGATACTTTTATTTATTTTAGCGAAGTATTCACCGTCAACTTCGGCAAGCGAATGGCCTAAAACGATGACCTCATCCACATTATTAAGCGACGAGAAAAAAACGCTTTCTTCTTTAATTATGTCTTCGCTGGGCTTGAATGTATTACCGAAGTATTCGTTTATGCTGTCGTATGCCTCTGCTATTCTTGTATCTTGATCCGGTCCTATATATGGATTTAGTGGCTTTTCCACCCTAAAACTGTGACCAAGTATGAGATCGTCATCGTAACTACAATTGCCGTGAATATGTATGATTTGCGCGTCTGGAACGGCATAGATCTGCTGCAAGGTATTTGTATAATTAAATGAAAAATAGAGACTTTCTCTTGGTATGGGCGGGATGTATTGCTCAGAATTGTAAGCATCGGCTATGTTAATCCCTTTAACCCAATCAGTGAATTGCTCCTTCAAGCGAGCTGACAGCATCCGTGTGATTTTATCTACTTCATATTGGTAATCGTGATGATAGGCATCGCTCCAATCATCGGTATTGTATGAAGCCAAAAACATCTCACTGTTTTGAAGGATAAGCTCATAATCAATTTCACCTAAAGCACTTTCTAACTCATTCCACTCGTCCCCAGCAGGCATGTATTCTTCTATCGCGTCATATAATTCTTGGTCATTTTTTGCTACATACGACTTAAAGTGCTTGTATCCTGTTGGTAAGCCATGTCGAATGTCAAATCCATTTCCTATTATGTAAAGCCTCATCGTTTTTCCCTTAGTCGAATTGTATAAAGATACTAACCTGACCTGCTCCCCGTTGACTACCATCCCCTCCTTTGAGTAATGCCTTCATCAGATGTAACAACATCTGCGAACTTCCGCAGTTCGCTCATTGAGGTCCTTTATATTTGGGGCTTAGCCCTTCATCGTCATAGGAATCATAGGCATCTACCCACATCCTCACCAGTGTTCAGTGGATGTTAAAACGTGCAGATGTTAACTGATAACCTTCGTAGTAGTGAAGGTGAATGCCCCACATTTTGGTTTCGTAAAACCATAAAAAACTTGCCCACTAAAATAAAACATGCTAAGTGGTTGACATTGGTCTTAATTAGGTCTAAATTAAGACCACCTTCGGGTAACCCCATGCGGATGGGGTCACAATGTGATGATTAAACTAAAAGCGGCTTAAGTGCCGATGATTTGTTGACCACTTAGCGTCAGCACGGAGTTAAATGATACTCAAATGAAATGAGTTGCTTCGTTAAATAGAGGTTTATTAAGAGGAAAGACTATGAGAGTCGAAACCATTAGTTATCTGAAAAAGCACGCCGCGGTGCTTGATCTTGCAGAGCCATTATTGGTCACACAAAACGGTGTGCCCGCTTATGTTGTTGAGTCGTATGAAGAGCGCTTGAAAAGAGATAATGCAATCGCATTGCTGAAACTCTTAACTATCTCTGAAAAGGACAAAAGCGAGGGACGCACGTATAGTCGTGACCAGTTAATGGCAAGTCTTTAATACTTGCTATGACTGGAGGGCACATGCCTAAAAGCAACACAAAAAAAGGTGTTATTTACACCGAAACGTTCAAACTCACTGCTCGCAATCTTTTGAATTTTCTTTCGACCAGTGTTGAAGAGCCAAAAGAAGTACTTAATAAACAACTCGATGAGTTTGAAAAGAAAGTTGATGTTTTCCCTGAGAGCTGTCAGTTTTCACCTGACTTGCTTGAATTAGGCTGTGACCGTTATCGTGAATGTATTACCAGGGATGGTTATCGCATCCTTTACTCCTACGATACAGAACAGGAGGAACTAACTGCCCATGTCATTCTTGGCAAGCGACAGTCAGTCCTTCAGTGTCTTTTCGAGAGACTAATCGCTTTGTAAAAGCAGATGAATGAAGCCACTTTAGTGGCTTTAATTTTATCTGCGATTTTTTACCAGCCGATTGTTAACTTGAGTAGACCTTCTATCGGGTGATTCGTCATGCCGCTCCACATTGGTAGACGGCATTTCGCTCATAAGGGACAACCATACTCAAATCTCCCACATTGCAGGAGATTTGGGTATGAACACGTCACCGTGGAACAAAGACCGTATCATAGGCCAAAAAAGACCACTTCAGATATCTCATATCTGGGGGATCCGAATCCGGCTTGAACTGGAAGGTAAAACGCGCGATTTAGCTCTATTCAATATGGCCTTGGACAGTAAGCTACGAGGCTGTGATCTGGTCAAACTCAAAGTATCTGATGTTGCATATGGTAGCTCTGTTTCAAGCAGAGCTACGGTGTTGCAACAGAAAACCGGTAGCCCTGTGCAGTTTGAGATAACCAAAGGGACAAGAGAAGCTGTTGCTGCATTGATAAAGCTTGGCAATTTGCATAGTAAAGACTTCTTGTTTCGATCTAGGGTCGGAACTAACCAGCACATTTCAACCCGCCAATACAACCGAATCTTTCATGGGTGGATAGAAAAGCTTGGTCTCGAAGATTCACTTTACAGCACACATTCCATGAGAAGAACAAAACCTTACCTGATCTACAAGAAAACCAAGAATCTCAGGGTGATCCAACTTCTGTTGGGTCATAAGAAACTGGCAAGCACAATCCGTTGCTTGGGCATTGAATTCGACGATGCGTCGGATAGCTCTGACTCGAACAAAACATAAGGTTTTTAGGGCTGCAACAGCACCTCTGTGTCGTAGGCGGAAGTTAACAAACATTAAAATCTCTAAATCTGTAGGGATCAGACTCCTTCTATAAAAGGATACTGTGCATATCCTTAGTTGTATATAGGTGTGTTTAGAGTATTAGGATGCTAGTTTTGAAAATTAATTTTTTAAACATATTGAATTTTTTAATAATTGGGAATAGTGTATAGCTTTGTCATGGCGGATTTTTTCTCTTCAAGTATTTATTTGAACACTACTTCTAGCTCCTGCAAGGTTACAATATCGTGTAAATTTTTTCACAAAGACATAGATTATAATTTTTACTTAAAGGAAATTCAATGTCAAAAAATCTCCCGGTTTTATTAAGCTCGCCATCAACAACTAATTTTCCTGCAACAGTTAATACTGAAATAGAATTCCTTTCGCAAGCTAGAAAGTTGTTAGATTCTGGCTTCCCTGATCATGCTCTTTTAGATATATGGAATGCATCCATTCATAATCTTAGGCGGCGAATTGAGGCTTATGGTTTAGACTTATTCCTTTCCGCAATAAAGGATGATAGTGGTCGTAAAAAATATGATAAAGATGGTGAAACAATAAACGAGAGATGGTCAGGTGTAGATGATTTAGTGCTAATAAGTGGAGCAACCAAATTAGGGGTTCTGCATAAGAAAGCTGGAAAATCACTAGAAATGATCAATTGGATGAGAAACCATGCCTCTCCAGCCCATGCAAGTGATAGTAAAGTAGAGTCTGAGGATGTGTTTGCTTTGGCTCTTATGCTCCAGAAGAATTTATTCGAATCTGATATGCCAGACCCTGGACATTCGCCATCTGGATTATTTGAACCCATAAAAAAATCTGAACTATCAATTGAGAGCATAGACTTACTTAAAGATCAAATAAGAGCATTTAAGCAAGCTGATATAAGAATAACATTTGGATTTTTATTGGATTTAATAACTAAGGGGGAAAATCCTGCTTATGTTAATGCTAGCAAGTTGTTTGAACAAACATGGGAAAGATCTAATGATGATCTTAAAAAAACAGCGGGGGAAAGATATCACTCATTTATGCTGGAGCCCGAATCGGATACAAGTGAGGATAAAGGAGCAAAAATAAGAATTTTAGAGACTTTAGTAAAAGTTAATGGTGTGAAATTTATACCTGATGCTGCTAGGGCAAGTTTATACAGACATGCGGTTAAACAGCTAGCTAAAGCTAAGGATACATCTTACGGCTGGAATGATGAAGAAAGAGCAGCCAAGGCACTTATACAATTTGGACCTCATGTTCCATCTATTGCTTTTGAAGATGTATATCAAGAAATACTTACTGTTTGGGTGGGGAATTACTGGGGAAGATCTGATGCACATTTAGTACTTCAACCATTTTTAGATGTGTTAAACAGTAATCAATTGATGGCTCTCTCACGGTTGTTCGTGGAGAATGAAAGAGCAAATTCAGAACTGGTGTCACCAAGGCCCAAAAGAAGAGCAATAGAATTACTTGAGATAATAAAAAATAATCTAACAATTCAAGCAAGCATTGATGAAATTGATAGGATCATTTCTGAAATTGATAAAATGTAATTTATTTGCAATTAAGCCATGCTTTTTAGGTGGCTTATTTTTTTAAATCTACGACTTATATTGATATTAGCAATGTAATTGCTAAAGTATTCCTAGCCCACTATTCATCTAAATATGGTTGTCGAAAGGCCCGCTTCTCGCTCGTAACAGACCTAATGGCAGTGGTCTATGCGAGGGGATTCTATGTTATTTTTACTGCGATAATTAATCATCAAATCCGGGGATAAGCAGGTAAGTTATGTCAGTAGAAGACCTCAAAACGATTGACTGTATTGGTATACCGATAGACGCTCCTCATGAGGTGAACCTAGGGATTTCTGATCATCTTGACTGGGATGTCTCTTTTGATGAGCATCTGTATATGCTTCAGGAAAAAATAAACACATACCTGGGTTTTATCGAGTCGGGAGAAATCTATCAAAGTTTTCCTCCTGCTACTCAAACGACAAAAAAAGTCATTGAAATTTTTTTTAAACATCAACCGCCATCTCGAGCAAATCCATTTCTAAATCATGTCACTGATTACTTAAAAGAACTGGGCATCGAACTGACAATGAAGGTAGAAGAATAAGAATCTGCTCTGTTAGTAACTAAAGTATCGGGCTATGTCAGTGAAGCCTGAAAGTTTCTAGCAAAGAACGACGAACTTCCGCTCCTCGCTCAAAGCAGACCTTATGACCTCGATTTCTGGCAGATCCGAGCCAAGAGCAAATATTGATATCATCAATCGGCCTCAAGCTTAAGGGGAACATCTCCCCCTTTTTATGTAACCAGTTTACTGAAGATGTTCTTTCAGCCAGGTACACGCGCCTTCAATGTCATACGCTTTTTCCCCAAATCCTTTCGCAAGCAGAAACTCTGGTAAATATTCATCATATTTATCTAAGTACTTATCTGGAACATTTACAGCAAGATCAAACGCTGAGGGCAGGCCTGACAGCAGCAGGCCTTTAAGGGCCTGTTGAACAGAAGTGATACTTGAGCCGTCAATTTCTATAATTCCAGCCAATGAATTAGCGTTAAAGCCACAACGTATGAGCAAGGCTGTAATCGTATTGACAACCTTATCTCCCATCCATGGGAGGATGTAACAGTATTGGCCGCTCGTAAGAAAATACTCATTTTGCAGGTTATAACTCTGGAAGTTACGATAGCCTTCCGCAAATAGGCTTCTGGCGGCAGAATCGGCATAATCTACTCTCTTGCTACCTATTGCTATGCGGTAATCACCTTCCCTATAGATAGCGAGCATTTCCTGACGAACGGCATCATGAACAGACATTCCCCCCCCACTAAATTGTGGTGGCTGACCGCCTTTGGTCGTCTCTACATAGATAACTTTTTTCTCTGTCTCGATCTCTGTCACTCTCCAGCGCCGTCCACCGAAGATGATGTGTTGATCTGGTAGCAGTGGGGAGTCCACAGGCACTGTTCCAAGGGTTCTGTTTCCGGTGACAATGCGGAACTCTTCTGGTGTGTTGAACACGGCATAGAACGTGTGATGGTTAGTCAGTTTCTCCCCCTCTGCCCCAACAACCATTTCTCCACTAGCGAGTTGAGTGAGCAGGCCACATGCCCCCATATGTTTAAGCAGGCTTTTGAAATCGCCTATATCCACATTACGGAACGGGCCTGTTTGACATAGCTGTGACCAGAGTTGATCGGCACGAACTCCGCCCCATTGCGCGGTAATTGCAAGAATCTGGTGTAGCAGCGTGGAGTAATGCATCTGCTGGGAATCGGCAGGCTCAAACCATTGTTTAGAGATCATCAATCTGATCATTGCCATCGACTGGACCAAATGCAGCCGTAGGTGGTCAACGATACTGCTAGTCACAGTGAGCTCATTTTCTGTAATTAGCATTCTTAGAACTGATGGGGAGTCGCGTCGCCCAGAACGTCCCATACGCTGACGCAGACTGGAAACAGTATGCGGAGGCGTAACTTGGATAACCGACTTAACCTTACCGATATCAATTCCCAACTCAAGCGTCATTGTACAAACAGCTGTTGTGGGCAAATTTCCTTTCTGAAGACGAGTTTCAAGCGCTTCCCGCAATTCCTTGGCAAGGGAACCATGGTGGGGAAAGAATTCATTGGGAACAATATGTTCCTCACACATGTCGCTCAGCGTGGCAGCAATGCTTTCAGTCCGCTTTCGACTGTTTGCAAAGACCAAATGAGAATCGCCACGGCAAAGTCTAAAAATGTCAGCGCAAACGTCATGTTCAGCTGAACTCTGAAGTTCTTCTTCTTTTTGGGGCACTCGCTCCAGATAACCTTTGACCTGTACCTGAAGAGTGGCCTCGCTCTTAATATCTGTAACAGTTACGCAGGGTAGTCGTTTGTCCGGGCGCAAAAGTTCGGGCACTTTCTCCAGTTCCCCCAGCGTGGCACTCAACGCAACGCGGGGAATTGGATTTACCTGGCGTCCTAGCACATGGTCAATTCTATTGAGCAGAGAAAGCAGCTGTACACCACGCTCTGAGCCAATAAAAGCATGAAACTCATCAATAACGATGTATGCGACTGACGAAAACGCCTGTTTGAGCCAGCCCATTGAATTTATGAGCAAAGACTCAAGTGACTCAGGTGTAATCAGTAAAATGCCAGCAGGGTTTGTCCGAGCCTTCTTCTTTTTGCTTAGTGGTACATCCCCGTGCCAAGGAGTCACTGGCATTTCCAATGCATCTCCAAGGCTCTCAAGACGACGGTACTGATCGTTAATCAATGCCTTCAACGGGCTGATATAGACGATGCTAAATCCATTAGTGAGATCTGCAACTGCCGAACAGGCAGGAAGAAAAAAAGCCTCTGTTTTACCCGCTGCTGTGCCTGCACTGATTAGCACGTCTCGATCACGGGCTAAAATTGCCGGGATTGAACTCTCCTGCAAGGGCCTTAATGTTGACCACCCCTGCTTGTAAATCCACTTACGGACGCGGGGATCGAGACTATCATAGGCACTGCTCATAATTTGAAGTTCGCCAGTCCGTCATCGTCATCGCTTTCCTCTATAATGGCGTCATCCATTTCGCTGGGCCTGTCCTCTTCAATCGCCACACCCTCGATTAGTGTTTGCCAGTTCATCGTTCTGTTTTGTTCCAGCACGGCCAGCATGTCCAGGAAACCTTTTATGGTATTACGGGGGGTACGGAAGTAAGCGTCTCCAATGGTTTTACTACAGTGATGCAGAAATCCAGTCAGTGCCTCATCTGGAACCAGATAATTCTCTGGATCTCCGCCTGCATAAACATGACGAAGATTTCTCAGTAAAATATACAGTTCCTCAGGGGTGAGGCTGGCAAGATGCAAAGTGGGAGACGAGTAGTCAATCACTCCTGCTTTTTGCGCGAACCGATTTTCCGCCAGACGTGATTGGAGCGCCTCATAGCTGTAAAGACCTTTGCGTGGATCGAAAAGGAGCTCTGGCGTCCCCCCGAGGATAAAACCAATATTCTCGGCTGAACCTTGCAGGCAGTCATTCAGGATCCGCAAAATCTGTTCGTAGTTCGCTGTTCTTGCTTGCGTATTATTCAGTTTAAAGAGGTTCACCATTTCGTCGAGGCTGACCAAAAGACCGGCATAGCCTGCCTGGCGGACAAAAAGGCTCATCAGTTTCAAAGAGTCATAGAATGAAGCGTCTGAGATAATAGTCCGAACGTCGAGATCGTTACGGGCATCAGTTTTAGTGGTGTACTCTCCCCGCAACCAGCGAATAGCATTGGATTTTAGTGTTTCGTTATCCTGCTCATGCCCGCGCCAGAATGAATCAATGACCTTAGCAAAGTCATATCCGCCGACCATATCTGATAGTGCTGCCAAGCGTTTATGAATAACTGATGAAACCTCGGAGCCGTCCTTGTCAGCTTCCTTCCTTGCCTCCGTAACGAATCTTTCAACAACGCTAAGTAACGCATTACCATCCGGCTTGTTTCTGGTGGACATGTTTTTCATAAGCTCAGAATAGAGATTACGCGCCTGACCTCCCGATGAGTGAATGCGTCTGTCAGGAGAAAGGTCTGCACTGATTGACACCAGCTTCTTCTCTAGAGCAATAGAGCGCACAACACTCAGAAAGAACGTTTTACCAGAACCATATTCACCGATGATAAGTCTGAAGCTTGCACCACCGTCAGCAATCCTCTCAATATCCTGGTGGAGAGCGGTGATCTCATTCACGCGGCCAACCTGGATATGCTGAATGCCTATCCTTGGCGTTACACCTGACTTAAGTGACTGAATAATAGCGTCGCGTTCTTTCACTCTTATACGTGTTACAGACATTCACTATCCCTCTAATTCTTTGGCAATTTCCAGGTCAACCCAGATATCATCATCGGCATCGTCCAGTACCGGAGCATCAACCACCGCATAGGACCAGTCATTAATCACCTCAAGCGCACCGCCGAGCATCAAATTCAAATTTCCGCACAATTCTGTCGCCTCTTTCCGGGACCACTGTTCTTTCCCCAGCAAACTGCGATAAAGCTGGCTATGTGCGGAGTCTAGCCCCCCCGCCTCCGTTAATGAGGCTGGAGCGCTTTCTGGCTCTTTCGGTTCTTCTTCGGTGAAAATTTTGTTCAGCAATTTACGAACATCATCCGTGGCAGATTCGTGGCGGGCAAGTACATTAGCATCCAGTGTGAACCCTACTGCTGGCTGATCAGTTGGTAAAGACGAGACAAGATCATGTTCAGTTGCGGAATGCTGATGGATATTGCTCGAGACAGATGAGGGATCCAGCCCCAAACTTGAATAAATCTTCTCAAGCTGTTTGATTTCGGCAGGCGCTATTGTCCCATCCGAACAGGCAACACTAACGATAACTTTGCCCACAGCAGCTTTTTCCGCGGCCCCCATCAACTCAATCCTGCTTTTCATTCCTGTCATATTGGCTGGGGTATGAAGTTGCCACGATAAATACGCATGTAGAGAGCGTTTTTCATCATCGGTGAAGCCAGTATTGTTGTTGATGGCATTCTCAAGCACTTTCTGTTCAGCTTGATCAAGAGAATCGTCAATCAAGGCTACCATAGCCCCTAATCTGAGCGTCATTACTGCTGAGATAAATTCAGGAGAAGGTGAGAAGCGTCCACCTTCGGCTGCAGGGAATAGAACAAGTGTCCCATCAACATCCGCCTTCACATGGTGATAATACGGGTCAGGTGCCAGACCGTAACCCATCTTCAGAGCAAAGGCCTGCATCAAATCGGCCTCTTTTTTATTGATCTTATTTGGGCAACTGGCATTCATATGTGCCCAAAAGTCAGCAACTGAGACTAACCCCTCCTTGACGAGGATCGCCTCATCAGCCCAGCGTTTGAATGAGCTTAATATTTTTTCTGCGCTTTCATTAACGATCTCTGAAGGGAGCAACATAATTGCAGCCGTATCATTGACTGACGTACCTTTCCTACCAAGGTAGCGACTATAAGCATCAAGTTCATCCGTACATATGTCGGCAAGAGCCATAATTTTCTGGACAGGGCTCTTCAACGCACTTGGATCAGGCAGGTCGGGAACAGGGAGTCGAACACCTCGCAAACTAGGACTTGCTGGTGTGTAATCTAACCTTAGGCGCGTTTTATTCGCCTTAACGACCATCCCTTCACCATATTTGAGGGTGTAACGCCGTTTGAAAAGCGCAGCAAACTCTTTAGCACAGCGGCGAGCCGGGGTACGCAGCGAATACTCGGTGTGGTTTATTACCCAGTTCAACGCCAGTTCAGCTGATACAGGAACTCCTTCATGTACAGTTTTTGCCAGAGCCAGCTTAAATTGCATGCTGTTGCTGAAACCTGAATTGCTATCGAGCTCAGTGGCTAAGCCCATGTTCGGGCGCAGAATAGACATGGCTTCGAGTAACTGGGCCGAATATCCACGGAATGAGCGGTTCTCAATGAATACGGATCTTAACCGAGCGACTTCTTTGAACAGATTACGGAACTCAGCATCAGGGAATTTTGGGTCAGTGGAATCTATGAGCGCTTTTCTTTCCAGGCCGTAGAGGTAGATAAAAACATAGCCGATAGGACACGATGGATCAGACCTATCGCTGGCGAGCCAACTGACATACGCACCGCGTGCTTCTGGGGAAAGAGAGGAAAAACTGGGCCAGTATCCTAATGAACTGTCCTCGTAAAGATAAGAAGTAGGTTTTATCTTACATGTGTCATCAATTAATGATGCCTCATTTCCATCGTCATAATAGCCGCCTGATTCCTGACCGGAGGGCTTCATACGTTGCCCCAAGTAAATGTAGCCACCGCTAATTGCTACACCAGCTACAGTTATCATCTCATCCGGAAGTACCCATCGAGCTAGTGCACCTGCTGACTTTGAGGTGTTCCGGTAATGATTGGTTGTCACCCGAAGTTCAACACCCCGGCCACCGCTCAATGTAAAAGTTGCAAGGTTATCGTCTTCACTATCATCGTTTCGCACAACCGCCTCTTTTTTCTTGATGTCAGCGAGCCATTCTTTTGGCGGGGCTTTCACGGGGCTTGAAGCATAAGACTTTGGAGATTTACGTTTTTTCTTTCTAAAAAACAACAAGTAAATTACTAAAATCGCCGCCAGAAACTTCAATAACTCCATGATATATAACCTTAAAATCATTCTCCATTCACATTTGAAATGTGGTAGGGAATGCATGGCAAGTGGATTAATCTCAAAATAATACGTCTAAATCGCTAGGGTTAAAAGCAAATCGCAAATAAAATTAACCAATTGATTTAAATGACAAAAATCATTGAATAATTTACTTAACCAGAAGTGAATTTTTAAGGAGTAAAAAGCCTGCTGGGCCATTCGCCTAAGAATGATGTTGTACTAATGCTAGGTTAACATACGAGCAAATATACTGCGGATGCAGAACTGACCGCTGTATGATGACATTTACCTAGTCGTTGAGAATTTCGGTAACTATTGGAAAGCCGTTAGAGACTGTACACTCTCGGATTTTAAAAGTAGCTGGTTTTGTTTTGTGTAATAGCTGCGTCAGGTCAAACCTGATCTATGAGCAGATATAGCCAGGGGCCCCACGCTGATTTTTATCAACTAATTAAGCTATGAGCTGAGTTGTGCCGAAGTTAAGATATCCTCATCACCTACGTTGATGAGCTGAAGAGCATCTCTGACGCCATTAATGCAGTTTATCCGGAGAGCGGATAAGTTCTGTATCATTCACATGGTGCGTAATAGCCTGCGGCTCGTATCTTAGAAGGACTACAAAGCATTAACCCATGACCTGGGCTACCAGCGGCAGAGGCTGTTTTACACGACGAATACCATTGCCAGATTGGACAGTGTGATCCGGCATACCATTAAAAAGTGCAAGGTACTCCCGACAGATTACTCATTAAAAAGTTGTATCGCTATCAACCCTGTCAGTATCGCTAAAAAGACGATGATGTTCAGGGGAGCTCGTATCGTCTTATTATCAGCTCTATGCTCTTCTGCACAGCCACATCTGAGAAAAGGCAGTCACATTGAATCACGTACGCGCTCTCAAGGTACCGGACTATCGATTTTGCGATACCCCGATACGTTTTTGTACTGCCTTCGCGAACGCCGCCTTCACTCTTTTGTCTTTGACTGACCATTCAGCCAACAACTTGCTCTGGCTTGCCTCCACCATTGCCGCGTCCCGTGAGTCGTTTTTATCCTGTGCGGAAGGCCATCCATGCTCCTCAATATAGGGCCTTAACGCTTTAATAATTGCATTGATGGCATCGGTTTTAGTTTCCCAGCCCTCAGGTTGCGCTTCCAGGTGTTTTATCACTTCGTCTTTAACGCCATCAAAACGTGTCGCTTTGACCTTTCCGCCATAAGCAGAATTGAGTTTATGCCGTTCCTTGATTCTTTTACCTGCTGCGGATTCACTGCGTTTCAGACCGCGATCCAACAACGCGATAGCCTTCAGCATTAATTGCACCGCATGATCTGGATCAGATTCGAGAGCCGATGTTCCCTGCTCCCAGTATTGTTCAGCCTCAGACATATCGTTCCTGATCCCCTTTATCATCCATTCTGAAAGACTGAAAATTTTCAGATAACGCCGCCATTTTTTCTCTCCGTGCTCATCAGCAAGTCGCCGCGCTAAATCTTCATCCTTCGTTTGTCTCCCTGTTTGTAGCACGATAACAATTTCAGTATCTTTATTCAGCCATTGCCTGGCGATATGTTTCTGTCTGACCCCGAGATGAAAACGTAACGCTTTCCTCTTTTTACGAAATACGATGAGTAACTCATCAGGGGTAAAATCCCTGTCTAAATCAGCCATGAAGTCCCTCTTTTCGAATGACAATTTCTATACTCCAGTAAATATCCTTGCCTGACACCTGGAACGACTCATTCTTGCCCTTAGCCAGACGCTTCCGGCACCATTCTCGAAAAAAAATATTCTGTCACCAACAAAAAACGGAAAAAAACCTAAAAAAAACCTCCTATCTCATTGTTATAAAATGCCTTTTTTGCTACAGCCACCAGGCGGGTGCCATTACCTGTTCCGGCACCATACAATTGCGTCCATATCGAAAGAACAGGGGGAATTAACAGATATGTCTGTACAAGGTATCAGGATACTGCGCATACGCGCCGTTGTTAACAAAACGGGCATCGCCCGCTCAACCATCTATGACTGGATCAACCCGAAGTCGCCGCGCCACGACCCGACCTTTCCGAAACAGCGCAGGCTGGGTATGCAGTCCGTCGGCTGGCTTGAGTCAGAGCTGGATGCATGGCTGCTGGAACGCCAGCAGGCATCATAAGCGATGAGATAGTATTGGTAAAAATTAAAGAAGGATACGCAGGTTATATAACAACATCTCTGATTTAAATATGTGCTCGCTGTGACATATTTTTGCCAGTTGCAAGAAAACTGAATGCGATTATTTATTGGGTAAGATTATTACTTTAAATAAATTTTGACGCTTGGCTATTTTATTATATTCACAACTAACCCGTTACTGAAAACAGTAACCAAGGAGAATATTACATGCAGAATATACTGCCACACACTGTCATTACGAAAATGCCGGAGCCTTATATTCCCGTACAAAACAGAACCCCGGAGGGTTACCCTGTCTGCGAGTTCCCGCCGGTGATGCGGGATGTCATTGATGCTCTTTATAACGAGACGGGTATCCCGGCGGAACTGATAGCGGGGGCCGTACTGGCAGCCTCTTCCCTCGCCTGTCAGGCTCATATTGAGGTGGTACCACCACACTCATCGGATCCGATGCACTGTGCACTGTATTTACTGACGTTGGCGGTCTCCGGTGAAGGTAAGACCAGTATCAGCAAAAAAGTGATGAAGCCTTTTTACCGGTTCGCTGAGCAAATGAAGCAGCAGCACGACGGTCTGATGAAGGCACACCTGCGTGCTGACAATATCTGGAAAATACACCAGAAAGCATTGACCAGTAATCTGTACACTGCCATCAAAAGCGGTTCTGAGGGGACGGAGGAAGAACGGCTGTTAGATGAACATGCAGAAACGCGGCAGCAGCCTCCGACCCGCCTGGCGATGCTTTATGACGACACCACCGCAAAGGCGCTCCTGGAAGGTTTGAGCCGGTATTCTGAAGCCGGGGTGCTCTCAGATGAGGCAATTACCTTTTTTAAAGGGTATCTGAAAAACAACCTCGGTTTACTGAATAAAGCCTGGGACGGGGAGACCTATGAATACCACCGCCCGGGCGGTGAGGAGTACGATATCAACGCCTGCCTGACCCTGGCATTAATGGTTCAGCCCCCGGTCTTTGAAAATTACCGCCGTAACCACGGTGAACTCAGCAAGGGAAGTGGTTTTCTGTCGCGGTTTCTTTATATCAATACCATCAGCACGCTGGGACGTCGCCGCACAAATACGGACCACGCTCATTCTGATGAAGCATTAAATGTGTTCCACAGTAAAATTAACCAGTTACTTGATAAGCAAAAGGCGCGGTTTTATAGTCACGATAAGCAGAAACAAACGCTCAGATTATCTGATGATGCGACCACTTACTGGGCAGATAAACAGTCAGAGCTCAGCCGTAAAACAGCCCCCGGACAGCAGATGGAGCATATCAGTGAAATTGCAGCCAAAGCAGGGGCGAATGCCCTCAGGGTTGCGGCCATTCTGACATATATGTATTCACCTGAGAGTTTATGTATTTCGCGGGGGGTCATCCAGGCCGCCTTCAAAATTGTGGAATGGCATCTTGAAGAAGCGGAAAGGCTGTTTTTCCCTTCTTCTGAACGGAATGCATTTATGGAGGACGTTTACGAGATGTTCAGGTGGCTTAAGGAGAAATTTCTCGATAATGAGGGATATCCACTCAGGAAAAATGAGGTAAACCGGAACGGCCCGAACCGGCTGCGTGACGCCAGTAAATCACAATCTGTTCTTGAGCAGTTAATCGCACTGGGTCTGATTTGTTTTATTCGTCCCGGCCGTCATTCTGCGGTGTATATTGCCATGCCCTCCCTGGAATGTCGCCACTCATGGTGTATTCCACCGGCATTCCTGGAGAACGGACATAATCCGATTATTGCATCGCCAGAGAATGTCACTGGCAGGTATGGTTTTGAATACTTTGACTTTAACAGGCTGGAATATTAATCGGGACACCTCACTACAGAGACCCGAATGGCCAGAGCGTAAACCGGTTAAATGTCTTCGAAAAACAGCCACAGAGGCAAAAACCCCGCGCCAGTCGCGACTGGTCGCAATCCGCGCGGGGTTTTCTCAGAATACAGTGCTAAAAAACAGATAATGACGACTGGTGGAAAGCTCTGTGGATATGAACCATTAACAGCCATCAAAACATGTAATTTAACACAATGTGTTTTGCTAGTGTATTTCTTACTCATTTGAGACAAATACATTAACATTTAATTAGAGTTGATTAATAAATATATTTAATGACATATAAAAATAGCACCATTGTTATTAACAACAAAAGCAAAGACATTATCACATTAAATAAGAGTTTAATTATGGCCGTATGTAAAAGAAATAACTGCATGGCACAGATCGGCCATTCACCCGCCGAACGGATATTACGGCTATGCCCGGTACATTATCAGGGCAGACAGTTAAATGCAGCCAGACGAACGGAAAGAGCAGCATTAATATGCCAGTATCCCGCCTGTGGTATCAGTATATCTGAAACCCGCAATCATTTTTATTGTTGTAAGGAACATCGGGATAAAGCCCGGAGGTTAATCGATGACGATGCTATTATAAGACTGGTTAAGCACTCTTACTGGCTCAATGTGGAAGCTATGCTAAAAAATAATTCCCTTGGACTGGGGAGTATCACCGGTCCGACGGATATTGCAGACCTCATTCGGTTATATCAGCGCAAAGCTGTCCACCAAAAAACGTATAATATGCTGAACGGGCAAAGAGTTGCTGATACGACAAAACGGTTAATCCCCTGGCTGGATCTTGAGCTATGCCACATTTACCCTAACTCTAAGGGCGGTGCAAATATCGCCAGAAACATTATCATCGCACCTGCTGCTATAAACCGGATGATGAAGGATTTTATCCCCTGCTGTCAGTCAGGAGTGCTGAGTGGCATAAAAGCAATGGAAACACCTCAACCGGTTAAATCGACCTTACTGAAAGCGTTAACGGATAAATACGGTTCAGATGCTGTACAGGAAGCATTGTACGGAGTTAAGCATCTTGCCTTTGCTGATTTAAGTCTGTCACGCAGGCTATTTGACACTGATATTTACGCATTCCCTCCACTAACCCGTCTGTTAAAAGAGGAAGCCTTACGCCTGAATTTGATGTCACTATGGGAAACGCTGGTTTGTACCGAAGTCAGCGTCTGGCTTAATGCCGGGCCTGCGAATGAATTATTTGCCGTTGCCGCGTTTCATGCGTTGCTGAACGGCGACGCCGACCACCTGCTGGAGCAATGTTATCGTTTAGTCGATGAAATCAGGGTGAAGCACAAGCGGGGGTCTCAACAAATCTACGACGAATTTCAGCATATACTCAGCCAGTACATGGCAAAATATTTTCACATTGACACCAGCGACCACAGAGCCTGTAATCTCTTCTATAACCGCTTTTTTAGTGTTCCTCCTGTCACAGAGGACGGTGTCTGCGCCATACCGCCTCAGTGATGCATTTCCTCAGCCTGTGTTCAATAAAATCTCAGATATATATCACCCTTCCGAAGTGAAACCGGACCATCGATAAACTCGGGCGAGGTTTACGGTAAATATATTTACTGAACCACGATCAATTTTGTCGATCGGTTCGATCGAATTTCATCGTTATCCCCTTCTTTTTTGCAGCTATAAAATCCCAACGGGATGCTTATGACTGTCTGTCTTCTACTAAAAAACATGCAGATACCCTTTCCGGGTAGCGTTTTACGAAAACCAGAGGTGCACAAAAATGAACAGAAAAATGATTCACCCTTTACTACTGACCTGTGCGCTGGTACCGGCAGTGGCAATGGCCTTCGGTAATCAAACCACCTGGACCCGGGGCTGGGGCCAGGGAGTATCAGAGTTTGTTATCAATGGGGAAAGTCAATCGCAACTGTCTCTGACCTGTGAGGATTACGGCTCGCAACCGGCCACGGTCATATTCACTGACGCCAGCGGGCATCAGGTCAGTATGGATGAAGATAAAAGCCTTCAGGTCAGTATCGACGGTGGAGCCCCCATCGACATCAGCGAATCTGGCAGTCGAGTGGGCGGTAATAACCTTGCGCTGGCCTGGGCTCAGCTACGTAATGGCAAACAGGTCTCAGTAACCGGAGACGGTGTTAAGGATGCCACATTCACGCTGGCTGGGGCAGCAAAGGTATTGCCGGTATTCGGGACTCACGGCTGCGTGGGTAAAGACGCACTCTAGCCTGCATCTGAATTTAATACCTGTTGATTACGTTATTTTTAAAAGGAACAGTTTATGAAATTTAAACACATGCTGGTGCCCGCACTGTTTGCACTGTCAGCCCTGGCGCTGGCAGAGCCAACGCCATCCATCAAAGTGGAGACCAGTAATCAGATTCACCCTGCCGGAACACGCTACGTCACTGTCGTGGTCACTGCACTGGATAACACCGTGAAAGTCGAAAATATTGACGTGAACCGGGGAAACTGTCGCATTGCCAACCAGAAATATCTGTACTCCAGCAATAAAGAAACTATTTTGCCTGCCACCCTGCGTTACGGGCAGTCCGTCAGCGTGAGTTTTTATAATAACTGCGTGGCTTCAGAAGTCGTCGTCACTACTGATAAGGGGGGATGGCGTTACACTTACCACTGAGTCCCCCGCCCCTGATTAACGTTTCCCAACCTAAAAATGCCACATGACCAACGGGCTGCCGCTGCGCAGTCCAGAGTAAATCCTATGACTTTTCTGAAAATGCTGGTGACCGCCCTGAGCCAGGCGCTGACCTGGTGCGGCGGACATCATGCCCGGCAGTATATTGAAATCCGCTTTCGTCAGGCAGGCTACGATGACAGCAGCATTGATACAGCCCGGGAAGCGGTCACGTTGCTGGTCACTGCACTTATCACCGCCCTGATGGCGCAGATATTGAAGATTCTGGATACGCTGTAGTCCCGCCCGACCTATCCGTTCATTGAGAACAACACATCCAGCCCCAGCCTCCTCACGGAGCAGGGGCTTTTGCTTTTATGCCATCAGAGTAATCAGATGAGGAATCAAGCATGCGATTAGCCAGCCGTTTTGGTCGGGTGAACCAGGTTCGCCGTGACCGTCCATTAACCCGCGAAGAACTGATGCAGCATGTCCCCAGCGTCTTCGGGGAAGACAAGCACGACTCCAGAAGCGAAAAGTACACCTATATACCCACAATCACCCTGCTGGAGAACCTTAAACGCGAAGGGTTCCAGCCATTCTTTGCCTGTCAGTCACGAGTGCGCGACCAGAGCCGACGGGAACATACAAAGCATATGCTGCGCCTGCGTCGTGCCGGTCAGATAAACGGCCAGCAGGTGCCGGAAATCATCATTCTGAATTCTCACGATGGCGCATCGAGTTTTCAGTTGCTGCCGGGGATATTCCGAAGTGTCTGCACCAATTCACTCGTCTGCGGGCAGTCGTTTGGCGAGATTCGTGTGCCACACAGGGGGGATGTTGTCGGGAAGGTGATTGAGGGGGCCTATGAGGTTCTCAGCGTCTTTGAGCGGGTGGAAGAGAAACGTGACGCCATGCAGTCCGTGCAACTCCCGTCACCCGCACAACATGCACTGGCTAAAGCGGCGCTCACATATCGTTTTGGGGAAGAGTACCAGCCAGTGACTGAATCGCAAATTCTTGCACCCCGCCGCTGGCAGGACGAGAGCGATGACCTGTGGACCACTTACCAGCGCATTCAGGAAAACTTGCTGAAAGGCGGGCTAAGTGGCCGTACCGCGAAGGGGAAACGTACCCACACCCGCACAGTAAACGGCATTGATGGCGACGTTAAGTTAAACCGTGCGCTCTGGGTGATGGCGGAGAACATGCTGGATTTGTTGGGCCGGTAATCACCCGCGCCCCGCCACTGAAATCAATCCCCGGCCCGAGACCTCCATTCGACATCTCCATGCATAAGGAAAAATTAACATGACCGACATTATTAATATTAACGACAACCATCAGCGACCTCTGCAGGCTGGCGATAACGGTTCTGCACCTACTCTGACAGCCACGCCCGTACCGGACGAACAGCGTGTAGAATTCTGGCCGCAGCACTTTGGTAACATCCCGCAGTGGATAACCCTTGAACCGCAGGTCTTTGCGTGGATGGACCGGTTCTGCGCTGACTACAGCGGCGGTATCTGGAGTTTTTATTCTCTCAGCAACGGCGGGGTCTTCATGGTTCCGGAAACGGACAACGATGCCTTCTGGTCGCTGTTCAACACCATGAATGGCAACGCCGCAGACATGAGCGCCGAAGCCGCCGGGATTGCAGTCTGTCTTGTCGCTTACAGTCATCACGCTTGCCGCACGGAATGCGACGCCATGACGGAACATTACTGGCGTCTGCGTGACTATGCGCTGAACCACGCAGAATGCAGCGCCATCATGCGCATTATCGACTGAGCGTCCCGCCATGCCGTATGAACTGTCTCACCTGAATGCCCTGTGGGATGCGCTGGGGAAAACAACGGTCAGGGATGAGGACGGTGACGTTGTGACCGACGAGCCCTTCCTGCATTTCCCGACGGGTACCCCTCTCTTCCATATCTGGTCATGGTTTGAGTCCCTGCACGACGGGTTCGTCGTTGCCGTGAAACTGTACAACACATCCCCTCCCGACACGTCAACAGACAGGAAAAGCAAATGAATATCACCACTTGTCCTCCCGGCAGCGGGGAAATATCTCCCACTACACAGCGCACTATCAGACGTGCACTGACCCTGCTGGAACGCCAGTTACGCGAGCCCGGCGTTGCATTTACCTCCAGCCAGGCGGTCCGCGACTGGCTTCGTCTGCAGCTCGCCACGCTGGAGCGCGAAGTATTCATGGTGATCTTCCTCGATAACCAGCATCGTCTTATTGCTCATGAAACGCTCTTCACCGGCACCATCAACCATACACAGGTACATCCCCGTGAAGTGATAAAGGCAGCACTGAAATACAACGCGGCTGCCATTGTGCTTTCACACAATCATCCGTCAGGTTATGCGGAACCCGGCCATGCTGACCGACTTATCACTGACCATCTGAAACAGGCACTTAAACTCGTGGATATCTGCCTGCTGGACCACCTGGTCGTGGGAGGCATGGATATTGTCTCGTTTGCTGAGCGTGGCTGGCTTTAGGGAGAGAGTAACGATGAAAATCATCAGCAAACGTCAGGCAATGGCGATATACCGCCAGCATTCTGAATCCCGGCTGTTTCGCTTCTGTACCGGGAAATATAAGTGGTCCGGCAGTATCTGCCATTACCACGGCAGGGAAGTGCAGGATATCCGCGGTGTGCTGGCCGTGTTTGCTGAACGCCGACAGGACCGCAACGGTCCGTATGTGATCCTGCGCAGCGTTACCCTGAACTGACTCACCGTTAAGGAGTACTTACATGAAGAAAGCAACCCGTATAATCAACCATAACATCGCGGAACCCTGGTGGGGCCTCAGACGCAACATCACGCCGTGTTTGGGTGCCCGGCTGGTACAGGAGGGTAACCGCCTGCATTACCTTGCTGACCGCGCCAGCATTGCCGGGACATTTAATGACACAGATTTACGCCATCTGGACCAGGCATTTCCGGTACTGATGAAGCAGATGGAGCTTATGCTGGCCAGCAGCGAACTCACGCCCCACATTCAGCGCTGCATCACGCTCCACGCAAAAGGGCTGATATGTGAGGCTGATACGCTCGGCTCCTGTGGCTATTTGTATATCGTAATTTATCCGACATATGCAATAACCGCATAAATCCCAAACGCTTTTCCTTAATCAAACCAGCCAACAAAGAGCGCAAACCATGCAAATACAATCCCTGCCCCCTCAAAGGGTGGCATCGTCACGTCTGTCATCAGTCGAAATCTGGCAAAAATTACTGGAGTATCTGCTGGAGCAACACTACGGCCTTACCCTCAACGACACGCCGTTTGGCAACGACAGTGTGATCCAGAAACACATTGATGCGGGAATCTCACTGTGTGACGCTGTAAATTTTATCGTGGAAAAGTACGACCTGGTGCGTACTGACCGTCACGGCTTCAGCGTGAAAGAGCAGTCTCCGTTTATCGGCAGCCTTGATATGCTCCGAGCCCGGAAGGCTACCGGGCTGATGACCCGCAAGGGATATAAAACCGTTACTGACATCACAGGTGGCAGATTCAGCGGAGGGAAATAATGACGTTAGCCCTGATCGTTGACGCCAACACCGTCAGCGATCAGCCCCTCAGGTACCAGTACAAAGACTGTCGCTTTTATCAGATCTCCATTAGTTGAAACAGATGTTCGCTCAGACAGCGCGTATGGCGGTAACACCTTAACGGAGATATCCGTCTGAGGTAGAATAGGGTGTGGCAGGACGCCGCCAGAACATCAGGGGCCGTATCGTCTGTCAGGATGGGGCTTAATTCCGGGGCGTTCAGTAAAATGAACCATTTCTCCGGTAGCATGCCTTCCGCATTTCCTTTCGGAAAATAACCGCCCAGATACAGTAACACGGCCAGCAGGCGAAACTGTCGGGTGAGTACCGTTTCAGTGTCCCGGTAATGTGCGGCTATCCACAGGCATTCCCGCCGCATAAACCGTCGGGTCCGTCGGGTGAGGTCACCGCCTTTATCATACCAGTGTTCGACGATATCCCTTGCGGAGCGAATGGAGTCATCACCCGTTGTCGCAGTTTGCCACGACCGCGCCAGAAGCGTTGCGATATCCATGGATTAACGCCGCACCTGCGAAACGGCTGCGGGAGTATTGCGGACACCAGGCAGATAAATATTGCGGACCAGCTTCAGGAGGAAAAAGACATCGCTCAGGTTGCTCACGCCGGATACCAGATGGCGAAAGGCTATCCGCGCACGAAAACGCGCCCGGATCGCCAGCCGGTCATTCACCCTGCGCCGGTACAGGCCCAGAAAATGGCGGCTTTCCACCAGCGCATGCCCGACTAGCGCTCGTCTGACAGACCGGTACTGCGTCTGTGTACTGAGTGCCAGAATATCTGCAATCACGTCGCAATAGCTGAACGCGCGGATATCGTAATAATCCGGGCTGTGGGTAATTGACGCCGGGTTATTCACCCACAGGTAATCCTGTCTGTCAGAGAAATAAAATCGGCCATCTGCGGCGGCAAGCTGTATCGTCCAGAGAATGTCCTTGTGGCTTTTCCCTTCCTGGAATCGCAGGTCATGCTCACGAATATACGCTGAACGGATTATCTGCAGCCACAGATAATGCGGCCATTCCCTCTGGCTGACGCAATGGCGTATCCACTGCTGACCCGTCAGCGTCTGGCCGTAAGGCTGTCTGCGGTGAACGGGATGCCGCAGATGTCCGACGCTGTCTGTATGCCGGGCATTGAAAAAGACGACATCGGCCTGTGCTTCGCGTGCTGTGCGCAGCCGCTCCTGCAGAAAATCTGCCGCAACCCGGTCATCCGCATCCAGGAACACCACCCATTCGCCACGGTGAATCGCCAGTGCAGCATTACGGGCAGCATACACCCCCTGATTTTCCTGACGAATGAGAATAAGCCGTTCATCTGTAATGGCGCTGAGTACCGTCCATGTTTCGTCGGTAGAGCCATCATCCACAGCAATGATTTCAGTACTGAGCGTTGTTTCGCCAAGCAGTGTCTGGACCAGAACCCCGATGCTGTCAGCCGCATTGAAGGCAGGAATGATGACGCTGATATCGATGTTGATTTTCATTGAACAAATGGAATGTAAGCAGAGGGAAACTTCAGAGCTGTCACCCCATCAGGGGCAATAACCTGCCGGGTAAGAAACATTATCAGGCAGAGCGTTCAGGTGATTTTCGTGCTGGTGTGGACACCACCCGTTTTTCTCTGATTTCCTGGTTAACCACTATCAGACAGTCATCGCAGAATTCTTTATCAAGCCCGAAAAGCCGGTCCAGAACGCCTCTTTTCTTGTTACATCTGGCACATTTTTTCATTCCATCACCTGCTATCGCATTCCGGTGCCGTGCCCGCAGGACAAAAGAAGGCCGCCCGCCAGAAGACAGAAAATAAATTAATAAACAATACGTTAAATGAGTTTTTGGAAATTTATCACAGGCACTACCGGGCCGGATAATTCATTTTGCAGATCAATTTTTATAAATCGATCGGTTTAATCGATCATCTTTTTCACTCTGCGTTACACGCCATCCGTATTTCAGCTAACCGGCACGCCGGCAAGCTCCACCGAATCGCCAGGGAATGCGCTTCGAGCCTGACGGCTGGGGCTAATGGTGTCGTAACGTAAGATGGCATTGCAGGTTTTTGTCACGTAGATGCTTTGCGTATGCGTTAACGGTAAATCCGGAATATCACGAAACTTTTTTACGAAGCCATCTTGTTAAGCCACTGTCCAGAATGAGCCCGGCTAACTTATCGGGGCCGATTAACGTAATGCAGTCGGCTTTGATACTTTCGGATAAAGGCCCGCTGTGCCAGATAAAAAACATTCTTTTATAAGCAGTAGTTTCCCTGAAACGTTTTTCATACTCACTTAGGGCACCTGCATTCGCATGCGATTTTATCTGTACAAACGCTTTCTCACCGGTGGTAGGCAATTCAAGCTCAAGATCCAGCGTTTTTTGTGTTTTCCCGACAATGCTGGTGCGTCGCCACCCACTGGTTGAAAAAATAAGGTCAATCAGTAGTTCAAAATCCTGCCAAGTCAGCAATTGGCACAGATTTTTTATCGCGGTCAGATATGCCTCCTCAGCCTTTTTCGCCGCTGAAACGGCAGATAGATCTACGTCATTTATTTTACGAACAACATAATCATGTGCGCTTACGTTACATATCGTTCCCCGGTACCCCTGAACCTTTAAGAGGTCACCGCTCAGGTGATCCGTCGTTAGCTGCGCACCACCAATACTGGTGTTTTTCCACCCTTCAACCGTCTTTCGGAGTCGACTTCCATCCTCCAGGACCTCTACCTGGCCTGTGGGGCGACACCAGTAAAGAAACCCGCCCCAAAAGGTGATGAATACTGTCTCTGCTCCTGCCGTGTAGAAAGTTTTAATCTGCCTTACGTCACTGGTCGCGACGGCTTGCCGCCTATCACGGATGTTAAGCCAAATATCATGAACATCTTCCCATCGTTCCTCAACACAGAGACTGTTCGGGGTTTGATGATAACCAAACCGAAGTGTGCCATCCGACAGGCACTGCCGCTCCCATTCACCAGCCTCACCAAGCTTGATAAACTGAACTACTGTCGGGATGATTTTTTCCATAATGTTCCGGTGTGGTTAGGGTATCTACTGATATAAAACAGGAGATGTTCAGTTATTTCAACGCACAATGCGTCGTGAGAGGGTCTATGCAGACTACAACACTCTATGTTATCGGAAATGGCTTCGATCTCAGGCATTGCATCCCCTCAAGCCTGTGGCATTTTAAGGAATTCCTCCGGGCCACGGATTCGGATATCTACCGGGACGTTGAAGAATATCTACCCGTGGATGGTGACTGGTGTGATCTTGAAACTGCATTAGCAGGTCTTGATGCCGACGTGCTTATCAACAATCTTGGCCATTTCATGAGCTCTTACGGCAATGAGGTCTGGAGTGATGCTGGTCATCATGATTTTCAGTATGAGGTGGAGCAGGTAATAAAACGCCTTTCTAAGGGCCTGCGTTACCAATTCGGACTGTGGATCCGTCAGTTGCCGATACCCTCGTGTAAAAATGCACCTAACCGCTTGACTAAGCTGGATCCACAGGCAATTTTCCTGAGCTTTAATTACACCAATACACTTAGTCGTGTCTATGGAGTCGAACCGGAGCGTGTTCTTCACATCCACGGTTCTGCGGAGACGAGGGACGATGATTTGATTCTGGGGCATGCCTGGGAGCCGGGATCCCGCCCTTCTCTCAACGAAAGAGCCGATATTGCAGAGATTGATACCCGGCTCATGGAAGCGAACAGCATCATTGATGACTATTTCTTCGCGACTTTTAAGCCTTCACAGAAGCTTATTGCTAAACACCAGTTTATTTTTGAGGAGTTGAGCGAGGTTAAGCAGGTGGTGATTTTAGGCCATTCTCTGTCTGAAGTTGATGCGGCTTATTTCCAGGCTCTTTTTCTGCAGAAATCCGTTGCAGCGGCACAATGGGTGATAGCGTGTCGCAGTGAAGAGGAGTGGGATGAGAAATCCCGTAATCTTGAACTAATGGAGATCAGACCAGCTTCTGTCAGAAAAGCGCTATGGGATAAGCTGTAATTGTGTCCAGTATCAGATAGGTTCGATGGTATACCCATCTGCAGCCCGGGTCAGAGAGTGGCGGTCTCCTTTCAGAGACAACTGAACGGCAGCTTAGAGCGAGAAGCGGAAGTTCACGATCATTTCCACTGCTGCTTAAGGTTTTACAAGCATAGTGGTATGTTAGTGAACTGGCCGCAGCTCAAGTTGACCACAATCTTTTTTATGCAATACTCAGCATTTCTAAACAAAATAGTTTTAATTTAACTAGTCTAACACCGGAAAGCATATGACTACACGCGCACATCAAGAACAAGTTTGGGAGACCAACTTGAGAATAAAAATCAAAAATCTGCTTAAGCGAGGATTTATAAAATTTGATGAGATATTACCACAGTGTGATGGAGCCCAACCTAAAGATGCATTTCGCATATTTAACGAACTGAAAGATACCAACTTTGGAACATCTACTAATTCGCTTGACTATAAATCTAAATTTTTCTTCAAACTCCCTGCGGCCAACCCTAAATTTTTCCAATGGTGGTATACTCTTGAATCACAGGAGTTAATGACTACTAGGATTCTGGATATTCATAATGATCATGACATTGCCTGCATAGGCACCCCTACTTTAGCCGCAACAATTTCTTCATACAACAAAGAAGTAACATTACTTGATATTGATGAAGATGTTGTATCTTTATTTAATAAAGTATTTAAAGGTATATCAAATGCCGAGGTGTATGATGTAAATGTCGGCAATATTGGCTTGCATGGAAAAAAATATGACTGCATAACAATAGACCCGCCTTGGTACCCTTCTGAATTTAAAAAGTTTATTTCTAGAGCAATACAGTTATCAAAAGATGGAGCAACAATCTATTGCTCTATCCCACAAAATCTTACACGACCAGGGATTGGAGAGGAGAGAGCGGAACTAATTTCATCTTTGCAAAAATGTGGTCATGATATATTATACATTGAGCCTGGTGTGATGAAATACATTGTTCCATATTTTGAAGAAGAAGCATTAAAAAATAGTGGTATTGAAACAAAGAATCAACCATGGAGATCTTCTGATTTATTAGTAATAAAAGTCAATGGGACTAAAACACTAAGCTTTGAGTCCGAAGTGATTAACAAGGTCAGATCTTTCTCTAGGGTTGGGAATAATCATGTTTTTCGGGTGTTCATAGAAGAAAACAATGTAGAATCTAGATTCCCAATTAGAAGAGTTGATGGCTTTTCCAAATCTATTAGCAATAGAGATAATGTTGAAAAAGTAAACTTATGGACTTCGGAAAAACAAGGATTCCAAGTTGACGATATAGTCTTTTTTAACGAAGTAATCCAATTATGGAGTGATGGTAATAATATAGACGAGACAGTAAGGATTATTGGTGAGAAAAATAATGACAAAGCTAATATAAACTCAATTAAACAGATAATTGAACAGCTAGAAGAATATACTGGTTTTTGGGCGATGACCCCAGAATCTTCAGTACGTCGCACATCTGAAGAAATAAAAAAGAAAAATGATGCTTTGTCTAGTGAGTGGGCAGCCAAAGCCTCTGAAAGAGAACATGGAAGCAGAAGTGATGGCTTTCGTATAGAATTTCAAAGGGATCGAGATAGAATTATCTGGTCGAATGGGTTTAGAAAACTCGCTGATAAAACTCAATTATTCCCTCTTGAAGAAGATGAACATTTAAGACAACGACTGGCACATAGCATAGAGGTAATGCAGCTAGCATCGACTATTGGTGCTGCTTTCGGTTTAGATAAGAACTTAATAGAAGCTGGCTCATTGGCTCATGATATAGGGCATACTCCATTTGGGCATGCTGGCGAACACGCAATAGATCAAATGTTTCGAAAATTAGGTTTTAAAGGTGGCTTTAACCATTATGAGCACGGTGTGGATGTTGTTCGATTTTTGGAAGGTTCATATCAATACAGCGTTATTGAATCGCACAATGGGCTAAATTTAACACCAGAGGTATGTGATTGCATTTTAAAACATACGTATTGTCACAATGGGGATGGACCTAGTCAAGAAAATATATGGAGACATACAAAACATCAAAAATACCTGAAATGTGGAGGATACAGTCACCTTGAAGGTCAGGCAGTTAGAGCTGCTGATAAAATATCTTATCTACTATCTGATATAGAGGATGGAATAAAGTTAGGAGCTATACAACTTCATGACCTCTTAGGTTCAAGACTGTTTCATCGAGCTCCAATAGACTTTAGAATGAGAAGCGGCGAAAATCTATATGGTAAGTTTATAGAGCAAAGGGGATCTATAATAAAACTCCTGATGGAAGATATCATTCTGGAGTCAACAAAGAGGATCAGTAAATTAAAATCCAGAGCCGATGTTTTTAATGCGGGCCATTACTGTGTATTTCATAGTGAACAGATAGATAATGACATGGGAGAGATTTGGGGTAAAATTCAAGTCAACAAACTTCACATGGATCCGAGAGTTTTATCTGCTAATATGAAGGCTTCAAAAATGGTAAGCGAGTTATTGTTACTTTTTACATTATTCCCTGAACATATAAATACACAATTTAGAATGGAGCATGAGAGATTAAATTCAACTGAATACTTGAAGTATTATAGAGACCAACATCAAACAATTGAAATACCTTATGATCTTTTAAAATTCTTGCCTTTGGATATGATGATAGGTTTCCATCCGGGAAAGACTAAATATATAGATGTATATCAGTTAATTTTGGCCAAGGATTATGTTGCAAGCCTAACAGATAAGAAACTGAAGAGGGTTTACAACGAACTATTAGATTAATTGTTGTTATTTAATCTTTTTTTCAATGATATCTCTGTATTTTCCCTGTAAGGAGATCTCCATGCGTAAAGTCCGATTCACCGAACATAAGATCATTGCCGTACTGAAGTCCGTTGAGACCGGGCGTGCCGTAAGGGACCTTTGCCGTGAAGCCGGGGTCTCTGGAACTTCGTACTAGTGTATGCATCCTACCCAACGGACTAGGCATCTTTGAACATATTACCTGACGTATCGTAACTTTCTAGATGTCCGCTCCTGGCTCGAAGTTGCCGTAGAAAAGCCAAGGGCAGCTTTGAGCGAGAAGCGGGCACGATTAAGCAATACGATAAAAAACTCTCCTTTCAACTTATTTAATATTTAAAGTTGCCAACACATGCTTTTCTGTTGCAACTGCAATTTCATATATCACTTCCATATTTTCAAAATTTTCCTTGTAACTAAGTTCTTCAGATGCATAACCTGTATGAGCAATTTTATGTCTAGTTTTCAGCACCTTATTTAGCACATTAAGAGCCATCTGAGAATCCGCTGTACCCAATGTCCACGTCTTAGATGTCTTTTTTACACCAAAAGCTTTGTCAAACAACGAGTCCACATTCGCTGCGCTAGGCGTATTGAACTGTTTAAGCAGGTCATCAATGCGACTTTGAGCAATTGAATTAATTGAAGGGTTATCGCTATCTTTTTTCAATGCATCAAAACAATACAGTACGAGATCTTTATTAAACTCTTGCCAACTTGCAACTAAATGAACTATGTATGATTGATAAAGATATTCTTTTTTTTGATTAATTGAATACACTGAATCCGGTTCATTCAAGTCTAGCTTATCTAGATCGTGCTCAATTCTTTGTATGATAGCTAACTTTTTAAGCTTCCGGGAAAAGAGTTGTGCATGAGTTTTTCTTAAAGTTATTTTGTTCATCATTGATGACCTTCAATGTTTTAGTCCATAACCGTATGGTTAAGATATCAGTCAGTGAATTTTTGCGTTTTATCTTCTAACGTTACTGTAACACAGTTACTCATAAACGTTATCTGGAATCTATTTGTTAAAGATATATCTATTAGTTTGGCAAAAGGAGCTACATAGCTGCCATCAACTCCACTGTATCAACTTAGCCTTTTACTGCCGTTGCCGTGAACTGCTCCCCTTAAATAAAGAGATATCGCGATGATAGAAAATCCGCTTATGGCTCGCAGCGGACAGCATAAATGGCTATCAGGTCTGCTGTTAGCGAACAGCGGAAGTCTGGGATGCATTTTTACATCGTGTTGTCTTGAGTCATGGGAAGTAGATCATTTTCAGTGGATGTTCAAGGGCTGGTAAATGATCCATTCCCAATTTTCAATAGGACCTACCAAGATGCACAAACTTTATATACAACCCATTTTTGAGAATTATCATCATACTCTACCCACCCACCAGTTACTTTACGAAGCTTAATACCTTGAGTATACGCAGCACGAAGTATGGCTCCTTCTGGGATGGATAATGGATATTTATCGGGTGTTTTAATAAATTCTGTGATGAAGGAATTAGGAAAATTAAACTTTGTAATCATAAGATCCTCAACTGATTATTAGTATTTAACATCTAGCACTGCTCTTTATTAAGTAGTATTTAGTATTTGGGCACGAAGCTGCTCCGTATCAGGTTTAGCAGTCTGTTATGAGCGAGGAATCGACTGTATTAGTGGCATGCACATAGTCACCATTGTTGCATAATTGTTGATTCTTTATGAGGAAAAAATGGATCAGTCAAAAGAGGGCGGATTGTGCCAATCCAGTCCTCCATCGGTATTTTTTTCAGTTCCATCAATTCGTACAATGCAGCTCCAATACCTTGTGTCCTTACTTTGCTTGGGGTTACCTGGTTGAAATAGAATGTATGCTGGTCTTCTATTATCGCAAGACCTGAAACATCGAGCTCATAAATCTCTTGTAAAACGACTATTTGCTCGAAAGTGGCATTGTTGTTGGTGAAGTCATGATTTATCAATGGAAGTATTGAGCGTATATCTTCAAATATAAACGCCCGTAATATACATAACTGGCTATACGTTAATCTGTTCGCAATTGCGACAATTCTGTTAGTCTGATCTTTTGATATTTTATTATTGAAGCAAAGATTCGCAAACAGATAGCCAAGATAGAGCGCTTTCTTTTCTTCATGGGAATTTTTTGACGCCATCAAACAACCTTCGAATACTTCCTCAGCAATGCTCCTTTCCTCATCAAAGAATCCGTCATCACGTGGTTTATGACCTTCCTCCAGCAATTCATTTATACGATCAATAGAGATACGTGCTGATAAGCCAATTCTAATATCTTCCCTCTGAGATAAAGCCCGGCTTGCAACTTCAGTGATGGTCTGTGCAATGACGACTCCAATCGCCCCACCCGCTGCTGCCGTCAAAGGACCATTGGCTAAAATTCCAGCCCCTCCACCAACCGCTGCTCCCGTTATTTCGGCAATTTTCTTAATACCGGTGAGCCATTTTGCTTTGTCCATCTCAACATCCCTATCCGTTAATGACATGTATCACCACATCATAACGATGGGCGAGTATACGTGCCAACAAAAACTTAGGGATTAAACTGCTAGAGATAACCTCTTTTTACTACTCAATAATTAATCCAGTACGAGCTTATAATGTCTGCTTTTGGCACATAGCGGCCAGCGTTGGGGTGGGCTGGTCCAGTCAACTCTAAGCGAGGAGAGGAAATCACAGCCGTTGTCACAACAGTTGAGGGTCAACTTAAGTTGTGGTCTGTTACTCAACGGTGAGCAGGTCAAGACTGTTTTTCAGCGTGACGACTCAACTAGAAATCACCACGCACAGTACCTATCTCGTCTCATTTTTCTCATCAAAGGGAGAAAAAAATTTTTAGGCACCTAAATAGGCACCAGCGAAAAGTCAAACTACTAGTTACCAAAGTGAATTCAATGGATTACACAAGCAATTCAGACTCCGCCAGCCCACCAAAATTCTCCATCGGTGATTACCAGAGTCATCCGATGAAGTCCTAAGAGCCCGCACGGCGCAAGCCCTGCGGGCTTTTTTGTGCCTATCGTTGTCCGAGGATATTCGACTAAATCCAGAGAAAATCGGTCCACGTTTAGGTACACACTATACTGTGGTCAATTAAACATGTACCAATTATGGAAGGGATCCAGACATGGCGCGTATCGCACGCCCCCTCACTAACAACGAAATCCTTAAAGCCAAATCTCGGGAAAAGACTTCACCCTTCATGATGGTGACGGCCTGTTCTTGCTAGTCAAAACCACCGGTAAAAATACTCTGGAGCTTCCTCTATCAACGTCCGGTCAATGGCAGCCGAACCAATTTGAGTCTCGGCTCATACCCTGCTCTTACTGTCGCAGCCGCTCGTCAGATACGCGCCAGCACTTAACCGCGCTCGCACAAGGGATAGATCCGCAGCAGCAACAAGAGCAGGCATCAGAACAGCGTCAGATTGAGCTTGATAGCATTTTCTCAACTGTGGCCGCGAACTGGTTCAAAATGAAGAGCAAAAGCGTCACTGAAGACTACGCGAAAGATATTTGGCGCTCTTTAGATAAGGACGTGTTCCCCGCAATAGGCGCGATACCTGTTCAGGAGATAAAGGCCAGAACGATTGTTGAAGCACTCGAGCCAATCAAAGCACGAGGGGCACTGGAGACAGTTCGTCGCCTGGTACAGCGCATTAATGAAATAATGATTTATGCGGTTAACACTGGTCTAATTGATGCAAACCCAGCATCAGGTGTAGGTATGGCCTTTGAGAAATCCAAGAAGCAAAATATGCCGACACTGCGGCCAGAAGAATTGCCAAAACTAATGCGCTCTTTGGTGATGTCGAATCTATCTATTTCGACTCGCTGCCTAATTGAATGGCAACTTCTGACGCTCGTTCGCCCGTCAGAGGCTTCAGGCACTCGCTGGACTGAGATCGACTTGGATGCAAAGCTCTGGAGGATTCCTGCCGAACGAATGAAGGCTAAACGTGAGCACATAGTACCTTTGTCTACTCAGGCATTGGATATTCTTGAAGTGATGAAAGCCGTTAGTGGCCATCGAGAACATGTATTCCCGAGCAGGAACGATCAAAAACAGCCGATGAATAGCCAGACTGCTAATGCCGCTTTAAAACGGATAGGTTACGGAGGCTGACTAGTTGCACATGGGCTACATTCTATCGCGAGCACAGCTTTAAATGAGGCGGGCTTTAATGCTGATGTTATCGAAGCAGCCTTAGCCCATAGTGATAAAAATGAAGTACGAAGAGCTTATAACCGCTCAACGTACCTGAATAAAAGATTAGAGCTAATGGCATGGTGGGGAAGGTTTGTTTATCAAACGAACCTTTAATAATTATACCTTAAAGAATTTGTTTGTCGAAGATAATTCAAGGATGGAGTTATCCTTCATCATTTTTAAATCAACATCTTCTGAAAACTTATCACTTAAGATTGACACAATATATTGACCATTTATATTGTTTGCTTCAAAAAATATATCTCTAATTTGATTCACATCAACATCTTCAATGCTATCATGAATTACAAAAGTTGGTCTCTTCAATTTAACCTTATCAACAAATTTAATATATGCTAAATCAAATGCAGTTATCTCGCCCTTCTTTTTACCCCCGTTGCTATTTGGCGTAACACATGAAATATCAAAATTACATTTTCCTTTATCAATATCGAAAGAAAGATCAAAGATATATCTCTCGCCATAAATTTCCTTTGTAAGATCACCAAAAAACTCGTTAAAAATCTCGATATTCTTCTCTAGACCTTGAACAGCCAACTCGATCTCTTCAAGTAACTTCTCCCTACTATCTTCAAGCGATTTTATTAAGGCATTAGTATCGTTAATACGAGTGAGATTAGTCTCTATGCTAGCCAGATTTTCACGTAACTCAGTTAATTTATTAAATAGTTGATTTATAGACTTTAACGTTTCAGGCTCTTTGATTGTTTTAAATAAAGATGACTCTTGCTCATGAAAATCATTAATTTTTCCATTTACAACATCAATCTCTTCTTTTTTCTTTAACAACTCCGACTCTAAAAAATTAATTTTATTTTTAATTACATCATTATGAAATAATACCATTTCTTCATAAGATCTTTTAAGCTCGCCTTTAAAATAAAGACCGGCCGAATTATATATTTCGATTAAATCGTCTTCTACGAGTTCCGTGATATTCTTTTTTAGAGACAAGATCGATTCTTCAATATTCCTAACGCGCATATTTAAAGAAGCATAAATCAAAGAGTAGTCACTGATAACCCTTTGTATTTCTGATAGCTTTTTTAGGCTTTCATCATGGCTATCTTTAAAATCAAAATTTTTAATATTTTTCTCTGCCTCTGCAATTTCCTTTTTTAGAGGCTTGATCATTTTTGATAAAACTGTCTCTCTGTTCGGATTTCTGTATGCGGCAAGATATGCTTTTTGTTTTTTTATATCTTTATTAAATTCGCCCTTTTTCTTTATCAATGGCAACCCATTGAATCCAAACAAAAACAAGTATAATAAATCGTAGACATCAGAAGTTGTATTCGCATGTAAAAAGTTAAGGGTTTTCTGCATTTTTTCATTCGTGTTTCTAATGAATTTATGCGACACATTTCTTAGAGATGGCTTATCTGTAGTCAACCCAAATACTGCTTGAGCTATGAAGTCATAATATTGTTTCTTATCAACTTCAACATCGCTTAAATAATACTTTGAATTTTTCTCATCAGTAGATATTGTTCGAGAAACAATTGCTTTTTTATTTTCTACCGTATTAAAATCCAATGTGAATTTTAATATGTTATCATTGATTAATGATACTATTTCAGGTATATCCTTTCCAAATTCAGCATCATGATAGATATCATTACCTGAAGACATAAACAAGTAATCTAAAACGCGTGATAACGTGGATTTACCTACACTATTACCACTATCTTTACCTGACGTTCTTTTATTTACAATTAGGTTTAAACCGTCTTTAAACTTCACTTCCCTAACAATAGCATTGTTCTTTAAAACAATAAGTTTATTGAGCCGCATATACTACTCCACCATTTCCATCTAACTCAATTGCGCCGATTATGAAAAGCCAATCTAATGAGTAAAGAAAAAGATCAAACGATAATTCAAAGACTGCATTTACTAAATCATACAGCCGAGAAATTTCAATCACCATTGAATCATTGCTTTGGAAAAGCCTAAGTACCACACTTCCAATATATACAGGGTTTGCTTTTGGATCCGAATCAATTGTAATCATTTGGATTCTCCAGCACTATGCACTCGATAATTGAATAACTCACAATCATACGAATGCCATTATCAATGTCTTCTTGTAAAAACTCAGAATCTAAATTAGAGCATGAACTAACCGTTTCTTGAGCAGCTCTAATAACATCGTCAATAATATTATCTGAGTTTTTCCTAACAACTTCAATATTAAATGGCTTTTCATAGATCCCATATAACCCCAATGCCGCGTTATAATAGCCTCTAAATTGTCTTTTCAGTTTGGTACTACCATTTAAAATTATACTATCAAGTGTTTTAATAGACTCATCAACTAGTAAAGCATCTTCTTTGTAAAGTTCAGCTACCCATCTGTTTCTTTTAAGATCATTGAACGAGATTTTAACGTCAATATTTGACGCACTTCTGTTTAAACTTTGCCCGCCACCAACTGGATTGGAAATAATTTCTATCAATTTCCCAATAACACTGGCTCTTAATACTCGTGGCTGGTTAGTTATATGTACAGGACCAGTATTATCATTAAAATTAACACCAGAGCCCATAACTACCCCCGATTATCAATATTTACAGGCCCATTATTATCTTGGAAATATTGGGATCGCTCCCCTTGATTAATATTGTTCCTATTGGTTGTGATATTTGTAATCTGCGAATTGAGATCATTTATCGTAACATTAAGCTGTTGTATCTCATTATTTTTCTTGGTCACTTGCATAGTCTGGTATATTGCTATACACCCAGAGACCACCCCAACTATATATCCAAAGGCACTTACGTATTCATTGGTGAGTAGTGATGCAATCATTTGGAACTCCATTTCAAGCCTGATAATTTAAAGTTACAACAATTTCATTCTATTAGAATAGCAATTTAAGAAGAGCAAATGAACAAGTATTATTCATTTCGTTAACCTGATCTCACTCAACATTGTGCCACTCAGGCCTCTCTCCTTCTTATGAACACTCAATGCAACTGTGTAAACTTCTGAGGCCAAAACTGATACCTTATGTTATCTATTGTTAGCACCAATAAATTAAAATGATTTAACACTATCGGCGCGCAATACTCTCTCCGCCCCGCCTGCCCGCTTAAGGGGGTACTTTTAATGCAGGTGCAAAGGTGGGCTCAGGTCACACTGTAAGCACACCTGTTTTAGTTCCACGCACTTTTTGAGAGTTCTGTTTTTTCAGCCATCAGCCGGTACTCTTCCGTCATCTGGTTGTTTAGTGGATTCAGTCTCTCCAGACTATAATTTACACTCCGGCCATGTAAGCGACCGGAGTACATATTTAAACCCTGTCAGAATACGCTTTCAGCATCGCAAGAACAGCCCAACGAGCCGCATCATCTGCGATATTCTCAGGCAGAGCATCAGCTCGCAGATTGATATAAGCGTCAACAGCCATTCTGATGGCCATGCTGACGGAGTCACGATCGTGCGTTGCCAGCGTGGAAGTCAGCAGGCCATCTGGATCAATGCCGTGGAATTCAATGCGGCGAACCCCACGTTGCGGAAGATTGGCACGACGGTACAGCATTGGCCCCAGCACCTGCTCGCGGAAGAATGACAGCATACCAATCGCTTCAAAGAGTTCGCCCCTTCCCAACTTAACTACTGCATAATGCAGCCAGATCCAGGCTCGGGACTCAAACCACTCCGGCGTCATATCAGGCCAGTGAGCACTAAATTTTGCCAGCTGTCGCTGCAGAGCAGTGTTATCACGGGTAAATAACACTGCTGGCTCCTCAACGCGTTGAGTGAGCATTTCCAGAGTAACGAATTTCAGATCGACATGAAGAAGTTCTGGACCATATAGGCATATTAGCAGGCGAGGCTCTCCGACATGTTCCCCGGTAAAAGCATGGAGCAGTTGGCCTAATGTTCCGGCAAGCTCCCTACGCTGCTTCATGATTTCGTCATAGTGGAGAGTGTCTACGACAACGACAAAATCGAGATCGGAGTATTTATCAAACCCGCCATGAACAATCGAGCCGCCAGCGAGAAGGGAGTGAATTCGCGAATCAGACTGAAATTTAAGTTTGAGTTGCTCTGCAAAACTTCTATGTAAATCGGGTAATGTACTCAGCATACTTTTTCCTGTTCACAAAAAATACAAAGCATTTCAGAATATCGAGTTGTTTATATTCAGGCCAGATATTTTTGCAGGAACAGTGATGTCCGCGGCAGGTTATCCCGACGAGAAATATTGTCCTGTGAGTCTGGCGCTACTTCTGGCAATCGTTTATTCCGGTATCTGACATATACTGTAGTGCCAGATACGCATTGTGAAGTGATAACTCTTCGCACTTCACTTGCTATGTACTTAATATTTTAATAAAAATAACTTATTGAACAGTATGACCCGTAAAACAAAAAAGAATTTTAAGCTCTATTCAAAACACAACTGGAGCTTAGTTGCAGTAACTAAGGGAACTCCGAATTGCCGGTTTCGTTTCAGAAATCATATAGAGTTCACTTAGCAAAAAAACAGACCATAAGTATCATTAGGAACCTATCTATTAGTAATGATGAGGTGCTGAATGGGATTCACATACCCTGCTGTCGCTGGAGCACTGCAGAATGATCAGAGAGCCTTTTCTACTGCTCTGGCCTCGCTGCAAGGAACGGCATCAAACTTTGCCGCGCATTGTATTCAGGACTCCCGTGTTAGAGTGCAATATCTACGTGATATTCAAAACATGTCCGCCGAGTTTGTTCAATCAGTTGGAACTGGGAAAATGTCTCCCAGAGAAGCCGCCACATTAGCCTCTCAGATGCGCAACGAAATTCTGGATCTTTCACGGCTAAGAAACAGCCCTGTCGGTAGAGCCTACGCGAAAAAGTTAAAACCATCGGGGCGTACGATGGCTGACCTAACTGAACATTATGCTACGAAGATGTTTCAGCAACCTTTCGAGTCTCTATCGGAAAGACAGCAGGCCACAATCTTTAAAGAAATGATCCACTCGGCTGGACGTGACAGGGGCGCAGTATCGGGCATTGCTAAAACCTTGGGTATGGCCGGTAAGCGTGTCCTCTTTGTCTCTTTAGCTGTCGCCGCTTACGAAATCTATCAAGCGGAAGATAAAACCACCGAAACGATGCATCAAGGTGCTATAGCCGCTGCTGGTGTTGCGGGAGGATGGGGAGTCGGAGCTGCAGTAGTCGCAACAGGTGTTTGTGCGGCAACTGCGCCTGTTTGTATTGGGGTTGCGGCATTAGTGGGCGGAATTCTCGCGTCGGTCGGAACAGACCTTCTGTTTGGAACCTTATATGTTTCACCACAGGGGAGAAACTAATATGCAACTAACAGAAGCTCAACTGATGACCCGAGTTCCTGTCTGGCACGCATTATCGGAGCTGTTTACAGGACGCGAACTCCAGGACTACGACTACCGATGGATGGCGCAGAAGTTAAAGGAGTCTGGTTTAAGCCGGGAAGAGATCTTTGTGATTCTGGATGAGGAGGTTGCCCCTGCCCTCCAGTCAAATCTTCTCTACAACCCAACGCCGGTGATGGACGGTTGGTCAGAGGAAGATATTAAACAGCTCGTTACAGAGTATGTATATAAGAAGCCGACAATTATCGAGCGCATCATTCCAACCCGCTTACTGCTGAAACAGCGACGTAAACACATTCAGGATGAACTCAACAAGCTTTCCGATGAGCTGGGTAAGTGCTTCTGAAAGAGTTTTAAGCGAGGCAATTGGCATACGTTTAGGTATACACCCAAAAGCCAGGCTCATGCAGTACAGGAAATAAGACATTGTGGAATTAGCGATGCCGTGAATATATTCACTTTCACCTGATAAACGGACACTCCCTCAAAGAAGTGTCCGTTTTGTCTTTCAAACGTTAGCTGCGGGTTACGCGCCTACCGGCACATCGTGCGCGGTGTTTTTCAGCGCCGGTCCGGTGTACTTCTCGATCTGCAGCTGCGACATCTGGCCACAGTTCCCCTGCGCCAGGCTGGAGGAGCCGACGTCAAAGGTCAGACAGTTGACGTTACCGTTTTTACACAGCGATCCCGGCTGTGACGGATCGGCCGGATCAAACCATGCCCCTTCGCTGATGCGCACCACACCTTCGCGAACGTTATCGGTAACCACCGCTCCGACCAGGATCTGCCCGCGATCGTTAAAGGCGCGAACCAAATCGCCTTCGCTGATGCCGCGCGCGCTCGCATCTTTCGGATGGATCCAGATGGCTTCGCGATCGGCTACCGCATATTTTTTGCGCAGCGGCGTATTATCGAGCTGAGAGTGCAGACGGTTAATCGGGTGACCGGTATTGAGCGACAGCGGATATTTCTCGGCTTCCGGCCCGCGATACCACTCGTGCGGCGGCATCCAGGTTGGAATCGCTTTACAGTCCTCGTAGCCCATTTTGGCGATGGCGTCAGAGTAGATCTCGATTTTCCCTGACGGCGTCCCCAGCGGGTTGAGCAGCGGGTTCTCGCGGAAATCGGCGAAACGCACCCATTGGGTGTTCTCTTGCGGGATCGGGAAGCGAATGTAGTTGTTGGAAGCCCAGAACATATCAAACGGCGGCAGCGCCACGCGAGCGTTGCGCGCCTGGGCTTTCATCTCGTCATACATGCCCTTCAACCACAGCATCTCATCTTTGCCTTCGGTAAAGGCCTCGTGCACCCCAAGGATCTCGGAAATCCCCGCAAAGACATCAAAGTCGTTTTTCGCTTCGTTCTGCGGCGGTACGCACTGGCGCAGCGGGAAGACATAAAGCTGCGAATAGTCACCGCCCATATCCATGTCGTTGCGCTCGTAGGTGGTGGTCACCGGCAGTACGATGTCCGCGTGTTTCGCCGTCGCCGTCCAGTACGGTTCGTTCACCACCACGGTTTCCGGATGCTGCCAGGCTTTCACCAGGTTGTTGGTATCCTGATGCTGGTGGAAGGTGTTACCGCCCGCCACGTACACCATTTTAATATCCGGATAGGTGACCTTTGTCCCGTTATAGTCGATGGTCTTGCCTGGGTTCGCCAGCGCATCGGCAATGCGCGCCACCGGGAACGGCGTAATATCTTTCGCCGCTGGCGACGTTGGGCTACCGGCGGAGATCCCTGCCAGAATGCCGCCGCGCGCGGTTGGGCTACCGCCGGAAGAGTAGTGATAGCTAAAGCCGAAACCGCCGCCGGGCAGGCCAATCTGCCCCAGCATCGCCGCCAGCGTCACCATCATCCAGTGGGCCTGTTCGCCATGATGCTGACGCTGGATGCCCCAGCCGCCCATGATCATGGTGCGATGCTTCGCCATATCTCGCGCCAGCTGCTTGATAGTCTCAGCATCAACGCTGCTGATATCCGCAGCCCAGTTGGCATCTTTGACGACGCCATCTTCTTTACCGTTCAGGTAGGCTTCAAATTTATCGAACCCTACGGTGTAGGTTTTCAGGAAATCAGGGTTATGCAGATTTTCTGCCAGCAGCGTATGGGCTACCCCCGCCATCAGCGCGCAGTCGGTGTAGCTGCGCGGGGCGATCCACTCGGCGCCTAACTCACGCGCGCTGTCGCTGCGCACCGGGTCGATACAGATCATCCGGGTGCCTTTTTTCTTCAGCGCTTCAAAGCCCGTCTGGCCGACGTGATCCGGCAGGTTCCAGCTGTTTTTCAGCGTGATCATGGGGTTACAACCGATCATCACCACCAGCTCGCTGTTATCAATCACGTTTGGCCACGCGGTCTGCTGTTCGTAAACCTCAACGGAACCGACCACGTGCGGCATAATCACCTGCGCCGCGCCGGTGGAGTAGTCACCGGAATAGCCGACAAAGCCGCCCGCCAGGTTCATCATGCGCTGCAGCAGCGTTCTCGGGTTGTGGAACATCCCGACGCTTTTCCAGCCGTAAGAACCGGCATAAATAGATGATGGGCCATGCTCTTTTTGCAGACGGCTGATTTCACCCGCCACCAGATGCAGGGCTTTATCCCAGCTGACGCGGACCCACTCATCGCGGCCGCGCAGCTCTGGCTTACCGTTTTTCGCCCCGCCTTCTAACCAGCTTTTACGCACCATCGGATATTTAATCCGGTTTTCGGCGTGAACCTGATACGGCGCCATAGTAATCAGTTCGTTAGGATACGGATCGTCTTTGATCGGGCGAACGTCAACCATTTTGCCGTCGCGGACGATGGCTTCAAACGCGCCCCAGTGGGCGCCGGTGAGAATCCCGCTTTCCGCCTGGCGCAATGCGATAAACTGCGGCATCGCCTGGCTAATGGCCTCCGCCAGCGCCGAACGCGGCCACAGCCCCGCCAGCAGCGGCGCCGCCATCAGAGCGCTGGCGCCAGCCAGAAAACGGCGACGCGTCAGATTCATACCGGGTTCCTGGCTCTGATCCGCCATGTCATAATCGTTATTCTTTTTCATCATGGCTCCTTATTGTTTGTCCTGATTGGCCGCTGCTGGCATGTCGCTCGCATGTTTTTGTACATACTGGGTCAGGAGACGAACCTGTTCCTGAGTCAGTGAAGTACGGCCGGACATACCTTTAACCACCCCAATCCACTGGTTGGCGTTAAAGCGATTCAACTCGGTCAGGCCATGACAGCCGGTACAGTTGTTAGCCATTAATTCAGAAGCGTAACTCCAGATTTTTTGTTGATCGCCAATCAGATTTTTCGCCGGCAGCCAGACCTGCAGATCGACTTCATGCCAGACCTGTTTGGTCTCTTCATCGGTAACGGAGCCAGAGACTTTTAACGCTTTGCGAGCTTCTTCGCCCAGCAGCGCGCTCATGATGCGTTTGCCGCGCGCGGCGTAGAAGGCTTCGGTGACGCCATCCTGTTGCCAGCCATGAACATCCGCCAGCACCATGTCGCCTTCACGCTTCACCACTTTCACTTCAGTGGAGGCCATCAGGTTACCGTCGTTATGGTCGCCTGCTTTCTCGCTCAGCCAGAACGGCTGGGTCTGAATGGTGTAAAGGGTGGTCGCGGTCGCCGGAGTTTTCGCCGCCGCGTTAGCGAGCTCGCTCGCCCCTGCCGCCGCCAGGCCGCTCATGTTAGGCAGAATATGCGCCACGCCTTTATGGCAGTCGATGCAGGTTTCGCCCTCTTTGATTGCGACCGGGTGCTGCTTACGGGCTTCAGGGGTTTGCGCCAGAATATCCATCGCTTTATAGTCGTGGCAGGAACGGCAGGTCGCCGAATCGCTCTTCTTCAACCCATCCCAGACGCTCTGGGCCATCGCCAGTTTATGCGCCTCGTATTTTTCCGGGGTGTCGATTTTGCCGGTCATTTCACCCCAGACATCTTTCAGGGCGCCAATTTTGGTCAGCATATAATCGATCGGCTGATGAGGAACGTGGCAATCGGCGCACTCGGCGCGAATACCTTTATCGTTCTGGAAATGCACGCTGCCCTGATATTCCGCCAGAGGCTGCTGCATGGTATGACATGACACACAAAATTCGGTATCGCTGGTTTTATGCATAATAGTCGCGGTACCAGCCAGCAATACCACGCCAATAATGATCCCAACCAGCAAGGCGATAAATATAATTTTTCGCCTACCAGAGCGTTCCAGTGAAAGTTTACTCATCTTATTATTTAACCCTTTTCCTAAATGAAAGACGCAAAAGTCCCTGCCAGATGGCAATCGTTATATAAATAAATCTATAACGATTGCACTCACCTTCTAATCCAACTAAATTTTTGGAAATTTTCGGAGCCAGGATAATCAGCCGGGGATGATTATCCTGTGATTTCAGAGCGATAACCCATTGCAAATCCAATATGCCTTCGAGCAATACTCACGTTATTTTAATTATTGCAGTGTAGCGGCTTGTTCTTTTTTAGCCCGGTCAATACTACGAATGATAATTTCTCGCTGAGCATCATCCGCCGGTAACAGTTGCAGCATCAGCTGCCACGCCGCGATCGCTTTGTCATACTGCTGATGTTCAAAGGCGTTAAACGCCGCGAGGCTAAGCACCCGCACATCGTTATGGTTATTCTTCAGCAACGTATCGAGCAGTTGCTGGGCTTCACGGCTATCGTTGGGATCCGTAGAGTGAAGTAACGCTTCGGTATATCCCAGCTGCGCATCGGCGTTGCCTGGCGCCAGCTGTCGCGCCTTATCAAACGCCTGTAACGCGGCGCCTGGATTATTGAGCACCAGTTGCAGCCTGCCGAGCATCGTCCAGCTCAGCTGGTCGGCCGGGTATTGCTGCAGGCGGGTGCGTAGCCCCAGCGCCAGTCGAAACAGCTCTTCTTCCGATAACGGTTTACCCTGTGGATCCATCACCCGCTGCATCAACTGCGGCGTTTGCTGGACAACTTGCTGCCACTCAACCACGCGGGTCATGTAACTCGTTCGGATAAAAACCCCTACGCATAAAGAGGTTAGTATAATAACCCCAAGAATATACACCCAATAACTACTATTTTTGTGATTCGTTTCGGCAGATTCGGGCAAATCTTCCAATAAATTCAAGCGTAAATCGTCAACCAGCTGCTGTTGCTGCGCCGCATTCACCGCTGAAAGATCCTCATCAAGCTCCTGCAGGCGCGCCCGATAAATCATATGGTTCATGGTATTGCGGTCAACGCGCTGCCTGCCGCTCCACGGAATAAACAGCAGCGCCGCGGTTCCCAGCAGTAACACCAACATGATGAGCAAAGCGACAATCATTTCAGGGTCCTTTTATTGTCATCAAGCAGCGCCTTTAAGCGTTCCTGTTCCTGCGCGCTCAGCTCGCTGACGCGTTCAGCCCGTGAGCGACGGCTTAAACGGAAAATCACCAGCGCGCCGCCCACAACGAAACAAGCCGGCAGCAGCCAGAGGATAATCGTCGCGGGGGTCACCGGCGGTTCGTAGGTCACGAAGTTGCCGTAGCGCGCCACCATGTAATCGGTGATTTGCTGATTGCTTTGTCCCTGCTCCATCAATTGCCAGACCTTTTTGCGCATGTCGGCGGCAATCATCGAGTTCGAATCGGCAATACTGTTGTTCTGGCATTTCGGGCAGCGCAGCTGTTCGGTCAACTGGCGGAACTGCTGCTCCTGAGCCTCATCTTTAAATGGATAGGTATCAATCGCCGCCAGCGCCTGAAACGAGAACAGCGCCGTCAGTAAAGTGATGAGCAGATATTTCACGCGCCCCCCTGCTGGCTGTATTTATTCCACAGCGGCAGAATCTCCTGCTGCCAGACCCGCTCGTTCACATCGCCGGCATGGCGGTAGCGGATAATGCCTTTGCCGTCGATGAGGAAAGTTTCCGGCGCGCCATACACGCCAAGATCCAGCCCCAGCATACCGTCGCCGTCAAACACTCCCAGCGCATACGGGTTGCCCAATTCGTGCAGCCAGTTCACCGCTTTCTGGCGATCGTCTTTATAGTTGATGCCAACGATGCGAATGCCCTGCGCCGCCAGAGAGCGCAAATACTGATGCTCCGCCCGACAGGTGGGGCACCAGGTGGCCCAGACGTTAATCAGCACCGGTTTACCATTGATAATGTTAGAGGGATCCAGCATGACATCCGGTTTTTCCAGTGACGCCAGGCGGAAATCCGGCAGAGGTTTACCCACCAGCGCAGATTCAAGCACGGTAGGATCGTCCCCGTCGCTATTGCGCATCAGTTGCCACATTAGCGCCGCCGCCAGAATCAGGAAGATAGCCAGCGGTAAATATAAGACTTTGCGGTTCATCACGCGTTCTCCGGCAGTGATTTACGTAAGCGGTAACGTGGGTCCAGGATGCACAGCACGCCGCCAAACGCCATTAACATCCCGCCGAACCAGATCCAGCGAACAAAAGGTTTATAGTACAAGCGCACCGCCCAGCTACCGTCGGCCAGCTCTTCACCCAGCGCAGCGTACAGGTCGCGCGCCAGCCCGCCGTCGATGGCGGCTTCGGTCATCTCCATCCGGCTGCTGCTGTAAATGCGTTTCTCCGCCCGCAGCGTACTCACGTGATGGCCATTCTGCGAAACTTCGATCACCCCTTCACCGCCAAAGTAGTTCGGCCCGGTGATATCCCGCACGTCACGGAACACAAAGTGATACTGGTGGATATCGACGCTATCGCCCGGCTTCATTCGCACGTCGCGTTCGATGCTGTAATTCTGACTGAAGGCGATGCCAATGACGGTGACCACCAGCCCCACATGGCCGGCGACCATTCCCCAGTGGCTGCGTCCGAGGCGGGTCAGCCCGCGCCAGAAGGGGTGGCGGTCGGTGGCGCGCTCCACCACTTCCATCACGGTAAGCACGAATGCCCACAGCGACATCAGCAGGCCAACTACGGTCATGGCTTTAATACGATCCTGCATCAGCCACGGCAGTGCGATGGCCAGTACGACGGCAACCACCGCGGCAATCAGCAGCCGCTTACGCAGCTTGTGGAATTCATCGCGACGCCAGCGCACCAGCGGCCCGATCCCAAGCAGCAACGAGAACGGGATCATCAGCGCAATAAAGAGGGAATTAAAGAACGGCTCGCCGATAGAAATGCTGCCTAGCCCCAGTAGCTTGTGTATCAGCGGCAGCAGCGTCCCCAGCAGTACCACCAGCATGGCGGCAATCAGCAGCACATTGTTGCCCAGCAACAGCGACTCGCGCGACCACAGTTCGTGACGCACCCGGGAACGTACCTTGCCGCCTTTGATGGCGAATAACAGCAGCGAACCGCCGATAGTGATCACCAACAGCGCCAGAATAAACATGCCGCGCGTAGGATCGGAAGCGAAGGAGTGTACGGAAATCAGTACCCCGGAACGCACCAGGAAAGTGCCCAGCAGGCACAGCGAGAACGCCAGAATCGCCAGCAGTACGGTCCAGGATTTAAAGCTGCCGCGCTTTTCGGTGACCGATAGCGAGTGAATCAGCGCCGTTCCCGCCAGCCACGGCATCAGGGAGGCGTTTTCTACCGGATCCCAGAACCACCAGCCGCCCCAGCCGAGCTCATAATAGGCCCACGCCGACCCCAGCACGATACCGACCGTCAGAAAGCTCCACGCCGCCAGCGTCCACGGGCGTGACCAGCGCGCCCACGCGCTATCAAGGCGCCCGGTCATCAGCGACGCAATGGCGAAAGCGAAGGCCACGGAGAAGCCCACATAGCCCATGTACAGCATCGGCGGGTGGAAGATCAGCCCGATATCCTGCAGCATCGGGTTCAGATCGCGCCCCTCGATGGGGAAATCAGGTAGCGTGCGCACGAACGGATTTGAGGTCAGCAGGATGAACGCCAGGAAGCAGAAGGAGATCATCCCCATTACCGCCAGCACCCGCGAAGAGGCTTCCAGCGGAATATTACGGCTCAGGGCCGCGACCGCGCAGGTCCAGCCGCTCATCAGCAATACCCACAGCAGCAACGATCCCTCGTGGGCCCCCCAAGTCGCCGCTACGCGATACCACACCGGCAGCAGCGTATTCGAGTTACTGACGACATACAGAACGGTGAAGTCATTCACCACAAAGGCGTACACCAGAATGAGAAACGCCCCGAGGATGGCGGCAAACATCGCTACCGACAGCGGCTTCGCCAGTGCCATCATCCGCGCATCCTGCCGCATCGCGCCCCAGGAGGGAAATAGCGCCAGCAGGCAGGAAATGCCCAGCGCCAGGCACAGCAGGAAGAGGCCGATTTCAGGGATCATTGCGCGGCTCCCTGTGGCTTCTCAGCCGGATGATGATTCTCTTCCATCGCTTCTTTCACTTCCGGAGGGGTGTAATTTTCATCGTGTTTCGCCAGCACTTCCTTCGCGCGGATATGCGTCCCGTCCTGCAGCGTCCCCTGGGCTACAACCCCCTGCCCTTCGCGGAACAACGCCGGCAGGATCCCGGTATAGCTCACCTCGACGACGCCGCGGGCATCATAAAGTTTGAAGGTCACATCGAGGGTTTTATCGTCACGCTTCACGCTGCCGGGCATCACCATGCCGCCGATACGTAGACGCTGCCCCGGCTCTGGCTTCTGGCCATTTTCCCGTTTGCCGTATATCACTTCGCCTGGGGTATAGAAGAGATCGATATTGGAGCTTAATGCATACATCACCAGACCAACGGTCAGCGCCAGCCCCCCAATCACTCCGCAGGCGAGCCAGAGACGAACTTTACGCCGAGGATTCACAACGCATCTCCCTTCATTGTGCTTTGCTTACGCGCCGCCGATACCCGCCGCTCGCGCGCCATCTGCCGGCGTACATCCGCCAGCAACGCCCGGCGCTGCCAGCGGGTATGGATGAACAAAATCAGCAGCGCGATGACCGTCACTGCAACCGCCAGCCAGACATAAAAGGCGTAGCCGCCCATCTGCCAGAAATCGCTCCAGGAGTGAAAAGCGCTGGTCATGAGTTCTCCTCGCGCTTACTAGCGCCAGCCAGCGCCACGACCCACGGACGGCGGCGCTCCTGCAACAGAATTAAATTACGCATACGCATTAATGTCAGAGTAATAAAGAGGAATAAGAAACCGAAAATGGTTAAACGCAACGGCATGCGCATCGACGGATCGATGGTTTTCTGCATATTGGTCGAGCCCTGATGCAGGGTGTTCCACCACTCCACGGAATAATGAATAATCGGCAGGTTGACCACCCCGACCAGCACCAGTATCCCGGCGGCGCGCCCGGCCAGCCGGCGATCGTCAAAAGCGTGATACAGGCCAATCACCCCGACGTATAAAAACAGCAGGACCAGTTCGGAAGTCAGACGCGCATCCCAGACCCACCAGGTTCCCCACATCGGTTTTCCCCACGCGGAACCGGTCACCAGCGCAATAAAGGTGTAAACCGCGCCTGGCAGCGCCATCGCAATCACCGCTTTATCCGCCATTTTCATCTGCCAGACCAGGCCGACAAAAGCGGTCACGGCCATTGAGCCGTAAATCCCCATCGACCACATCGCCGCCGGAACGTGCAGATACATGATGCGATAGCTTTCACCCTGTTGATAATCTGCCGGGGCGTAGACAAATCCCCAGACGCAGCCCACCACCAGAAACAGCGCGCTGAGGATAGCCATCAGCGGAATGAATCGTCCGCATACGCTATACAGGCGCTCTGGAATGGCGAGTTGATGTAACACTTTCCACATTTTTTTTGCCTCATTGCCCCGAGGGAACGGGAATTATTGCACGCTAATTCTGAGTGCCGCCGCGGTAGCAAACGGACTTAAGGTGGCGCTTCCCGCCAGAAAGGCGCCAAGAATGGCCATATAGCCGTCAACCGGCAACTGCATCTGCGCCGCGCCCACGGCGGCGGTGGCGAAAATCAGTAACGGAATCATCAGCGGCAGCACCAGCAGGCTCAGCAATACGCCGCCGCGCCGCAGGCCGACGGTCAGCCCCACGCCGATGGCGCCAATAAAGCTCAGCGTTGGCGTGCCCATCAATAGCGTCAGGGCCAGCACCTGCCACTCCGCGGTCGAAAGTCCGAATAACATAGCGATCAGCGGAGAGATTATCAGCAGCGGCAGCCCGGAGACCACCCAATGCGCCGCGATTTTTGCCAGCACCACCAGCGACAGCGGCACCGGCATCAGCATCAGTTGCTGCAGCGAGCCATCCAGCCAGTCATCGCGAAACAGCCGGTCCATTGCCAGCAGCGAAGAGAGTAACGCGGCCACCCAGACAATGCCCGGCGCAATCTGCCGGAGCAGCTGCGGTTCAGGGCCGATACTGAGGGGGAACAGGGTGATAATAATCAGGAAAAACCACAGCGGGTTGATAATTTCGGCGTAATTGCGAAAGGCAAGGCGCAGGTCGCGCCAGAATATCTGCTTGATCATGCCGCGACCGCCTCATCGTCACTCAGCATAATCGTGCGTAAGGGAACGCACAGAGGGCGCAGAGGTTGATGGGTGGTCAGGATGACCGCACCGCCCTGGCCGACGTGCTGCTCCAGCCGGGTGGTCAGCGTTTGCACGCCAGCCGCATCGAGCGCGGTGAAGGGTTCATCTAAAATCCAGAACGTCGCGCGGCTGAGCCAAAGCCTCGCCAGCGCGACGCGCCGCTGTTGCCCGGCAGAGAGTTGCGCTACCGGAACATCCTCAAAGCCCACCAGCTCAACCTGCGCCAGCGCCTGCCAGCGCGCCTCAATGGTCGCCTCAGGATGGTAAAAGCGCAGATTTTCGTCCGCCGTTAGCGCCCCTTTAACCCCCACCTGATGACCGAGCCACAAGAGCTGCGCGTGCCAGCTATCGCGAGTACGCCGCAGCGGTTTGCCCTGCCAGAGAATTTCCCCTTCTTCTGGCGTCGATAACCCGGTCAGGAGGTGTAATAACGAGGTTTTTCCCGCACCGTTGGGGCCTGAAATTTGAATAATCTCGCCGGGTTGTACCGCAAACGATAGGTGGGTAAAAAGGGTTCGTTCATCCCGCAGGCAGGCGATATTTTTTATTTCCAGCATCAGAAAGCAGGTCCAGTCCGGGGGTCAGCGCATTCAAGTGCCTTATTATAACGAAAGAAAACAATCTGTTTTGCTGAATATATTAAAAATTTTGAACCGCCGCTAAACAGGTAAAAATGCTAAAAACTCATAATCGAACGTGCCAGTAGCGGTTGCATTTTCACCACTACCGGCATTCCTTTCTTTAGCGATGCAAGCGTAAGGTACTGGCAATAGAGGATATCGCTGCAATGACGCAGGCGAGGCCAAACACATAAACGGCAAACTGTGCGCCGCCTGGGCCGGTTAAGCCGTTCAACAGCGCTATAACCATCGCCACCAGCGCCGCACCAATGGACAGCCCAGTCGTCCTGGCGGTGGATAATACCCCGGAGGCCGTTGCCGTGCGATTTGCTGAGACATTAGCAAACATCTCCTTATTGTTTGGCGGCAGGAATAAGCCATACCCCACCCCGCAAACGGCGGTCCGCCACAGAAAATCATTCACCGTTGCAGCGCCCGGCAACAGTGCCAGCGAGCCTAAGCCAAGACAAAAGATAACCACCCCGACAGTTGAAATCTGCGTCGGATTAAAACGGTTTGACAAGCTTCCCGCCAGCGGGGCGCAGATTGCGACCGCCACCGGCCACGGCGTAAAGATAAAAGCCGATTCCAGTACTGAGTAATGGTAGGTATGTTGCAATACAAACGGTAAACCGACCAATGCCATTCCCTGGGCGATGAACAAAGAGCTGGACGAGATCACCGCCAGGGTATATTGGCGTGAGCGAAATATATCAAGCGGCAATAGTGGATGCTTCGCTCGCGTCTGGGCGATAATAAAGAAAGCAAATAACGCCACTGATGCCACCGCGCAGTAGATAAGCGTTCGGCCCTCCCAGCGGCCAATTTGATCGACCGCCACCACCATCAAGCCTAATGCCGCCGCTGAACTCACGGCCCCGGCCCAATCAAAGCCCTGCTCCTTTTCGTTATCCTCCCCTAATGAAATCAAGGAGAAAACAATCGCAGCGCCGCCAGGCAGGATATTGATATAGAAAAGCCACGGCCAGGAGAGCGACGAGATGATAAATCCGCCCAGCGCCGGACCGATAGCCGTGCCAACCGCGAAGGCCAGCGCATTCAGCCCGAAAATCGTTCCTAGCGCGCGGGGTGGGAAAATAACCCGGTACAAGCCCAGCCCCACGCTTATCATGACCGCATAGCTTACCCCTTGCAGTATCCGCATGGTAACCAGTACGCCAAAGGTCGGCGCAAGGCTACAGCCCAGCGAAGAGAGCGTAAATAACACCATTCCCGCCGTATAAAAACGCTTCTCACCGATTCTGCTGCCCAGCGACGCGCAAATCAGCATCGTCGCCGCGCTGGCTACCTGATAGCCGTTGGTGATCCAGATACCGGACGCCGAATCGACCCGTAACGCACTGGCAATCGAAGGCAAGGCGACATTGACAATGGAACTATCCAGCGCCGCCATTAGCACGCCGATTAGTATGGCCGCGGCGGCTAAATAGCGCCTCGGCGCCTCAAAACCTTGATCAAGTGAACAACTACTTACCAGCGACATATCCGCAGGTCCTTATCAAAACAGATCAAATGGTTTTATTGTTATGAATGTCGCCAGAGGGAAAAACCAGAGAATAAAATCGAGATTATTAGCGAAAAAATCGATGGCCGTTCGTCACCGCGATAATCATCGCTATATTCGTCAATAATTAAAAATCTGATGACAAAGTAGTCACCAAAATTTATAAATATGCTGGCGGTTAGAAAATAACGCTCATATAAGGTTTAAGATGAAGCTTAATGAACTTCTGGCGTTCGTTACTGTTGTGGAAACGGGGAATATCACCCTGGCGGCAGAACGTCTGAATCGAGTGCAATCCAGTATTTCCCATCGGATACGCAGCCTGGAAAGTAGCCTGGATGCCACGCTATTAGACAGGAAGAACGAGGGGTGCATCCCAACCGAGCAGGGAAAGATATTGTATGAATATGCCCTCAAAATGCTTAACCTGGCGGATGATTGCAAACACAACATTACCCTTTCAAAAAGACGCCGATTAACGATTAAAATCGGCATCATTGAATGTTTGCCGCCCTATGTTATCAGCGCATTGATTGATTCAGGCCATGACTTAGGCTGGGATATTGATGTTTCAATCGGCAATACCAGCAGTTTACTTAATGCTTTCGATAGACACGAATATGATGCGGTCATTATTGGCGCGGGCTTCTCCTCCCCACAGCATACGCGCGCTATGTTGCTCACTAGTGAGTTAGTGATTATCACCGCGAAAGATCACCCAGCCATCACCGCGACCTCCGCTCTGGATGACAATGTCTTTTTATTGAGTAGTAAAAAATGCGCAACTTCAACGCGCAATCTGGATATGTTATTCCGTGAAGGCAACATTACTCCCAGGCGCGTCGTGGAGTGCGGCTCTTACCCGGTGCTGTTCTCAAATATCGCCGATGGCAAAGGGGTCTCGCTGGTGCTGCGTTGCTCAATCAGCGATGAGATCCAGCAAAAAATAAAAATCCATCCATTAACAGGTGAGTTTAATGATTTCGGAATTGAGCTGCTATGCCGCCCTGAGGGCACCCATTTCGATTTGCAGCAGTTGAACCTCATGGTGGCATCCGTATTTCAGGATCCACGGCTGCGTGAGACTGGCTATTAATTCCGTCCGCCGGGATAATTTGATAGCCGGACGAGCATTTTTTAATCCTGGCGAAACCTGCTGTATCAAAATGCATCCCGGCAACCAGTATCTGTTCAGCGCAGACCTTTTCAAGAAGGCGAATGCGCGTCTCCTGCGCCAAAAGCGGGTCGAAGTCGAAGGCTATCGTGACCTCGGGGTCTAATAACTGAATATGGGGAAAATGCACAATATCCCCCCACACTAATACGCGTTCTATGCTTCCAGAGAGGAGATACCCCGTATGACCTGGCGTATGTCCTTTCAATGCCAGGGCACTGATACCAGCAAACACCTCGCCTTCATCAATCAGCCGTAAACGATGCTGATATGGTTTAAACACGCTGCGCGCGAACATAACATTACCTTTAACGCGTTCACTGGCCGTAACCAAATTACGGTCATCTTCGAGATAACTGAATTCATCTTGAGGTATTATCAATTCAGCACGAGGAAATACCGCGTCTTGCTGCGAATTAATTAAGCCACCGATGTGATCGGGATGCGCATGGGTCAACAGTACGGCGTCAATATCCTCTGGTTTGACGCCAAGTTTAGCCAGATTATTGATCAGTTGGCCTCCCCACCCTTTAACGCCGCCAGCGCCGCTATCGATCAGGATATTCATCCCGGCTTGTTGTACCAGAAAGGTGTTTATGTTGACCGTATTCGGTTGTGCTATACGGGCGTTTGCCTGGATGTTTCTGCACCCATCTTCATCAATTTTGGTTAACAGGCCAAAACCTACCTGCAAATAGCCATCGCTTACGGCAGTAACGCGCATATCGCCGAGGACTATACTGGGAAAAGTAGTATTCATCGTTTACTCATCAGTATCAGTGTAATCGCCAAAAACAGCCTCCATTATTAGAGGTTCTCAGCGCTATGCTCTAACGGATAATTTCGATATCACCATCGATATTGTTGATTGCCACTGACCGAAGCCCCCTCCCCCCACCTGCTACGCTTACTACTCCATTCCATAAAAAAGGCTCAACCATGAATATTGATTTATCGGGGAAAGTCGCGCTGGTGACGGCATCCACGGCCGGCATCGGTTACGCCATTGCCAAAGGGCTGGCGGCCAGCGGCGCGGAAGTGATTATCAACGGCCGCAGCGAACATAGCGTTAATGCGGCGATGGCGCGGCTGCAACAGGAGGTGCCGGGATTCCGGCCCTATCCCGCGGTGGCCGATCTCAGTGACGCCGCGGGCGTCAGCCAACTGCTGCAGGCGGTGAATGAAGTCGATATCCTGGTGAATAACGCCGGTATTTACGGCCCGCAGGATTTTTACGCCACCGATGACGCCACCTGGGAAAACTACTGGCAAACCAACGTGATGTCCGGCGTTCGCCTGTCACGCGCGCAGTTGCCCGCCATGGTGCGTAAAGGCTGGGGTCGGGTGGTCTTTATCTCCTCCGAATCGGCACGCAATATTCCCGCCGACATGATCCACTACGGCGTAACCAAAACCGCGCAACTATCGCTGGCGCGCGGGCTGGCGAAATACGTCGCCGGCAGCGGCGTCACCGTAAACAGCGTGCTGCCCGGCCCAACCCTTTCTGACGGTTTTGCCGAAATGATGAAAGATGAGGTCACGCGAACCGGTAAGCCGCTGGAACAACTGGCGAAAGAGTTTGTTATGGCGCAGCGCCCCGCTTCGGTTATTCAGCGCGCGGCCTCGGTGGATGAGGTGGCCAATATGGTGGTCTACGTCTGTTCGCCGCAGGCATCCGCCACCTCCGGCGCCGCGCTACGGGTCGATGGCGGCGTAGTCGATGATATTGTCTGAATTACCCCGCTAAGCAGGGGGAGCAAAGCTCCCCTTTCTCACCTGCAGTTGCGCTATTTAGCGCTAAATAGCTCAAAAGGTTTAAAACACGCCGCGATGTCGCACAAAGTGAACAGGAAGTCGCATTCACGATACTTATCATTGCTGTTTTGAACATAAATAGTGGTGTTAATGTCTGTCATCAGAAGCTTACTTTTCTTTCTCGGCGCAGCGGCGGCTTCCGCCATCGCGGTACTTTGTCTATGGATGGATATCCGGGTGTTTGGCAACGATATCCCGGAGATTTCGCTTACCGAGGTAGTGCAGGAGGGCGTGCTGGCGATAATCGTGCTGATGCACTTCCTGCTGGCGAAAAAATATGAGCTCCTGCGCTACTGTAATATCCTCGTTGGCGGCTTCTTCCTGGCGATGCTGATCCGCGAACTGGATGCGCTGTTTGATCTTATTACTCACGGCAGCTGGGTGTGGTTCGCGCTGGCAACGACGATAGCCGCGCTAATCGCTCCGCTGCGCCACGCTCGTCAAACGCTGTCGCAACTGGCGCAATACACCCGCACGCCTTACTACGGCATGATGATAAGCGGCCTGCTGGCGATTCTGGTCTTCTCACGGCTGTTCGGCATGCATGGCTTATGGTATGCCGTACTCGATGAGAACTACGCGCGGGTGGTGAAAAACACCGTTGAAGAGGGTAGCGAGTCGTTCGGCTACATGCTTTGCCTAACCGCCTCGATTGGCTACTACTGCTACTTCCGCTATCAGGCGCGGCAGAAAAGCTAATCCACTGCGCCGCCAGAATGTCGCATTCTGGCGGCAGCGCGAATCATGAATTACCCCTGAATTTTCCACTTCCGCTTGAGCACATTTTTGTCCTGGCTATCCAGCCAGTGGTTCACTTTCTCAAGCAGCGCCGGATTATCCTTATTCATCATATAGACCTTATAGCTGGCGGTGCCGGGGAACGGCGTCTCATTCGCCACGCAGAACACGCCAGGCTCCTTGCTCTGGTAGTAATCCCCTTCTATCAGGTCGGTCACCATCATATCGGCCGTTTTTTGCCGCAGCGCCTGCAGATTATCGACATTGTTCTGCACACGGATGATCTGCGCATGCTTGATATGCTCATCAACGAAACTTTGGTTGGTACCGCCGGGGTTCACAATCACCTTCACATTCGGCTGGTCGATTTTTTCAAGGCTGCCGAGCGCTGGCGCGGCGCTGCAGTTCGCCAGGGCGATTTTACCATTGGCCACCACCGGATGGCTCAGGGAGAAATCTTTTGCCCGTGCCGCCGTCTCCGTTACGCCTCCCATAGCGATATCAAACTTATCGGCTTTTAAATCAGTCGATAACGTTGGCCAACTGGTGATAATAAACGTCACCTTCACTCCCAGCGTTTTACCCAGATCGTGCGCCATATCGACGTCATAGCCGATAAGTTCACCAGCGCCGTTATGAAAGGCCAACGGCGCGTAGTCCCCCGGCACGCCGACTTTTAACTCGCCGCTTTGTTGAATCGACTGCATATCGCGCGCCTGGACGCCGCAGGCTATCACCGTCGCCATCAGGGCCACACCCAACTTTAACTTCATCTTAAATTCCTTATGATTTCATCTTCATGCCGCCAGCGACCACGGTTTTCACCACCGTTGCCGTCAGCTTTGGTAGCGCAAGCGGCGTGAGTTCACCTTGCTCCTGCGCATGGCGCAGTAATTCACAAAAGCGCGCCACCTCGTTCACCGGAAACATAGCAATATCCTGTGCAGAATATTGCCACCAGCGCAGCGCTAACAGCTGCTCAACAATCGGTTCGGCAAAACGGTATTTGATGAGCTTCGCCGGGTTCCCGCCAACCATGGTATACGGGGCAACATCTTTCACCACCAGCGCGTTGGCGGCGATAACCGCGCCATCGCCAATGGTAATCCCCTGCGCCAACGTCACGTTTTGTCCAATCCAGACATCATTGCCAATCACGATGGGGCGCGTCTGTTTTTCAAAAGCGTAAAAATGGTTTTCCCGTCCGTTATCCGCTGCCAGGGTTGCCATTAGCGCTGAATGACGGGCGTAAAAAACCGGGCTGGAGCTTGCCCACTCTAAGGGATGACGATCGCCTAATACCTGTAATCTATCAGCGATTGAGGTGTAGCGCCCAACCTGAATAAACGCCGGCAACAACGTACGGGTGTAACTGAAAGCCCCCAGCGAAGCCAACCGCTCGCCACAGCGCCCCCAATAGGTGGTATACGGTTCAGTGCATAAATTTTCTGGTACTTCAATTGGTTGCTCATCACGATAAAACGGATGGTCGCAAACCAGCCTCTGCCCGCCGAGGAAAATACGCTGACTTTGTAATAACGATCTTATTTCGCCAAATGCGATTTTCATTTTTCACCCTTTCCTGTCCAGCGTAATGTCGTCACCCAGCCAGCACACCTCCTATTGATAGCATCCATGCTTTATCCACATCACAAAATGTTAATGAAATGTTTTTGTTTTGTGATGCACAACCAGGATTCATTGCACCTTATTTGTGCAATGAATAACCAAATCCTACGCTCAGGATCCGCACACTTCCCAATAGATTAGCGTTATTGCGGGAAATACTATTTCCCGCAATAGCTGGCACACATCGTGCTTTGTTAATTGAGTATCAGAATTCTGTTAAATGAGAGCGAACTATCATTAAGGGCAGAGATGAACGATAGCAACGGCTTGTTTCACATTATTGAATCCACTTTCAGCCAGCTCACGCCGAGCGAAAAGCGTATTGGCAGCTGGCTGTTAAGCCATCGGGAGCATATCCCGTTTGAGACCGCCGACAGCATTGCGCAGGCCACCGGCACCAGCGGGATAACCGTAGGCCGCTATCTGCGCAAGCTGGGCTATCGCAATCTCGATGACGTGAAGCACAGCCTGAAGGAGCCCGCTTCAACGCCCTACCGCCAGTGGGGAGTGATTGACCGGCTTGACTCCTGGTCACAGCAGCAGGCGCAGCCGGATCGCGCCAGCCTGTCGTTGCAGATGGAGCTGGATGCCATTCGCTATGTCTATCAACTGGCGCAGGAACCGACCTTCGCCCGCGTCAGTCAACGCATCGCCGAGGCCGACGCGGTTATCATCATTGGCATTCAGTCGACCCGCGGCATCGCCAACACGTTCTTCAGCCATCTGGAATACCTGCGCCCGCGCGTGACCTACGCCGACGGCAGTTCCGGTAGCTGGCTGGAATCATTGAATTCTGAATACCAGCGCCCCTATGTGGTGCTGACCGATACCCGCGCTTACTCCGTCGCCGCACGCCAGTTTTGCCGGGTCGCCTGCGAACGCGGGGTTGCCACCGCGCTGGTCACCGATATCTGGTGTCCGTGGGCGCGCGACTATCCGGTTGATTTACTACAGGTAAAAACCGATACCGGCCACTTCTGGGATTCGCTGGCGCCGATCGGTTGCCTTTTTAATCTGCTGCTCTCCGCGGTGGTGGAACGGCTGGGGCCGAGCCTCTCCAGCCGCCTTGCCGCGAACCGCGCGCTGCAGCAGGAATTTGGTCAGTTTGAACGTTAAGGAAATTTTCGATGAGCCATCTTTCCCTGGTGGATATCGCCGCGCGTTTTCCCACGCTGCCTGTCGACCTGAAATACGCCACCGCCGATAACATTACCGGCCAACCGATTTATCGCGAAGCCCGCTGCCTGCTGCACCCCGACGCGGCCGTCGCGCTGGAGAAATCTATCGCCATCGCCGCGCTGGCGGGCTATCGCCTGCTGGTACTTGACGCCTATCGTCCACAGCGCGCCCAGCAACTGCTGTGGAATGCCTGCCCGAACCAGGATTATGTCGTACCGGCCAATATCGGCTCCAACCACAGCCGCGGCACCGCCATCGACGTAACGCTACTCGATGAACACAACAACCTGCTCGACATGGGCACCGCCTTTGACGAAATGGACGATCGCTCGCATCCCTACCACCCGGCGGTAGCGCAGGAGGCCCAGCGCAATCGCCTGTTGCTGAACGCCATTATGTTCGGCGGCGGCTTTAAAGGTATTACCACGGAATGGTGGCACTTCGAACTACCGGACGCGGCCGGTTATCCGCTACTCGATGATGTTTTCGCCTGTTTCTCCCCCGCTCAGATTGACGGAGTTTCACCATGAACATGACTCGCCCAGCATCCGTAGGTTTTCGCCCGTTACTGTTAGCCGCCGCGCTCTGCGCCGCCATCCCTTCCGCCTTTGCCGCGGTGCCGAAAGATATGCTGGTGATCGGCAAAGCCGCCGACCCGCAAACGCTCGACCCGGCCGTCACCATCGATAACAACGACTGGACGGTGACCTATCCGGCCTACCAGCGGCTGGTCAAATACAAAACCGATAATGGCAAAGGTTCAACCGATGTCGAAGGCGATCTCGCCGAAAACTGGCAGGCCTCCGACGACGGCAAAACCTGGACCTTCACTCTGCGCAAAGGCGCGCAGTTTGCCGACGGCTCGCCGGTGACGGCAGAGGCGGTCAAACTCTCTTTTGAACGCCTGATGCGCATTAAACAGGGGCCATCGGAGGCGTTTCCCAGCGGGCTGAAGGTGGATGTCGTCGATCCGGCCACCGTACGTTTCACGCTGCCGGAATCTTTCGCGCCGTTCCTGCATACCCTCGCCAATGACGGCGCCTCCATCATTAACCCGGCGGTACTGAAAGCCAACGCCGCCGATGACGCCCGCGCCTATTTGGCCGAGCACACCGCAGGCTCCGGCGCGTATAGCCTGCAGCGCTGGCAGAAAGGCCAACAGTTGGTGCTGGTACCCAACCCGCACTTCAGCGGCAACAAGCCGGCCTTTAAGCGCGTCACGGTGAAAATCATCGGCGAAAGTGCCGCTCGCCGTCTGCAGTTGACCAAGGGCGATTTGGATATCGCCGACGCCCTGCCGGTCGATCAGTTTGCGGCATTGAAGAAAGAGGACAAGGTGACGGTCTACGACTATCCGGCGCTGCGCGTCACCTATCTGTATCTCAACAACAGCAAAGCGCCGATGAACCAGGCGGATCTGCGCCGCGCGGTGTCGTGGGCAACGGACTATAAAGGCATGGTCGACGGCATTCTCGGCGGTAACGGTAAGCAGATGCGCGGGCCGATCCCCGATGGCATGTGGGGTTACGACGCCAGCGCCATGCAGTATTCATTAGATCTCGACAAAGCCAAAGCGGCGCTGGACAAGGTAGCGGATAAGCCGAAAACGCTGACGTTCCTCTACTCTGATAACGATCCGAACTGGGAGCCGATTGCGCTCTCCACTCAGGCCAACCTGCAGGCGCTGGGTATCCAGGTCAAGCTGGAGAAACTGGCCAACGCCACCATGCGCGAGCGCGTGGGTAAAGGTGATTACGACATCGCTATCGGTAACTGGAGCCCGGATTTCGCCGACCCCTATATGTTTATGAACTACTGGTTCGAGTCGGACAAAAAAGGGCTGCCGGGAAACCGCGCGTTCTACGATAACCCACAGGTTGATGCGTTGTTGAAACAGGCGGTAGCCACCACCGATCAGGCGGCGCGGACCAAAGATTATCAGCAGGCGCAAAAAACCGTCATTGATGACGCCGCCTACGTCTACCTGTTCCAGAAGAACTATCAGGTCGCCATGAACAAGGAGGTGAAAGGCTTCGTTTTCAACCCGATGCTTGAGCAGATTTACAATATCGCCGACATGCACAAGTAGCGGGCCGTCTCTCCATCTTGTCGGGTCGGGCCGTCGCAGGCCCGGCCGAGGAGCGCCATCATGAGTTTCTGGGGTTTAATACGGCAGCGCTGTTGGGGGCTGATTTTAGTCGTCGCCGGCGTCTGCGTGATTACCTTTATTATTTCGCACCTGATTCCCGGCGACCCGGCGCGGCTGCTGGCGGGCGATCGCGCCAGCGATGAAATCGTCCGCCATATTCGCCAGCAGCTGGGGCTGGATTTACCGCTCTGGCAGCAGTTTGCCCGCTACGTTGACGCCCTGCTCCACGGCGATCTCGGCACCTCAATTCGCACCGGCCGCCCGGTACTGGAAGATTTAAAAACCTTCTTCCCGGCGACGCTGGAGCTGGCCTTTTGCGCGCTGCTGATTGCCCTACTGGTCGGCATCCCGCTCGGCGTGCTGTCGGCGGTTTACCGCAATCGCTGGACCGATCACCTGGTGCGCCTGATGGCGCTGACCGGTATCTCGACTCCGGCATTCTGGCTCGGTCTCGGGGTAATCGTCTTGTTTTACGGCAAGCTCGATTGGCTACCCGGCAGCGGCAGGCTCGATGACTGGTTCGATCCGCCCACCCGCGTCAGCGGTTTTTATCTGCTGGATTCACTGCTGGAAGGCAATATTGAAGTCTTCTTCAATGCCCTGCAGCACCTCATTTTGCCGGCGGCCACCCTTGCCTTCGTTCATCTTGGCATCGTCGCCAGGCAGATCCGCTCGGCAATGCTCGAGCAGCTCAATGAGGACTACATTCGTACCGCGCTGGCAAGCGGCTTGCCGAAATTCACCATTGTGGTGCGCTATGCGCTACCCAACGCGCTGATCCCCTCCATCACCGTGCTCGGGCTGGCGCTGGGCGATCTGCTGTACGGCGCGGTGCTCACGGAAACGGTGTTCGCCTGGCCTGGAATGGGCGCTTACGTGGTGTCTTCGATTCAGGCGCTCGATTTCCCCGCCGTGATGGGCTTCGCCATCGTGGTCTCCTTTGCTTACGTACTGGTCAACCTGGTAGTCGACCTGCTCTATTTATGGATCGACCCGCGCATGGGTCGGGGAGAAAGCTAAGTGATGATGACTCAGGAACAACCGCTTCCACGGCCAAAGGCTGAAAAAAGCGGCCACTGGAAGCGTCGTTGGTGGTTGATCCGCCAGAGCCCGCTAACGCTGATTGGCGCAGCGATCATGCTGATCATGCTGTTTTTAATGATATTCTCGCCGTGGCTGACGCCGCACGATCCTAACGCTATCAACCTTGCCGCGCGTCTGCAGGCGCCGTCGTTCGATCACTGGTTTGGTACCGACGAGGTCGGCCGCGATCTGTTCAGCCGCGTACTGATCGGCAGCCAGCAGTCGGTGGCCGCCGGGCTGGCGGTGGTATTGATCGCCGGGATCAGCGGCTCGCTGCTGGGCTGTCTCTCCGGGGTGCTTGGCGGGCGCAGCGACGCGCTGATTATGCGTCTGATGGACATTATGCTGTCGATTCCGTCGCTGGTGTTGACCATGGCGCTGGCGGCGGCGTTAGGCCCGAGCCTGTTCAACGCGATGCTGGCGATCGCCATCGTGCGTATTCCATTTTACGTGCGCCTGGCGCGCGGCCAGACGCTGGTGGTTCGCCAGCATACTTTCGTCGAGGCCTCGGTGACGTTTGGCGCCTCGCGCTGGCATCTGATCAGCTGGCATATTCTGCGTAACGCCCTGCCGCCGCTGGTGGTGCAGGCCTCGCTGGATATCGGCAGCGCGATTCTGATGGCCGCCACGCTCGGTTTTATTGGCCTCGGCGCCCAGCAGCCCACCGCGGAATGGGGCGCGATGGTCGCTAACGGCCGCAACTACGTGCTCGATCAGTGGTGGTACTGCGCCTTCCCCGGCGCGGCGATCCTGATCACCGCCGTCGGCTTTAACCTGTTTGGCGATGGCATCCAGGATCTACTGGATCCCAAAGCCGGAGGGCGCAACTAATGGAAAATCGGGTCTTAACTATCGATAACGTTCGCCTGAGTTTCCCGGTCTATCAGGGCCAGGTCAACGTGCTGAATAATATCTCGCTGCACATCGATCGCGGTGAAATCGTCGGCGTGGTGGGCGAGTCGGGTTCTGGCAAATCGGTGACCGCGATGCTGGCGATGCGGCTGCTTCCCGGCGGTAGCTATCATATTCATAGCGGCGCTATCACCCTGATGGGTCACGATATGCTCAACCTGACGGAAAAAACGCTACGCGATATTCGCGGCAGCAAGGTCGCGATGATTTTTCAGGAGCCGATGACCGCGCTTAACCCCACCCGACGCATCGGTAAGCAGATGGCAGACGTCATCCGCCAGCACCGTCCCATGTCGTTGCGTGAAGCGCGCGCCCGCGCCGTCGAGCTGCTGGCGGATATGCAAATTGCCGATCCGCAAAGCGTGCTCAAGCGCTATCCCTTCGAACTCTCCGGCGGCATGCGCCAGCGGGTGATGATCGCTATCGCCTTCTCCTGCGAGCCCGACCTGCTGATTGCCGACGAACCGACCACCGCGCTGGACGTCACCGTGCAGCGTCAGGTACTGCGCCTGCTGAAGCAAAAGGCCCGGGCGACCGGCACGGCGGTGCTGTTTATCAGCCACGATATGGCAGTGGTCTCTCAGGTGTGCGATCGGCTGTACGTCATGTACGCCGGCGCGGTCATTGAAAGCGGCAACACCGGAGAAGTGCTGCAGCAGCCGCAGCATCCCTACTCTATTGGCCTGTTAAACAGCGCTCCTGATAAGGGGGAACCGCGCACGCCGCTACGTTCCATTCCCGGCACCGTGCCGAATCTGGCGCGTCTTCCCGCCGGCTGCGCCTTCCGCGAACGCTGTTTCGCCGCAGGTGAAGCCTGCGGTATCACCCCCACGCTGCAGGCTCATGATAGCGCCGCCGATAGACAGGCTGCCTGCTGGTACCCGCAACGGGAGAACGCCCATGTCTGAAACGCTATTAACCCTCAATGATGTGCACCTGACCTTTGCCGCGCAGAAAAACTGGCGCGGGAAAGTCATCGAACGCGTCTATGCGCTAAATGGACTGGATATGACGGCCAGGCGCGGCGAAACCTTAGGAATCGTTGGCGAATCCGGCTGTGGGAAAAGCACCCTGGCGAAGCTGCTGATGGGCATGTTAAAGCCCTCTTCCGGCCACTTCACCCGCGCGCCGGCGCGCGGCGAAAACCAGAGCGGACGCATGCAGATGGTGTTTCAGGATCCGCTCTCATCGCTGGATCCGCGGCTACCAGTCTGGCGCACCATCACCGAACCAGTGTGGATCCAGTCGCGCATGCCTGAAAAAGCGCGTCGCGATCTCGCCGAGCAGCTGGCGCTACAGGTGGGGATCCGTAGCGAATATCTCGATCGGCTGCCGCACGCTTTTTCCGGCGGCCAGCGCCAGCGTATCGCCATCGCCCGTGCGCTCTCGTCGCAGCCGGAGATTATCGTGCTTGATGAGCCGACTTCGGCGCTGGACATCTCGGTGCAGGCGCAGATCCTCAATCTGCTGGTCGAACTGCAGCAGCGGCAAAATCTCACCTACGTGCTGATTTCGCATAACGTCTCGGTGATACGTCATATGAGCGATCGGGTGGCGGTGATGTATCTCGGGCAAATCGTTGAAATGGGCGAGGCACGGCAGGTGCTGGATAATCCTGCGCATCCTTATACCCGGCTATTGATGGAGTCGGTACCGCGCATCGGTTCACCATTAGGCGAAGGCGTGCGCAATACCGAACTACCGGGTAACCGCCGGCTACCGACGGGATGCTTCTTTCGGGAACGCTGTCCTTACGCCAGCCAGGGCTGCGAATGGCCGCAGCCGCTGGAGGCGCAAGCGAATGGCGCGCAGGTCCGCTGCTGGAAAGCGCAAACAATAAGATGAGACCGGGCGCCAGTCCTGTAGCCCGGGGAAGGCGCTTACGCCGCCCCCGGGTCAGCCGTTATAAATGAATCAGAACAGCCCCAACGGCGCAGTGCCGTAGCTCACCAGCAGGTTTTTAGTCTGTTGATAGGCTTCCAGCGCCATCTTGTGGGTTTCCCGCCCGACGCCGGACTGCTTATAGCCGCCAAACGCAGCATGCGCCGGGTAAACGTGATAGCAGTTGGTCCACACTCGTCCGGCCTTGATGCCACGCCCCATGCGGTACGCCAGGTTAGTATCCCGCGTCCACACCCCGGCCCCTAAACCAAACTGCGTCTGGTTCGCGATCGCCAGCGCCTCCGCCTCGTCCTTAAAGGTGGTCACGCCGATGACCGGGCCAAAGATCTCCTCCTGGAAGCTGCGCATCTCGTTGTGCCCTTTAATCAGCGTCGGCTGAATATAGAAGCCGCTATCCAGCTCGGCGGTAATGCTCGCCCGATCGCCGCCGGTGAGGATCTGCCCGCCTTCATCACGAGCGATCTTGATATATGACAGGATCTTATCGAACTGCTGGCGTGATGCCTGAGCGCCGATCATCGTTTCGGTATCAAACGGATCGCCGCGACGGATCTGCATCACTTTCGCCATTACCCGCTCCATAAACGGCTCGTAGATCGATTCGTGGATCAACGCGCGCGACGGACAAGTACAGACTTCTCCCTGATTGAAGAAGCCCAGTACCAGCCCTTCCACCGCCTTCTCGATAAACTCCTCCTCGCCATCCATTACGTCGGCAAAATAGATATTCGGCGATTTGCCGCCCAGCTCAACGGTGCAGGGAATAATATTCTCCGCCGCGCAGGCCATAATATGACGGCCTACCGGCGTCGAGCCGGTAAAGGCGATTTTAGCGATCCGCTTGCTGGTGGCCAGCGCTTCGCCGGCCTCTTTGCCAAAGCCCTGCACCACGTTCAACACCCCTGCCGGGAAGAGATCGCCGATAATTTCCATCAGCAAAGTAATACTCAGCGGCGTCTGCTCCGCCGGTTTTAAGACCACGCAGTTGCCTGCCGCCAGCGCGGGCGCCAGTTTCCATGCCGCCATCAGCAGCGGGAAGTTCCACGGAATAATTTGCCCAACCACGCCTAACGGTTCGTGGAAATGATAAGCCACGGTGGTGTCGTCAATTTCGGCGGTACTGCCTTCCTGCGCGCGCAGACAACCGGCGAAATAGCGGAAATGATCGACCGCCAGCGGCAGGTCGGCGTTCAGGGTTTCGCGGATTGGTTTGCCGTTATCCCAGCTCTCCGCTACCGCCAGATACTCCAGATTCTCCTGAATGCGGTCGGCGACCTGCAGCAGAAGATGAGAACGCTGCTGTACCGAGGTTCGCCCCCAGGCGTCCGCCGCCCGGTGTGCCGCATCAAGGGCCAAATCGATATCTTTGGCGTCGGAACGGGGAAACTGCGCAATGTTGCTCCCATCGACGGGAGAAGTATTCATGAAATATTCGCCGCTTAACGGCTCGACGAATTTACCGTCTATGAAGTTGCCGTAGGCCGATTTGAATGAAACCAAAGCGCCCGGTTTGCCAGGATGAACATAACGCATAGCAATCTCCTTCTGTAGGGTTAAGGCGCAGCGGCGTGGTGGTTTTTGCTATTGTCCGCTGCACGCTTTCTCCTGTAGCAGGGGTTATGCCAGGTTTGCGTACTTCACATAAAATTCATAATTTCCAAATAATTACATATATCCCTCTGCCGATTCGCGTCCTCTTTGTCGCACAGGATCCCGCTTCTGTGTTGCGAATCGCAACACCAAGAAAACCAAATTGCTACAATATTGCAACACAAACCAGCCGACCACGAGGTGCGCCGTGCAAGGAAATCCGTTCACTATCACCCCCGAGGCGCAGTCCAGCACGCTGCTGAGCGACTCCTGGCAACGCAGCCAGCGTTATGGCCTGCAGCCAACGAGCGACGAATTTCCGCGCCTGCGCGGTGGTGAACTGGCCGACGTGCTGGAAAGCAACCGCAGCCTACAACGGCTGGCGCAACCGGTGGCGACGCCGCTGGCGCAACGTGCCGCCGGGCTGCAATCGGTAGTGATTCTTTCCGATGCCAGCGGGCTGGTGCTCCAAACCTTCGGCAATAGCGCAGCGATGGAAAAAGCGCAAAGCTTCGCGCTGGAGCCTGGCAATATCTGGAGCGAAAGCGGTCGCGGCACCAACGCTATCGGTACCGCGCTGGCGATTGACGACAGCTGCGAAGTCGAAGGCCGCCAACACTATTTAACCCGTAATCAGGATTTGTATTGCGCGGCGGTTCCCCTACAAAGCCCCGATGGCCAGATTGCCGGGGCGCTGGATATTTCCGGCCCGGCGCATATCCCGCATCCCCACTCTCTGGCGTGGATAAAAGAGGCCGCCAAACAGATTGAATATCTGTGGGTGAAACAGAGTCTGCATCCGCAACAGTGGTTAATGAGCCTGCACTCGCGGGTACAGAAGTTCGATAGCGCCGAAGAGCTGCTGCTGGTTTTCTCCGATAACCTGCTGACCGCGGCCAATCGCCTGGCCATCCGCGAACTGGGCCTGCAGGCCGGACAGATCGGACAGATGACCTTCCAGCAGTTGTTCCCCCGCCTGACGCAAACGGCGGTCAGCGTGCCGCTACCGATGACCTTCCAGCAACGTGGCTACTACTACCGTCTGCGCGCGCCAACCCGCGCCAGCGTCGCCGTCCCCGCACAACCAGCACTTAACCTGCCGTTTTGCGCGTCCGGCGAAGGCGAGAAAATGGTCCGCCTGCTCAACGCCGGTATCGCGTTGTGTATCGAAGGCGAAACCGGCTGCGGCAAAGAGTTCCTCAGCCGTGAACTGCATGCGCATAGCCGCTGGCGCAGCGGTAAATTTGTCGCCATCAACTGCGCGGCCATTCCAGAATCGCTGATTGAATCGGAGCTTTTCGGCTATCAGGCGGGGGCCTTTACCGGCGCGAATAAAAACGGCTATATCGGCAAAATTCGCGAAGCCGATGGTGGGGTGCTGTTCCTCGATGAAATCGGCGATATGCCGCTGGCTCTGCAAACCCGTCTGCTGCGGGTATTGCAGGAAAAAGAGGTCATGCCGCTGGGTGGGAATCGCAGCGCGCCGGTGAACTTCGCCTTGATTTGCGCTACCCACCGTCATCTCGCGCAGCGTGTCGCCGAAGGCGCATTTCGCGAAGACCTGCTCTACCGCCTGCGCGAGTATGCTTTTACCATCCCGCCGCTACGCCAATGGCCTGAACTCAAGCAGTTTATTCCAGCGTTGTGGCGCTCGCTTGGCGCGGCAGAACGCCATATAACCCTCTCTGACGCGTTGATTCATCAACTGACATTATGTCGTTGGCCGGGTAACGTGCGTCAGTTGCAAAGCCTGCTCAAAGTCCTGTTGGCGCTGGCGGACGATGGCGAATGCCTGGGCGTCGCGGCGCTGCCGGAGGAGTATCAAAGCTCGCAGCAAACCAGCGCTCCGGGCGGGCTTCAACAACATGATGCAAAGCTGATTGCCGATACGCTGGCCCGCTTTAACGGCAATGTGAGTAAAGCGGCGCAGGCGTTAGGCGTCGCGCGCAGCACGCTGTATCGACGGGCCGCGCGCGTACAAAGGAAGTGACTACGGCGTAAAGCGCGCCGGCAGCCAGGAGAAGAGACGGCGGCTCAGCGCTTCGCACAGCGCCACCAGCGTCTGCCCCAGCCGTTGCCAGACCACTTTTGCTACGCAGAGGCTCAGTGCTGAAATCAGCGCCGCGCCCAGCATATCCAGCGGGAAATGGACGCCGAGAAAAATACGCGCCCATGCTACCGGCAGCGCCGCCGCCAGCACCAGCAGCCCAATGCCGCGCAGGCGTAATGACAGCAGCGCGAAGGCGGCGCTGAACATTACGGTGCCGTGATCGCTTGGAAAAGAGTTATCCGCCGGGTGGCTTATCCAGGTATGGCCCAGCGGCATCATAAACGGCCGCGGATGGAACCACAGGGTTCCACAGGCAACCCCCAGCCCTAACGCTATCAAAATCGTCATGGCGCAAAACAGCGCCTGTCGATGCCCCTGACGACCGCCAAGGAACCATAATCCCAGCAATATCGCCGGCACAATGAGAATAAGCCAGCTGGCGGAGAATTGAGCCAGTAGCAATAGGCTGTCCGGCGTACCTGGCCCGGCATTCAGCGTAAGGAAGGCGTTCTGGTTAAACGTTTCTAACAGGTTCATGGCGAGTTCTCGTCACAGTCATCATGCTGTCATTATCGCCGGCATACCTTAAGCCCGGATTAACCTGACGCTGAAGAATCCTCCTGGTTTTCTCCACCGGCTAACTGCTGCGGCAGCCGCGCCAGCAGTTCATCTACCACCACGCGAATTTTCTGCGGCACCCATACCGCTTCCGGCCAGACGGCGCTGATCGCAAAACTGCCGCTGACGGACGACGGCAATATTTGCTGGAGTTCTCCCCGCGCTATCTCGTCCGCCACCAGCCAATCCGGCAGCCAGGCGATACCCAGCCCGCTTTTTGCCGCCGCGGCGATGGCGGCGAAATCATCCATCGCCAGTCCGGGCTGAGGGCGAAACGCGAGCGCCGCTCCGTGCGTATCGCGCAAATGCCATTTCTGCATCTGCCCGGCGTAGAGATAGCCGATGGTAAGATGCTCGTGCAGTTCTTCCGCCGTCTGCGGCGCTGGTTGATTATGCAGATATAACGGCGATGCGCAGAGAATCATGCCGTGCTGGCCTAAACGCCGGGCCTTAAGAAAGCTGGAATCGCTCAACGCGCCGATACGTATCGCCATATCGAACCCTTCTTCAAACAGATTGACCTGACGGTCGCTAAACGACAGCTCAAGCTTAAGCTCCGGATAACGTTGGCTAAGAGGAAACAAGATCGGCGCCACGCAGCGTTGGCCAAACAGCACCGGCAGGCTAATTCGCAGCCGCCCTTGCACCAGGGTTTTTCCACGCTGAATTTCATTTTCCGCATCCCGCAGGTTATCCAGCGCCCGGCGGGATTGCAGATAAAAGACCTCGCCTTCTTCGGTCAATGCCTGCCGGCGAGTGGTGCGCTGAAACAGCGCGACGCCGAGCCGCTGTTCCAGACGGGAAATGCTCTTGCCGACAGCGGATCGCGTCACGTTCAGCTTCTCCGCGGCTTGCGCAAAGTTGCCGCATTCGACGACGGCGACAAATACCGGGATCGCATTTAAATCACTGCGCATTGATTGGTTCCTGAATGGATACAATGATAAAAAATAATGTCACTACTGGAGAAAAAAAGACAGTGTTACCCTGCGGACCATCAACTTTATGAGGAGTCCGTCATGAGTAACGTTTTGATTTTAAAATCCAGCATCAACGGCCCGGCGTCGCTAACCAACCAGCTAATAGATGAATATATGCAGACCCGCCGCGAGGCCGGTCATCAGGATTCGGTCGTCGAACACGATCTGACCACCCTCGCCTTGCCGAAACTCGACGGCGCGCTGTTTGCCGCGCTGCGCGGCGCGCAAGACTCGCGCCCGGCGATTCAGCAAGGGGTTGCCCTCTCTGACTCACTCATCGGCGAGTTAAAGGCCAGCGATCTGCTGGTGATCGGCGCGCCGATGTATAACCTCAACGTGCCAACCGATCTCAAAAACTGGTTCGATCTGGTGGCGCGGGCGCGGGAAACCTTCCGCTACACCGAGACCTGGCCTCAGGGACTAGTGGAAGGCGTGCGTGCGGTGGTCATTAGTTCGCGCGGCGGCGTCCATGACGGGCAACCCAGCGATGCGGTCACCCCTTACCTGCGCGCGGTGCTGGGATTGATGGGGATTAGCGACGTTGAATTTATCTATGCCGAAGGGATGGATATTCGCCCGCACGGCCGCGACGCGGGCATTGCCCACGCCCGCCAGCATATCGCCAGGGCCGCTCAGCAGGCGTGAGCTCCGTTCTTTATACGGCTGGTAAAGGGTCATCTTTCACTTTAGAATAATCTAAATTTAGAAAATACTAAAATAAGATGACCACAGCACAACAACTGCAGGCCAGCGCCGGGGAAGCCGCTGTCCTGCTGAAAGCGATGAGCAATCCCCACCGGCTACTGATTCTGTGCATGCTCTGCGAAGCCCCGCGTACAACCGCAGGCGAGCTGGCGCAAATCACCGGCCTGAGCCCTTCCGCCACCTCTCAGCACCTCGCACGAATGCGTGATGAAGGGCTAATCGACTGCGAGCGCGATGCGCAGCGCCTGCGCTATTTCATTACCCATCCCGCCGTTCAGCAGGTCATCGCCACGCTGAAGACCATTTACTGCCCGTAAGGAGTCCTTATGACTATCGCCACCGTTTCAGCCAACGAAGCCCAGGCGCTTATCGCCCAGGGCGCACGGCTGATTGATATCCGCGCTGCCGACGAATACGCCCGCGAGCATATTCCGGCGGCGACACTGCTGCCATTAGAACAATTAACTCACGGCGCGGCGCTCAATGCGCAGCCGGGCGACACCATCATTTTTCACTGCCAGGCCGGCTCGCGCACGCAAAATAACGCCAGCCTTCTGGCCGCCGCCGCCGCGCCCGCGCAGGTTAAGCTGCTGGCTGGCGGTATTCAGGCGTGGCGGGCGGCGGGGTTGCCGATAGTCGAAGATAAATCCCAGCCGCTGCCGCTAATGCGCCAGGTGCAAATCGCCGCAGGCGCGCTGATTTTGCTGGGCGTAGTGCTGGGCTACGCCGTCAACAGCGGCTTTTTCTTGCTGAGTGGTTTCGTTGGCGCGGGGCTCACTTTCGCTGGTCTCACCGGTTTCTGCGGCATGGCGCGCCTGCTGGCGGTCATGCCGTGGAACCGGCGTTAAAACGCCTGCCAGATGAGTAGGGCGATGCCGCCGAAGAGCAGCCATTTGACGATGTAATAAACCGTTTTATTCCATTTTTTCAATCGCTTGCCAATAATGCGGATTTGATAAATGTAACGGAAGCTGCGATTAATTCCGCCGGTGCGGTCGCCGACGTCGTTCGGCGCGGCGGCGGCGCTCATTAAATTTCGCCCCAGCCAGTGGTTCACCTTCTGCGCCCAGCGGTAACGCATGGGCCGTTCGATATCGCAAAAAAGAATCAGCCGATTCTCACCGCTGGTATTTTCCGCATAGTGAATATAGGTTTCGTCAAACAGCACACCCTCACCATCGCGCCAGCTGTAGCGTTCGCCGTCCACTTCAATAAAACAGCGGTCATCATTCGGCGTCGCCAGCCCGAGATGAAAACGCAGCGACCCGGCGTAAGGATCGCGGTGGCGAGGCAAACGGCTACCATCGGGTAGCGTGGCGAACATTGCCGCTTTAACCGAAGGAATCCCACGCAGCAGCTCGGTCGTTTTTGGACATAGCTGGCTGGCGGAGGGATGCGCGTCTTCATACCATTTCAGGTAAAAACGTTTCCAGCCGGTTTTAAAGAATGAGTTAAATCCGGCATCATTATATTTTTCCGCCGCTTTTATTTGCTCCAGACGCTGCAGGTTAATCCCCTCTTCACGAATAACCAACCAGTTCTTTTGTAATATCGCCAACTCTGGAAAAGTCTCCGGGCGTAGATACGGCGTATTTGGCACGCGAGAAAAAAGGTACATAAAGCCATTAAGCGGCGCGGTAAAAGTTGAATGATCGGAAAGCTGCCGCCAGAAACGATAGCGAACCTTTCCGCGATAATGGACGTAGAGCACAGCAATTATAATAATAAGTAAAATGATATACTTCATATTCGCTTATCTGACCATGTTCTGTTTTTAATCATTCCTCGCTGGCAGCGTTAGTTGCCTTCACCGCAGCGCCGTTAAAACCATTAACAAAGATAATACATCCACCTCCACATTGTTTTAACAAAAAACAGCACGATCATTGAATCCGTCAGCGTCGTTGAGCTATCGTTTAGGTTCTTAGTTGTGACCAATGCACAGGAGAAACACCATGTTTGCAACAGGCGATCTGGTACAACCGCGCGTCGGCGGGCCAAAATTGAAGGTAGTGGAAGTGAATGGCGATAGTCTGGTCGTCGTTCAGGCAAGTAACGAGCAGGGTGAAAAGTTTACTCTGAAAGCGGTTGATGTTACGCCTTATACCGAAGAAGGCGATTTCGGCGTCTGCTAAGTAAAACGGTGGGGAATCCCACCGTTTTAATCTACGCTCGATTTAAATCAGGAAGCTCTCAAGCGATTTCCCTTGCGCGACGGCTAAAGCGATCGGCTTCGGCATACGTCCCTGCCCGGTCCAGGTTTTTTCTGCGCCGGTATGGTCGGTATAACGATATTTAGCGGGACGCGGCTTACGCTTTTTACTGCTTTTCGCCGGGGCCATTTCATGCAGCACTAATTCATCAGGTGAAATACCATCAGCAACCATTAATTCCAGCCAGGTATTAATTTTCTCCTGATATTCTGCCTGCTGCTGTTGCGTCTTCTGCTGCTCAGCGCGTTTTTCTTCAGTGACGATCCTGAGCTTTTCCAGCATCTCTTCAAGCACGTCAGTGGAGAATTCACGCGCCATAGCACGCAGTGAGCGAATATTATTCAGTTTTTGTAACATAAAAGACATAAAGATCAAAAATCCCAAATCGAAAAAATAAAACAAGAATTACCCGGTCAGTTTAATAGATATGTATATTTATTTCCAGCCTTAGCTTATTCAAATAAATATGTACAGGATTACACCTATGAACGCGCTGAAATTTATTGGCGGGTAATAGCGAAATAGAACATAAATACAGCCTAGCGCAGATGAATAATGCATAGTGCGACATGATAATATTCATAATGTTATATTTATAGCCACTTCAGTGAGTTATAAAATCATCGCCCGCCGTGGGGAATGCCAATAGCTTTACGACAATGAATTTAAATTCACATAATCAGAATAAAACCCATTATTTACATACAGCATCAAATGCTGATAAAAAGGCATTCATCCAGTAAATAACGCCAATAGTGACCAGTATCACATTACGTAATCAGGCGCCCGCCTTATCAACCTCCCTTCCCCTGTCATGCTTACTCGTCACCTTACAAAACAAAATCATATCTATTTGATATTAAACAACATAATCAAAAAAAGGAACAAAAGTAGCGCAAGCTGAGCAAAACGCCAGTTCACAGAGTGTTTTATCGACAAAAAGGCGATAAATAAAAATTTATAGCTAGTTGTCACTTACTACACAGAGATATACTCTACACACATCAAAACAGGCAGCCCAAAACCGCTACACCATGCGCACTTTTCGGCGTTATTGACTTCATTTTTCGAGGAGCATACCGATGTTCTCTGCTCAATCCCGCTTGCGTCATGCGGTAGCAGACACCTTTGCAATGGTGGTCTACTGCACCGTTGTCAATATGATGATCGAAATTTTCCTCTCCGGAATGACCTTTGAGCAGTCGTTATCTTCACGCCTGGTCGCGATCCCGGTCAACATTATTATTGCGGTGCCTTATGGCTTCTATCGCGACTTCGCCATGCGCCAGGCGCGCCGAATCAGCACCTCGGGATGGATGAAAAACATTGCTGACGTCGTCGCATATGTGACTTTCCAGTCACCGGTGTATGTATTGATTCTGCTGTCGGTAGGCGCAGACTGGCATCAAATTGCCGCCGCGGTCAGTTCAAACATTCTGGTATCAATGATGATGGGCGCAGTGTACGGCTACTTTCTCGACTTCTGCCGTCGCCTGTTCCGCGTCAGCCCTTATCAGCAAGCTAAAGCCTGATCCTTGTCATTCAGCGACTGGCCGCTGCCAGTCGCCCGCTTTCACCCAACCCGCATTTGACTATTTAGCCGTGAGACATCTGCGGCTGAGCTTCGCCAAACAGCCCATTCAGAAAACGCTCAAGCGCCATCCGCGAACTAAAACCGTGGGGAATGCCGTAATGCTGCTGCGCATCCCCCGCCAAATAGAGCGGAAACTGTTCATAATGGTCGCAAGTTTTAATCTCGCTGGCAGGTTCAGCCAGTGAATTACTGCGCTCTTTGAGCGCCGGATGAATAACTAAAGCGGTACGCCCCATGCGCGCTTCGCGGTTCACATAAACATAATTATCGCCACGGCGATATCCATACGCTTTTTGCGTCACAACATCCATGGTGAAGCCGGCTTTTTCAAGAACACGCGCCACCTCATCGGGTCTTAAATACATACTGATTCCTCGTTATCTTTTACCGCACATTTACCTTACCTTATTCACGAATAGCAGCGCTTTCAGAAAATTCCATAAACTCCCGCAAAAGCATAATGCAAAATCATGTCCTACACTTAATAACTCGAATGGAACAAAGGGAGAAACCAATGGCTAACCGTGTGAACCGCAACGACATTGATGAAAGCGCCGAGGATATTCATAACGAAGTCAGCCAATTAGCGGATACGCTGGAAGAAGTGCTGAAATCATGGGGCAGCGATGCGAAAGATGAAGCTGAGAATGCGCGCAAAAAAGCGCAGTCGCTGCTGAAAGAGACGCGTGCCCGCCTGAACGGCAATACCCGCCTGCGCCAGGCGGCCTATGATACCGTTGAACGCGCCCGGGATGCCGCCGGCTGCGCCGACAGCTACGTGCGCGATAAACCCTGGCAGAGCGTTGGCGCGGCCGCCGCCGTTGGGGTATTTATTGGCGTTTTGCTTAATTTGCGTCGATAATAGTATTGATAGACTACATGTGAAGATAACAAATACGCGTCTGACCCTGCGTCCCAATGGTACGCAGGGTTTTTTGTTATTCCACGCTGGCCAGCGCTTGCTTTAATTCGCCTACCACTTCACGCGCCATCACCGCCGACGTTATATTCGTAAAACTCATCAATAGCCCGCCCTCACCGCGGCTAAGCATGCGCCAATCGCTCAACGCCTGCACCGCCAGCCCGGCTCGTTGGCAGCGCCGGGCCTGCTCGCGATCGTCTCCCTTCACCGCCATCACCAGTTGGATCCCGCCGGACTGCGGTACTACCTGAAAACCCTGCGCCTGCAGTGCCGACTCCAGCCACTGCCTGCGCAACGCGTAGCTGGCGCGCATTTTTTTCAGATGGCGCCAGAAATGTCCCTCATTGATGAAGTCCGCTAACGTCTGCTGCCATAAGGTCGGTACATTACAGTGGCTCAATTCAGCCTGACGGCGAAACCGCGCCGCCAGCGGCAGCGGTACCACCAGCCACGCGACGCGCAGCGCGGGAAACATCGATTTACTAAATGACCCGGCGTACAGTACCCGCTGTGGCGCATCGAGGCTTTTCAGCGGCGGTAACGGTTTCCCCTGATAGCGAAATTCACTGTCGTAATCATCTTCAATAATCCAGCTATCGCGCTGCGCCGCCCACTGCAATACCTGGCGGCGCCTCTCCAGCGATAGGGCCACGCCGAGCGGGCTTTGATGCGCTGGAGTCAACAGCGCAAAGCGCGCCTGCGGAAAGTGTGCCTGCGCCCAGTCGATATCCATTCCCTGTTGGTCAATCGGTACCGGATCGATATTGACCCCCGCCGCGCTAACCACCGGGCGAATGAACGGATATCCCGGATCCTCCATCCACATATGCTGCCCCGGTTGCGCGAGGGTACGCAAAATTAGCGCCATCGAGGCCGCATAGTTGCCGCTAACCACAACCTGCTCCGGCTGGCACTCGATGCTGCGCGACAGACGTAAATAGTCGACAATCGCCTGACGGAGAACCGGTTCGCCGCAGGGATCGCTGGGCGCGAGGTCGAAGCGCGATTGCGTCCGTAGCCGCCGCCCCATCACCCGCGCCCACACCCCGCGCGGGAAAAGATCCAGTGCTGGTAGCCCCATTTGAAAAGGCTGCGGCGCGGAGGATCCCTGGCCTGCCGTCGGGCGCTGAGCCGTGACCTGCCGCGGGCTTAGGCGCTCGCTGACAAAGGTGCCCGCCTGGCCGCGACGCTCCAGCCAGCCCTGGGCCACCAGCTCGCCCCAGGCATTTTCAATCGTCGCCCGCGACACGCCAAGCTCCTGCGCATAGACCCGGCTCGCGGGCAGGCGGCTTCCCGGGGCCAGCTCGCCATTCTCAATCGCTGATTTCAGCTGTCGGGCGATACGCTGGTAGTGCGGCACTTTTTTGGCTTCCATCATGGTCTGCTTTTTTCATCACAATATGGCTATCTTATGCAGTCCATTATAGTGCTATTTTGCCCGGGTCTTAGAGAGGAGAACTGCAAGATGACCACATTACGTCAGCCGTACAGCGAACTGAGCCCGGAAATATATAAGGGGTTGGTTCAGGCCAGCATAGCGCTGGAAAAAAGCGAATTGGGCAGCACGATGGTGGAGCTGGTCTATTTGCGGGTGTCGCAAATTAACGGCTGCGCTTTTTGCCTTGAGATGCATAGCAAAGCGTTACGCAAAGCCGGCGTTGCCCAGGACAAGCTGGATGCGCTGGCAGGCTGGCGCGTAAGCGCCCACTTCAGCGCCGCGGAACGCGCGGCCCTGGCATGGGCGGAATCGGTTACCGATATCGCAGCCAGCCACGCTGAAGATGAGGTGTACCTGCCTTTAGAAGAGCATTTTACCCCCCGCCAGATTAGCGATTTAACCTTCGCCATCAGCCTGATGAACGCCTTCAACCGATTAGCCATCGCGATGCGGATGTAATTTTCGGGTATCGACTTCCCTCCCCCGCCAGGCTAGTCGGTGGGGGATAACTTATCGAAAAACTCTATATATTGCGTGGTTGAAGTTTTAAATAACTACATCTAGTATTTCCTGAACAGTAAGCCCATAACGTTCGGCACGATGTTTTACGCCGTCTTGTTATCTTAAATGGAAATACGAATCATGCGCATTATTATTTACACTCGAAATGACTGCGTGCAATGCCATGCCACCAAACGCGCGATGGAGAGCCGCGGTTTCGCCTTCGATATGGTCAATATCGACCAACACCCTGAAGCCATCGACATGCTGCGCGAGCAGGGATTCCAGCAATTACCGGTGGTGATGGCCGGGGAAACCCGCTGGTCCGGCTTCCGCCCGGATATGATTAATCGCCTGCGTCCCGTCGCGGCTACGGCCAGCCTATGAGCCTCATCGTCTACTTCTCCAGCAGCTCGGAAAATACGCATCGCTTTGTGCAGCGTCTGGCGCTGCCTGCCGTGCGCATCCCGCTCAACGAGCGTGAGCGAATTCAGGTAGACGAACCCTATATTCTCATCGTCCCCAGCTACGGCGGCGGCGGGACGGCAGGCGCCGTGCCGCGCCAGGCGATCCGCTTTTTAAACGACCCGCATAATCGCCGGCTGATTCGCGGCGTGATCGCCGCCGGTAACCGTAACTTCGGCGAGGCCTATGGCCGGGCGGGAGAGGTCATCGCGCAGAAATGCGGCGTACCGTACCTGTATCGTTTTGAGCTGATGGGTACCCAGCAAGATGTCGACAACGTGCGTAAAGGAGTAAGCGAATTTTGGCAACGACAACCGCAGAACGTGTAACCGCCGGGGCGTCTGATTTCCACGCCCTCAATGCGATGCTGAATTTATACGACAGCAACGGCCGTATTCCCCTGGAAAAGGACCAACAGGCGGTCGAAGCATTTATCCATAATCACGTGCGCCCCAACAGCGTACCGTTCGCCGGGCTGGAGGAGAAACTGCAATGGCTGAGCGACGAAGGTTATTACGATCCGGCAGTGCTGGCCCGCTATGAGCGACGTTTCGTGCTGGCCCTCTTCGCCCACGCGCATCAACACGGTTTTCGCTTCCGTACTTTCCTCGGCGCGTGGAAGTTCTACACCAGCTATGCCTTACGCACTTTCGACGGCAAACGCTACCTGGAGCATTTCGCCGACCGCGCCTGCATGGTGGCGCTAACCCTGGCCCAGGGTGATGAAACCCTGGCGCGACAGCTGGCCGATGAGATCCTCGCCGGGCGCTTTCAGCCAGCGACGCCGACCTTCCTCAACGCCGGTAAACAGCAGCGCGGCGAGCTGGTCTCCTGCTTCCTGCTGCGTATCGAAGATAATATGGAGTCGATCGGTCGGGCGGTGAACTCCGCCCTGCAGCTGTCAAAACGCGGCGGCGGCGTGGCGTTCCTGCTCTCCAACCTGCGCGAAGCGGGCGCGCCGATTAAACGTATCGAAAACCAATCCTCCGGGGTGGTACCGGTGATGAAAATGCTGGAAGACGCCTTCTCATACGCCAACCAGCTGGGAGCGCGTCAGGGAGCCGGCGCGGTTTACCTTCACGCCCATCACCCCGATATTTTGCGCTTCCTCGATACCAAGCGGGAAAACGCGGATGAGAAGATCCGCATTAAAACCCTGTCGCTGGGGGTAGTCATTCCGGATATCACCTTCCAGCTGGCGAAAGAAGACGCGCAGATGGCGCTGTTCTCGCCCTATGACGTTGAGCGACTGTACGGCAAAGCCTTTGGCGATATCGCCGTCAGCGAGATGTATGCGCAACTGGTGGCCGACGACCGCGTTCGTAAACGCTGGATCCGCGCCCGCGATCTGTTCCAGCGGCTGGCGGAAATTCAGTTTGAATCCGGCTATCCGTACATCATGTTCGAGGATACGGTGAACCGCGCCAATCCGATCGCCGGGCGCATTAATATGAGCAACCTCTGCTCGGAGATCCTGCAGGTCAATAGCGCCTCCACCTTTGACGAAAATCTCGATTACGCTACCGTTGGCGAGGACATTTCCTGCAATCTCGGCTCGCTGAATATCGCCCACGCTATGGATTCGCCGGACTTCGCCCGCACCGTCGAAGTAGCGGTTCGCGGCCTGACGGCGGTCTCCGATATGAGCGATATCCGCTCGGTGCCATCGGTGGCGGCGGGTAATGCCGCATCGCACGCCATCGGCCTTGGCCAGATGAACTTGCACGGCTATCTGGCCCGCGAGGGGATCGCCTACGGCAGCCCGGAGGGGCTGGACTTCACTAATCTCTATTTCTACACCGTCACCTGGCACGCCCTGCGCACCTCTATGGCAATGGCGCGCGAGCGTGGCGTGCGTTTTGCCGGGTTTGAGCAGTCGCGTTACGCCAGCGGCGACTATTTCCAGCAGTATTTGCAGGGTGACTGGCAGCCGAAAACCGCCACGGTGCGCGAACTGTTCGCCCGTGCGGGGATTACCCTGCCCGATCGTGAGATGTGGCGCCAGCTACGCGACGACGTGATGCGCTACGGCATTTATAACCGCAATTTGCAGGCGATCCCGCCGACCGGTTCGATCTCTTACATCAATCATGCCACCTCCAGCATTCATCCGATTGTGGCGAAAATCGAGATCCGCAAAGAAGGTAAAACCGGCCGCGTGTACTATCCGGCGCCGTTTATGACTAACGACAATCTGGCGCTGTATCAGGATGCCTGGGAAATTGGCCCGCAAAAAATTATCGATACCTATGCTGAAGCCACGCGACATGTCGATCAAGGGCTGTCGCTGACGCTGTTCTTCCCGGATACCGCCACCACGCGCGATATCAACAAAGCGCAAATTTACGCGTGGAAGAAAGGTATCAAGACGCTGTATTACATTCGCCTGCGCCAGCTGGCGCTGGAAGGTACCGAAATCGAAGGCTGCGTGTCCTGCGCGCTGTAAGGAGAACAGGATGACCCATTTATCGCGCATCAGCGCCATTAACTGGAATAAAATCGAGGATGATAAAGACCTCGAAGTGTGGAACCGGCTGACCAGTAATTTCTGGTTGCCGGAGAAAGTGCCGCTGTCCAACGACATTCCGCACTGGCAGACCCTGACGGCTCAGGAGCAGCAGTTGACCATCCGCGTCTTTACCGGGCTGACGCTGCTCGACACCATCCAGAATACCGTCGGCGCCCCGGCGTTGATGACCGACGCTCTCACTCCACATGAAGAGGCGGTGCTGTCGAACATTAGCTTTATGGAGGCGGTGCATGCCCGCTCCTATAGTTCGATATTCTCGACCCTGTGCCAGAGCAAAGATGTCGATGCCGCCTACGCCTGGAGCGAGGAGAACGCTCCGCTACAGCGCAAAGCGCAGTTGATGCTCAATTACTACCAGGCCGATGAACCGCTGAAGAAAAAAATCGCCAGCGTGTTCCTAGAATCTTTCCTCTTCTATTCGGGGTTCTGGTTGCCGATGCATTTTTCCAGCCGCGGCAAGCTGACCAATACCGCCGATTTAATTCGCCTGATTATTCGCGACGAAGCGGTGCACGGTTACTATATTGGCTATAAATATCAAAAAGGGCTGGAAATCGTCAGCGCCGCGAAGCGTGAGGAGTTGAAAAATTTCGCCTTTGATCTGCTGATGGATCTATACGATAACGAACTGGCTTATACCCGCGAACTGTATGCCGACAGCCCGTGGCTTGACGACGTCAACGCGTTCCTCTGTTACAACGCCAATAAAGCATTGATGAACCTTGGCTATGAGGCGCTATTCCCGGCGGAAATGGCCGCCGTGAACCCGGCAATTCTTGCGGCGCTGTCGCCAAACGCCGATGAAAACCACGACTTTTTCTCCGGCTCCGGTTCTTCTTACGTCATGGGTAAAACTGAAGCGACCGCCGACGACGATTGGGACTTTTAATCTCGCGATCGCTGGGGAATATATCGATACATTCTCCAGTGATCTATTTCACATTATTTTCTATTATCACACAAATAACCCCCTGGCCATTTTCGTGTCATATTTCCTTCATTTACACCAATTTTCCCATTCATTATTCATGCATAATCAAAAAATATCACCAGCCGTATATGATGGCTCAGCCCTTATATCACGGGCAATTCAGCCAGAGATCCCTATTCAGATTTTGGCTAGCTATTCACATCGAGGGTTGTCACAGAATCTCAGTATGTTAGGGTGTAAAAAGGTAATAATCTTCACCAGGTACGATATCGATATAATTAAAGACAGGAAATCATTTATTGCATGGCAATTAAATTAGAAATCAAGAATCTCTATAAGATATTTGGCGAGCACCCGCAACGCGCGTTCAAATATATTGAAAAAGGACTTACCAAAGAGCAAATACTGGAAAAAACGGGGCTATCGCTTGGCGTTAAAGACGCCAGTCTGGCCATTGAAGAAGGCGAGATATTCGTCATCATGGGACTTTCCGGTTCAGGAAAATCCACCATGGTTCGCCTTCTCAATCGCCTGATTGAACCCACCCGCGGACAGGTGCTGATTGACGGCGTCGATATCGCCAAAATCTCAGATGCCGAGCTTCGCGAGGTGCGCAGGAAAAAGATTGCGATGGTTTTCCAGTCATTCGCCCTGATGCCGCATATGAACGTGTTGAATAACACCGCGTTCGGTATGGAACTGGCCGGCGTTTCCGCCGAAGAGCGCCAGCAGAAAGCGCTGGATGCGCTACGTCAGGTGGGGCTGGAAAATTACGCCCACGCCTATCCCGACGAACTTTCCGGCGGGATGCGCCAGCGCGTCGGCTTAGCCCGCGCATTAGCGATCAACCCCGATATTCTGCTCATGGATGAGGCCTTCTCAGCGCTTGATCCGTTAATTCGTACTGAAATGCAGGATGAGCTCACCAAATTACAGGCAAAGCATCAACGTACCATTGTCTTTATTTCCCACGACCTTGATGAAGCTATGCGTATTGGCGATCGTATTGCCATTATGCAAAATGGCGAAGTGGTGCAAATTGGCACGCCAGACGAAATTCTGAATAACCCGGCGAATGATTACGTTCGTACTTTCTTCCGCGGCGTCGATATTAGCCAGGTATTTAGCGCTAAAGATATTGCCCGCCGTAGCCCGGTTGGCCTGATTCGTAAAACTCCCGGTTTCGGCCCGCGTTCGGCGCTGAAATTATTGCAGGATGAAGACCGTGAATATGGCTACGTCATTGAACGCGGTAATAAGTTTGTCGGCATTGTCTCCATCGACTCTCTGAAAAGCGCGCTGAGCGAAAATCAGGGGCTCGATGCGGCGTTAATTGACTCCCCGCAGGCGGTGGAGGCACAAACGCCGCTCAGCGACCTGCTCTCCCACGTTGGCCAGGCGCCGTGCGCCGTCCCGGTGGTGGATGAAGGACACCAGTATCTCGGCATTATTTCAAAACGCATGCTGCTACAGGCTTTAGATCGCGAGGGGGCAAACAATGGCTGATCAATCAAACCCATGGGATACCGCAGCGCCAGCGGATAACGCGGCGCAGTCTGCCGACGCCTGGGGCAACCCAACACCGGCGCCCGCTAACGGCGGCGGCGCCGACTGGCTTAACAGCGCGCCTGCGCCACAGCCAGAACATTTCAATATTATGGATCCGTTCCATAAAACGCTGATCCCGCTCGATAGCTGGGTTACCCACGCCATCGACTGGATCGTGCTGCACTTCCGCCCCCTGTTCCAGGGGATCCGCGTGCCGGTGGATTATATTCTCAGCGCCTTCCAGCAACTGTTGCTGGGGATGCCGGCGCCGGTAGCGATTATTCTCTTCGCGCTGATCGCCTGGCAGATCTCCAGCGTCGGCATGGGTATCGCCACCCTGATCTCGCTGGTAGCCATCGGCGCTATCGGCGCATGGTCGCAGGCGATGGTCACCCTGGCGCTGGTGCTGACCGCGCTGCTGTTCTGCATGATAATCGGCCTGCCGCTGGGGATCTGGCTGGCGCGTAGCCCGCGGGCGGCGAAAATCATCCGCCCGTTACTCGATGCGATGCAGACCACGCCGGCGTTCGTCTACCTGGTGCCGATCGTCATGCTGTTCGGTATCGGCAACGTTCCGGGCGTGGTGGTGACCATTATCTTCGCCCTGCCGCCAATTGTCCGCCTGACGATCCTTGGGATTAACCAGGTGCCGGCAGACCTCATTGAGGCCTCACGTTCCTTCGGCGCCAGCCCGCGCCAGCTGCTGTTTAAAGTCCAGTTGCCGCTGGCGATGCCGACCATCATGGCTGGCGTCAACCAGACGCTGATGCTGGCCCTGTCGATGGTCGTTATTGCCTCGATGATCGCCGTCGGCGGCCTCGGTCAAATGGTGCTGCGCGGTATTGGCCGACTGGATATGGGGCTGGCGAGCGTCGGCGGTGTCGGGATCGTTATCCTCGCGATTATCCTTGACCGCCTGACGCAGGCCGTCGGCCGCGATTCCCGTAGCCGCGGTAACCGCCGCTGGTACACCACCGGACCTCTGGGGCTGATTACCCGCCCTTTCTGTAAATAAGAGAAGGAATAACGATGCGACATACAACTCTCCTTGCCACAGCGTTTACCGCCCTCGTCACGACCAGCGCGTTTGCTGCCGAGCTGCCGGGTAAAGGCATCACCGTGAAACCGGCGCAGAGTACTATTTCCGAAGAAACCTTCCAGACGCTGCTGGTCAGTCGCGCGCTGGAGAAACTGGGCTATAACGTCGAAAAGCCGAGCGAGGTCGACTATAACGTCGCCTACACCTCCATCGCCTCTGGCGATGCCACCTTTATTGCCACCAACTGGCAACCGCTGCACGATGATATGTACGCGGCGGCGGGCGGCGATAAAAAATTCTACCGTGAAGGAACCTTCGTCACCGGCGCAGCGCAGGGCTATCTGATCGACAAGAAAACCGCCGAGCAGTACCACATTAAGTCCATCGACCAGTTGAAAGATCCTAAGATCGCCAAACTGTTTGATACCAACGGCGATGGCAAAGCCGATCTCACCGGCTGTACCCCCGGCTGGGGCTGCGAAGCGGTCATCAACCATCAGATTGATGCCTATGGGCTGAACAATAAAGTGGTCCATAACCAGGGTAACTACGCGGCGATGATGGCCGATACCATCGCCCGTTATAAAGAAGGGAAACCGATTCTTTATTACACCTGGACGCCGTACTGGGTCAGCGACGTGCTGAAACCGGGTAAAGATGTGGTCTGGCTGCAGGTACCGTTCTCCTCCCTGCCGGGAGAACAGAAAGATATCGACACCAAGCTGCCGAACGGCGTCAACTACGGTTTCCCGGTGAACACCATGCATATCGTCGCCAACAAAGCCTGGGCCGAGAAAAACCCGGCGGCGGCGAAGCTGTTTAGCCTGATGAAGCTGCCAATTGCCGATATCAACGCCGAAAACGCGATGATGCATGCCGGCCATGCTTCAGAAGCCGACATCAACGGCCACGTTGATGGTTGGATTAAAGCCCACCAGCAGTTGTTCGATGGCTGGGTGAAAGAAGCGCTGGCGGCGCAGAAGTAATCTCTCCCTCTCCCCATGGCGTTTTATCGCCGTGGGGACTGCCTTCCCCTGTACCAACATGAAACGAATATGCATAAAAATGCGTATTTTCTGATTTCCCATTTTAGCGATTGTGAAGCCATCACGCCGTCTGCTAAGGTGAATAACTCTTTCCAGGCGTAATTTTCACCAACGTTATCAATAAGTCACCAATATGGAAACTCCTGCTCCCTGACGTCAGCCCCCGTGACTACCAACACGGGTAGGTTTCGTCGCGTTCAGGTTGAGCTTACAGGTGGCGAACAGCATTATTATCCCTACGCAACTCAGCGCTTTAGCCTATGGTTTGGCATGGAAAATCGGCGACTCGCCGGAGATTTTAAGTATTAATAGTGACCAATAATTCATTTGCTTTATTTGTCACAATAGTTATTATATCGGCTGTAATTAATGAGGTTATACCCAAATGGATAGTTCGTTTACTCCCATTGAGCAGATGCTCAAATTCCGCGCCAGCCGCCATGAAGATTTCCCTTTCCAGGAGATTCTCCTCACCCGTCTCTGTATGCACATGCAGGGTAAGCTGCTGGAAAACCGTAACAAAATGCTGAAAGCGCAAGGGATTAACGAGACATTATTTATGGCGCTGATAACGCTTGAGTCTCAGGAAAATCACAGCATTCAACCTTCCGAGCTGAGCTGCGCGCTGGGTTCGTCACGCACTAATGCCACCCGCATCGCCGACGAACTGGAAAAACGCGGCTGGATCGAACGTCGTGAAAGCGATAACGATCGTCGCTGCCTGCACCTGCAGCTGACCGACAAGGGTCATCAATTCTTGCGCGAGGTATTACCTCCGCAGCACAACTGTCTACATCAGCTGTGGTCTTCTTTGAGCACCGCGGAAAAAGACCAGCTGGAGCACATCACCCGTAAACTGCTTGGCCGCCTCGACCAAATGGAAGAAGACGGCGCGCTGGCGGGATCCCTGCGCTAAGCACGGAGCCGCACAATATTTTGAGTTGCAAGGAACACGGTCAGGCCAGCAGATCTTCTGCTGGCCTTTCTGGTAAACAGGTCGGCTCAGCCGATGTGAAATAATAAGAATGTAAAATTGTGGAGAATCAGATGAGCGAAAATGCGGCGAGCCAAACTCCGCAGCAATCAGGCAGCAAGAAAGGGAAACGCAAAGGCGCCCTTCTGCTCCTGACCTTGCTCTTTGTTATTGTGGCCGTAGCCTACGGCATTTATTGGTTTTTAGTCCTGCGTCATTATGAAGAGACCGATGACGCTTATGTGGCAGGGAACCAGGTACAGATCATGGCGCAGGTTTCCGGCAGCGTGACTAAGGTCTGGGCCGACAACACCGACTTTGTGCAACAAGGCGATCCGCTGGTCACCCTTGACCAGACCGACGCCCAGCAGGCGTTTGAAAAAGCCAAAACCCAGCTGGCGGCAAGCGTGCGCCAGACTCGCCAGCAGATGATCAACAGCAAGCAGCTGCAGGCGAATATTGACGTCAAAAAAACCGCCCTCGCCCAGGCGCAGGCAGACCTTAATCGTCGTATCCCGCTGGGTGCCGCGAACCTGATTGGCCGCGAAGAGCTGCAGCACGCACGTGACACCGTCGCCAGCGCGCAGGCCGAACTCGACGTCGCCATTCAACAGTACAACGCCAATCAGGCAATCGTACTGGGCACCAAACTGGAACAGCAGCCGGCGGTGCTGCAGGCGGCGACCGAAGTCCGCAACGCCTGGCTGGCGCTGCAGCGTACGCAAATCGTCAGCCCGATTAGCGGCTACGTTTCTCGCCGCTCGGTGCAGCCTGGCGCGCAGATCGGTACCACTACCCCGCTGATGGCGGTGGTTCCAGCCACCAACCTGTGGGTTGACGCCAACTTTAAAGAGACCCAGCTCGCCCATATGCGTATCGGCCAGCCGGCGACCATCGTCAGCGATATCTACGGCGATGACGTGAAGTACACCGGTAAAGTGGTCGGCCTGGATATGGGTACCGGCAGCGCCTTCTCCCTGCTGCCGGCGCAAAACGCCACCGGTAACTGGATCAAAGTCGTCCAGCGTCTGCCGGTTCGTATCGAGATAGATGCTAAACAGCTGGCGCAACATCCGCTGCGCATCGGCCTGTCGACGCTGGTTGAAGTAGACACCAGTAATCGCGAAGGCGAGATGCTGGCAAGCCAGGTACGAAGCTCGCCGGTCTATGAAAGTAATGCCCGTGAAATCGGCCTTGAGCCGGTGAATAAACTGATCGACGGTATCATCCAGGCCAACGCCGGATAATTCGGGGTGAGCGTAATGCAACAGCAAAAACCGCTCGAAGGCGCGCAACTGGTCATCATGACCATTGCGCTGTCGCTAGCGACTTTCATGCAGGTGCTGGACTCCACTATCGCCAACGTGGCTATTCCGACCATTGCCGGTAACCTTGGCTCGTCGCTGAGTCAGGGAACCTGGGTCATCACCTCGTTTGGGGTGGCGAACGCTATCTCCATCCCGATTACCGGCTGGCTGGCGAAGCGCGTCGGCGAAGTGAAACTCTTCGTCTGGTCGACGGTGGCATTCGCTATCGCCTCCTGGGCCTGCGGGGTGTCGAACAGCCTGACGATGCTGATTTTCTTCCGCGTGATTCAGGGGATCGTCGCCGGTCCGCTGATCCCGCTATCGCAGAGTCTACTGCTCAGCAACTACCCGCCAGCGAAACGCTCAATCGCGCTGGCGCTGTGGTCGATGACGGTCATCGTCGCGCCGATTTGCGGCCCGATTCTCGGCGGCTATATCAGCGATAACTACCACTGGGGCTGGATCTTCTTCATCAACGTGCCGATTGGCGTGGCGGTGGTTCTCATGACTCTGCAGACCCTGCGCGGCCGTGAAACCCGCACCGAGCAGCGGCGTATCGACGGCGTCGGGCTGGCGTTGCTGATTATCGGGATCGGTAGCCTGCAGGTGATGCTCGACCGCGGTAAAGAGCTCGACTGGTTCGCTTCCAACGAGATTATCATCCTGACCATCGTGGCGGTGGTGGCGATAAGTTTCCTCATCGTCTGGGAGCTGACCGACGATAACCCGATAGTCGACCTGTCGCTGTTTAAGTCGCGTAACTTTACCATCGGCTGTTTGTGTATCAGCCTGGCCTATATGCTCTACTTCGGCGCCATTGTATTGCTGCCGCAGCTTCTGCAGGAGGTATACGGCTACACCGCCACCTGGGCCGGTTTGGCTTCGGCGCCGGTCGGAGTGATCCCGGTCATTCTGTCGCCGATTATCGGCCGCTTTGCTCATAAGCTCGATATGCGGCGGCTGGTGACCTTCAGCTTTATTATGTATGCGGTGTGCTTCTACTGGCGCGCGTGGACCTTTGAACCGGGAATGGACTTCGGCGCATCGGCCTGGCCGCAGTTTATCCAGGGTTTTGCGGTGGCCTGTTTCTTCATGCCGCTGACCACCATCACTCTCTCTGGCCTCCCGCCGGAGCGGCTGGCGGCGGCGTCGAGCTTGTCGAACTTTACCCGAACCCTTGCCGGCTCCATCGGTACCTCAATTACCACCACCATGTGGACCAACCGCGAGGCGTTGCACCATGCGCAGCTCACCGAGTCGGTGACGCCGTTCAACCCCAACGCCCAGCAGATGTACGATCAACTACAGGGTATGGGAATGACCCAGCAGCAGGCTTCCGGCTGGATTGCCCAGCAGATAACCAATCAGGGGTTGATTATCTCCGCCAACGAAATCTTCTGGGTTTCGGCGGGGATCTTTATCCTTCTGCTAGGCCTGGTGTGGTTCGCCAGGCCGCCGTTCAGCGCCGGCGGCGGTGGCGGGGGCGCACACTAAGTATTAACAAAAGGGATCTGCGGGTCCCTTTTTTATTGCCGGACCTTGTCCATTTCGCGCTAGCTTCTGTCCATTTCGCTAAAGCCGCCGATGGGTTATGTCATGCAGGATAAAGCTCCGACTACAGGAGAACACCATGCTGACCAATCCTTGCGAAAAATACAGCCCTTATCCACCTATCACCCTGCCCGATCGCCGCTGGCCCGAGCGGCAAATCACTACCGCGCCGCGCTGGCTTTCCACCGATTTGCGCGACGGCAACCAGGCGCTGGCCGAACCAATGGATGCCGCGCGTAAGCTGCAGTTCTGGGATCTGTTGCTGGAGTGCGGTTTTAAAGAAATAGAGGTCGCCTTCCCCTCCGCCTCGCAAACCGATTTCAACTTTGTGCGCCAGCTGATTGAGGAGCAACGCATCCCTGAAGATGTCACCATTCAAGTATTGACTCAGGCGCGGGAAGAACTCATAGCACGAACCTTTGAAGCGCTGCGCGGCGCCAGACAGGCGACCATTCATCTCTACAATGCCACCGCGCCGCTGTTTCGCGAGCTGGTTTTCGGCATGGAAAAGGCCAAAGTGATCGAGCTCGCCACCCGCGCCACCCGGCTTATTCGTCTGCATTGCGAACAGCAGCCGGACACCCGTTGGCAATATGAATATTCACCGGAAACCTTCTGTTTTACCGAGCCGGAATTCGCCCTTGAAATCTGCGAAGCGGTGGCGGAAATCTGGCAGCCCTGTGGCGAACGGCCAATGATTATTAATCTCCCGGCAACGGTCGAAGTCAACACGCCAAACGTCTACGCCGATCGGATTGAATATTTTTGCCGCCACTTCTCGCGCCGCCAGGATGTGTGTATCAGCGTGCATCCGCATAACGATCGCGGTACCGGCGTCGCCAGCGCCGAGCTGGCGGTGATGGCCGGCGCCGATCGCGTTGAAGGCTGTCTGTTCGGCAATGGCGAGCGTACCGGCAACGTCTGTCTGGTCACGCTGGCGATGAATCTCTATAGCCAGGGCGTGGATCCGCAGTTGCGCTTTACGCAGATGAATCGGGTGGTAGAAATCGTCGAGAACTGCAACCAGCTCCCGGTACATCCGCGTCATCCATGGGCAGGCAGTCTGGCCTACACCGCCTTTTCGGGTTCACATCAGGATGCCATTAAAAAAGGGTTTGATGCCCGTAAACCGGGAGATCGCTGGCAAATGCCGTATTTAACTATCGATCCACAGGATATCGGTTGCAGCTATGAAGCGGTGATCCGCGTTAACAGCCAGTCAGGTAAAAGCGGCAGCGCATGGCTGATTGAGCAGAACCATGGTCTTAAGCTGCCGCGGGCGTTGCAGCAGGACTTCAGCCAGTACGTTCAGCAAGAAACGGATAGCCATGGTAAAGAAATGACCCATAACGCATTATGGCAGCTGTTTCGCAGCCGTTACGGCCTGCTGGCGCAGCCGACGCTGGCGTTACTCGACTATCAGAGCGACGGCCAGCAGGATGGCGAACTGACGTTACAGGCTGCGCTGCGGATGAATGGCGAAACCCGCCGCTTGAACGGACGTGGTAACGGTTTGTTATCCGCCGCCGCCAACGGCCTGAGCGCGCTGTTAAAACGTCATTTCGTTATCAAGGACTACCACGAGCATACCCTCGGGGCGCGCAGCGACAGCCGCTCCGTTGCCTATATTCGCTGCGTCTTTGCCAATGGCGAAAGTCGATGGGGCGTCGGCATTGATAATGACGTTGCCCGCGCGTCGTTACAGGCGTTGTGTAATGCCGTTCACGCCAGGGATTAATCCAACGGGCGAAAATAGTCGCTGGGCGCGGTCCCCATTACCCGGCGGAACATGGCGCTAAAAGCGCTGTGACTGCCGTAACCCAGATCCAGCGCTACCCGTAGTACCGACTGCCCCTGCGCCAGGCGAACCAGCGCCTCCATCAGCTTCGCCCGGCGCACCCATTCGCTCCACGTCAGGCTGGTCTGCTGTTGAAAATGGCGGTTCAGCGTACGCTCGCTCATTCCGCCTGCTTGCGCCGCCTCACGGCTGCCCCACGGTTCACCGGGCGCTTCGCGCACCCGCTGGCATAACCGACGCAGGCTATCGCTATGCGGTTCCGGCAAACCGAAAGGTAATACCGACATCCCGCGAATTTCATCCAGCATCAGCTCATAGATACGTTCATCGCGGGTGCCGGGGAAATAGCGCTCTTCCAGCGCCAGCGACGCGACGATAAGCTCACGCAGCAGCGGTGAGATCTGCACGATCTGGCAGGTAGAGGGCAGATCGGCACGGGCCAGCGGATCGATAAATAGCGTCCGTGCGGCCACATTGCCAGTTATGCGCAACGCGTGCGGCGTATGTGCCGGTAGCCAGACGCCGCGCCCCGGCGGCACGACCCAGAATCCGACCGGCGTTTCCACCCGAACCACGCCGCTGAGAATATGCAATAACTGAGCGCAGTCGTGGCAATGCACCGGTTCGCTATCGCCGTGGGCGTAATCATGGGCAAATGGCACCAGCGCGCGGTGCTGGAAGGAAAAGGAGAGCGTTGTCGACATGATAAGCGGAGAGCGGCCCGACGCGATGGCCGGGCCGACGCATGCGCACTAGATGTGCAGTTCTTGCAGTTTTTCTTTCGGCAGCGCCAGCTCATCGTTGCTGTTGATGCGAACATCACGCTCAATGATGTGGCGGGCGATATCCTGCGCTTCCTCCAGCGAGTGCATGGTGTAGGTTCCGCACTGGTAGACATTCAGCTCAGGGATCTGATTCTGATCTTTGACTTTCAGCACGTCAGCCATCGCCGCTTTCCAGGCATCGGCCACGCGTTGCTCTTCCGGCGTACCAATCAGGCTCATGTAGAAACCGGTACGGCAGCCCATCGGAGAAATGTCGATAATTTCCACGCCATTACCGTTCAGGTGATCGCGCATGAAACCAGCAAACAGGTGCTCCAGTGTATGAATACCGCGCTCCGGCATCACTTCCTGGTTCGGTACGCAGAATCGCAGATCGAAAACGGTGATTTGATCGCCGTGCGGCGTGTTCATTTTCTTCGCGACGCGCACCGCAGGCGCTTCCATTCGGGTATGGTCGACTGTGAAACTATCTAACAACGGCATTCTTCACCTCCGATAGTGATTTTTTTTAAAATAAAATGAACTCTTCGTTCAACAGCGAGTCTGAGTATATGAAAGACGCGCATTTATTATCATCATCATCCCTGAATCAGAGATGAAAGTTTGGCCACAGTGATGTGGCCTTTTTCTTTTGTAGCGCTTTTTACTACGCGTGTCGTGCTAAAAGTGCCTCGAACGGCTCGCTATCTTCCGCTTCCACTTTCTTCTGTCGCGCGACCGACGCATCACGTTCGGCGATAAAATCTTCTTCGCTTAAAATTTCCAGCGGTTCATCGCGCAGCATCGTACGATACTCATCAGCCAGCTTACGCCCGGTACCGCCAATCCCTTCTTCAATCATAGAACGCAGAATGCGCGCTGAGAACGTTAATTCCGGATCGTCAAAGCACGCCAGCAGCTCATCGCACACTTGTTGATAGGCCTCGCCGCCGTGGATGCTGTCCAGCGTTTGCGCCACGCGACGTAAATCACGGAACAGATCTTTACCCACCTGCGCCAGCGGGAACTGCGCGCTTTCACAGCCAATCCCCAACGTCAGGCCCGGTTTACGGCCCTCAAGAATCACCCGGTTCCAGTTAGTGCGGGTACACAGCAGTTCGCTGCTGCTCATCTCCGGCGCATCGGCCAGCACGCACCAGACCATAAACAGATCGAGGAAGCGCACCTGCTGCTCATCCACGCCGATCGGCGAGAACGGGTTGATATCCAGCGAACGCACTTCGATGTACTCGATGCCGCCGCGCAGCAGCGCATCGGACGGCGTTTCACCGCTACGGGTCACCCGTTTCGGGCGAATCGGCGCGTACAGCTCGTTTTCAATCTGCAGAATATTGCTGTTGATCTGCAGATGTTTGCCGTCTTTCTCAAGACCGATTTTAGCGTACTCTTCCGATGGCGTTTTAATCGCCCGCTTCAATCCTGCCACATACTCGTGCAGATCGTTAAACGTAATTCCGAGATTGCTTTGCGACTTATTGGTATAACCGAGGTCGCTAAGACGCAGAGAAGTGGCGTATGGCAGGTAATACATGCCGTTTCCGGCCTTCTCAAACGGCAGAGTCGTCGGTTTACCCTGCAGGAACGAGGAACAAATCGCCGGCGACGCGCCGAACAGGTACGGGATCACCCAACCGAAACGGTAGTAGTTACGAATCGAGCGGAAATAACCGGCGGAAATCGCCTCTTTGCCGCTTTCGGCATCTTCCACGCCGCACTTGGCCTGCCAGAACGCCATCGGCAGCGAAAAGTTATAGTGCACGCCAGAAATGGTTTGCATCAGCGCGCCGTAGCGGTTTTTCAGCCCTTCGCGATACAACGTTTTCAGCCGGCCAACGTTAGAGGTGCCGTATTGCGCCAGTTCAATATCCTGACCCGGCGCGATATAGCACGGCATGCTCAGCGGCCACATCCGCTCGTCGCCAAGCTGGCGGGCGGTGAAGCGATGCACATCGCGCAGGAAAGTCAGCATATGATCGACATCGCCATCCACTGGAGTAATAAACTCCAACAGGGCTTCGGCAAAATCAGTAGTAATCCATTTATGGGTCAGCGCCGAACCTAAAGCTAAAGGATGGCCGGTCGTGGCCAGCGTGCCGTCGGCGTTAACGCGCAGCGTTTCACGCTCAAGCCCACGTTTAATGCCTTGCAGCGCCTGCGGATTTTTTTCCAGCCAGGCCAGCGCCTGTGATACATCCGGGATCAATTTGACCTCCCGCCTGTCGAAATCGTTTGAATTAGCATAATTGTAATGGTTGAACAATCAGTCCAATTAGTGCCACCACGTCATGCCCTGAAGGGTTGCCGCCGCTATGACGATATAACGCAACGCCTTACCAAGGCATAAAAAAAAGAGCACTGGTCCCCAGGAAATGCGCATCCATCCCGCTAGTAAACACAGCAAATCGCCTATAACAGGCGCCCAGCTCAATAATAATGTCACCGCGCCATAGCGTTTAAGCCAGCCGGTTGCCCTCTCCTGCCAGCGCGATTGCTTGCGCAGCGGAAACAGGCGCCCCAGAATAACGTTAGTTACCCCTCCAAGGCTATTGCCGATTGTTGCTATTAATACCAGCATCCACGGTTGACTTGCCCCCGTAAGAAGCATAGCAACCAGCACCACTTCTGAGTTGCCGGGCAGTAAAGTGGCGCTTAAAAAACTGCTGGCAAAAAGCGACAGGAGCGACAGCGCGTCGCTCACAACAGACGCACATCCACAGCATCCATACCCGCGAGCTTCGCCGCCTCCAGACCGAAGTCGGCATCCTCGAAGACCACGCAGGTTTCCGGTGCGACGCCCATGCGCTCCGCGCACAGCAGGAAGGTATCGGGCGCAGGCTTATGCTGCGCCACGTGATCGGCAGCCACCACCGCGGAGAAGTAGTGACGCAGGCCAAGATGCGCCAGCAGCGCTTCGGCAACAGCGCTTTCGCTACCGGTACCGACCGACATCGGGCGACGGCCATGCCACTCTTTTACCACCTCTATCAGCGGTAACGGGCGTACGCTATCCAGCAACATCGCTTTGACGGCGACGGTCTTTTCCTGCGCCAGACGATGCGGATCTAAATCAGCCTGATTCAGCTCGATAATCGCCTGGGCAATACGCCAGGTTGGAGAACCGTTGAGCGCGACCACGGCCTGCTCATCAAAACGCATACCGTAACGGCCCAGTACTTCACGCCATGCCTTACGATGCGTCGGCTCGGTATCGAGGATGGTGCCATCCATATCGAAAATCAGTCCTGCGTAACGTTGGTACATCGTGTTCTCACAAACCGGATAAGGAAACGTTACTGTATCGCAAAAGGCGGGTTTTGTCGCGGGGGAGCCAGAGACAGCAAAGGCGCCTGCAGGCGCCTTAATCAACTCGGGATAGCGAAAACGGTATTATTTGATTCGCAGGTCGTTCTCAACCACGCGCACGCCCTGCACGCGACGGGTGACCTCTACCGCCCGTTTAGCGCTCTCAGCCGACGATACGAAACCGCTCAGCTGTACGCGGCCTTTAAAGGTCTGCACGCTAATTTCTGAGGATTTGATATCTTTTTCGTTAAACAGCGCGCTTTTTACCTTGGTAGTTACCACGGTATCGTCAATATAACCGCCGGTGCTTTCTTTGGTGGACGATCCGGCACAGCCTGCCAGAGATACGGCGACCAGAAGCGTTGCGCAAAAGGCAGGTATTGCTTTGAACCATTTCATTGATTTCTCTCCTTGCATTCATCACACCCGGTTCAGGTAGATCTACAGGGATAAATTATAGTGGAAAGAGCGACTTGCCAATAAGAAATGTGTTGATTATCGAGGAGATAAAATGCGTCGTACTGATGGGATGAAAATTGGAGAGTTTTATTGAAGAGAAGATGGTGCATCCGGGAGGATTACTCGGCTACGCCTCGCCCTACGGGCCGTTGCTGACGCAACGTTATCCTTCCTGGTACTCGCGATAATTTCGCATACCATGCAACAATCGAGATTGCTGTTACTGAGGAGAATATGGTGCATCCGGGAGGATTCGAACCTCCGACCGCTCGGTTCGTAGCCGAGTACTCTATCCAGCTGAGCTACGGATGCAAAATGGCGGTGAGGCGGGGATTCGAACCCCGGATGCAGCTTTTGACCGCATACTCCCTTAGCAGGGGAGCGCCTTCAGCCTCTCGGCCACCTCACCACACAACACGCCTCTTGCGAGTGCTTCGAAGAACTTGTTTCTGCTCTTCGTCGCTGCGATGGCGCACATATTACTTTCTGAGACTTATAAGTCAAACAATTTTTCGAGAGCTTTTTCCGTTTGCACACTTCACGCGCAATTAGCCTGCAAAAACGGCAAAAAGAGTATTTTATCAACAGGAAATAGCCCTTTACGGCCACTCAAAAGCGACAACGAAAAATGACGTACGGCGAATAAAAACAAAAGAGAGGATGTCGCGAGAGAAGAAACAGGAGAAGAAAAGAGAAAAACGACCGCCGGAGGGATGCGCCTCACAATAAAGCGAGGCGCGGAAAGCTTAGTAACTGGACTGCTGGGATTTTTCAGCCTGGATACGCTGGTAGATTTCTTCACGATGTACAGAGACTTCTTTAGGGGCGTTGACACCAATACGTACCTGGTTACCCTTAACCCCTAAAACTGTCACAGTGACCTCATCTCCAATCATGAGGGTCTCACCAACTCGACGAGTCAGAATCAGCATTCTTTGCTCCTTGAAAGATTAAAAGAGTCGGGTCTCTCGCATCCCGGCATTATCCATCATATAACGCCAAAAAGTAAGCGATGACAAACACCTCGCGGTGTAAGCAGTCACGGCATCACATTCTGTTAAACCTAAGTTTAGCCGATCTACACAACTTCAACCCGACTTTATCGTTATCAGTACTTATGACGCAAGGTGCCGTAACCCTCTGGTTACGGCACCTATACCCGTCATACTTCAAGTTGCATGTGTGTTGGCTTTCCTCGCTCACCCCAGTCACTTACTTGAGTAAGCTCCTGGGGATTCGCTGCGTCGCCGCCTTCCTGCAACTCGAATTATTTAGGGTAAATGCGTTTATAGTTATTACAGTTTTGCGCTGACCCAGCCTTTCACACTGGCTAACGCAGCAGGGAGAGCAGACGCATCGGTACCACCGGCTTGCGCCATATCCGGACGACCGCCCCCTTTACCGCCCACCTGCTGGGCGACCATACCAACCAGCTCCCCTGCTTTCACGCGGTCTGTCACATCCTTAGACACACCTGCAATCAGAGAAACCTTACCATCCGCTACCGTAGCTAATACAACGACCGTCGAACCGAGCTGGTTTTTCAGATCATCAACCATGGTACGCAGCATTTTCGGCTCAACGCCGGCCAGCTCGCTGACCAGCAGCTTAACGCCGTTAATTTCTTCGGCTTTACTGGAGAGATTAGCGCTCTCCTGCGCTGCAGCCTGCTCTTTCAGCTGCTGCAGCTCTTTTTCCAACTGACGGGTACGCTCAAGCGCCGCGCGAACTTTATCGCCGATGCTGTGGCTATCGCCCTTCAGCAGCTGCGCGATATCGCTGAGCTGATCGCTCTGCGCATGCAGGCTGGCAATCGCCCCTTCGCCGGTCACCGCTTCAATACGGCGCACGCCTGCGGCGGTACCGGATTCAGAGGTAATACGGAACAGGCCAATATCACCGGTACGCGCTGCGTGAGTACCGCCGCACAGCTCGGTGGAGAAATCGCCCATCCGCAGTACGCGAACGCGATCGTCGTATTTCTCGCCAAACAGCGCCATGGCGCCGGATTCACGCGCGGCATCGATATCCATAATATTGGTTTCGATAGCCAGGTTACGACGGATCTGCGCGTTGACCAGATCTTCTACCGCACGAATCTCTTCCGGCTTCATCGCTTCAAAATGCGAGAAGTCAAAACGCAGCGCTTTATCGTTAACCAGTGAGCCTTTCTGCGCCACGTGGGTACCGAGGACCTGGCGCAGCGCCGCGTGCATCAGGTGCGTCGCGGAGTGGTTGAGACGGATACGCTGACGGCGAGCCTGATCGACATCGGCCTGCACCGCGTCACCCACTTTCAGGGAACCGCTGGCGACTTTACCGATATGACCAATAGCCTGGCCGTACTTCTGCGTATCGCTGACCGCGAAGGAGAAGCCAGCGCCTTTCAGTTCGCCTTTATCGCCTACCTGACCGCCGGATTCCGCATAGAACGGCGTCTGGTCAAGGACTACAACCGCATCCTGACCCGCGCTGACGCTATCAACCGCTTTGCCGTCGATGAACAGCGCAGTAACTTTGCCGTTCAGCTCCAGATGATCGTAGCCTTTAAATTCCGATGCGCCGTCAACGCGAATCATCGCGTTATAGTCAGCGCCGAAACCGCTGGACTCACGTGCGCGGCGGCGCTGCTCTTCCATCGCGGCTTCAAAGCCTGCTTCGTCAACCTTGATGTTGCGCTCGCGGCAGACATCCGCAGTCAGGTCAACCGGGAAGCCATAGGTGTCATACAGACGGAAGGCGGTTTCGCCGTCCAGCGTGTCGCCTTTAAGCTTCGACAGTTCCTCATCCAGCAGCGCCAGCCCACGCTCCAGTGTGCGCGCAAACTGCTCTTCTTCGGTTTTCAGCACCTGCTCAACCAGAGCCTGCTGCTGTTTCAGCTCTTCACCGGCAGCGCCCATCACGTCGATAAGCGGAGCAACCAGTTTCCAGAAGAAGGTGTCCTTCGCGCCCAGCATGTTGCCGTGACGAATCGCGCGGCGAATGATTCGACGCAGCACGTAGCCGCGGTTTTCATTCGACGGGATCACGCCATCAGCAATCAGGAATGCGCAAGAACGAATGTGGTCGGCGATAACGCGCAGCGACTTGTTAGTCAGATCGGTCGCGCCGGTGACTTTCGCCACGCTCGCAATCAGATTGCGGAACAGGTCGATGTCATAGTTGGAGTTAACGTGCTGCAGAACAGCGGCAATACGCTCAAGCCCCATACCGGTATCAACGGACGGCTTCGGCAGCGGCTCCATGGTACCGTCAGCCTGACGGTTGAACTGCATGAAGACGATGTTCCAGATCTCAATGTAACGGTCGCCATCTTCTTCCGGGCTTCCCGGAGGGCCGCCCCAGATGTGATCGCCATGGTCAAAGAAGATTTCGGTGCACGGGCCGCACGGACCGGTATCGCCCATCTGCCAGAAGTTATCAGAAGCAAACGGCGCGCCTTTGTTGTCGCCGATGCGGATAATACGCTCGCGCGGAACGCCCACTTCATTGGCCCAGATGTCGAAAGCTTCGTCATCGGTCTCGTAAACGGTAACCCACAGTTTTTCTTTCGGCAGGGCGAACCAGTTCTCACCGGTCAGCAGTTCCCATGCGTATTTGATGGCATCCTGCTTGAAGTAATCGCCGAAGCTGAAGTTGCCCAGCATTTCGAAGAAGGTGTGGTGACGCGCGGTGTAACCGACGTTTTCCAGATCGTTGTGTTTACCGCCCGCACGCACGCAACGCTGCGCGGTGGTCGCGCGCGAATAATTACGTTTGTCGAGACCAAGGAAGACATCCTTGAACTGGTTCATCCCGGCGTTGGTAAACAGCAGGGTCGGATCGTTGTGCGGCACCAGGGAGCTGCTGGCAACTACCTGATGTCCCTTACTATGGAAAAAGTCGAGAAACGCCTGACGGATCTCAGCGGTGCTCTTGCTCATAATTATCCTGAAATCAAGCTACACTTCATCCTTCAAGTCGCCTCTGACCTGGCGGAACGTCCTCTCCCGGTAGTGAACTCACGTACGCCCCAGAAGCTGTTCTCTCTTGCCGCCGTGATGCAGCTTGAATGATTTTGTGTATAAGGAATAATCGCCCTGGACGCTGATTATGCAATCACAAGCAGCGGCCCGACGGAATAAAGTGGGAATAAGATAAGTTTTCTTTAGAGGGAAGTAAAATCCCCGATGGGTCAATCTGCAAAATTTCGCCAGATTTCCTGGATATCTTCCATCAGATAGCCGCGGTACAGCAAAAATCGCTGGATTTTAACTTTTTCAGTAAAGGCGGTAGGTAACGGTTCGCCGTATTTACGCTGCGCCTGCTCTTTCGCCAGCGCCGCCCAGTCGATTTCACACTCGCGCATCGCGCTTTCGATGTCGCTGCGGCCAATGCCCTTTTGATTCAACTCCTGGCGGATACGTGCCGGCCCGTAGCCCTTGCGGCTCCGGCTGGCAATAAACTGGCGAACAAAACGCTGGTCATCAAGATAGCGGTTTTCCAGGCACCAGCCGACCACCTGTTCGAGCTCTTCCGGCGTGATGTCCAGCTTTTCAGGGCCGTTTTTACTCATTACCGGCGCCGCCAGCTTACGCCGAAGCTCCTGTTCGCTATGATCGCGCATCGCCAGAATACGAATTGCGCGATCCAACAGACGCGCATAGCCGGAGCGGCGTGGTGAAGTCTCAGTCACAGGCACCTCGATAATCTAAGAAAAGCAAAAGGGCCGCATCAGCAGCCCTTTGTCACTCTTTTAGACGATATCAGAAATCTTGTTCGGTTTCTTCTGCGTCGTTGCCGTCAACCGCGAAGTCCGGCGTGGAGTCCTGGTTGTTGAGCAGCAGTTCGCGAACTTTCTTCTCAATTTCTTTCGCCGCCGCCGGGTTATCTTTCAGCCAGGAGATTGCGTTAGCTTTACCCTGACCGATTTTGTCGCCGTTGTAGCTATACCAGGCACCTGCTTTTTCAATCAGCTTCTCTTTCACGCCGAGGTCAACCAGCTCGCCGAAGAAGTTGATGCCTTCACCGTAGAGGATCTGGAATTCAGCCTGTTTGAACGGCGCGGCGATTTTGTTTTTCACCACTTTCACGCGGGTTTCGCTGCCGACGACGTTGTCGCCCTCTTTCACCGCGCCGATGCGGCGAATGTCCAGACGTACGGAAGCGTAGAACTTCAGCGCGTTACCACCGGTGGTGGTTTCCGGGTTACCGAACATCACGCCGATTTTCATACGGATCTGGTTGATGAAGATCAGCAGCGTGTTGGACTGCTTCAGGTTACCAGCCAGTTTACGCATCGCCTGGCTCATCATACGCGCCGCGAGGCCCATGTGAGAGTCGCCGATTTCGCCTTCGATTTCCGCCTTCGGCGTCAGCGCCGCCACGGAGTCGACGACGATAACGTCTACCGCGCCGGAACGCGCCAGCGCGTCACAGATTTCCAGCGCCTGCTCGCCGGTATCCGGCTGGGAGCACAGCAGGTTGTCGATATCAACGCCCAGCTTGCGGGCATATACCGGATCCAGCGCGTGTTCGGCATCGATGAACGCACAGGTTTTGCCTTCACGCTGCGCTGCGGCGATAACTTGCAGCGTCAGGGTAGTTTTACCCGATGATTCCGGCCCGTAGATCTCAACGATACGGCCCATTGGCAGACCGCCTGCGCCGAGCGCGATATCCAGAGAAAGCGAACCGGTGGAGATGGTTTCCACGTCCATGGAACGGTCTTCACCCAGGCGCATGATGGAGCCTTTACCGAATTGCTTTTCGATCTGGCCCAGTGCTGCCGCCAACGCTTTCTGTTTGTTTTCGTCGATCGCCATTGTTACTCCTGTCATGCGAGGTGAAGCGCGTTCGCTTCGCCGTTAATATTTGTTCAGTTGAGGCAATTATACTGTATAGTCATACAGTATCAAGTATTTTGTAGAAATTGTTGCCAGAGCAGATTTAACGCATAGGCCGTCGCCTGACGACGCACCGCTTCGCGGTCTCCGGCAAAGCATTCGCGGCGGGTCACGCCCTGCCCGTTCGCACAGGCGACGCCGAACCACACGGTGCCGACGGGCTTCTCCGCGCTGCCGCCGTCCGGGCCGGCGATACCGCTGACCGATACCGCATAGGTGGCGCGCGCCGCGCGTAGCGCGCCAATTGCCATCTCGACAACCACCGGTTCGCTCACCGCGCCGTTATCCAGTAACGTCACTTCGCTCACGCCAATCATCTGCGATTTGGCTTCGTTGCTATAGGTCACGAAACTGCGCTCAAACCACGCTGAGCTACCGGCAATATCGGTCAGCGCTTTGGCTATCCAGCCGCCGGTGCAGGACTCCGCGGTGGTCACCGTCGCGCCCTGCGCTTTCAGCGCCAGCCCAACCTGTTCGCTTAGCTGCATTAATTCTGAATCGGTCATTTTTGCCCCGCTTAAGCCAGATAAAGAGGCCATCAAAGATAGCACTTTCGGCAGAGATATGGGGACGAGCTGGTGATTTTACGAGGGGGGATCCAAAAATGGGCCGTCCCGCTGCAACCGGGACGACCAGACAACCCGTTACTTCATACTATTGACGATGAGCTCGACGTTATGGCGCAGCATTTTAACGTAGCTATCGGCCACGCCGCCCGGCTTAGACAGCGCTTCCGGATAGAGTTCGCCGCCCGGTTGCGCCCCCGTCGCGCCAGCGATTTGCTGTACCAGACGCGGGTCCAGCTGGTTCTCCATAAACCAGGTATGCACGCCATCGGCTTTGATTTGCTTAATCAACGCCGCCACCTGCGCCGCGCTGGCTTCGCTCTCGGATGAGAGTCCCTGCGGCGCGAGGAACGTCACGTTGTAAGCGCGGCCAAAATAGCCGAAAGCATCATGGCTGGTCAGCACTTTACGCTTCGCCTGCGGGATGGCGCTAAACTGCGCCTTCGCCCAGCCGTCAATTGCCGTCAGCTGCTCGATATAACGCTTACCGCTGCTCTGGAGCGCCGTTTTATCCTGCGGGTCGGCTTTCACCAGGCCATCAAGGATATTCTGCGCGTACAACGCGCCATTAGCGGCGCTATTCCAGGCGTGCGGATCGGTCACCGTTTTACCGTCTTCATCAAGGGTATGCGTCTTAACCCCTTTTGACGCCACCACTAATTCGCCCTTAAAACCGGACGCTTTCACCAGCCGATCCAGCCACCCTTCCAGACCAAGCCCGTTGACCACCACCACGTCGGCTTTGCTGAGCAGCGCGCTATCCTTCGGTGAAGGTTCAAAGGTGTGCGGATCGCCATCCGGCCCTACCAGCGTATCGACATGAACATGCTCGCCGCCGACCTGCTGCACCATATCGCCCAGCACCGAAAAGCTGCTTACCACGTTCAGCGTTTTTGCTATCGCCCCCTGCGCCATCAGCCCCACGGCTAACGCCATCACCACTGCACTTCGTTTCATCATTTCCTTACCCCATTAATTTGCGCCAGCCAACGACCAGCCGGCTGTGCGTGCCAAAAAACACTGAAATAAAAAACAGTACGCTGGCGGTCAGCACGATGGCGGGCCCGGCGGGTAAATTCACTGCCCACGAAAGGCTCAATCCCATCCAGGCGCAAAACGCGCCGATCGCCGCCGCCAGCAACAAAATGCCCGGCAGCGTTCGTGCCCAGCAGCGCGCCGCTACCGCGGGCAACATCATCAGCCCTACCGCCATTAGCGTGCCGAGCACCTGGAACCCCGCCACCAGATTCAGTACCAATAGCGCGAGAAACAGGCCGTGCAGCAGCGCCGGTAGCCGCCGCGCGTTGACCTGTAGCCAGGCGCTATCGAACGCCTCGCTGACCAGCCCGCGATAAAACAGCGCAATGCACAGCAGCGTCAGGCTCGCCACGCCGGTGACAAAGAACGCCGCGTCGCTATCCACCGCCAGAATCGAACCGAACAGCAGGTGCAGCAGATCGACGCTGGAGCCGCGCAGCGAGACCAGCGTGACGCCAAGCGCCAGCGAGCCGAGGTAAAACCCGGCAAAACTGGCGTCCTCTTTCAGCGGCGTTCGCCGACTGACCCACCCCGCCACCAGCGCCACCGCGATCCCGGCGATAAATCCGCCAACGCTCATCGCCAGCAGCGACATGCCGTTAAGGAGATAACCCGCCGCCACTCCCGGCAGAATGGCGTGCGACAGCGCATCGCCCATCAGGCTCATCCGTCGCAGCAGCAATAGCACGCCTAACATGGTGGTGCTCAGCGACAGCGCGAAGCACACCACCAGCGCCCGGCGCATAAAGCCAAATTCAATAAAAGGTTGAAAAAAGGTATGCCAGATCATGCCTGCCTCGCGGTGTTGAAGGCGGGAAGCACGCTTGACGTCTCGCCCCAGCGCGCGTACTGGGGTTCAAGTAGCAGCGTCTCGGGAAAGAAATCGGCCACGCACTGGTTATCGTGCAGCACCGCCAGTATCGTTTGCCCCTGGCGGTGCATATCGACGATAAGCGCCATCAGCTCGCGGCTGGTGGCCTCATCGACGCCGGTAAACGGCTCGTCCAACATCACCAGCGGCGCCTGTTGCACCATCACCCTGGCAAAGAGCATGCGCTGGAACTGGCCGCCCGAGAGCTCTTCAATCGGCGTATTGGCCATCGCGCTGAGCCCAACCCGCTCCAGCGCCGCCGCGATGCGCCGACGCTCGCCGCCGCCCAGACCGCGCAGCAGCGAGACCCGCGGCCAGGCCCCCTGGCTGACGACATCGCGCACCAGCAGCGGAAACTGTGATTCCAGGGCATGGCGCTGCGCCAGCCAGCCGACCACGGGCCGCCCTTTGCGCCAGTTAAGCCGTCCGCTAACCGGCGGAATAAATCCAGCCAGCGTTTTCAGCAGCGTCGATTTACCGCAGCCATTAAGCCCGACAATCGCCGTCAGGCTTCCCGCCGCAATCACGCCGCTCATCGCCGGAGTGATTGCCATGCCTTCATACCCGGCAACCAGATGATCCAACTCAATCATGGCAGCGCCACCGCCCACCATGTTGCCAGCCATAGCGCCGCCAGCAGTCCGCAGGCGATTGCCACGCGCGCCGCGCCGGATGCCATAAAAACCGATGTGAACATATTCCCGCCCCAATAAAATGTTATAACATAACAATATGGGATTCAGAAAAGAATGTAAATCTGCGTCAGCGAGAGGAAATGTAACAAAGGTCAACAAAAGGCATGCAGAAGGGAAAAAAACGGATGGATAAGCGCGGCGTCCCGGGGCTACCAACCGGATACCAGAACGTAGCCCGGATAAGGCGCTACGCGCCGCCATCCGGGGAACTCGAAATATGTCGGCTGGATGAAAGGATCAATAACCGCCGCGGGCCTGCGAAACCGCCAGCCCCAGCTGCCAGACAGCCATCGCGTAGTGGGTGCTGTGGTTATATCGGGTGATAGTGTAGAAGTTCGGCAGACCATACCAGTACTGGTACCCGGTGCCGATATCCAGCCGCAGCAGACTGGCCTGCTGATGGTTGCCAAGCGGCTGCGTTGGGGTTAATCCCGCCGCCGACAGCTGTGAAACGCTGTATTTGGTTTTAAAGCCGTTATCCAGACCCGGCGCCTGGCCCAGCGCCTGCACCGCGACGGTATCGCCGCTCACCCAACCGTGCTGTTTAAAGTAGTTCGCCACGCTACCGATGGCATCAACCGGATCCCACAGGTTGATATGACCGTCGCCGTTGAAGTCCACCGCGTATTGCTTATACGACGACGGCATAAACTGGCCGTAGCCCATCGCGCCGGCAAAGGAGCCTTTCAGATCCAGCGGGTCATCGCTTTCGCTGCGCGCCATCAGCAGGAAAGTTTCCAGCTCAGAGGAGAAGTATTCAGCGCGGCGCGGATAGTTAAACGACAGCGTCGCCAGCGCATCGAGGATGCGGGTTTTGCCCATCACCCGGCCCCAACGGGTTTCCACGCCGATAATGCCGACGATGATTTCCGGCGGTACGCCGTAGACCTGATACGCGCGGTTCAGCGCGTCCTGATACTGGTTCCAGAACACCACGCCGTTCTGCACGTTATCCGGCGTAATAAACTGTTTCTTATAGCGTAACCAGGCGCCGTTTGGCCCGGTCGGCGGCAACCCGCTCGGCGCCTGGCGATCCATCAGCCGCAGCACGTAGTCCAGGCGCTTAGCCTGCGACAGGATCTCCTGGAGCTGCTGTCTATCGAAGCCGTGCTTCGCCACCATCTTATCGATGAACTGCGCCGCCGCTGGGTTATTGGCGAAATCGCCGCCCATCTGCATCACGTTATGCTGCGGTTCCAGCAAAAAGCCGCCGGTTCCGCTCGCCATCTCCGCTTCCGCGGGGGTCTTAGGTTTGCTGCTGCAGGCAGCCAGAAGTGCACATAAAGGGAGTAAAGCCAGATAGCGACGCTTCAACATGGGAATTCCATTTAACAAAATCGGCAAAGGGTAATTATGGTAAAGCATGCGCCCGCCAACAAGGAAGCGGCAATACATTTGCAGACAAAATAGTCCTTTTTTTGCACGTTCTCCGAGTTCGATCCGCACGTTAATTTTTTCACTCATCGCGCACAAACTTTCAAAATAAAATATTTATCTTTCATTTTGCGATCAATTTAACACTTTTAAACCTTTCAAAGTGATTAAAATCAGCCTCCAGTTAGCAAGAAAAATAACACGCTGAAGGAGAGAACAATGATTGAAATCGTTACCCACGGCGCTGAGTGGTTCATCGGCCTGTTTCAGAAAGGCGGCGAGGTGTTTACCGGTATGGTGACCGGGATCCTGCCGCTGCTGATAAGCCTGCTGGTGATCATGAACGCGCTGATCAACTTTATCGGCCAGCAGCGGATCGAAAAGCTGGCGCAGCGCTGCGCCGGCAACCCGCTTACCCGTTACCTGCTGTTGCCCTGCATCGGTACCTTTGTCTTCTGCAACCCCATGACCTTAAGCCTTGGCCGCTTTATGCCGGAGAAATACAAACCGAGCTACTACGCGGCGGCCTCCTATAGCTGTCATTCGATGAACGGGCTGTTTCCGCACATCAACCCCGGCGAGCTGTTTGTCTATCTCGGCATCGCCAACGGCCTCACCACGCTGGGCCTGCCGCTTGGCCCGCTGGCGGTGAGCTACCTGCTGGTTGGCCTGGTAACCAACTTCTTCCGCGGCTGGGTCACCGACCTGACCACCTCTATTTTCGAAAGAAAAATGGCGATTCAACTTGACCAGAAAGTGCATCTGTCAGGAGCGACATCATGACCCGTATTCGTATTGAAAAAGGAACCGGCGGTTGGGGCGGCCCGCTTGAACTCGACGTTGTTGAGGGCAAAAAGATTGTCTATATCACCGCAGGCACCCGCCCGGCGATCGTCGATACGCTCGCCAGCCTGACCGGCTGGCAGGCGGTTGATGGATTTAAAGAAGGTGAACCGGCGGAAAGCGAAATTGGCCTCGCCATTATTGACTGCGGCGGCACCCTGCGCTGCGGCCTCTACCCGAAGCGCCGTATTCCGACTATCAACATCCACGCCACCGGTAAATCCGGGCCGCTGGCGCAGTATATCGTCGAAGATATTTACGTCTCCGGAGTCAAAGAAGAGAACATCAAACTGCTGGAAGATGGCGGCGAGACGGCAGTGCAACCACTCCCCGCCGCGGGCCGCGATTACGATACCAGCAAGAAGATTACCGAACAGAGCGACGGCCTGCTGGCTAAGGTCGGGATGGGGATGGGTTCAGTGGTCGCGGTGCTGTTCCAGGCCGGGCGTGACACCATTGATACGGTGCTGAAAACCATTCTGCCGTTTATGGCCTTCGTCTCGGCGCTGATCGGCATCATCATGGCCTCCGGCATCGGCGACTGGATTGCCCACGGCCTGGCGCCGCTCGCCAGCCATCCGCTGGGGCTGGTGACGCTGGCGCTGATCTGCTCCTTCCCGCTGTTATCGCCGTTTCTCGGCCCCGGCGCGGTGATAGCCCAGGTGATCGGCGTGCTGATTGGCGTCCAGATCGGCCTTGGCAACATTCCACCGCATCTCGCCCTGCCCGCGCTGTTTGCCATTAATGCCCAGGCCGCCTGCGATTTTATCCCGGTAGGCCTGTCGCTGGCCGAAGCCCGTCAGGATACCGTACGCGTCGGCGTGCCGTCGGTGCTGGTCAGCCGCTTCCTCACCGGCGCGCCAACCGTGCTGATCGCGTGGTTCGTTTCCGGATTTATTTACCAATAAGAGGTTCCTGAAGATGACCGTCATTTACCACACCACTATTACCCGTATCGGCGCCAGCGCGGCGACGGCGCTGGAAGAACAGATGCTCATTACCTTCCGCGAGGGCGCCCCGGCGGATATCGAAGAGTATTGCTTTATTCACAGCCACGGCGAGCTGTGCGGCGAGCTGCGCCCGGGCGCAGAGCTACAGCTCGGCGATCGGCATTATCCGGTGACCGCCGTCGGCGAGGTCGCCGAGCAAAACCTGCGCGAGCTGGGCCACATCACCCTGCGCTTTGACGGCCATCGTCAGGCGGAGTTTCCCGGAACCGTTCACGTCGCGGGCCCGGTACCGGACGCCATCGCGACCGGCTGTGTACTGAAATTTGTTGCTTAGAAGGAGAGAAAGATGAATCAGGTTGCTGTTGTCATAGGTGGCGGACAAACCTTAGGAGAGTTTCTGTGCCGCGGTCTGGCCGCCGAGGGCTACCGCGTGGCGGTGGTCGATATCCAAAGTGAAAAAGCCAGCCGCGTCGCCCAGGAGATCAACGCTGAATATGGCGAAGGTACGGCATACGGCTTCGGCGCCGACGCCACCAGCGAAGCCAGCGTCACGGCGCTGGCTCACGGCGTGGATGAGATTTTCACGCGCGTCGATCTCCTGGTCTACAGCGCCGGTATCGCTAAGGCCGCCTTTATTAGCGACTTCGCGCTGGGCGATTTTGACCGCTCACTGCAGGTCAACCTGGTGGGCTATTTCCTCTGCGCCCGCGAGTTCTCACGGCTGATGATCCGCGATGGCATTAAAGGTCGCATCATTCAGATCAACTCGAAATCCGGCAAAGTCGGCAGTAAGCATAACTCAGGCTATAGCGCGGCGAAGTTCGGCGGCGTCGGGCTGACCCAGTCGCTGGCGCTGGATCTGGCGGAATACGGCATTACCGTGCATTCGCTGATGCTCGGCAATCTGTTGAAATCACCGATGTTCCAGTCGCTGCTGCCGCAGTACGCCACCAAGCTCGGCATTGATGAGAGCGAAGTCGAGCAGTACTACATCGATAAGGTGCCGTTGAAACGCGGCTGCGATTACCAGGATGTGCTGAACGTGTTGATGTTCTACGCCAGCCCGCAGGCATCGTACTGCACCGGGCAGTCGATTAACGTCACCGGCGGCCAGGTGATGTTTTAAAAGGTTCCCGGATGGCGCTGCGCTTATCCGGGCAACAAAACTGTAGGTCGAGTAAGGCGTTAGCCGCCACCCGACAAAAAACGGTACCCGGGTTGTACCCGGCATCACACCTTCAGGAGACATTATGGTTACCGCACTCATTACCGTCGCCGCTATTGCCTGGCTTTGCCAACTGGCGTTCGGCGGCTGGCAGATCCGCCGCTTCAATCGCGCCTTTGATAGCCTTTGCCAGCAGGGCCGCGTCGGCGTCGGCCGCTCCTCCGGGCGCTTTAAACCGCGCGCGATTGTCGCTATCGCCGTCGATGAAAACGATCGTATTTGCGATACGCTGTTGATGAAGGGACTCACCGTCTTCGCCAGTCCGCAAAAAATCCCCACGCTTAGCGGTAAACATCTCGAGGAATTGCAGCCTGATGTGATCTTTCCCAATGATCCGCTCTGTCAGAATGCACTATCATTAGCGCTTAATCCGAAACATGCATAATTTCGTTGTGAAAGTTAATATCTTGCGAAATTATCACTTCGAAACTTAAACGCAGGATACAACGCCTATGAAACCACGTCAGCGCCAGGCAGCCATTCTCGAGCACCTGCAATCGCAGGGCAAATGCTCGGTCGAAGAGCTGGCGCAACACTTCGACACCACCGGCACCACAATCCGCAAGGATCTGGTGATACTGGAGAATGCCGGGACCGTCATCCGCACCTACGGCGGCGTAGTGTTAAATAAAGACGAGGCCGACCCGCCTATCGACCACAAGACGCTGATCAACACCCACAAGAAAGCGCAGATTGCCGAGGCCGCCGTGAGATACATCCACGATGGCGATTCAATTATCCTCGACGCCGGCAGCACCGTGCTGCAGATGGTGCCGCTGCTGAGCCGCTTCAATAACATCACGGTGATGACCAACAGCCTGCATATCGTCAACGCGCTTTCCGAGCTCGATAACGAGCAGACCATCCTGATGCCGGGCGGCACCTTCCGTAAAAAATCGGCCTCTTTTCACGGCCAACTGGCGGAAAACGCCTTCGAACAATTCAGCTTCGACAAGCTGTTTATGGGCACCGACGGCATTGATCTGGTGGCGGGCGTCACCACCTTTAACGAGGTCTATACCGTAAGTAAGGCGATGTGTAACGCCGCCCGCGAAGTGATCCTGATGGCCGACTCATCCAAGTTTGGCCGTAAAAGTCCCAATATTGTCTGCGGCCTTGAACGCGTGGATAAATTGATTACCGATGCCGATATTGACCCTGAATTCCAGCGGGCGCTGGAAGCCAAAGGTATTGAAGTCATTATTACTGGAGAACATCATGAGTAACTTTTTGTTAGAGGCCGGACGCCAGACCCTGATGCTTGAGCTGCAGGAGGCGAGCCGCCTGCCGGAACGCCTGGGCGACGACTTCATCCGCGCGGCGGAAACCATCATCCACTGCGAGGGCAAACTGATTGTCTCCGGTATCGGTAAATCCGGCCACATCGGTAAAAAGCTGGCGGCAACCTTCGCCAGCACCGGCACCCCGGCCTTTTTCGTCCATCCGGCGGAAGCTCTGCATGGCGATCTCGGCATGCTCGATAGCCGCGACGTGATGCTGTTTATCTCCTACTCCGGTAGCGCGAAAGAGCTGGATCTCATCGTGCCGCGGCTGGAAGAGAAATCCATTCCGCTGCTGGCGATGACCGGCAAATCCACCTCGCCGCTGGCGCTGGCGGCGAAAGCGGTGCTGGATATCGCCGTGGAGCGCGAAGCCTGCCCGATGCATCTGGCGCCGACCTCCAGCACCGTCAACACGCTGATGCTGGGCGACGCGCTGGCGATGGCGGTGATGCAGGCGCGCGGTTTCAATGAAGAAGATTTCGCCCGTTCCCACCCGGCGGGCGCCCTCGGCGCGCGTCTGCTGAACAAAGTGCATCACCTGATGCGCCGCGACGAAGAAGTGCCGCGGGTCAATGCCGAGGCCAACGTCATGGACGCCATGCTTGAACTAAGCCGAACCGGGCTCGGCCTGGTGGCGGTCTGCGATGAAGCCAACCGCGTGCAGGGCGTTTTCACCGACGGCGACCTGCGCCGCTGGCTGGTTGCTGGCGGTACGCTCAACGATAGCGTCACTCGGGCGATGACCCGCAACGGCGTAACGCTGCAAGCGGAAAGCCGCGCGGTGGAAGCCAAAGAGCGGCTGATGAAACACAAAATCAGCGCCGCGCCGGTCGTGGATGAAAACGGCCAACTGGTCGGCGCCATCAACCTGCAGAACTTTTACCAGGCAGGGATCCTTTAAGCCCCAGTCGTTTCGCCAGCCGATGCAGGTTGGCGACGTCCAGCTCCAGCGCACGGGCGGTCGCCGCCCAGTTGCGCTGGTTCGCCTCCAGGGCGCGGCTAATCGCTTCTCGCTGAAAAGAGTCAGTCGCCTCGCGCAAATTGACGTTTTCCGTCGCCGGCGCCGCTGCCGCCGTCTCAGTCGGCAACATCGGCGCCGTCACCGCAAACTGGAAATGCTGCGGCTCCAGTACCACTTCATCACCGGCCTGGGTGGCCCGCGCCAGCACCACCGCCCGGTGAATAGCATGCTCCAGTTCGCGCACGTTGCCCGGCCAGGACCACTGCTGCAGCCTGTTTCGCGCCGCCTCAGCCAAAATGACCCGCGCCAGCCCCATCCGCAGGCGGCACTGCTCACAGAAATAGCCCGCCAGCAGCACCACATCGTTCTCCCGTTCGCGTAGCGCCGGAACCGACAGCGGGAAGACGCTCAGCCGATGGTACAGATCGGCGCGAAAGCGCCCTTCCACCACCTCCTGGCGCAGATCGCGGTTCGTCGCCGCCAGCACCCGCACATCGACCCGCAGGCTGCGGTCATCGCCGACGCGCTGAATATCGCCATACTGCAACACGCGCAGCAGCTTCGCCTGCAACGCCAGCGACAGTTCGCCGATTTCATCAAGGAACAGGGTGCCGTTATCAGCCATCTCAAATTTACCGCTGCGGTTGCTGATAGCCCCGGTAAATGCCCCTTTAACATGGCCGAACAGCTCGCTCTCCGCCACGCTTTCCGGCAGCGCCGCGCAGTTGAGATAGACCAGCGGATTGGCGGCTCGCGGCGATCCCTGGTGCACCGCCTTCGCCACCAGCTCTTTACCGGTGCCGGTTTCGCCGCTTATCAGCACGTTTAAATCCGAGGCGGCGACGATATCGATCTCTTTTTTCAGCTGCAGCATGGGCGCCGACAGGCCGATAATCTCCTGACGCTCAGGCTGCGCGTCATTCACCGGTTGCACCGGCAACACATTTTGCGCCTCTAGGCGGGCGATGAGCAGTGCGTTATTCAAGGCGCCAGCCACCAGCGCGGCAATCAGCCGCAGCTCTTCATCGCTGAAACTATCGAAACGATCGGCATCCATACCATCAAGGGTCAGCGCGCCAATCAGCGTCTGTCCGGCAAACAGCGGCAGGCCAACGCAGGCGTGAACCTTCAGGCTCTCATGACCGGGGATCAGCCCGTCGTAGGGGTCAGGCAAATCGCTATCCGCCGGGAAGCGCACCACATCCCCGGCGCGCGCAATCGCCTCAAGCCGCGGGTGTCCTTCCAGGGCAAAGCGCCGACCGAGCACATCCTGCGCCAGGCCATCGATCGCCAGCGGCACAAACTGATGCGCCTCATAGCGCAGCAGCGCTGAGGCATCGCAGCCGAGGATCTGCCGCAGGGTAGTAATCAGGCGCGAAAAACGGTCGGCATGACCGATATCGCTTTGTAAATCAATGGCGATTCTCGCCAACTCGTCGACGGAAAAACTCATTGCCGCTCCATTGTCATTTTGACAATACACATTGTCATAACGACTATTTTAATCATTGTCATTTTGACAGCAACTAAAATCAGAAAAAATTAAAAACATCTAATTATCAATTAATTAAAAAGTTGGCACGCAACTTGATATAAGCCAATCAACTGAGTTTAAACACACTGTATTGATTGAGGTTGCTATGTCTATTGCGGTTAAAAATAACATTCTTTGGGTTGGCCAACGCGATTGGGAAGTCCGTGATTTCCACGGTACCGAATATAAAACGCTGCGCGGCAGCAGCTACAACAGCTATCTCATTCGCGAGGAGAAAAACGTGCTGATCGATACCGTCGATCATAAATTCAGCCGCGAGTTCGTGCAAAACCTGCGCAGCGAAATCGATCTGGCTGACCTCGACTATATCGTCATTAACCACGCCGAAGAGGACCATGCCGGTGCGCTGACCGAACTGATGATGCAGATCCCGGATACGCCGATTTACTGCACCGCCAACGCCATCGACTCGATCAACGGCCACCATCATCATCCTGAGTGGAACTTCCACGTGGTGAAAACCGGCGATACTCTCGATATCGGTAATGGTAAACAGCTGATCTTCGTGGAAACGCCGATGCTGCACTGGCCTGACAGCATGATGACCTACCTGACCGGCGACGCGGTGCTGTTCAGCAACGACGCCTTCGGCCAGCACTACTGCGACGAACACCTGTTCAACGATGAAGTGGACCAGATTGAACTGTACGAACAGTGCCAGCGCTACTACGCCAACATCCTGACGCCCTTCAGCCGCCTGGTGACGCCGAAAATTACTGAAATCCTCGGCTTCAACCTGCCGGTGGATATGATTGCCACCTCCCACGGCGTGGTCTGGCGCGATAACCCGACGCAAATCGTCGAGAAATATCTCGAGTGGGCGGCGGATTACCAGGAAGATCGCATCACCCTCTTCTACGACACCATGTCCAATAACACCCGCATGATGGCGGACGCCATCGCTCAGGGGATCACTGAAGTCGACCCACGGGTAGCGGTAAAAATCTTCAACGTCGCCCGCAGCGACAAAAACGACATTCTCACCAATGTTTTCCGCTCGAAAGGCGTGCTGGTGGGCACCTCCACCATGAACAACGTGATGATGCCGAAAATCGCCGGGCTGGTGGAAGAGATGACCGGGCTGCGTTTTCGCAATAAACGCGCCAGCGCCTTTGGCTCACACGGCTGGAGCGGCGGCGCGGTAGACCGCCTGTCCACCCGCCTGCAGGATGCCGGTTTTGAGATGTCGCTGAGCCTGAAAGCCAAATGGCGCCCGGATATCGACGCGCTGGAACTGTGCCGCCAACACGGACGCGACATCGCCCGCCAGTGGGCCCTCTCGCCGCTGCCGGTTGCTGAAGCAGCGACAACGCCGGAACAACAAGACTGCGCCTGCGCCGCCGCCGCGGCCGCCGATCTCGGTCCCATGATGCAGTGCAGCGTGTGCCAGTGGGTCTATGACCCGGCGAAAGGCGAACCTAACCAGGATGTACAGCCGGGTACGCCGTGGAGTGAAGTGCCGGACAATTTCCTCTGCCCTGAGTGTTCTCTTGGCAAAGATGTCTTTGACGTACTGGCGACGGAGGCAAAATGAGTGATGGCATTGTCATCATCGGCTCGGGCTTCGCGGCCCGCCAGCTGGTGAAAAATATCCGTAAGCAGGATACGCAAATCCCGCTGACGTTAATCGCCGCCGATAGCATGGATGAGTACAACAAACCGGACCTCAGCCATGTCATCAGCCGCGGGCAGAAGGCCGACGATCTGACCCTGCAAAGCGCCGGCGAGTTCGCCGAGCAGTACAATCTGCGTCTGTTTCCCCATACCTGGGTAAGCGATATCGACGCCGAAAACCGGTTAGTGAAGAGCCAGGATAACCAGTGGCGCTACGACAAACTGGTGCTGGCCACCGGCGCGACGCCGTTTATCCCGCCGGTGCCGGGACGCGAGCTGATGCTGACGCTGAACAGCCAGCGCGAATATGGCGCGGCGCAGAGCCAGCTGCACGACGCGAAGCGCGTGCTGATCGTCGGCGGCGGCCTGATTGGCTGTGAACTGGCGATGGATTTCTGCCGCGCCGGTAAAGCGGTAACGGTAGTCGATAACTCAGCCAGCGTGCTGGCGGCGCTGATGCCGCCGGAGGCCAGCAGCCGCCTGCAGCATCGGCTTACCGAGATGGGCGTACATCTGATGCTCAAGGCGCAGCTTGAGGGGTTAGAGCAAACCGCCGATGGCATTCGCGTCAGTCTCGATCGCCAGCGCGCGATAACCGTCGATGCGGTGGTGGCCGCCGCCGGCCTGCGCCCGGAAACGTCGCTGGCGCGCCATGCCGGATTGCAGATTAACCGCGGCGTGGTGGTCAATAGCCAACTGCAAACCAGCGACCCGGCGATTTATGCGCTCGGCGACTGTGCGGAAATCAACGGTACGGTACTGCCGTTCCTGCAGCCGATTTTACTCAGCGCCATGTGCCTGAGTAAAAACCTGCTGGCGCAAACGGGCGAGCTCACCTTGCCGCCAATGCTGGTGAAAGTGAAAACGCCGGATCTGCCGCTGCATCTGGCCGGTGACACCCGCCGCGACGATCTGACGTGGAATATCGTGGCCGCCAAAGAGGGGCTGGTGGCGAAAGGCGTGGATGCCGAAAACCAGCTGCGGGCCTTTGTGGTGAGTGAAGACAAAATGAAGGAAGCCTTTGCGCTGCTCAAGCAACTGGTGAGGTGATTTCCGTCCAGGCGACCCTGTTTTGCCGGGTGGCGCTACGCTTACCCGGCCTACGGTCCGTGCGGCCTGCCTTTAATTTATTCACCATGCTGGCTGAAACTGCCGCTGTTGGTGGCCTCAAAATCGCTGAGACGTTACCGGCAGTCCTGGTAGCCCGGCTAAGCGCAGCGCAAGCCGGGAAAATAGCCAGCCTAGCGCGCCAAATTATCGTAGCCGCGCCAGCGATAATTAAGCACCGACAGCGCCCAACAAACGACGAACAACCCCACCACCACAAACCCGGCATCGCCGAGGTTATCGTTTAACGCCCCTACCCAGCGCCACACCCCGCCGCTTAGGGCGAACTTATCCATTAACAGCCCCAGCGCCTCCAGGCCGCCGATAAACAGCGCCACCACCACCGAGGTGCCGGTGATGGTCATATTGTAATAGAGCTTGCGCTGCGGCTTGCTGAACGCCCAACCGTAGGCGCCGACCATCAACACATTATCAAGCGTATCCACTAGCGCCATGCCGCTGGCGAACAGCGCCGGGAAGACCATTATCGACCAAATCGAAATGCCGCTCGACGCGCCGGCGGCGGAAATACCCAGCACGCCGATTTCGGTGGCGGTATCAAAGCCGAGACCGAACAAAAAGCCCACCAGATACATCTGCCAGCTGCGGCTTATCAACCGGAAGGTTTTGCCAAACAGCCAGCTCATCATGCCGCCGCCGCTGACGATTTCGTCGCTGACCTTTTCACCGCGCTTCCACGCCTGGAAGCTGCGCCACACGCTGCGCAAAATCACCAGATTGACCAGCGCCATTGCCAGCAGAAACAGCGCCGATACCGCAGTGCCAATCACGCTGCCGGTATCGTGTAGCCAGCTCATCTGCTGGCTGAAGGCGGTGGCCGTCGCGGCGATCGCCGCCGACGCCAGCACCACGATCGACGAATGCCCTAGCGAGAACCATGCCCCGACGCCAAACGGCCGCCGCCCCTGCTGCATCATTTTGCGGGTGACGTTATCAATCGCCGCAATATGGTCGGCGTCGACCGCATGGCGCAGGCCGTAACCCCAGGCCAGCAGACTGGCGGCCATCAATGCCCCGCTGTCGCCAAACGCCTGAAACGCCCATAGCCAGGCCAGGGCGTTCGCGGCGATAAGTCCCAGTACCAGCGCCGCCGCACGCGGCTGTTGGCGTAAAATCATCGTTATCATCTTAAATCCTTTGAGACTGCCAGCGGGCAGCGGCCACCACCGCCTGACCGTAGGCGATCGCGCCATCGCCAGCAGGAAGCTGCTGCGGCAAAAGCAAAGTAAAGTCAGAGAGGTAATCGCTGAGGCGGGCGGCGAGCAGCTGATTATGCAGTACGCCGCCGCTACAAACGATCGTCGCGATCCCGCGGGAAGCGGCGCGGTCGCGCGCCAGCGCTGCCAGCCCGCAGGCCAGCGCATCATGAAAGGCCCAGGCTTTCTGCTCGGGCGTCGCCTGCCAGCGCAACCACTGTTGCCAGAAGGTGGCTAAATCCAGTTCGCCGCCACGACAGGGCAGCGTGACCGGATGGCTGACGCCCGGACAGCTGGCTGCCAGCGCCTCCAGCCGACAGGCAGCCTCGCCTTCGTAGCTCAGGGTTTCCGGCGCGCAATCCAGCGCGCAGGCGACGGCATCAAACAGCCGTCCGCAGGAAGAGGCGCGCGGCGAATTAATGCCGCGTTCGATGGCCTGCGCCAACAGCGGCCAGTTTCGCTGCCCCAGCGCGGCGGTTTGCGGGTATGACTGCCAGTCGGGAATAAATGCCAGGCACTGGGCCAACAAATTTCGCCACGGCTGGCGCGCCGCCAGATCGCCGCCCGGCAGCGCGACGGCCGGGAGGCCGCCAAGATGTTCGCATTCGCGGTAGCTCACCCGCAGGCATTCGCCGCCCCACAGCGCGCCGTTTTCCCCCATCCCGATGCCATCAAGGGTCAGGGCGATCACATCGCCGCCGTCGAGCGGCCAGCGGTGTTCCGCCAGGCAAGCCGCCGCGTGGGCATGGTGATGCAGTACCGGCTCGACCGGTAACGACATTGACGCCGCCCACTGTGTCGAGCGATAGCCGGGATGGGCGTCAACCGCTACCCGTTGCGGCGCAAATGCATAAATGCTCTGCATTAACCGCAGCGCACTGCGCCACTGTTGCTCGACGCCCTCCTCGCCGAGATCGCCAAAATGCTGGCTCAGCACCGCTTCGTCGCCGCGCGCCAGGCAGAAGGTATTTTTCATATCTGCCCCCAGCGCCAGCAGCGGCGGAATATTATCCAGGCCCGGCGGCAGCGGCAGCGCATCCGGCACGTAGCCTCGGGCGCGGCGCAGCATCTCACCGCTTGAGCGCACCAGCGAATCGTCCATACGCTGCACGATATCGCGATTATGTAGCAGAAAACCGTCGGCGATAGCGGCTAAGTCGGTGAGCGCTTCGTGATTACTCAATGCCGGAGGGCGGCCGCTGAGGTTGCCGGAGGTCATCACTATCGGGCGCGTCAGCGCCTGCAGAAGTAAATGCTGCAGCGGATTAGACGGCAGCATCACCCCGACTTCCGCAAGCCCTGGCGCAATCTCGTCACACAGGCCGGGAACCTGCGCTTTAGCCAGCAATACAATCGGCGCGGCGGGCGAGCGCAGCAGCGTTGCCGCCGCGGCGGGTAATCCCGTGGCCGTCGGCAGCATTACCGCCAGCGGTTTTGCCGGGCGCCGTTTTCGCGCGCGCAGCGCTGCCACCGCCACGCTATTGCCGGCATCGCAGGCCAGATGAAAACCGCCAATCCCTTTTATCGCCACAATATCGCCTGCCGCCAGCCGCGCGATGGCCGCCTGCAGCGCCGCTTCAGCGAATAGCGTTAGCGTCCCCGCCCGCCACTCCAGCTGTGGGCCGCAATCGGCACAGGCCACCGGCTGGGCGTGAAAACGGCGATCGGCAGGCTCCCGGTACTCGGCAGCGCAGCGCGGACACAGCGGGAACGGCGCCATCGCGGTATAGGGACGATCGTATGGCATGGCGCGAATGATGGTGAAACGCGGCCCGCAGTGGGTACAGTTGATAAAGGGGTAGCGGTAGCGGCGTTCTTGCGGATCGTTCATCTCCGCCAGGCACGCCGGGCAGGTTGCGGCATCGGGAACAATCTGCGTGCGCATACTGCCGCCGCCGCTGTGGCGAATGGTGAAATCCTGAGGAAGCCTGTGCCAGTGAAACGGGGTGCAGTCGGTGCTGTCAATACGCGCCAGCGGCGGGCAGTGACGAGCCAACGCGGCAGAAAAGCCACCATCGTCGCCGATCAGCCTGACCAGCACGCCGTCGCCGTCGTTACAGACATCGCCGCCACGCGCCATTTGCCGCGCCAGTTGCCAGACGAAGGGGCGGAAACCCACCCCCTGCACTTTGCCGCGAATGCGGATTTGCACCCCGTTCATGCGGCGTATTACCAGGCCAGCGCCGTACGGCGACGTTTTTCGAGGTTCATCTGCTCAAGCTTGTTGCGGTCGACGCAAACCAGCGCGTGGGTCGGGCAGGCTTCGATGCAGGCCGGACCGCTATCGCGCTGGTGGCACAGGTCGCACTTGTTGGCTTCGGCTTTTTCCGCCATGACGTTCAACCCGGCGCCGCTGTGGCGAACGACCGGGCGCACCACCACTTCCATCGCCCCATACGGGCAGGCAACAACGCAGGTTTTACAGCCGATGCAGCGCTCCTGCATCACGTGGACAAAGCCTTTATCGCGGCTGATGGCGCCGTTCGGGCAGACGTTGGCGCATGGCGCGTCTTCACATTGACGACAGGCCGTCGCCGTCGACACATTGACGCCTTTGATCACGTGAATACGCGGCAAGAACGACTGCGGCGTCAGCGCGGCGCAATCCTGATTTTCCTGATGAGAGACCACGCAAGCCACTTCACAGGTGCGGCAGCCGATGCATTTGCTCGCATCGGCGATAATGAAACGGTTCATCCATTTCTCCAGCGGAAAGAAGTTAACGCGCCGGATTATGCATAATACGTTCCAACTTTTATTTTATTGAAATATAAGAGAATTAAATTAAACTCCGCTGTCATCGTCACAACTGACGATGACAGATGACGACATCAGGCATGCGGGCCGCGCGCCAACGACTCGCGTTCAATCAGCTCGCCGGGGAAAGTTTGCTGATATTTAAATTCGCCGCCGTCGAGCATAAAGATCAGCCTGTTGATGCTCTCTTTCATCATTTCGGTGACCGGAATTTTAACGCTGGAGAGCGAAGGGATCACATACGGCGCCAGCGCGATGTCATCGAAACCGATCACCGATACCTGCTGCGGCACTGCAATCCCCTGCTGGTGCAGTTGCTTAATCGCGCCGATCGCCATGTCGTCATTACTGGCGACCAGCGCGCTGAAACTGACGCCGCGTTGGCAGAGCGCTTCGACAGCGGCGGCTCCGGTTTGTGGCGTCCAGCGCCCTTCAACGATCATTTCTTGCCGCACGGGAAGCCCCAGTCCTGCCAGCGCATCTCTATAACCAGAGAGACGCTCAACCCCGGTAGGCGAATCCAGCGAACCGGTGATAAAAGCAATGTCGCGATGCCCGCTGGCAATTAACTTTTCGACCGCCATCCGCGCCGAGGCTTTGTGATCGGACCATACGCAGTGGCTGGCGTGTCGGCGCAGGCGACGGTTCAGCACCACGATCGGCTGCTCATGATTGTCGATTATCTCATCCATCTCATCGACGCTAAGAAAGCGCGGATAGATGATGATCGCATCACAGCGCATATCGAGCAGATACTGAATCGCCTCACGCTCCTCTTGCGCGCTGTGTTTGCCGTCGGCCAGGATCAGCTGCCGCCCCTGATCTTCCGTCAGCCGCGCCACGTGAAACAGCAGCTCGCTGAAATAAACGCCGTGATAAAGAGTGTTGGTTACCACCAGTCCGATAGTCTGGCTTTTTTTGGTCGCCAGATTACGCGCCAGCAGATTCGGCCGATAGCCGCTTTCGGCAATTGCCTGAAACACCCGGTCTTTGGTTTCCTGGCTGACATAGCCGTTGCCCGACAGCACCCGCGACACGGTCGCCTTTGATACTCCCGCGCGCTTCGCAACCTCCAGCATCGTTGCCATGGGGTTCTTCCTGTAACTTAAGTTGCCTGCAGTGTACTGCACGTCTCGCCGTTTTTCAGCAGTCGGCATCGCCCTGATGTTGCTCTGCCCCTGCCCACAAAGCGATCAAAATCACAAATTTGCAAAGTGATTTTTTTAGTTCTTGTATGACTCAATGAAACTCATCATGATTTTGTGGAACCGGTTTCCTATGCATATACCGCGCATAGCCGCCGTCAGGCGCTGGCGTGTAATCAGTACCCTATTGATAAAACAGGATAAAATCCGATGTCTAAAAATTATGCAGCCCTGGCGAACCAGATCCTGACGGCGCTCGGCGGCGCAGATAATGTCGTTGCCGTGACCCACTGCATGACCCGCCTGCGCTTCGTGGTGAAAGATAACCAACGCGTGGACGCCCCGGCGCTGAAAGCGCTGCAAGGGGTACTTGGCGTCGTGCGTAGCGATAACCAATGTCAGGTGATCATCGGCAATACCGTCTCGCAGGCGTATCGCGAGGTGCTGAATCTGCTGCCCGGCGAGTTGCGCCCGGCGGAGCCGCAGGGGAAACCGCCGCTGACCTTAAAACGCGTCGGCGCCGGGATCCTTGATGCGCTGATCGGCACCATGTCGCCGCTGATCCCGGCGATTATCGGCGGATCGATGGTCAAACTGCTGGCGATGATCCTGGAGATGAGCGGCGCGTTGCCAAAAGGCTCTCCGACGCTGACCATTCTGACGCTTATCGGCGACGGCGCGTTCTTCTTCCTGCCGCTGATGGTTGCCGCTTCCGCGGCGATAAAATTCAAAACCAATATGTCGCTGGCTATCGCTATCGCCGGGGTGCTGGTGCATCCGGGATTCATCGAATTAATGGCTAAAGCCGCGCAGGGAGAACACGTTGAGTTCGCCTTCATTCCGGTTACCGCGGTGAAATACACCTACACGGTGATCCCGGCGCTGGTGATGACCTGGTGTCTCTCTTATATCGAGCGCTGGGTCGATCGCATCACCCCGGCGGTGACGAAAAACTTCCTTAAACCGATGCTGATCGTGCTGATTGCCGCGCCGCTGGCGATCCTGCTGATTGGCCCGCTCGGCATCTGGATCGGCAGCGCGATCTCCGCGCTGGTGTACACGATCCATAGCTATCTCGGCTGGCTGTCGGTGGCGATCATGGGCGGACTCTGGCCGCTGCTGGTGATGACCGGGATGCACCGCGTCTTTACGCCCACCATCATTCAAACCATCGCCGAAACCGGCAAAGAGGGCATGGTGATGCCATCGGAAATCGGCGCCAACCTGTCGCTGGGCGGATCGTCGCTGGCGGTGGCGTGGAAAACCAAAAACCCGGAGCTACGCCAGACCGCATTAGCGGCGGCGGCATCGGCGATTCTGGCCGGGATTTCCGAACCGGCGCTGTACGGCGTGGCGGTACGTCTGAAACGCCCGCTGGTCGCCAGCTTAATCAGCGGCTTTATTTGCGGCGCGGTGGCGGGAATCGCCGGGCTGGCCAGCCATTCGATGGCGGCACCGGGGCTGTTCACCAGCGTCCAGTTCTTCGATCCGGCCAATCCGATGACTATCGTTTGGGTCTTTGGCGTGATGGCGCTGTCGGTGGTGCTCTCCTTTGTGCTGACGCTGCTGCTCGGTTTTGAAGATATCCCGGTAGAAAATGCCGCCGCCGACGCCAGACAGCGCCAGGGCGCGGCCACTCACGCCTGAACACTTTTTTGAACGCGAGGTAACGCATGTCGAGTTTTCCACACGGATTTTTATGGGGCGGCGCTCTGGCCGCCAACCAGTCTGAAGGCGCTTATCTTGAAGGCGGCAAAGGGCTGACGACCGTTGATACTATTCCGCACGGCGCCCATCGCCTGGCGGTGAAGCTGGGCCAGGAGAAGCGCTTTACGCTTCGCGAAAATGAATTCTATCCAAGCCACGTAGCGATCGATTTTTACCATCGCTATAAAGAGGATATCGCCCTGATGGCGGAGATGGGGTTTAGCGTCTTCCGCACCTCTATCGCCTGGAGCCGCCTGTTTCCGCGCGGCGATGAACAACAGCCAAACCCGGAAGGTATCGCCTTCTATCGTGCGATGTTTGAAGAGTGCAGAAAGTACGGGATCGAACCGCTGGTCACCCTGTGCCACTTTGATGTACCGATGCATCTGGTGACGGAATATGGCTCCTGGCGTAACCGGAAGATGGTCGATTTTTTCAGCCACTATGCGCGCACCTGTTTTGAAGCGTTTGACGGACTGGTGAAATACTGGCTCACCTTCAATGAAATCAACATTATGCTGCATAGTCCCTACTCCGGCGCCGGTCTGGTATTTGAGGAGGGAGAAAATCAGGAACAGGTGAAATACCAGGCCGCGCATCACGAGCTGGTGGCCAGCGCGCTGGCGACAAAAATTGCCCATCAGGTTAACCCGCAAAACCAGGTCGGCTGCATGCTGGCGGGCGGTAATTTCTACCCCTATTCCTGTAAGCCGGAAGATGTCTGGATGGCGCTGGAAAAAGATCGTGAAAACCTGTTCTTTATCGATGTGCAGGCACGCGGCGCGTATCCGGTGTGGGCCGCGCGGGTATTCCGCGAGAAAGGCGTCACTATTGCCAAACAGCCGGGCGACGACGAAATCCTCAAAAACACCGTTGATTTTGTCTCCTTTAGCTATTACGCCTCGCGCTGCGCGTCAGCGGAGATGAACGCCAGCAACACCAACGCCGCCAATATCGTCAAGTCGCTGAAGAATCCGTACATTGCGGCCAGCGAATGGGGCTGGGGCATCGATCCGCTCGGCCTGCGCATCACCATAAACATGATGTATGACCGCTATCAGAAACCGCTATTCCTCGTGGAAAACGGGCTCGGCGCGCGCGATGAGATCGACGCCAACGGCGAAATCAACGACGACTACCGCATTAGCTATCTGCGCGAGCATATCAAGGCGATGCGCGACGCCATCGATGACGGCATTCCGGTCATCGGCTATACCAGCTGGGGCTGTATCGATTTGGTCTCCGCCTCCACCGGCGAGATGAGCAAGCGCTACGGTTTCGTGTATGTCGATCGCGACGATGCCGGTAACGGCACGCTTGCGCGCAAGCGTAAGAAATCGTTCTGGTGGTATAAGAAGGTCATCGCCAGCAACGGGGCGGATCTGGAATAGCCGGTATTGCCGGGTGGCGGCTTACGCCTTACCCGGCCTACGGTCCGTACGGCCTGCCGTTATTTTATTCACCACGCTGGCTGAAACTGCCGGTGTTGGTGGCCTCAAAATCGCTGAG